>ULUB01068977.1_pt1 | contig 335082 bp, 299 predicted proteins | sample 1958111 | NCBI WGS metagenome assembly ULUB01 (sample SAMEA4835749, study PRJEB28245) | human gut metagenome | biome: gut microbiome; material: fecal sample | place: Denmark | collected 2008
TTTTCGGAAAACTGTTTTACCAGCCGAGAAAACATTGCTTCCGCCTGCTCATTGAGGTCTGCAAGGTAATCGTTCAGCTTGCCGGTGGTCAGCAGCTCGGCATACAAGCTGACCTTGTGCTTGCGGATATACCTCAGGTGTCGCTGTCCCCAAATGCCGATGGGTCTGCCCTCCGGCTCGTCCTCCTTGAATTATAATATTGCTTCTCCGGCATTCTGCACGGATTGCTTACGGTGATAATAGAAGTTCTTTTCCAATTGTGCAAAGCACTTGACATTTCATTAAGGGATTTTTTTGATGATGATAATAAGGTTCTAATCAATGATCCACTGTCAACCAGAATATATAGACTCAACTCTGTACAAAGAGAGGCATTACTCGCCTTTCTAAATACTATAGATTAAGAAATTACAACGAAAAACACAGCACCATATAGATAACTCCCACTCATCTACATAGTGCTGTGTTTTAATTTTATATTTAATATCTTCTGCCTAGCGCCGTTTAAAAAAACACCATCTGCATTTTGAAAAAACACCAATTAATCGCCACAAAGTCATAAAATTACAAAAAATCACATCATTTTACATACATTTTTGGCTTTATTGATATGTAACGAATTTGGCTTAAATCCTTAGATTTTATGCGATCTCACCAGCTCCTACTCCCACTTATACGGTGTGAGCTGATAAACGTAATAATTGAGCCAATTCGCATACAAAGTATTCGCGTGGCATCTCCACTTCTTCACTGGTTTCTTTTCCGGGTCGTTGTCCGGGTAATAGTTCACCGGGATCTGTGGATTAAGTCCCTTGCCGAGGTCTCTGTGGTACTCCTGGTCAAGGGTCAGCACGTCGTACTCAGGGTGTCCTGTGACAAATATGTTCTTGCCGCCGTCACCGATTATGAGGTACGGGCCAGCCACATCTGACTCGGCTACGATCTCAAGGTGCTCATTGTTTACAATGTCCTCCTTGGATACGCCCGTGTATCTTGAATGTGGCACGTAAAATACATCGTCGAAACCGCGGACTAGCGGTGTTCTCTTGTGGAAGGTGTGATGTTCGTATATGCCTGACAGTTTCTGCGGAAGGTCAAACTTCTGCACACCGTATCTGTAGTAGAGTCCCGCCTGGGCGCCCCAGCAAATGTGCATGGTCGATGTGACATTTGTCTCGGACCAATCCATGATCTCGCGGAGTTCATCCCAGTAGTCAACATTCTCAAATTCCATCTTTTCAACAGGTGCTCCGGTTATGATGAAACCGTCCCATTTGCGGTTCTTTACGCTGTCAAAATCCTCGTAGAATCTGTCAAGGTGTCCCTTTGTCACGTTCTTGGACTCGTAGGACATGGTTCTAAGAAGCGTGATGTTCACCTGAAGTGGGGTGTTTGACAGGCTTCGCATGAGCTGCAGCTCTGTGTCCTCCTTCAGCGGCATGAGGTTGAGTATCAGAATGTCAAGGGGTCTTATGTCCTGGCTGTGCGCCCTTCCTGTTCCCATGACAAATATGTTCTCGTCCTCCAATGTTTTCTTAACCGGCAGATCATCATCTATTCTTATCGGCATCTCTATTCATTCCTTTCCATTTACTACAGTTACTTCTACTGTCCAATCAATTCTAAGAAATTCTCCTCAGATATGATAGGTACATCAAGGCTTTTCGCCTTCTTGTTCTTGGATGATGTGGAATTCACATCGTTATTTATAAGATATGAGGTCTTGGCAGATACAGAACCTGTAACCTGACCCCCTCTGCTCTCTATCAGTTCCTTGAGCTGATTTCTGTTGTCAAAATGGGTGAGCGAACCGGTTATGACGAACACCTTGCCCGCCAGATCCTGCTCCGTATCAGATGTCTCATCCACAAACGTAAGCTCAGCCATCAACCTATCTATGATAGCACAATTCTTCTCATTTTCAAAGTATCTGACTATATCCTCTGCTATAACCTGACCGATTCCGTCTATCTCAACGTATGCTGACACATCTGCCTTCTCCATGGCATCCATATCATTTGCAAAATGCTTGGCCATGAGCTTGGCTGTCGCCTCTCCGACATTTGCAATGCCGAGACCATTGACAAGACGCCACATGTTCGTCTGTCTGGATGCGTCCACCGCAGCCACAAGCTTGTTGTACGACTTCTCGCCAAATCCCTCAAGTTCAACTATATGTTCTCTGTGAGCCGCAAGCTTATACAGATCAGGAAGCTCCTCGAGGATCTTCTCATCTATGAACTTCTCTATGGTCGCCTCTGAGAGTCCATCTATATTCAACGCATTTCTGGACACGTAGTGTGAAAATGACTTGAGTTTCTTCGCAGGACAGAACTGGTTTGTGCAGTACAGAGTCTCAACTCCTGACGCTGCACCGCCTTCCTCCCTCACTATCTCAGTCTCTCCTCCGCATGCAGGACACGCAGCCGGTATGACCACATTGCCGCTCATGGTTAGGTTCCTTGCAATCTGCGGAATGATCATATTCGCCTTGTACACTGCAATCTCATCACCTTCGCCCAGTGCCAATGACTTAAGTATGCTGACGTTGTGTATGCTGGCACGGCTGACTGTTGTTCCCTCAAGCTCCACCGGATCAAATACAGCGACCGGGTTGATGAGTCCAGTTCTTGATGGACTCCACTCCACATAACGTAGATGGGTGATTGCCTCCTCATCCGCCCATTTGAACGCCATAGCATTTCGCGGGAACTTGGCTGTGGTTCCCAGGCTCCTTCCGTATGCCAGATCATCCAGCATGAGTACCAGACCATCCGATGGGAAGTCATTCTCCGTTATCTTCTCTGAAAATTCCCTCACCTTATCAGGAAGTGCCGCCGAGTCTGTCAGGTAGTGTTCTACCACGGTAAATCCCTGCTGCTCCAACCAGTCAAGCTGATATTTGAATGAATTGTGGAAGTCCACATCCTCACCGTCCACTAAATTAAAAGCGAAGAAATGTACATTTCTCTCTTTTGTTATCTTGTTATCGAGCTGTCTCACTGAGCCGCTGCACAGATTTCGCGGGTTCTTGTACTTAGATTCCGCATCCGTTATCTTCTCATTTATCGCATTGAAATCCGAGTATTTGATGACCGCCTCGCCTCTGATCGTCAGCTTGCCCTTGTACGGGATGTGATGAGGTACATTTGCAAATACCTTCGCATTGTTCGTGATGACCTCGCCTATCTCACCATTTCCACGGGTAACCGCTTTTATCATCTCTCCGTTCTCATATGTGAGAACAACTGTGAGTCCGTCCATCTTCCAGGATATTACGCCCTTCTGACCGCCAAGCCATGACGCAAGAGCACCTACATCCTTTGTCTTGTCAAGAGAAAGCATTGGATGCTCGTGAGCCTCCTTCGGCAGCTCACTGACGACCTCATATCCTACCTTGACCGTCGGGCTGTTGCTCATGACCATCCCGGTCTCTTTCTCCAGGGCACTCAGCTCATCGTACAGAGCATCATATTCCAGATTGCTCATGATCTCTGTATCTTCCATATAATATTTCTTTGCAGCATCGTTGAGCTGCTTTACAAGTTCTTTAATTCTGGCTATCTTGCCATTATCGTTATTGCCACTGATGTCATTATTTTCTTTAATATTTTCACTGGTATTTCTACTAATATCTTCCATACACACCCCACAAAAAATCCTATATACACTCTCTACTACATCCCCACTATCCGTCTCAGCTCTGCCTCTTCCTCGCGGCTGAGCTCCCTTAACTCTCCAGGTCTCATATTGCCAAGCTTCACGTTGCAGACCCTGACTCTCTTCAGGTTCACTACCCTGTAGCCCAATGCATCACACATTCGTCTGATCTGCCTGTTGAGACCCTGTGTCAGCACTATCATGAATGATCTGTCATCTATCTTTCGCACCTTACATTTCTTTGTCACTGTATCAAGTATAGGCACTCCTTCCGACATCTTCCTGATGAAGTCCTCTGTTATCTCACGGTTCACCCTCACTCTGTATTCCTTCTCATGGTTGTTCACCGACTTCTGGATGGCATTTGACAGGTCACCATCATTTGTCAGAAGAAGTAGACCCTGGGAGTCCTTGTCCAGCCTTCCCACGTACTGAAGTCTGATCGGATAATCTATGTGATCAAATATATTGTCTGGATCAGCCTTACTCGCTGTACAGGTAAGTCCTATCGGCTTATTATATGCCAGGATCACTGTCCTATCCTTCTGCTGAACCTTCCTGCCCATGAATGTCACCACATCCCCGGGCATGACCTTCTGACCCATGACTGCAGTCTCTCCGTTGATCGTAACCTTTCCATTCTCTATATGTGTATCCGCAGCGCGCCTTGAGCACACGCCCGCCTCGCTGAGATATTTGTTAAGTCTTATTCCGTCTGACATCTTCTTCACCTAATCTTATAATATTTTATTTTTTCTGACATTGTTATTTCTCTCAACATCTGAATTTTGTTTTTTCTGCAATTATATTTTCATAATATAATACTCTTTTCGTGTGTGATCCTTCAAATGTAAATCAATCAAACAACCTATTTTAGTAATGCTCAATTACATTAAATCATACCATTTAATCTGTCATTTGTGAACTGTCTATATCCACTGTTCATATATCTTTGTAAAGTTCAAACTAAAATCCGGTTAAAATTTTATATAAAAACACTTGATTTTTTTTATCATCTAATGTATAGTGAAACAAACGCAAAGGTGTGTTTCTAAGAAATATTCTTAGGGAACACACCTTTTTTTATTTGTTTTATAAACTTTATAATGCAAATAACGTTTTAAGCGCAATTCGGCTTAATTCTATTAGAAAAAGGAAGTGTTTGATATGGATAACATCGACAGAAAAATAATTCATCTTTTACAGAGCAATGCAAGAACACCACTCAAATACCTGGCCAACAAGGTCTTCCTTTCTTCGCCGGCAGTTTCAGCAAGAATCGAAAGATTAGAAAAGGCCGGTATCCTCACCGGTTACCATGCAAGTGTGGATCACGAGGCACTGGGGTATCATATAACCGCTTTCATACATATGGCGCTGGATCCAAAACAGAAACCGACCTTCTATCCATTTGTGGAGGCCTGTCCTAATGTACTTGAGTGCAACTGTGTGACCGGAGCGCATTCAATGCTTATGAAGGTGTGTTTTCCTAACACCATGGATCTGGACTCTTTCATCGGTCAGCTCCAGAGATTTGGAAGCACTGAAACCCAGATTGTATTCTCAACACCTGTTCCTACAAGAGGCATAGTGATCGACACCGAGGATGTCGACTCTTCCGAGGCAATGTAATTCTCTCTTATAAAATAAGCCGGAAATGCATGAGATACTTTATTCTCATAAGCATATCCGGCTTATTTTAATTATACATATTCTGGAACTTCTTAAATGTATCATCATTCTTCTGGAGATAATCTGTATTCTCCTTAACATACTGATACATGTCCTGTATATACTTCGATGCTGTAACATTCTGTATATATTCATTCACATCACCAGAAAGCTGTGAATTGTCGATCTTGTAGCTTCCGTCAGTCTGCTTTGCAACATAGAACGATCTTATATCCAGTGGCTCGCTATCCACATCTTTTATCGTGAGATTTGAAAGCGCATATATGATATACTCCCCTGCATTCTTCCCCGGAACCATATAGCATTTGGTTCGGTTATATGCGGTTATGTACTGCGCCGCTATCTCTACGCTCTTCATATCGTCAAACTCAGAAGGATTTGTCACAAGTCTCTTTAAGGTAGTCTGATCGGCATTTGCCCTTGCAAGTAGGTAATTGCTTATTAGCTGGTTGATCTCGTCTATCGTGCACAGGCTGTAATTTGCCCCAGCCGGGATCTCGATATTTACCGAATTGTCCCGCCCTGTGATATCATCTGCAAATATAGTTGTATTGATATGGAAAATGTATATATATCCGCATACCAAAACAACAAATATTGTCCACAAAAGTGCAAGGGTTTTTCCCGCTGGGCCATACATGTTATACCTTCTTAGACCGGATCTCCTGCCGCGTGAAGCTGCGCTCTCCAAATCATCGTCATCTTCATCGTCAAACATATCTCCAGTATCCGGTGCCTCGTCCATATCTTCAGGATCGTCAATTACATAATCCTCATACAGTCTTACCTTCTTGGGCATGTCATCATCGCTCTCATCTGGATCAATACTGGATCCATCATCCCCACCATCTATATCAGCAGCATCTATATGAGCAGCATCCACATCCGTATCGTCCGGCTCCACATCGTCTTTGTCTGTGTCGTCCATGTCTGCGGCATCCTCATCAAAATTATTCTCGGCATCTTCAGGCATGGCATTCATTTTACGCTGTGTCATATCTATGTTGTTTTCCTTTATTCTATTCTTATTTTTCCCTTTCATATCTGTCACACATCCTTACCCGAGCAAATTAAAAAAGCGTACCAGGGCGGAGTCGAACCGCCCGTCATGGCTCCGGAGGCCATTGCCGTATCCGATTGGCTACTGGTACACAGTTGGTATAATACTACAAAAGTGTAACTTTGGCAAACTAAAAATCTCCCTGAAAAGAAAAGCCGCACATAAAAAGACGGAACCTCCACACATGGAGAATTCCGTCTTTATTTATCACCGATATATCCGCCCGTTACATTGTAACTGAAACGAATTTGACTATGAATAAGAGTGCGATGATCGTAACTACGATATCCTGCTTCTTGTACTTACCTGTGAACAGAGTGATAAGAACATATGTGATGGCACCAAGACCAATACCATTTGAAATTGAGTATGTCAGTGGCATCATGAGGAATGTTACGAAAGCAGGAACTGCTGAACGCATATCTTCCATATCAACCTTTGCAAAGTTCTTAGCCATGAGAACACCTACAAATATAAGTGCCGGAGCTGTTGCGCATGATGGAATGATATTTGCAACAGGGCTGAGGAACAGACATACTGCAAAGCAGAGTGCTGTAACTAAACTTGTAAGACCTGTTCTACCGCCGGCTGCGATACCTGATGCTGACTCTACGAATGTTGTACATGTTGATGTACCGAGAAGAGCTCCTGATACAGTACCAATAGAATCACACATCATACACTCATCAAGCTTCATTGGATCACCCTTCTCATCAAGCATGTTAGCCTGAGAGGCTGCGCCATAGAGAGTTCCAATCGTATCAAACATATCTACCAGACAGAAGCTGACAACAAGCATGATTGCTGAGAACACACCGCCGATATACTCAGCCGAAAATGCATCCTTCCATGCCTGTCCCTTAAATACTCCGAGAAATCCGACTGAACCGAAATCCTTGAATGACTGTCCGATGGATGAGAAATCAAAGTTAGGTGCCTGAAGCATCATAACATAATATAATACTGTTGATACAAGGATACCTATGATGATATGACCCTTTACATTGAGTTTTGCAAGGATTGCAATAATTATAAATCCAACAAATGCAACCACTGGAGGAGCAATCTGTGCTATAGCCTCCTTTGCGCTGCCAGCGCTTGATATAACACCGTGGAAATCAAAGAACTGTACAAATGTGTATGGATTGTCCTGGATGAGTGTTGCATTCTTCAGTCCAATAAGTGCTATAAAAAGACCGATACCTGCTGGAATTGACTTTTTGAGACACTCTGGCATTGCCACTGCAATGTACTTTCTAAGACCTGTCACTGAGAGGATCAGGAATACGAGACCTGATACAAATACTATTACCAGACCTGCCTGGTAACCTCTGATTACACTGACACCTGCAAATGCTGCACCTGCAACGAATATCGTGCAGAAGAATGAGTTGAGTCCCATTCCACAAGCCTGTGCAAATGGCATGTCTGCAAGGAACGCCATGAGGAGTGTTCCCACTACGGCAACTAAGATAGATGCTATGAATACAGCATTCCATACTGTACCAAGCTCACCAGCCATATCTGGAACTTCCCCCGCCAGCCATCCATTGCTGCCCTCGCCTGCTACCTGATTTGGATTGACCAGAACGATATAAGCCATGGCAAAGAATGTTGTGAGACCTGCCATGATCTCGGTCTTGATAGTTGACCCACGCTCTGAGATTTTGAAGAATTTGTCCATGATTACTCTCCTTTTTCTTTATAGTATAATATAAACAAATACCCATCTATTTTATATCAGCATTTGATATTTTTTCAACTATTTTTTAAAAATCATTAATTTTCTATAAATAAATTACCCACAAAAAACACCTCCGGGAGCCGGCCTGGATATATCTTCCAAGCAGCTCCCGAAGGTGCCTATCTTATCTGTATTTTCAACATTCAAATCGCCACTTATTTGACAATTCCCTTTACAACGCCCTTTACTACTTTGTACTTAACACCTGAGATCTTTACAACACCTGTTGTCTTGTATGATACTCTGCCGCTCTTTACATAGTACTTAACGCCGGTCTTTGGACTCTTCACAACGCCGGTCTTGCTGCCCTGGAATACACCCTTTACAACGTAACACTGGTTACCACTTGCAGGATTCTTGATAAATCCTGTGTATCCATACTGTACTATACCCTTTCTGATATAGTAGATCTTTCCTGTCTTTGGACTCTTTGCAAATCCTGACTTGGCATTCTGGAATTTTCCTTTATATATATAGCACTGCTGTCCTTTTGCATTCTTGTAGAAGCCTGTGTATGAAGAATATACCATACCGTTCTTTACAAGCCAGATATTTCCTGTCTTGCTGCTTGTCACAAGACCTTTATATGCAGCCTGGACAATTCCTGCTTTTACATAGTACTGGATACTATTGCTCTTTACAAATCCTGTGTAATTCTCCTGAACTACGTCCTTTATGTAATAGTATGTAACTCCATCTACAGTTACAAGTCCGTTCTTTGTTACATCCGGTGTTGGATCCGGGTCTGGTGTTGGGCCTGGATCCGGTGTTGGGTCTGGGTCTGGTGTTGGGTCCGGGTCTGGTGTTGGTGTTATGTCCGCATCCTTATAAAGGTATGCGTCATCCCATGTTCCCCATGCGCCGCCTGTCGCTGTGGCTCTCATTCCAACCATAACTTCGGTAGTCTCATTTACTGTGAATCTGATCTGTGGATTCTGCCATATCTTCCATCCCTCTGGAACTGCAGGTGTCGATGCAAGCTCGGTGTCACCGGTCTTTGCATATATCTCGTATGTATCATTTTCTCCATTTGCACCGCCCTGAAGATATGCGCTGAACACGTACTCTCCCGGCTCAAGTGTGATAGTCTGATATACATCATATGTGAAATCTGATGAATTGTAGTAATGACCACAATAAGCACCGTTTCTGAAATCTTCATTTGTCTTAATGGCAAATCCCTTGCTTGTATCAGCAATGGTCCATCCCTCGTTTCCTGACTCAAATCCAGGATTTACGAGAATATTCTCCTTCATTATAGATACATTGCAGCTGACGCCGACTTCCTCGTCGTTTACTGTGATAGTTCCGTTTACAGTACATATTCCTGCACCGTAATTCTTGATCTTATCAAGCGCTCCATCCTCCCATGTGATGTCTGCACTCTCTGATTTGCCATCGTTGTATTTTACTGTTGCTGTCTCTGGAAGCGCAACATTCTCTATATCTGTTATTACAACTTCAACATCTTCAACTGATATTGATACTACCTCTCTTTTTGCCTTTGTTCCTGTGTGAACATATGCAAATGTTTTGAGTGACTCAAGTGGATGTCCTGAAAAGTCAAACAGTGCCTGATTGTCAACCGCTGATCCGCCATACCACTTTCCCGCATCGGCCGCGTCGTACTCTCCTGCGTAGGATGATGCCCAGCCTGAACCGTACTGCTCCCAAGCTGCCTTATTTGCCGCGAGGATGTCTGCCGCATTGTCAGCGTCTGCATCGTACACATTTACAGGAATCCATGCCGGCTCCCAATAGAATACACCGATTCCTGATGAACCTGTATTCTTTACAGCCTTGATAACTGAGCTGATCTCATTTGCCTGACCCTGAACTGATATATCATAAGTTGTCGAGTCGTTTGCACCCTTTCTGACTGTGTTGTCATGACCGTCACCATCATCAAGAGTGTATGCCCATGATGTCTCTGCCACCATGACCAACTTGCCGTATGTGTCTACCACGTTCTTGAGAACTGATGTGAGGTTTTCTAGTGTGCCATGCCATACAGGATAATACGATGATGCAAATACATCATAGTCCACATTGTATGTATTGAGATTCTTTGCATAATTTGCATAAGTTCCATATTTCTCAGGATTGGCGAAATGAATAGCAACAAGGATATTCTTGTCTATGGCTCTCACTGCCTCACTTCCAGCATTGAATATCTTAGCCATATTTTCCCAGTTCGTGGATGACTCACCACATATTCCATTTGTCGTCTCATTTCCGATCTGAACCATACCCACATCAACGCCTGCATCAAGGAGTGTCTTAAGACTCTCTGATGTGTAGGACTTAACTGCAGCTACCTTCTCGTCAAGAGTGAAGTCTGCCCATGCCTTTGGCACCTGCTGCTTACCTGGGTCAGCCCAGAAATCTGAGTAGTGGAAGTCCACAAGGAGTTTCATGCCTGCTGCCGTTGCGTACTGACCGATCTTCTTTGCAGTCTCAAGGTCGTTGTCACCACCGCCGTAGCCATTTCCCTCTGAGTCATATGGATCATTCCATACACGAACACGCACATAGTTGATACCGCAGCTTGCAAGGAACTTGAAGTATCCAATATCATCGAGTTCGTTGCCATCAAAATCATAGTACTTTACACCGCTGTTCTTCAGTGATACATATGATGACACATCAACACCCTCTATGAATGACTGTTTCTGTCCATTTAGGTCTGTGTAAGTAAGATCTGCCACACGGTCAACATATATTCCAGCCTCTACAGGCTCTACTACATCTGAGTCATCTGTAAGCTTACAGAGCTTTACATTGTCTATCTTGCCCCAATATCCCTTGGCAAGACTGCCCTTGAATGAAATGCTGACATCAGTTGTATCCTCAAGAACGAACTCTTCTGTCTCATTTGTTGCCCATGCATCCCATCCGGTCGTGGCTCCAACAGCCTGTGACTTATCAGCGACAGAAACTGTGAGTCCTGTATCCTGGGCATCGCCCTCGACATCATACTCCAGCTTGTATGTTCCCGCAGGAACAGCCTCTACAGTCTGTGTGATGCTGACATCAGCCGCATCTGAAGCCCAGATATTAAGATAATATGTGGAGTTTACATTACTTCCACCGTTTTTTACAACAAGCTCAGCTCCCGATCCACTCTCTATAGTCCAGTTACTGCTGTCTCCTGTCTCAAAATCACCGTTTGTGATCTTCTGTGTATCTACCCAACTCTCCGCAGCTTTCGCTGTTATAAGTGATGCTCCCGATCCAAAGATCTGCCCTATCACAAGCGCTCCTGCGAGAATTGCGCAGCCAACCTGCTTTACAATTCTCATTTTTCTCATATAAGCCCTCCTAAAATATGTTAGTTAATATACAGACACTTTATATGCGCTAATGATTCGCAGCGTCTGCGTGCAACAGTTGCGCAACCGTTTGTTCTTATGGTTATATATTAACATATTCGTTTTATAGTTACTATGTCGTTTGTAGACAATCTTTCGGACTTTTTATTGTGTATTATGCATATGGTGATGCGCAATTTAAGCGCAATATATGTGCGGTTTTATGCGCAACATCATAATGTTGTGTTATGTATTTTTAAATATGCACAATTGAAAATCGGAGTTATGGGAAATAATGGAATGTGGGTTATGGGGAATCCCTGGGGGAATGTGTTTTCCACTGTTTTGACTGCTTCGGAACTCCTGGGGAGATATCCGAATTTTCCTATATTGATAGATTTTCTGTAGAAAAGGATAATTTTATCCTGAAAAAGTCATTTTACATTTGAAAAGTTATAAAGTATGAGATTTTTTTCCTGAAACATTGTTTTTACATAGTTTCAGGAAAATTTTCTCCTAAATAACGGTTTATCAGCACAAAAAGGAAAATAGCTTGATCTTCCATCAGGTTATCTTAGCCTTGTGATCAGTTTCCCCTATCGTCAAAGCGTTACCTGGAACGTAATATATCCATCCTTGTCGCATTTGGCTGTTATCTTGCCCTTATGGGCCTCCACTATTGATTTTGCAAGGGAAAGTCCTATTCCGGAGCCACCGGTCTCGGAATTTCTTGAGCTGTCCGGTCTGTAAAATCTCTCAAACAATATGTCCTTGGAACCTTCATCCATCCCATCCGTAAGATTTCGAAGCATAAATCGAACTTTTCTGCCATCACGTCTCAGCGATATGTCTATAGGCGTTGTCTCGACCGCATATTTCATGGCATTATCCACCAGTATGCTTATAAGCTGACGAATGGAATTCTCATCTCCCGTATACTTTATTCCATCCTCAATATCAGCATTTATCTTCTTGCCTCTAACTTCTGACAAGGTTGAAAAATGGTCTATCACCTCATATGCGACCTCTGAGAAATCAAACTCGGACTTCTCCCTTGGCTCAGGATTCTCGTCCAGCCTTGACAGGGCAACCATCTGATTTGTTAGTGACGTAAGTCTCCTGACCTGGTCTCTGGTGTTCTGAGTCCACTCGCTCTCACCATTCACCATCTCTATAACCTCTGTATTTGCATCTATGATGGTAAGAGGTGTCTTGATCTCATGGCTCGCGTCAGTGATGAATCTCTTCTGCTTCTCATAGCTGTCAGCCACAGGCTTGAATATCTTCTTCGACCAGAAAAGCACCAGCGTGAATACCGCAAGAAATCCCAGCAATGAAACTCCAACGCTATACACCAGCGTATTTTTGAAAGACTCAATCTCCTGACGGCAGTCCACAAATATTATCCTGCTTCCACCTGTCTCATCATCACAGTCCACCACCATATATCTGTATATATCTATGAACCCTTTATCAATACCGTCAGCAATTATCTGCTCAGCGTACGATTCTGCATCAGACTCATCAACAGCCGCTATATTATCGAGACTGTAAGAAACCACAATTCCATCCAACACAACCACTGAAAAAAATCTGGTCTGAAACGGTGTTTCCGGTGAGAATTTGTCACCACGCTTCTTACCAAGCTTTTCAGGTGGCTGTATGTTTTCGGATTCATCCTGTTTTGTGACCGCATTTCCATCCGACTCTCCTGAGTTCGAAGGCAGCTGCCCATCTTTATGATCTGGCATCAGTTCCTTCATAAAATCTCGACTATCAAACTGTCCATTGTTGTCCGCAAGTTCATCCAGGGTATCATCAGCCCTTGAAACCATACGTACATAATTGGCAACGTTCAATATACTCATTATGACAAACAGAACGCCAAATGTAGATGCCATCGCCGCAAATATGAACCTCTTCCTAAGATTTTTTATCATATACTATCCTCTTTTCACCTACGCATAAACTCTAAATTTATTCAGAATATTCCAGTGTATATCCCTGATTTCGGACTGCCTTTATCGACACCTTAGAGCCTATCTGTCCCAGTTTTTTCCTTAGATATGATATATTTACCCACACTACGCTTATCTCAGTATCGGTGTCATACCCCCATATCTTCTCCATCATGAGCTCTGCAGATATTATGGATTTCTGATTTGCCATGAGAAGCTCCATGATCTGATACTCTTTGTTCTGCAACTTGACACTTCCACCATCAGAACTGAGTTCATAGTTAAGACTGTTCAATGTGCAGTCACCATATATCATATCGGTGCTTACAGCCTCGCTCTTTCTTCTGGTTATAGCACGTATCCTCGCAAGCAGTTCCTTCGTATCAAATGGCTTTGCAAGGTAATCGTCGGCACCGAGATCAAGTCCATTGATCTTATCATCAGTCTCTGACTTTGCAGTGAGCATTATGACAGGCACATCACAGCCCTCCGATCTGATCTTAGACAGCACTGTAAATCCATCCATCTTTGGCATCATGACATCAAGTATAACCCCATCATACACCCCCGTCATAATATAATCATAGGCTTCCTGCCCATTATATACCGCATCCACAGAATAATTATTATGTTTCAATATCACCTGAAGGGCACTTGAAAGAGCCTTCTCATCCTCCGCAAGAAGCAATCGCATAATCTCATCTCCGTTTCACTTTATTGTCAGACAGCATATGCTTAAGCCATCCTTATAATCCATATTATAAGCGCAAAACTTAAATCAAACTTAAACTCTCAATACATCCGCAATAGTCTGCACCAGTTTGCCTATATATACCATACATATTCCTGTCCCTTTCTCCTGTATATCTTCATTGCAATTATATTTTACGAGGTACAGTATTTCAATATAGACAGGTGAAAAGCGATCAATACTACACGAAAAAGCAAAACAAAAAAAACCTTACGGTCGACCCTGAAGTAAACCGTAAGGCAATCATTCTTATTTTATATTCAAATCGTGGAACAGATTAAACGTTCATCTGCTTTGCAACCTCAGCTGCGAAATCCTCGTTCTTCTTCTCCATTCCCTCGCCGACCTCGAAACGAACAAACTTAACGATCTTGAGATCCTTGTTAACTGACTCAAGGTACTTGGCAACTGTCTGCTTTCCATCCTCAGCCTTTACATATACCTGATCAAGAAGACTTATCTCCTTAACCTGCTTTGAGATACGTCCCTCAACAAGACCACTGAATATCTTGTCTGCAACGATTGCGTCCTTATCAGCCATAGCAAGCTCTGCAAGCTGTGCCTTAGCCTCCTTTGAAAGGAAGTTGAATAAGAAGTTCATGTTGCTCTTCTTCTCTTCGTAAATAGCTACATCCTCAGCGCTCCATACGCCATCAACAGCCTTTGCGATCAGCTTGTTAAGGATTGGCTTTGGAAGTGTATCAGGTGCATTGAGTGCACTGTCAACTGTGATCTCCTTGAGCTTAGCCATAGCGTCTGCTGAGATGTCTGCTCTGCTGATGTACTGTGGGTTCATAGCTGCGATCTGCATTGCCACATTCTTGAGAGCTTCTTTAGCAGCATCATCGCTTGCGCCGTTGCCAGCTACGATAACACCTATTCTACCATTACCATGTAAGTAATCAACAACTACATCGCCTGTAACCTTCTCAAATCTACGGAATGATAACTTCTCTCCGATCGTAGCAGTCTTGTCAACAAGCTCTTCCTTAAGTCCGTTCTCACCAAGAAGTGCCTCAACATCCTCGCCATCCTTGCCACCAACGAGTGATGAAGCAAGTGCCTGATCAGCTATCTGCTGAACAAATGTCTGGAATATCTCATTCTTAGCAACGAAGTCTGTCTCTGAGTTAACCTCAACAACAACACCTGTTGTATCATTAACTGCTGCACGGCAGATACCCTCTGCTGCGATTCTGCTTGCCTTCTTCTCAGCCTTAACCGCACCGCTCTTACGAAGTACATCTACTGCTGCTTCCATATTACCATCAGTCTCTGCAAGTGCCTTCTTGCAATCCATCATACCAGCACCTGTAAGCTCTCTTAACTCTTTAACCTGAGCTGCTGTAATTGCCATCTTTTTCTACCTCCAAATTTGAATATTGACATTCTCATAATCATGTTTATGTCATTTTATTAAAGCCTTTCAGCCCGTATATGTCTCTTTAAAAGTCACGGGATAATACTTTTTATTATATTACCCCGTTACTTTTTATAATCATTTATTACTTGTAATCAATTATGATCAACTACAGATTACTCCTCTGTAGCCTCCTCAGCCTCTGCCTCTTCTACTGAATCAGCGTCAACGCCCTGCTGAGCCTCGATAACAGCGTCTGCCATCTTTGAAACGATAAGCTTTACAGCTCTGATAGCATCATCGTTACCAGGAATTACATAGTCAAGCTCCTCTGGATCACAGTTTGTATCAGCGATACCAACAAGCTTAATTCCAAGTGACTGAGCCTCCTGGATACAGATTCTTTCCTTCTTAGGATCAACAACGAAGATCATGTCTGGGATTCTCTTCATGTCCTTGATACCACCAAGGTTCTTCTCAAGCTTCTCCATCTCTTTCTTGATCTGGATAACTTCCTTCTTTGGAAGAACATCAAATGTACCGTCCTGCTCCATCTCCTCGTACTTCTTGAGAGTAGCGATTCTTGTCTGGATTGTCTTGAAGTTTGTAAGCATACCTCCAAGCCATCTCTCATTTACATAGTACATACCGCAACGCTCTGCCTCGCTCTTGATTGAGTCCTGAGCCTGCTTCTTTGTACCAACAAAAAGGATTGTTCCGCCGTTTGCAACACAATCACCGATTGCATTGTAAGCATCGTCAACCATTCCTACTGACTTCTGAAGATCGATGATGTAGATACCATTACGCTCTGTGTAGATGTATGGCTTCATCTTAGGGTTCCATCTTCTTGTCTGGTGTCCGAAATGTACACCTGCCTCTAATAACTGTTTCATTGAAATAACGCTCATTTTTTCTACCTCCATGGTTAAAATCTTCTGCCAGTATCAACTCTTTGGACCACCCGAGCACAGGCACCACGCCAACTATCAACCAGCATGTATATTTGTTCTGCGCACTCACGCAATCGACATTGTAACACAAAAAAAAAGTGCATTCAAGCACTTTTTTTCTGTATGTCAAATATATTGATCACTCATCTGTTTTTCACTTATTTCGCTCTATTCTTTATACTGCTTATTACATATGAAACACTGGCAATAACGAACAGCAGATATCCTATAGCAAGGTCTCCCCAGAACGTGCTTTTCTGATCTACCACATCAAGGATATCGAACATTTCCTTGTAACAATCTGAAAATGCCATATCATAACCATAGTCACTGAACTCTTTATAGAGCTGTAAGCTGACGCTGAGTCTCTGAGAAATATATATCATGCCGATACACAGCACTACGCATATGATTATTCCCTTGATATCCAGACACTTACCAAATTTCTTATATCCCATCATAGCACATATTACCATGACCGCGCCTGACATTCCTGCGATATATCCCAATTTGTATACAATAACCCACATTGCAACACCCACGAGCGATCCCAAGAACGCTCCGACAATTCCAGTCACAACATTTGAACTGACAGTCTCTTTCCCAAATGTCTGTGTGTTCATTGCTGGCTGTGCATATCCCTGATTCTGGTTATACGAAACATCTACACCAAAGCTCTGTTGATCAATGCCATTTCCATAAGATCCCTGGAACTGTCCATTCTGATTGGTATTATATCCATACTGCTGTCCACCATAATTTTGATCATAACCATACTGCTGTCCTGCATAATTTTGATCATAGCCATACTGCTGTCCTGCAAATCCATTTATCTGCTGTTCTTCGTTATTCATCATTTTATCCCCCTTTTTATCCCTCTACTGGTGTCCGAGCAGAATCCATACAATCCCGCCATTTGTTTCATTTCCAGTAAATGTATATGTTCCTGACACAAGGCTGTTCGAATACCCTGATCTGAGCAACCAATCATAATACTCATCTGCATCGCGAAGTCCTATCTGTTCAAGCAGCTGACAGATCTCATACGCTGACATTCCATCAACGATCGTGATCTGACCGCCGCCATTATCATACTTTATTGCACTCGGCTTAGGAGCCTCTGTATTAGCCTCGGTTGTCTTTTCTGTCGTTGCCGTTGATCCCGACTGTGAATTCTTGTCCTCTGTATATCCATTATCCTTAGATGATGGTACTTTCTGTGTGTTGTCACTCAGATCATTGCCGCCCTGTGACGATCCATTATTGTCACCAGATGAAGATCCGCCCTTATTACCAGTCGACGTTCCAGACTTGTCCCCTGTCGATGCACTACTCTTATCATCCGAGCCAGCCGTGCTGCCCGCATTGCCATTTCCTGTGTTGCTGCCGTCTTTGGTGCTTTTGCCGTTGCTGCCACCAGAGTTGACATCGCCTTTTCCATTGATATTGCTGCCCTTCGTGTCTGATGAAACCTTCTCCGTGGTATCCTTTGTAGAGTCCTTTGCATCATCTTTTGTATTATCTTTTCCTGTTGACTTCTCTGTGGTGTTCTTTTCCGTCTCAGTGGCCTTTGCTGTTTCCGATGTGGAACCCGTGTTTTCTGTATTATCCTGCTGAACAACTTTTGTCGTATTGCCCTGGTCTGAATTATTCTTTCCGGCATTGTCAAAGTTAAATGCAACAGTAACGGTAAGAGCACCCACGATCAAACCTGTTCCAAGTCCTCTGAAAAAACTTTTTTTATACATTTCTTACCTCCCGACCGCTTTACTGCCTGCCAGTCTCATCTGAATTCTCTGTAATTTTTACCTCGTTTATCTGGTCGATCATAACCTTGGCCTCGCCGACACCGATTCCAAGTTTATTTGCAATTTCCATTATGCTGAGTCCCTTTCTGTGAAGCTCAGCCACCTGTGTCTCTGTGTCAACACCTTCATCCCAGATATCCAAAGGCCTGTTCTGTGCAGTTTTTTTCTTCTTTTTCTTCTTTGATCTGTTGTTTCTACTCTTCTGAGGTACCGGTACAACATTTCCCTCCTCTATAGCTGCTGCCATCTTCTCTGGGTTTGCTGCTTCGACAACCGTGAATGCACTATCTGTAACCTGCTTATCCTCTATAGAGACAACTGACTCCTGAGCTTCGTTTACAACTGTACCTTCTGTCTCCTGCTCAGGCACATCGCCATGCTCAGCATCCGCCGTATCGGAAGCCTGTTTCTCAAGTTCCTGATCGATCATATCTCCATCATCCTGATCTGCTGTATCTGACTCTGCCTCATCTGTCTCTGTCGCATCTGTTTCATCATCATCTGTCTCGCCTGCAGCCGGTTCATTGGCTATACTATCATTTTCCTTCTCATCTTCTGGCTTTGCAGACTCGTCATATGTTATAGGCTCTTTCTCGCTTGTGTCGTCCGGGTCATATGACTCGTATGCCTCAGTCAGGCTCTGATTGATATAATCTATCATCTGCTTCTTCGCCTTCTCGGAAAGCTGTGAAGAGCATGCCTCAAGCTCTTTTCTCATCTTATCCTTTGCCGCCTCAATGCTGGATTCATAATCCGCCATAGCCTTATCTATCCTCTGTGTAGCATCGGATGTCATATCATTAACTCTCTTGTCTGTTGATGCTTTGAACTCATCTATCTCTTTTCTTGCACTCTCCCTGTATTCATCGATCTCCTTCTTTGATGAATCCCTGATCTCGGCAAGCTCTTTCTTTGATGAAGCCTTCACCTCATCTAGACCTTTCTTCATGTTATTCTTGACTTCATCGCCCTGCTTTTTCAGGTCATTTTTCTTCTTTTCTACAAGAAGATCACAATATTCATCGAGCTGTTTCTCAAGCTTCTCCCTGCTGTCTGCAAGCGTACCATCCGTCTCATTCTCCTTCTTGCCGTCTCCGATAAAAAAGCTAATCACTACTATTGCAAGACCTACTACCAATGTCACTATTGCCGCTATAATATTCGGTGTCATATTTCTTCTCCTTTTATATGTTATAACGTATTTCTATCGCATACTTATATCCTAAATGGGTACTGTATAATTCATCAGGCATCCTTCAGTTCATCGAACACAACATCATTTAACACTTTGATGTATGTTCCCTTCATTCCCGAAGATCTCGCCTCTATAACTCCCGCGCTTTCAAACTTTCTGAGGGCATTCACTATAACAGACCTTGTTATACCTACCCGATCCGCCACCTTGCTGGCAACCAGTATTCCCTCCTCGCCGTCAAGCTCTGAGAAGATATGCTTTATCGCCTGAAGCTCTGAGAACGAGAGTGTACTGATCGCTGAACGAACTATCGCGATCTTGCGGTTCTCCTCCGCATTCTCCTCGTTGAGAGCCCTCATCATCTCAAGGCCGACAACCGTCGTTCCATATTCTCCAAGAATGATATCATCAATATCGTACTCAGTCCCAAGTCTGTACAAAAACAGAGTTCCAAGTCTCTCTCCGGCAATGTCTATCGGAAGAAGCAATCCATGATACTTGTCGATGTCCACTCCGTCAAATCCGAGTGTCGTTAGGTTGACATTCTCTTTTGTAGACAAAACAAGCAGAAGTCTCTCGTTGAGCATGTTGTCTATAAGGCTTCCTACCTTTCCCTCGATCAGCTCGTGGATCTCAGGGATATCTTCCCTGTTCTTAAGTCCAAGTATCTTTCCCTTCTTGCTAATAACCATGGCGTTCGACGCCAGAATATCGCTGAGCACATCACAGATATCGTTAAACACGACCTTATGTGAATTGTTATTGTGCAATAACTTGTTTATCTTTCGTGTTTTATCTAACAATTGTACACTCATAAGTTATCCTCCAAATTTTTGTGTAATAATATGTAACAAAAAGTATCTTTTGCGCGAATTTTTATGACTATTTGAAATTCTATCACAATGAATTACTCATAACAAGCCTATTTTATGTAAAGTAGGCATGAATTTAAAAATTTAAGAAAGTGTTGATTTTACTTGCATTTTTAGCCACAACATATTGTGGTAGGATCATTTTTCGACACAATTTTCAACATTATGACAACCTAAGCATTTTGCTAATTTTCACACAATTATATAAAATAACAGACAATACAACAAAAATCCCGTGGAAAATCCGGATTTCTCCTTCCCTCCCACAGGATATATAATCTCATTTTTAATTTTCTGCCGCCTTATTGTTACATGTATACCCACATTTCTGATCAGCACATACAAGTTTATTGCCCTTGACGACCATGTAGCCACCGCACTCAGGACACTTTTCGTTGCTTGGCATCGCCCATGACATAAAATCACACTCAGGAGCCTTTATACATCCATAGTATCTTCTACCCTTCCTTGTGGTCTTTATGACAACGTCAGCACCACACTTTGGACATGCAACGCCTATCTTCTCATAGAACGGCTTTGTGGATCTGCATTCAGGAAATCCCGGGCATGCAAGGAACTTGCCATGAGGGCCATACTTTACCACCATATTGCGTCCGCACACATCACAGACCTCATCCGACACCTCATCTTCAATCTTTATGGACTCAAGTTCTGCCTCCGCTTTCTTTACCGCCTCATCGAGATCTGGATAGAAATTTCTGACTACGACTTTCCAGTCCACTGCGCCCTCTCCTATATTATCAAGAAGTGACTCCATGTTTGCTGTAAAATTTACATCTATTATAACAGGAAACGCCTGCTCCATACTCTGGTTCACCGCATCTCCCAAGGCGGTAACATAAAGCTTCTTCTGTTCTTTTGTTATATATCTTCGCGCAAGTATCGTTGATATGGTTGGTGCATAAGTACTTGGTCTTCCTATACCCAGTTCCTCAAGAGTCTTTACGAGAAGCGCCTCCGTGTATCTCGCCGGCGGCTGTGTAAAGTGCTGCTTTTCATCAAGGCTGTCAAGATTCAGCACATCGCCCTCAGACAGATTGTTGATACCTGCCACACTCTCTCCTCTGTCATTGTCCAGATTGTACACGGCAAGGAAACCATCAAATGCTATCTTGGATGCTGATGTCTGGAATACAGCACTGCCACATCCAACCTTCACGTTCTTGACTGAATATACAGCACCCGACATCTGACTGGCAAGGAATCTGTTATATATAAGCTGGTACAGTCTGAACTGGTCATGGGATACCTGATCCTTTATCATGACCGGTGAAAGTGCCACATCCGTAGGACGTATAGCCTCATGTGCATCCTGTATCTTCTTGTCAGTCTTGGCTCTTCCATTGGAATCCCCGATATACTGCTGTCCAAAATTGTCTGCAATATATGTGTCTGCTGCCGCAACAGCCTCCTCCGATATTCTGGTGGAATCCGTTCTCAGGTATGTTATAAGACCGATTGTTCCACGGCCCTTTATGTCAACGCCCTCATACAGCTGCTGGGCTATCCTCATGGTCTTTGATGTTGCAAAGTTGAGCTTGGACGACGCCTCCTGCTGCATCGTACTCGTTGTAAATGGAAGCGGAGGTTTCTTGTTTCTCTCGCTCTCCTTTATGGACTTTACAACATACTCTCCGCCATCAAGTGACTTTAATATCTCATCGAGTGCAGCGCGTCCGGATATCTCCTCTTTGTTTGTTCCATCGCCTGTAAACTTGAAAGTGATAGGCTTTTTCATCTTGCCGGCTATGAGATTCGCATCCAATGTCCAGTATTCCTGTGGTATGAAATCATTTATCTCTTTCTCTCTGTCACACACAAGCTTAAGCGCAACTGACTGGACACGGCCTGCTGAAAGGCCTCTCTTGATCTTTGCCCAAAGGACCGGACTTATCTTATAACCAACCAATCTGTCCAGAACTCGTCTTGCCTGCTGCGCATCAACAAGATTCATATCTATATCTCTCGCCTGCTTTATTGAATTCTTGACTGCATTCTTTGTTATCTCATTAAATGTAATTCGCTTATAATCCTTATCCTCAAGCTTGAGAGCTTTCATAAGATGATAGGATATAGCCTCTCCCTCACGGTCCGGGTCAGTTGCGAGATATATCTTATCCGCTTTCTTTACCGCTTTTCTGAGTGCCGCAAGAATATCACCTTTCCCTCTTATAGTGATATACTTTGGCTCGAAATCATTATCAACGTCTATTCCCATCTGACTCTTAGGAAGATCTCTAACATGTCCGTTTGAAGCTATGACCTCATAGTTTGACCCCAAAAACTTTTTGATTGTCTTAGCCTTTGCCGGAGACTCAACAATAACAAGATTTTTTGCCATAGGTATCTGTTCCTTTCCGTAATATTCTGTGTATAGTCACGAAGCTGTGCAGCGCCTATCCCTGATATCTCAGGCCCTGCAGTAATAGTTTCTCACCAACTGTTTTACCAGCCTCTTCTTCTCTAATTCAAATAGTATCTGAGCTGTCTCAGACACCGTCATCCCAGCCTCAAAACATATATCATCAATATGTCTTGATTCCAAACGTACACAACTATACACTTTTTTCTCTGCAGGTGCAAGTAATTTTTTGTTAAGGAACTGTCCTTTGACTGTCTGTATTCCAAGTTCTTCCAATATATCCCCAGACGATGTAACACACATTGCGCCCATTTTTATCAGATTGTTACAGCCCGCGCTGCCCGTATCAGTTACTCTTCCCGGAACCGCATACACATCTCTCCCCTGCTCCAGTGCCTGGTCGGCTGTGATGAGGGAGCCACTCTTCTCACGGGCCTCCACCACCAGCACACCGTCTGACATTCCGCTTATTATCCTGTTCCTGTAGGGAAAACGAAATGCCTCCGGTGCCACATCAAGTCCACTTTCCGAGACCACAACGCCTCCGCCATTTACTATACTGCGGTATATATCATAATTCTCTCTTGGATAAGGCACATTTATACCACTTCCAAGAACCGCCACCGTCTTTCCACCGCCGGATAACGCCGCCCGATGTGCAGTCCCGTCTATCCCAAGTGCCATTCCGCTAACTATCGTAACACCTGCTGCCGACACATCCGCCGAGATCCTGTCCGCCATCGTTCTGCCATACACCGAGGCCTTTCTGGCTCCAACAACCGCCACCGCCGGAGCCATATCCTTCAGCACATTTATATCTCCTGCAGCAAACAGCAGCATAGGTGGATCCGGAATATCATACAATTTTTCAGGATAACAGTCATGCCCTGGATATACATACGTGATATGCCCAGCCTCCAACCTATTCCTGTATTCAAGTACAGCATGCTCCGTCCTGTTCTCCATTACCGTTTCAAACTGTTTCTTCGTAAGACTTTCCTGCAAGACCTTTTCTGATGTCTCCCACAACCCACGGATGCCGCCAAACCTGAATGCAAGCTCAATCTTCTGGGTGTGTACCATGCGGTTCATCATTCCATACCAGAGATATAGAAGTTCGTCATCTATCATCAGACTGCACCTCCCCCATCCGCATTTCTGAAAAACACCGCTTCCTCAAGATGCCTTACGTTCACATCCTGATCACCGTCAAGATCCGCTATGGTCCTTGCAATTTTGAGCACCCTGTAGCTTCCTCTTGCGGTGAGCGAGAGTCTCGTAAAGCAATCTTCCATAAATTCTTTTTCTGCGTTTCCAAGCGGTATATATTTTTCGCACATGCCGGAGTCGAGCTGCGAATTAAACCGTATGTCCTCACCCTTATACCTGCACAGTTGTATATTCTGGGCAGCCAGGACACGCGCCCTCATCTCTGATGATGAAGCGCCAACTCCGTCCCCGAACAATTCGCCATACTGGACCTTCCTCACATCCACATTTATGTCTATCCTGTCCAGAAGCGGCTTACTTATGCGCGCATTGTAATTTCTTATCTGGTTCACCGTACATGTGCACTTATTTACATCCGGGTACTGTCCACATGGACACGGATTTCTCGCCGCAACAAGCATAAAGTCCGCCGGAAACCTGTAAACGCCATTAAGTCTTGATATGTTGACCGCCCCCTCCTCAAGTGGCTGGCGCATCACCTCAAGCACACTTCTTCCAAATTCAGGCAGCTCATCAAGAAAAAGGACACCTCCGTGGGCCAGGCTTATCTCTCCTGGTCTTGGATCCCTGCCGCCTCCTGACATGGCATGCAATGAGATCGTATGATGAGGGGATCTGAAGGGGCGCCTGTTTATTATGGATGCGCCATCCTTCAAAAGTCCTGCCACACTGTATATCTCTGTTATCTCTATGCTCTCTTCTAATGTGAGCTTTGGCAGTATGGTTGGAATGCGTCTGGCTATCATGGATTTGCCCGCGCCGGCAGGGCCGGTCATCAATATATTGTGCATTCCCGCCGCCGCTATCTCAACACCCCTCTTCAATGTCTCATGCCCCCTAACCTCAGAGAAATCACATTCCCTTCTGTCAGGTGCTTCTCCCAGCAGTCCGTCTACATCAACATATTCCGGCTCTATGGCACTTATTCCACTGAGATAATCTACAAGCTCTGTGAGACTCTCCACCGGTATAACTGTCATACCATCTATGATCGCAGCCTCCTGCGAGTTGCCAGATGGGACTATGCACTTTCTGATTCCCTGCGTATAGGCATGATGAACTATGGCGAGAATTCCTGTGACAGAACTTACATGTCCGTCAAGGCCCATCTCACCTAATATAAGTATATTTTCAATGGATTCCTGTGGGATGATCCCCATAGACGCAAGTATTCCTACTGCAATTGGAAGGTCAAACGCCGTTCCCTCTTTTCTGATATCCGCCGGAAACAGATTAATAGTGACTCTTTTCGGCGGCAAACTGAAATCGGAATTGCGAAGTGCGGTCCTGACGCGTTCTCCGGCCTCCCTGACGCAGGCGGACAGATATCCAACCATATTCATCATAGGAAGACCGTCATGTATATCCGTCTCAACAGATATAAGCGTTCCCTCCACACCTCGAACAAGTCCACTTAAAACTTTACTGTACATGTCTTATGTGTGCTCCTTTCTGTCCTTCCGGACAGCCTCTCCATTCGAAGCACATATCATATAAACGAGAATAAACTATCCTATCCTACAAGTCAAACTCCTTTTTGGATAGTATCTTTCTCCTGTTTCCAGACCGCAGCTTTGCCGATGCCAGTTTAAGCATCACCACCGCCACAGTCAGATTGAATATAACAGATATCCATGTCATATAGTCCGACATAAACACTGTATAGCCCCCCGCATTCTCAAGTGACGGCAACAGGCTGTCTGCATAAAAGGTCTGATCTGCAAATTCAAATATCCATAAAAACGGATTCAGTGCATAAATTGTCCTGATCCCTGCCTGATAAAACTTAAAAGCCTCAACACTTGCAGTCATGTACATAGCAGAGATCATAACTCTTCCTGCAAGGTATGATATAAGCACGATTGCAACCACAGTTATGATAGTTGATATAGTGGCTGACACCGATGTCTTTCGCACACAAGAATAAAACATTCCAAAACTTCCTATATATATATCAACATACAAAACGATTCCGATAAACTCAAACAGTGACTTCCATCCAAGACCTCCCACGACAAACGACACAGCAAGGAATGGAAGAGTTGCCACAACATACATAAATGTTGTCACCATTGCAGAGGCAAGTTTTCCTGCTATTATAGAAAACGACCTGACAGGTGTTGTGAGCATTATCTCTAGTGTCTGTCTCTCACGCTCGCCCGCTATCGATGTAGCTGTCATCACAGGCAGGACCATGCATATTATAGCCAGCTCGCATCCCCCAAGAATAGGGAAAAGCTTTACTATGTATGAATAATATGCCTGATAACCCGATCCAAATGACATGGCAAATGCGACTGATGCAATGATGGCGAAGAGACAGTTTATCATGGTCACCACTATTATCATCTTCGGGCTTCTGGCGTTTACAAGCGCATCCTTCCTGAGTATCGGATTAATGAGTGTTGTTTTTGTCATCTGCACCACCTCCTGTGATCTCAAGAAACAGGGATTCAAGATTCTCCTTCTCCCTAACAAACTGATGCACATGAACACCGTTATCCACAAGGCTCCTTAGAAGCTCCGCATCACTCTCACGGTCCCCGTGATAATACACTATTAGTTCTCCATCTTTTTCAGTTATGCGGTCAACGCTGAAGCGCTCCCTGATTATCACGGATATACGGTCAAGCGCCTCGTGTCCGCTGAGTCCTAATATATACCCCCTTATCTTTACAGGCGCCTCCGCATGTCCCTGCGCCATTATATCATCAACCTTACCGCTGGACACTATCCTTCCGTGATCGATTATCCCTATGCTCGTACACATCTCCGAAAGCTCCGGCAATATATGTGAACTTATCACTACTGTCTTGCCCAGTTCTCTCAGTTTCTTCATTATGTCTTTCATCTCTACTCTAGCTCTCGGATCAAGTCCAGAGTTTGGCTCATCTAATATCAGCAGCTCAGGATCATGGATAAGGGCTCTTGCCACACAAAGTCTCTGCTTCATACCTCTTGACAGCACATCCACAAACTCCTCTCGCTTGTCTGACAGATCTACGAGCTCCAGCAGTCTGTCTGCCATCTCATCTGAAGCCTGTCTGGACATTCCATACATGGAACCGTAGAATTCCATATACTCTATAACCTTAAAGTTGTCGTATACTCCAAAGAAATCAGGAACATATCCTATCTTACGCCTGACATCCGCCGACTTTTTCAGTACATTAACGCCATCTATCAGAAGTTCTCCCGATGTAGCCTTAATTAGTCCGCACATGATCTTCATGGTGGTGGTTTTTCCAGCCCCGTTAGGACCCACAAAGCCAAATATTTCCCCCTTGTCGATATGGAGATTCAGATTGTCCAGGGCAGCGAATCCGTCATAATATTTTGTCAGATTCACAATATCTACCATCACTGTCCACCCCCTCTTGCACTTATACGCGGAAGATATGTCTCTGTATAATCCTCACCCTTATGTGGCGATATGCATCTCAGCCGCATCTCATTATTTTCAATATAAGGAGCCAGTCTGTCTCCCTCTATCTCCTGTGAACCATTTACAAATATGACATCGTAATTGTCTGTATAAAAATTATATGCCTTCACGATCACATTTGCTGTTGACTCATCCTTCGTACTGCTCTCTCTTGTAACGGTAGTTATATTGTCATCGTTCTGGAAGCATATATCTATGTCCACCTGATCCGAATACATCATAAGATCATCGGTGTCATAATCCGACTGTTCAAATCTGTTGACATCCCTTGTGTATATATTGCTGTAATATGCACCGTCTAAATCCTCATAATCCTGGGGATGTATATCATATACCACGTAATTACCATATTTCTCAGATGACTGACCATCACTTATATCGGCCTCCTTATCTATCGTGGCCCACACAGCTATCCTGCCCATTCCTGATGGAACCGATGAATACGCTCCCATCTTGAGCAGCATATAATAATTTCTCGACATCATGACATCTGCCTCATCATCATAATTATAGCCGCTTCCAAATCTGTATATATAATAGTTTTTCATGCAGTCTATTGATAAACCATTTGTCATCTTTCTGTTCTGGAGCTTATTTATATCCATGGATTCCCCTGCCGGCAGGCTGTCCAAACAGTAATAATATCCATCAGTCATAACAACCACGTCCCGCATATCATATGCCGTGTTGTTCTTTACACTTCCCTCTATGCCATCAGTGTAAAGCTTCAATGAACTGTCAAATCTGCCTATGTCATTTGTCGTCACGCTGCTCGCCTGAAGACTTATGCCGCCAAATGGAATATGGGTATCAAACTTCATCGTTATGCCATCATCGCTGGCGCATCTCTCAATGTTCATAGACTGGGAATATGTGGCATCTCCGTAATACTCATCCATAACCTGTACGTTGTCATACTCACTGTTCACATCCACTGAGTAACTATCTGCCTTAGAGCCTATTATGTATGTATATACATTCTGTCTCATAATGTTATCGCTTATGTCCGCCGATTCAAATGTAAGTTCCAGGGGTCTCGTCACGCTGTATCTGGTACTTACAATGTATATTGCAATAGTTCCAACCAACGCCCACGCAGGAACCGTTATCCACATCCACTCTCTCCTGCGAAGTTTTTTCAACACAACGTAGGTTACAGGGCCGCACAGTATCAGGTAAACCACCAGTATCACTATAAAAATATACGGTGATACCACCTTCTTCCTGTTTGTATTTATCGCATTTATTATTCCATAACCTGCACTGTTATCGTAAAATGAACCCTGGACAAGGTTGTTTATCTTGTCGGTGTAGCCAGCCTTGAGTATCATCTCCATAAGCTGCAGTTCACCGCTGCCGCCAGCCACCGGTTTTGATACCAGAGAATACGGAACCACCACTACCCTGCCGTACCCTGTATCCAGAACACTTACACCACCTAACGCGTCGTTTACCTGTGCTCCATATACCGAGATATCTGCAACAGATACTTTCTTATATTCAGTTGAACTGCCTTTATCAGACCATACAGTGACATTTTTCGATGAACTTCCATTTAATTCATAGTTGATGAACTTGCTGTTGAATCCGCCCAGAACTCTGTCCGCATCTTTGCCAAGTGACAATATGAGAGTACCACCCTCGAAAACCCACTCCTGCAAAGCCTCCATCTGATCTTCTGAGAGCTTTGAGGTATCATATTTATCTATCAGAATATAATGGACAACCTCCAGTCCCTGAAGCGAATCTGGAAACAGGTCTGTCTGCATATTCAGTTTTCTGACACTCACACTGTCACTCTGGGTTCTGACCCTCGCATCTTCCAGATTCTCAAATGAATCCCGGTCATCAGACAGTACTCCGACTGTTGTCGTCATCTCATACCCGCTCACACTTGGCTGATCACTCTCAGCATATACTACCTGACCATCCTCATCCTCTATCTGAATGAGCAGTCTTCCATACCCAAGCTCATTTACATAGAATTTCACTGTGTTGTCCGAGTCTGCTCCCCAGTCGATCTCCTGGGAATATTTCATGGTTGCACTGTCACTGTACACCTCGTCATAGTCCGGCATAAGGACCACCCTGCCGCTAAACTCCACATCTGTGTGCACATTCAGTACAACCTGAGAGCCCGAATCATAAACCGCATATCCGTCAATACCATAATTCAGGCTTACACTGATGTCAGAATTTCTAGTGATGATCTTGCGTTCTATCTTTCCATATGTACTTCCATCTGCACTGATTTCAGTTGTCCCATCCGATTCATCGTCCATCTCTGCAAATGAGTCATCGCCTTCATCATCCTGTGTATCATATACTGTATTTATAGCCTTACTTCCCGCCTGTGACAACGCTGCCGCATCAGCCTTTATCTGTGTCACCGGCGCCAGATTAGTAAGAAGCATTATCGCTATTGCACTTCCACATACCAAATTATTTTTGAACATATGATGCCTTTCTGTTCCGTTATAGTTTTATAACTATGCTAATAATAAATTCTACAAGAAAATTACGCAACTTACACTTTCGTAAGACCTTTTTCAACATTCCACTCAGTAATCTTTCCGGCGTTATGGCACAAAAAATCCCTGTATACAAAGCTTGTCCGTATACAGGGATCTTATTTTTAACTGAAATATACAACTTCCTCTTCAGGAGCACTTGTAAGTGTGACCTTCTCAGCCGTAAGAACTGGTCCTTCTCCGTCAAAATCAGGATAATACTCATATCCGATCTTCGCTGTCACATCCACCCACTGTCTGTCCACAAGATTTCTAGCTCCCTGATAGTAACACTTGAATCCGACAAACTGGATATCCTCAACACAACATGTCATGGCAAATCTTCCAGGAACAAATGCGTTGCTTCCGTACTGCTTTGGTCTGAATACCATGGCCTTGAAGTGTATCTTCTTGCCATCATATCGCTCCTTCATATCTGATGCATCCACATACCAGATACCGAAATCGTCATCTGGAAGTTCTATGACATCAGCGGTCACATCATACGGCAGATCCTCTGGCTCATTTGTCTCAGGTGCTATAGAACCATCCTTCATTTCAAAGATGATCTGTGCTCTCCTGTTCACTGCCTTGATAGATCTTCTCCACTCGGGGATCTTGGAGTTCTCATCGCATCTATTGAAGATCACCATGTCCGCGCTGTTAAATTGTTCGACCATAGTCGCCTTCATATTCTGTGAATACACATCATATGTCTCAGCATTCACAAATGAGATAACCTGAACGACTGTCCAGCCCTTTGGAACTCTTATCTCAAATATCTTATCAAGCTTCCACATACCATTGTACTCGATCATAACCTGCTCAGGCTCATACTTGTCCTGAAGATCAAGGAGATGGTCAGTTGTAAGCTGATCTTCCTCTATAAACTCTGTATATATATTCGCCTTCCTCAGAGCCTCAAGATCGTACTCTTCCTCTCCATCCTCGCAGACAAGAAGCAGAGTCTTGGCTCCGCCTGTAAAGCCCCTGTCCATAAGAGTTTCCTTGGCAAATGTTGTCTTGCCGCTCTCAAGGAATCCCATGAACACATATACAGGTATCTCTTTATTCTGACGTCCCATCATATTAACTCCTTATTTAAACCTCGAACAGCTGTGCAAGGTCATCTTCCTTAAGCTTGCTTCCTATTACACAGAGCTTTCCTGTGATATCAGCCTTACCCTTTCTGATCTCAAACTCACCTGGTACAAGATCAAAGTACAGCCAATCACCAGCATCGCTAGGCACAATTCCCTTTGCACGTAGGATAATGCCATACTTCTCTGTGTCAGCCAGGGTGTCAAGAATCTCTCTGAGCTTATCCTCATTGTACTTGTGAGGTGTCTCCTTGCCCCAGCTTGTAAATACCTCATCTGCATGATGATGGTGATGATCATGGTCGTGACATCCACATGTGCACTCATCTCCATGATCGTGGTGATGCTCGTGATCATGGTCATGATCGTGATGATGCTCGTGATCGTGGTGGTCATGGTCATGATGGTGATCATGATCGTGGCATCCGCACGTACAGTCATCTCCGTGATCATGCTCATGATCATGTCCGCTCTTTGCCTCATCCATCATTGTCTCCTCAAGAGACTTATAGTTCTGCATAGCCTCCCGGATAGCAGCTCCATCAAGCTCATCCCATGGAGTTGTAATGATTGTTGCATGATCATTCTTCTCTCTGATCATGGCTACTGCCTTCTCTATCTTGTCCTGTGTAGTTGTCTGTGTTCTACTCAGGATGATAGTGTTGGCACTTTCTATCTGGTTGTTGAAGAACTCACCGAAGTTCTTCATGTAAATCTTGACCTTTGATACATCTGCAACAGTTGTATAGCTGTCAAGCTCCACATCGAGATCTGCTGCCACATCTTTAACTGCCTTGATAACGTCAGACAGTTTGCCAACTCCTGATGGCTCAATAATGATCCTGTCAGGTGTATAGTCTGTTATAACCTGCTTGAGTGCAGTACCAAAATCTCCGACCAGTGAACAACAGATACAACCTGAGTTCATCTCTGTGATCTGAACACCGGCATCCTTCAGGAAACCGCCATCGATTCCGATCTCTCCAAACTCGTTCTCAATAAGAACCAGCTTTTCTCCCTTAAATGCCTGCTCAATAAGTTTCTTGATCAACGTTGTCTTACCGGCTCCAAGGAAACCTGAGATAATATCAATCTTTGTCATATCAATCACTCCTTAAACAAATTTATATTAAGACTGCGCATATGAGTTATGCCTGCACAGCTTTGATATCAATACATCCTTATGGATTATACTCGATTGCCCTGATTTTTGCAAGGAATCATGTGTACATCCACCTGGTTGAATGGAATCTCTATTCCATTTTCATCAAATGCTTTTTTCAGCTTCCACATAGCGTCCCATTTTGCATCAAAAAACTTCTCGATCCTTGCGTAGAACTTGACATACATATTGATCCCGCTGTCAGCAAATTCATCTATATACAGCAATACCTGTTCATCCTTCAGATAACCGTCAACATCCTTTATCACATCCAGTGTAACTCTCTTTACCTTCTCTATATCCGAGTCGTATGCTACCGAAAATGGGATCTCAACTCTTCTCATATCATGTTCCGTGACATTTACGAGAGAAGTGTTTGATATGTTGCCATTTGGTATGACTACTGATTTGTTATCGAGGGTTATAAGTCTGGTGTAAAAAATATCTATTGATACGACTGTTCCCTCACAGTGTGTATTGTTCTCTACTATATAATCTCCAACTCTGAACGGTTTTAGCATGAGGATAAGCAGTCCTCCCGCAAGGTTGGACAAGCTGCCCTGCAGAGCAAGACCAAGCGTTACTCCCGCTGTACCCAGTATGGTAATGAACGATGTTATCTGAAGTCCCACAATGCTTGCAGCCGTGAGAACTATCAAGACATTTAACACAACTTTCACAGCCGACACGAAAAATCCTGCAACACTCGTGTCAAGCTTAGACTTCTCAAAGCTCCTTCTTAGTATCTTTAGGAGCAGCTTCACAAGCTTGAAGCACACTACCATAAAGATAATTGCCACAACTATGCTTCCCAGCTTTGACATACACCAGTCTGTAAGTTTCTGGATGTACTGTCCTATGACACTCACCTGGTCCGTTGCCTCTTTCACGGCGTCTTCAACAACATTTTCCGTGGTCGCACTGTATGATGCCATATTGACTAAAGTCTCTGGTAATATCATAAATATACATTCCTCCTGTCTTCATTACTCAACAAAATATATGAAATACTAAGCTAAAAACGCTGTGCAGAAATCCCAGCCACAAGCCGCCCATCCCCGCACAGCGTCATATCTCTATCGATCTATAGTCGCTATCTCTATAGCTTATTTAGTGTTTACATGGGCAAAGACCGCAAATGACAGCGCTGGAGCAGTAACCATTATCCTACCATCAGCGGAGCTCTTATAGCCTCTGTTATTGTTTCCCTCGCCTCCAAACTTCTGGTTGTCACTGGAGAACACCTCTCTGTACCTGCCATCTGCAAGCACTGGCATACTGTACTCCGCATCCTTAAGTCCGAAGTTGCACACTACATACATCACATCATCAGGCCTCATTCCCCTTCTTACAAATGACATGACCTGTCCATCTTCACTGAACTCCACATTGCCATCTGCCTGTCCGTGAAATGCTGTCTTTGAACTGTACAGCTTGTTGATCTCCTTAACATACTTCTGAAAGTAGCTGTTGGCATCAAATTCGAGTACCGACCAGTCTATCAGACTTCTGCCATCAAATCCGTTAAATCCGCCTAGCTCCTGACCCATAAATGTGAGTTTTCTTCCCGGAAGCGTCATCACAAGTCCGAAAAGCACCCTAAGATCAGCATATTTGTCCTCATATCCTCCCGGCATCTTTGATGCATAGCTGCCTCTCTGTCCAGCAACAGCATCATGGCTGAGTGCCCAGACAGAACTGTCACTCTCATCAAATGTGATACCACAGGTGTAATCACTGAAGCTTCCTCTGGCTGCCGGCGGGATCATCATATAATCCGTCACCCTCGTCACAGCCTCATTGTTCCATCCAAGACCGACAAGCACATCCGCATATCTGTCACCAGTGATGTTTCTGAATTCTCTCACCAGCTCTTCATCCTCTATCCTGATTCCGTCAAGGTGATAGGTATCGATCCAATACGACAGACAATCTATGTCCTTCACAGTGACCATATCCATGATCACCCCTATGCCCTTGCTGTGCAGATGATCGACCATCGCCATGAAATCTACTGGTGTTCCATACCTCGATGTCGGCGCAAACATTCCCACAGTATCATATCCCCAGCCTGAATCATCTCCGTACTCCATAAGCGGCATGAACTGGATATAGTTATATCCCATATTCTTCACATAAGTGGCTATCTCCCTGCCAAACTCTGCGTATGTCAGCTTTCCATCGTCAGGAACATTGCCCCATGTAGGCATATGAACTTCATATATATTGACGCCTGCTGCTTTGTTTCTGTTCTTCATATACGCTGAATCATTCCAGCTGTACTCAAGTTCTGTCAGTATGGATGCATTGCCCGGCGCCACCTCATAAGCAACCGCATATGGATCCGCAAATATATCCACATTGCCATCTCTATATAATGCCTCAAACTTATATCTCGTATTCGCAAGATCTCCCGGAATAAACAGTTCGAATATATCCGTATAATCAATCCTTCTCATAGGATTTACTCTTCCGTCCCAGCCGTTAAAATCGCCAACCACGCTGACTCTGACTGCCCCCGGCATATTCATACAGAACGACACACCGGAAACTCCGTTCATCGTGATCTTTCTAGCCCCAAACACTTCCTTCACATGGAATCCGGACTCCACATCATCATCGCCATCAACGACCTTCATGACCATCTCCGGATCAACGCTGTAACCAAATGAATAAGGATCATATATATCTTTTACGGCATCCTCCTCACCTGATTCCCCCCATATCTTTTTTGTAACCCTGAGTTTATATGCAAATTCTGCTCTATCGTTTATTCTGACTGTAAAAAATCCCTGGGATCCTATCTCCTTCATCGGATATTCCTGCTCCCCATCCATCACAGACACGGATGCAGCCCCAGGCAGATATGCATTCACATAACAGTCTTTAAGACATTTATGCATTCCCAGTATATGATGAGGATTGCCGTGTGTAGCTCTTGTTATCGATGCAATCTCATCTGACTTTAGTACAAATATATCCATAAAACCTTCTCCTACATATTTATCTTCCATCTATGGCGTGAATGAATATTCCACTCCTAAGCTTTGGCTCAAACCATGTAGACTTCGGCGGCATGAGAAGACCAGCATCCGCTATATCAAATAGCTCTGTGATCGATGTAGGATACATGGAAAATGCAACTGCCATTCCGTCATCCACCAATCTCTCGAGCTCTGAAAGTCCTCTGATTCCCCCTATGAACATGATCCTCTGATCTGTTCTCGGATCCTGTATTCCAAGTATCGGTGCAAGCACATTGTCCTGAAGCACCGACACATCCAGTCTTCCGACCACATCATCTGGTACAATACTGTCCTTAACATTCAGCCTGTACCACTGTCCATCAATATACATGCCGACCTGTCCCTTGATATCTGGATCAACGGGGGTGCTGCTCTCAGCCACATCAAATATCTGTGATATACTGTCCATAAATCCATCTTTATCAAGTCCATTCAGGTCCTTAACGACTCTGTTATACGGCATGATCATGAGCTGATCATGAGGGAAAAGTACAGAGAGGAAATAATTGAACTCCTCTTGTCCGGTGTATCCCGGATTCTTCTCTCTCATATGCATTCCAGCCTTCACAGCAGATGCAGCCCTGTGATGTCCATCCGCAATATATATGTCATTTACATTGTCGAAAGCCTCTTTGATGGTGTCGATATCCCCCTGATCTTCTATGATCCATACATTGTGGGTTATTCCATCGGGCGATGTGAAGCCATAAAGCTTCTCTCCACACTTCACTCTGCCTATGATCTCATCAACCTTATCTATAGCTCTGTACGCAAGGAATATAGGCCCCGTCTGCGCCCCGCACGCCTCAACATGCTTTATTCTGTCTATCTCCTTGTCTTCTCTTGTGTTCTCATGCTTCTTGATAACCCCATTTATATAATCGTCTATAGAAGCACATGCCACAAGTCCCGTCTGATGTCTGCCATCCATGATAAGCTCATAAATATAATAGACTGGTCTGCGCTCCATAATATACGTTCCATCATCTATCATACCCTGAAGCAGCTGGCCAGCCTTATCATATACACATGGAGCATATGTATCTACATCTGGTCCAAAGGATGTCTCAGCTCTGTCCACTTTCAAAAATGATAATGGTTCACGCTTGACCTCTATCTCTGCTTCCTGACGGTTATACACATCGTATGGCAAGGCAGCTACTCTGCCTGCAACATCGGGTCTCGGTCTATAGGCTCTAAAACTTCTGATTGTTGCCATATTCATTACTCCTGTCATAAATATTTTATTGTATGTGCCAATTAACCTCTTACTGCCTTGACAACCTTCTTAATGGAATCCTCATATTCCTCTTCTGATGAGTTCTCAAATATAAAGAGATCCTTGATGTTGGTTGGTGGATTGAAGTTCTGGCTGTTGATGTACTCATCCCAGTGCTCAAGCTTCCATGTATCTCTGTCTGAAGCTCTCTTGATCATTCTCTCGTGACATACATCTTTTCTTGTATTTACCCAGATAACGAAGAGCTCTGCATCCTTCTCTGCCAACTTGGCACGAAGATTATCAAGATACTCATCATCTCTGATCTCCTCTGTGAACGGAGCATTGATAAGTACTGTATCATTGTAATCCAGTGCCTCAAATGCAAGATCCAGTACACAGTAATACTCGTAATCTCTGATCTCCTTCTGGAAGAAGTCTGATGAACGATTGTACTCCTGTCCGGCAACTACAAATATCTGCTTTGAGAGCACGATCAGTGTATCCTTGTCAAGGTATACACAATTGTGAAGTGCCTTTGCAACCTGCTTTGAAATAAATGTCTTTCCACATGCTGGTGGTGATGTAACTAAAATAAGCTTCTTCATATCTATAAATGCCTCCATGTAAATGAAATCAATTTTTCTAATAGTGTATCACAATTACAATTTGCTTACAACATTTTTTAACGTTAAATAAAAATAAAGAACAGCATACGACATTCGTCGGGTACGGACATTCGTCGGGGACGGACATTCGTCGGGGACGGAGGTACCTGACCCCCTATGTTCCTGTTCACATAAAATAAGACCCACCATATATCAAATAAAATGCGAAAATGATTATATAGCAGGTCTTATTTTAATTATTTTATATTTAATCGTTAATTGTTAATATTTTAACATTAATCAATATACGTTTACTTTACGACAACTGTACATCTTGCATACTTGCCACTACCATCCTTAGCTTTGCAGGTTATGACAGCCTTACCTTTCTTCTTTCCAGTTACAACACCATTAGCTGCAACTGTGGCAATGGACTTATTTGAAGATGTCCATGCAACCGCTCTGTTATTCGCTATTGTAGGAGCAACTGTAGCCTTAAGTGCAACTCTTCCCCCTCGTTTTACAGCTACTGATGTCTTGTTGAGCTTAACACGGGAGACTCGAACTATCGATGTAATTGTACATGAAGCTGTAAGATTTGTGCCATCAGCTGTCTTACACGTGATTACTGCTGTTCCTTTTCCAACAGCTTTAACTACACCAGTTGCAGTCACTGTTGCAACCTTTTTATTTGATGAAGACCATACCACCTTCTTATTGCTTGCTGATGCAGGACCAACTGCATATTTCAGTGTATATGTTGATCCCTTCAACATAGTCTTCTGGTATACCCCTAACTTTATTGATGTTGCAGGCTGTACTACCTTTACTGTACAAGTTGCATATTTTCCACTACCGTCTTTAGCCGTACAAGTGATAGTAGCTGTGCCCTTTGCAACCGCTGTTAGATATCCATTTGACACATTCACAATCTTCGGATTTGAAGTTTTCCAAGTAACTTTCTTATTGTTGGCATTAGCAGGTAAAACCGTTGCCGCAAGTGTGTATTTGCTTCCTTTTGCAAGAGACAACTTAGTTGCTGACAATGTTATCTTTTTTACCGGCTGGATTACATTGACAACATACGTAGACCGTGTACCTACTCCATCTGATGGCACTGCTGATATTACAGTCACACCTCTGCCCACAGCCGTTACCGTTCCATCTGAAGCTACAGTAGCAACCGCTTCATTTGACGTTGACCATGTAATTTCCCTGCTATTTGCAGTATCCGGCTGGATTGTATATGTATTTTTAAATTTAGCCCCTACCTTAACGTCTTTTCTTGCCTCATTAAAAGATATTCCTGTAATCTGCTGATATACAGTCACTGTAAAGCTTCTTACTATATCGCTTCCGTCTTTGGTCTTTGCTGTGATTGTTGCTTCACCAGGCTTAACACCTGTAACAGCTACAGTTGTTCGTCCGCCACTTACTGTAGCTATACCTACATCACTTGACTCCCATATAAGATTTCCATTACTTGCATCCGCTGGAATGACACTAATATCCATTCTTGATGCTCTTCCAATATATGCTATCATGGAATCTTTCTCAAGCTTAACATCTGATACCAGTTTTTTAACCCGAAGTCCTATCTGACGATATTTTCCGCTTCCATCAGCTGCTGTTGCTTTTATTGTAACAGATCCTTTACCTACAGCTGTTATATTTCCTTCTTGATCAACCGTAGCAATTTTGTCATCACTTGACGACCATATAAGTTGCTTATTATTTGCATTCTCAGGTGTTACCTTAGTAACTGCCTGCATCTTTTCTCCTATTATGAGTTCATTCTTCTCAACATTAAGTTCTATATTCGTAACATTCTGATTTACAGTAACCTCACAACTAGCAAAAAGATCATCTGAAAGATAGCAGGTAATGACTGCTGTACCACGCTTAATAGCTGTTACATAACCATTGCTAGCCACTTTGGCAACCTCTGAATCAGAGGAAACCCATTTCTGGGTATATTTTGACTCATCTTCTGCATCAATCTTCACGCTTAGCTGAACTGATCTGTCTTTAGGAAGTGTGAGTGTGCACTCAGTTCTATCCATAGTGACTCCAGCTACTGCCTCAAGTACAGTAACCGTACATTTGCTCTTGAGTACATTAGGATTATCATCAGCTATGCAGGTTATGTCCACTGTTCCTGCCTTATGTGCTGTAAGTTTTCCATTTTCATCTACAGAAACTATACTGTCATCCCCTGATACCCATGTTACATTCTGATTAGCTGTAGCTGCAGGACTGATTATCGCTGTAAGAGTCGCTGTCCTACCTGCAATCATTGAAAGTGTTCTCTGTGATACCTGAATGCTATCTGCCCTCTGAATGACATTCACCTGGATAACCATCTTGGTTTCCGGATTATCCTTGGAGGTAAAGTGAAGATATGCAATACCAGGACCTACTGATGCTAACTGTCCATTTCTAAACGAAACCACAGAGTTCGATTCATTGTCACAGTTATCCTTAGAATCAGATATAACACATGTATATCCTGAAAATTTGGGAGCTACAACACCATCTGTATTGTAGAATTTAGCTGTCAGATTCTTCGTACTAATACCAGCATATCTTCCACACTCAAGATCAATCACAGAATTATCCCCATAAGCTATATCTGTTCCATCATCATTCTTATTATCTCTGTCAATAAAACTCATTCTATTTACAGGATTATGGCATTCTATATTGATGTATCCAACAGGTCTTCCGTTGAGGTTTGTAGTTATCTGAGCGGTTCCGCTTTCCTTACATGTAACCTCTCCTAAGTTATTAACTGATACTACTCTGCTGTTATTTGAGCTCCATGTTATATTCTCATGAAGATTGCCATCCTTATCCCTTGCAACAAGTTTAGTTGTACTTCCTACCACACAATTCAGTGTAGAACTACCAGCCTGTGTAAACTTGCCATTTACTGAATAATATACCTGAACTGTTAAAGGATTCAGAATATTAAGTGTGAATTTAACTTTTCTTGTTCCATAACCACAATAATATTGATATTTTATCTCTGTGGAATCAAGATCTGCATTAAGACTATAATTATTTATTGTACCACCTGTTGCAGTGTATATCGCTCCGTTTTCTTCACCCAACGCAAGTCCAGCATATCCAATAGTAGTATTCTTTCTACCATACTCAAATTGTTCCTTAGTTTCGTTCCAAACTTTTATCTCACTATCATTGTAAGCTCTGTGGAAGTTATATAGACTATTATATTTAGTTAAATCAAAATCATAATTTGGCTTGTCAAGTGTTATATCTCTGCTATTACCTATACAGCTAAATGATCCGCCTTCTTCCGAATTAAAAAGTTTAGTACAGTCTGAAACATCTATGCAGACAAGTCTGTTCCTGTCCAATGTCAGATCACGAAGATTAACATTCCTTGATAAATCTATACTCTCAAGTATGTTATCACTAAGATACAGTGTCTCAAGTGCCGCATTACTTGATATATCTATAGATTTGAGATCATTTGAATTCAAATTCACATACTTCAATGCTGCATTAGAACTTATGTTCACATCTTGAAGTCCAATCCCTGATGCAGATAAAGTACTCAAGGCCGTATTACTAGAAATATCTAACGTACCAAGTGGTGTACCATCAACTGTAAGACTTGTCAATTTACTGTTATTAGCTATATCCAGAGACTGAAGTCTTGTCTCCGAACAATCCAATATTGTAAGATTTGGTGTATCTGTGATGTCCAGATCAGCAAGGTTATTAGATGCACAATTAAGGCTGATAAGCGATGTATCACCAGAAACATCAAGTTTTGTTATTGATCCCTTTATCGAACTTGCTGTAGCGTCACAATAAAGGCTCTCAAGTGCAGTGTGGTCAGATACGTCCAAAGTGGATAATCCCGACATAGCCTGACAACGTAACGTCTTAAGCTGCATATTCTCTGACAAATCAAGAGTTTTAAGAGAAAGTCCACTTACACTTAGATATGTAAGTCCTTTCATACTTCTTACATCAACGCTCTCAAGATTTGTTCCGCTGGCATCAAGATGTGTAAGATTGTCATAATTTGAAAGCGAGGTGAGTCTAGTAATGTCATTTCCACTTATATCCAGATATGCCAAATCATCAGCAGCAACTGGAAGTGTAAGATCACTCATCATGTTGTTTGATACATCCAAATATTCCAACTTTGTAAGATTCTGTATATCCATGTTCTTTATACCCTGACCGCTACAGTTGATTTCTGTCAGGTTAGTGAATACCTCTATACCATCTACATTCTGTACTGCTTTTCTACCATATTCAGCTTTACTGTCAATATCATGAATATCTATACTTCTGACTGCAGAAATTTCATCTGCATCAAGATATCCATCGCTATTTGTATCAAAATTATTAGATACATACTTTTTAAATATTGAATCATTCCTAAATGTGTCATCAATATTTACACCATCTGCAGCCATTGCTGTTACCGATCCAATACCAGCAAACGGCTGAAGTACCATGGCCACACTCAACACTGCAGGCAGCCACTTTCTCCCTTTTCTCATGTTCTACCTCCCTTATTATGTATGCATTATGTATGTCATAATGATACGGCTCATGCATATGCATATTTATAGATATAATAATTTTAGTACAAGTATTTGTGCACTGTCAATAACATATTAGCCAAAACAAGCCTGTTCAGCCAGCGGTTGACACAAATTATGTCAATGTCGGCTAAACAGGCTTAATTCTGTCTAATATTTATAAATTATCAGATTTTATACCGCGAGAAATTTATTTCTTTGTGATATATCCCTTTGCCTTCAGAAGTTCTGCGCAGAGAACTGCTCCACCTGCAGCGCCTCTTACAGTGTTATGGGAAAGACCAACGAACTTCCAGTCATATACTGAATCCTCACGGAGACGTCCAACGCTGATGCCCATACCGTTCTCGAAGTCAACATCCAAAGATACCTGTGGTCTGTTGTCTTCCTCGAGATACTGGATGAACTGCTTTGGTGCGCTTGGAAGGTTCAACTCCTGAGGTGCGCCCTTGAAGCTTGTCATAGCCTCGATGAGCTGCTCCTTTGTAGGGTTCTTTCTGAACTTTACAAATACAGTTGCTGTATGTCCGTTGAGAACAGGAACTCTGATACACTGGCTTGTGATAGTGATTCCTTCTGCAGGAACGATCACACCATTCTCCTTGTCTACCTTACCCCAGATCCTGAGTGGCTCCTTCTCTGACTTCTCTTCCTCACCGCCGATATATGGGATGATGTTGCCAAGCATCTCAGGCCAATCCTTGAATGTCTTACCTGCTCCTGAGATTGCCTGATATGTGCTTACGATCACCTCATATGGTTCAAATGGCATCCATGCTGTAAGTACAGGTGCGTAGCTCTGGATCGAACAGTTAGGCTTAACTGCAACAAATCCTCTCTCTGTTCCAAGTCTCTTCTTCTGGAACTCAATAACCTCTGCATGATCTGCATTAATCTCCGGAACCATCATAGGAACATCAGGAGTCCATCTGTGAGCTGAGTTATTCGAAACTACAGGAGTCTCAGTCTTGGCATAAGCCTCCTCGATAGCCTTGATCTCATCCTTTGTCATATCAACTGCTGAAAATACGAAATCAACTGTGGCAGCGACCTTTTCCACCTCATTGACATTGTATACCACAAGTTTCTTAACTGCCTCAGGCATCGGTGTATCCATCTTCCATCTGTCACCTACTGCCTCTTCATATGTCTTGCCTGCACTTCTTGGGCTGGCTGCAACTGTAACGACCTCGAACCAAGGGTGGTTCTCAAGAAGTGAGATAAATCTCTGACCTACCATACCTGTTGCGCCAAGAATACCTACCTTTAACTTGTCACTCATCTTTCTTCTCTCCTATCTTTTTAATGACGGCAATTGCGTAACTTTTATGATGAAAGTCTTGTGTATTAGTATACCAATCAGGGGTCGCTCCCGCTTAACTCAGCCTACAGCGGTACTAAGATGCCGCTGGCGCGTCATCTAAGGACCGGTGGCTTCGTATTCCCCTGATTTGGTAATACTAACCACAAAACTTTCAATCCACCTCTGTGATTATTGCAATTGCCTGTTTTAGGTAAAATCCAGTATATTGCTCGATACTCGAGAATTACTTCGTTCTACTTTATATTATTTATTTTATAACTCTGACCTTTACTACGCCCTCGATTGCTGAGAGTTCTGCGATGTCATCCGCAGTTGGCTCTACACCGATATCAAGGATAGAGTATGCATAATCGCCTTTTGCCTTGCTGATCATTCCTGATACGTTGCCACCCTTCTTGGCGAATACTCCTGTGAACTGTGTGAGCATATTAGGGATGTTCTTGTGGCAGATAGTAACTCTGGCTACATCACTGCACTCTCCCATGTTGACATTTGGATAGTTTACTGAGTTCTTGATGTTACCATTGTTGATGTATGCCTTGATCTCCTTACATGCCATAACTGCGCAGTTGTCCTCTGACTCTGCTGTAGATGCTCCAAGGTGCGGGAATGCTACAACATTCTTGTAACCTGCTATAGCTGGGTTCGGGAAATCTGTCATATACTTTGCTACCTTGCCCGAGTCAAGTGCAGCCTTCATATCCTCATCGTTAACCAGTACATCTCTTGCAAAGTTGAGGATCTTCACGCCGTCCTTCATCATGGCAAATGCATCTGCGTTGATCATGCCCTTTGTGCTGTCAAGTGCCGGAACATGAACTGTTATATAATCACAATCTCTGTAGATATCCTCTACATTTGTGATGTGCTTTACATCCTTTGAAAGTCCCCATGCGGCATCTACTGACACATATGGATCATATCCGTATACCTGCATACCGAGCTTAAGCGCAACATTTGCAACCTTTGCTCCGATGGCACCAAGTCCGATTACACCGAGCTTCTTGCCGAGGATCTCGTTACCTGCATAATTCTTCTTCTGCTTCTCCACCATCTTGGTGATATCTGCCTCAGCGGCATTGTCCTTGACCCAGTTATAACCGCCAACAAGGTCTCTTGAAGCCATGAGGAGCGCTGCCACAACAAGCTCCTTAACACCGTTTGCATTTGCACCTGGTGTGTTGAATACTACGATACCCTTTTCAGCGCACTTATCAAGCGGAATATTGTTGACGCCTGCACCTGCGCGGGCTACTGCCAGAAGGCTGTCTGACAGCTCAAGGTCATGCATGGATGCACTTCTAACGAGAACCGCATCTGCCTCTGCAAAATTATCTGTTACTTCATATGTATCAGGTAAAAGCTCCATACCGCATGCTGCGATAGGATTTAAGCAATTAATCTTTACTGACATGTCTTTTTCTCCCTTTTTCTGTGACACTGGCAATTGTATGATCATATACTGCAGACTTTACGATCACCCGTCACTATCTTTTTTGTATGCTACTATATAATAGTTAATATTACTTATTCTCTGCCTCAAACTTCTTCATGAACTCTACAAGTTTCTCAACACCTTCGATAGGCATTGCATTGTAGATAGACGCTCTCATACCACCGACTGTTCTGTGACCCTTGAGGTTGACAAATCCAGCCTCTGTTGCCTCCTTGACAAACTTGGCATCGAGATCAGCGTCACCTGTTACAAATGGTACATTCATAAGTGAACGGTCTTCTTTTACAACAGTTCCCTTGAAAAGCTCTGAACTATCAAGGAAATCGTAGAGGATCTTAGCCTTCTTCTCATTGTGGATCTTCATTGCATCAAGTCCGCCCATCTCCTTAACCCACTTGAATACCTTGCCACAGATATAGATACCGTAGCATGGAGGTGTGTTGTAGAGTGAATCAGCATCTGCCTGAGTCTTGTACTTGAGCATGGTTGGTGTAAATGGCATTACATCATCTCTGATGAGATCCTCACGGATGATGGCTACTACCACACCGGCAGGACCAACATTCTTCTGTACTCCGAAGTAGATCATGCCATAATCCTCAACATTCACAGGCTGTGAGAGAATGTCTGATGACATATCTGCCACAAGGATCTTACCCTTTGTGTTAGGCAATGTGTGATATGTTGTTCCATATATAGTATTGTTATGACAAATGTATACATAATCAGCATCGTCATCGATTGGAAGATCTGAACAATCTGGGATATATGAGAAAGTCTTGTCAGCTGATGATGCAACTGCAACTGCCTTTCCATATTTCTTTGCTTCTTCGTATGCTTTCTTTGCCCACTGACCAGTGATGATGTAATCTGCTACACCATTCTTCATGAGATTCATTGGAATTGCTGCGAACTGCTGTGAAGCTCCTCCCTGAAGGAAAAGCACCTTGTAGTTGTCAGGTATATTCATGAGATCTCTGAGATCCTTCTCTGCCTCTTTGATGATATTGTCAAAGGCTTTAGATCGATGGCTCATCTCCATTACGCTCATGCCTGTTCCCTTGTAATCAAGCATTTCTTCTGCTGCCTCTTTTAATACCACCTCAGGAAGAACTGAAGGGCCTGCTGAAAAGTTGTACACTCTTGCCATTTTTGTTATCTCTCCTTCTTTGATTTTGTGACGATAATTTTGCCTTAAGCTGAATGCACTTGCGATTGGCTGTATATGACATTCTTCGGAGCGCTCCCGCTCGTCTCCTCCTGCAGCGGTACTAAGGTGCTGCTTACGCACCACCTAAGAACCGGCGGAGGAGAATGTCCTTCGAACGGCATATACAGCCAATCGCAAGCAATTTATTCTTTCTAACAAAATTATCTGGTTGTGACTTAATTAAATGTGTGCGAGATACTTTACTTAACAAAAATGTCCTTCGTTCCCATTTATATTTATATGAAAATTCTGACTTATCTTTGTTCTTTTGGTATATCCCGCTTGCGATTAACAAGTTATTCTTACTAAAATCTTATATTATCAAGTAATTTAACTTTATTATCGCTTATATCCCTGTACTATAGCACTCTTTTCGCCTGTCGGCAAGTGGGGATTATATATAAAGGCACCATATTTATGTATGTATCCACACAAATATGGTGTCTTTTCATCTTGTGTCGGCGTATATATTACATATCGTCTTCTGAGAAACAGGTGTCGATGGCTGCACCAGGTGCTACCATTGGCCATACCTTGTCATCTCCTGCTATTGTTACATCTATTACTACCGGTCTGCCTGCTGTAAGTGCTGTCTTCATCGCTGCCTCAAACTCATCAAGAGTGTTGGCTCTGATTCCCATTGCACCAAGTCCCTCTGCGACTTTGACGAAATCTACTGAATCGTCAAGCACCGTGTTGGAATATCTGTGGTCATAGAACAGTGTCTGCCACTGTCTTACCATTCCGAGCACATGATTGTTCAAGACTACCTGAATGATAGGAACGTTGTATCTTGCTGCTGTTGCTATCTCGTTCAGGTTCATTCTGAAACATCCATCACCGGCTATGTTGATGACAACCTTATCAGGTCTGCCGTACTTTGCTCCGATCGCAGCACCAACACCGTAACCCATGGTTCCAAGGCCACCTGATGACAGGAATGTTCTTGGCTCCTTGAAGGTATAGTTTTGGGCAGCCCACATCTGATGCTGTCCAACATCCGTCGTGATGATTGCATCGCCATTTGTCAGCTCATATATCTTCTTAATCGCTGCAGGACCGTTCAATGTGTCAAAGCTGTACACATCTGGGTTCTGCTTCTTGAGGTCTTCGATCTCAGACATCCACGTCTTGTTCGACTGTGTTGCAAGCTTGCCGTTGAGTATCTCCAGAACTTCCTTTGCATCGCCGACTATGCTGGCATTTGTAGGGATGTTCTTATCTATCTCGGCTGCATCTATATCTATATGTATGATCTTCGCATTTGGCGCAAACTTGGATGCATTTCCGATAACTCGGTCTGAGAATCTGGCTCCCACAACGATCACGAGATCTGCCCTTGACAAACCGAGGTTGGACACCTTGGTTCCGTGCATACCGATCATGCCTGTGTATCTCTCACTTCTTCCGTCAAATGCACCCTTACCCATAAGCGTATCGCACACAGGTGCATCCACCTTATCTGCAAATTCTGCAAGTTCTGCTGACGCGCCAGAGATAATGCATCCGCCACCTGCCATGATAAATGGTCTTCTTGAAACCTTGATCATCTCAATGACCTTGTTCACATCCTCCTCGCGGATGGTGTCTGTCTTTCTCTCAATAACCTCTGGTGTCTCAGGTGTATACTCTGTCTCCGCTGCAGTTACATCCTTTGTTATATCCACAAGTACAGGTCCTGGTCTGCCGCTCTTTGCGATCTTGAATGCACGTCTGATAGTTGGCGCAAGATCATCTATGTGCTTTACAATAAAGCTGTGCTTGGTGATCGGCATAACAACACCTGCAATGTCTATCTCCTGAAAGCTGTCCTTACCGAGCATGTTCACACCTACATTTGCTGTGATAGCTACAACAGGAATTGAATCCATGTATGCTGTGGCTATACCTGTTACGAGATTAGTGGCACCCGGACCTGATGTGGCCATACACACTCCAACCTTGCCTGTAGCTCTGGCATATCCATCTGCTGCATGGGCAGCGCCCTGCTCATGTGATGTGAGCACATGGTTGATCTCATCCTGGTGCTTGTAGAGGGCATCATATACGTTGAGGATAGTTCCTCCCGGATAACCGAACACGGTGTCAACGCCCTGTTCTTTAAGGCACTCTATAACAATTTCAGAACCTGATATCTTTGACATTATTATCTTCTCCTTCTTTTCTCTCATATCGTAGAAATAATTGTGAAACATGTAGATCATGAACTTCTGAGATGTTTTAGTCTACATAATTGAATTTCACAATCATCATCTAGTTCTTTGGCACCTCAAGCACAGCACCTCTGTTACCTGATGTAACCATTGCTGCGTATCTTGCAAGATAGCCCGTTGTAACCTTTGGCTCTCTTGGTGTCCATGCAGCCTTTCTCTTTGCAAGCTCCTCGTCTGACACATCAAGCTTGATGCTGAGGTTGTTGATATCGATCTCGATCATATCGCCTTCCTCAACAAGTGCGATAGGTCCGCCCACAGCAGCCTCAGGTGATACATGTCCGATGGATGCTCCACGGCTTGCTCCTGAGAATCTTCCGTCTGTGATAAGAGCTACTGATGAGCCAAGTCCCATACCTGCTATTGCTGATGTAGGATTGAGCATCTCTCTCATACCAGGGCCTCCCTTTGGTCCCTCGTATCTGATGACTACTACGTCACCCTCTACGATCTTACCACCCTTGATAGCTGCGATCGCGTCCTCCTCACAGTCAAATACCCTTGCAGGCCCCTTGTGAGCCAGCATCTCAGGCACAACTGCTGAACGCTTTACTACAGAGCCGTCCGGTGCAAGGTTACCCTTGAGTACAGCCAGACCACCTGTAACTGAATATGGATTGTCCATAGGTCTGATGACCTCTGGATTCTTATTAACACTGCCTGCAACAGCCTCTCCTATTGTCTTACCTGTAACTGTCATGCAGTCCTTGTTGATGAGACCCGCATCAGCAAGCTGCTTGATAACCGCATACACACCGCCGGCCTCATTGAGATCCTCCATGTATGTGTGACCTGCTGGAGCAAGGTGGCACAGATTTGGTGTCTTCGCGCTGATCTCATTTGCAAATGAGATATCGAAGTCGAAGCCGATTTCATGTGCGATGGCTGGAAGGTGGAGCATGGAGTTGGTTGAACATCCAAGTGCCATATCAACTGTAAGAGCGTTGATGATGGACTCCTTTGTGATGATATCTCTAGGCTTGATGCCCTTTCTGTACATATCCATGACCGCCATACCTGCATGCTTTGCAAGCTTAAGTCTCTCTGAATAAACGGCTGGAATAGTTCCGTTTCCTGGAAGTCCCATTCCAAGAGCCTCTGTAAGACAGTTCATTGAGTTTGCTGTGTACATACCTGAACATGATCCGCATGTAGGACATGTCTTGCACTCATACTCGTATACATCTTCCTCTGTCATAGTTCCGGCTGCATATGAGCCAACAGCCTCAAACATACTTGAAAGACTTGTCTTATTTTCCTTTACGTGTCCGGCGAGCATAGGACCGCCAGATACAAATACTGTTGGAACATTTACTCTGGCTGCAGCCATGAGAAGTCCGGGAACGTTCTTGTCACAGTTAGGGATCATAACCAGTGCGTCAAACTGATGAGCTATAGCCATAGCCTCTGTCGAGTCTGCGATCAGATCTCTTGTAACCAGTGAATACTTCATTCCGATATGTCCCATTGCTATACCGTCACATACAGCGATTGCTGGGAACATAACAGGTGTACCACCTGCCATGGCAACTCCCATCTTTACTGCCTGTGCTATCTTATCCAGGTTCATGTGACCTGGAACTATCTCATTGTATGAACATACGATACCTACTAAAGGTCTCTCCATCTCTTCCTTTGTCATGCCCAGTGCGTTGAACAGAGATCTGTGTGGCGCCTGCTGCATTCCAACCCTAACATTATCACTCTTCATCTTTTTTCCTTTCCCATCACGCGAGTGGATTCTAGTACCGGCGGACTCAAATGTCCGCTTGTGATATATCTGAAACACACTCCGCTTTTCTGTATATCATTGAACCACTCGCTGTGAATGTCAAATTTATTTATAATTTCCTACATTTTATATATACATCATCTTCAATATACCACCGCGGAGTGCTCTCTCTCGTATGTCCGCTTGTGGTATATCTTGTTGGTCGTTAGATTCTCTCGCAGATAAGATCACCCATCTCGGAACAGCTTACGAGCTGTGTTCCCTCTGAGTGGATATCTATGGTTCTGTAACCGTCCTTGAGCACCTGCTTTACAGCGTTCTCCACCGCATCTGCCTCCTTGTCAAGGTCAAATGTGTATCTGAGCATCATGGCTGCTGACAGGATGGTTGCTATTGGATTTGCCTTGTTCTGTCCTGCTATGTCAGGTGCTGATCCGCCTGATGGCTCGTACATACCAAACTTTGTCTCGTTAAGTGATGCCGATGAAAGCATTCCGATAGACCCCGAGATCATGGACGCCTCGTCTGAGAGGATATCTCCGAACATATTCTCTGTGAGGACCACGTCGAACTGTGCCGGATCCTTTACAAGCTGCATTGCACAGTTGTCTACGAGCATGTGCTCAAGCTCAACCTCAGGGTAATCCTTTGCCACTTCCTCAACGACCTTTCTCCAAAGTCTCGAAGAATCAAGAACATTTGCCTTGTCAACGGATGTGACTTTCTTTCTTCTCTTCATAGCTATGTCAAATGCCTTAATTGCAATTCTTCTGATCTCGTTCTCATTGTATGTGAGGGTATCAACGGCCGTCATGACTCCGTCAACCTCCTCTGTGTGTCTCTCGCCAAAGTAGAGACCACCGGTGAGCTCTCTCATCATCATCATGTCAAATCCGCGCTCTGCGATCTCAGCCTTGAGTGGGCAAGCCTCCTTCAGCTCATCATAAAGATTTGCAGGACGAAGGTTTGCGAAGAGGCCAAGCTCTTTTCTGATCTTTAACAGTCCTGCCTCCGGGCGGAGATTTGGAGGGAGCTTATACCATGGTGATGTGGATGTATTTCCTCCGATCGAACCGAGAAGAACTGCATCCTTTGACTTTGCAACTGCCACTGCCTCGTCTGTGAGCGGCACACCAGTTGCGTCTATTGAACATCCACCCATGAGAATCTGCTCATAGTCAAATGTATGTCCGAACTTCTCTCCGACTGTATCAAGAACCTTCATAGCCTCTGTGACTACCTCAGGGCCGATACCGTCGCCTTTTATTACGGCTAAATTACACTGCATTTTCTTATTCCTTCTTTCGATTATTAATTCTTGCTATTTATGTAGTTGATGAGTCCCTCACTCTTGATGATCTCCTGCATGAACGGAGGGAATGCCTGTCCTTTGAACTCTGTCCCTCTAGTTCTGTCATAGATCATACCGCTGTCAAAATCGATCTCCACATCGTCGCCTGCCTGGATAGCCTCAGCTGCCTCAGGGCACTCGATGATAGGAAGTCCGATATTGATGGCATTCCTATAGAAGATTCTGGCAAATGTCTCTGCGATGACACAGCTTATTCCTGAAGCCTTGATAGCTATAGGTGCGTGCTCTCTTGAAGATCCACAGCCGAAGTTCTTTCTTGCCACCATGATGTCGCCCGGTTTTACGCGCTTAACGAAATCCTTATCTATATCTTCCATACAGCTCTTTGCAAGCTCTGCAGGGTCTGATGAATTCAGATATCTTGCAGGGATGATTACATCTGTATCTACGTTGTCACCATATTTGTGTACTGTTCCATGTGCTTTCATAGTCTATCTCCTTTATCTCTATAGAAATTTGCTAAATCATGCAAGCCTGACCTTTTGGGTGCTTTAGCATGCTTAGCAAACTTCTTCATATTCTATGTTTTTTATTACAAACCAAGTTCGTCAGGGCTGCTGATCTTACCTGTGATCGCTGATGCAGCTGCTACAGCCGGGCTGGCAAGATATACCTCTGAGTCAACGTGACCCATACGTCCTACGAAGTTACGGTTTGTTGTTGATACAGCTCTCTCTCCTGCTGCCATGACACCCATATGTCCTCCGAGACATGGTCCGCATGTAGGAGTTGAAACCACTGCTCCAGCCTTGACAAATATAGTCATGAGACCTTCCTCAATACACTGAAGGTAGATATCCTGTGTTCCAGGGATGACGATGACTCTGACACCGTCGGCAACCTTTCTTCCCTTGATGATATCGGCTGCAATTCTCATATCTGATATACGTCCATTTGTACATGAACCTATGACTACCTGATCGATCTTGATATCGCCAACCTCATCGATAGTCTTTGTGTTCTCTGGGAGATGTGGGAAAGCAACTGTCGGCTTAAGCTGTGACAGGTCGATGGTGTACTCTGCATCATATACGGCGTCCTCGTCTGCCTCATACTTTGTATATGACTTTGTGCTGTGCTCCTTCATGTACTCCTCTGTAAGCTCATCTACAGGGAAGATACCGTTCTTGGCACCAGCCTCGATGGCCATGTTTGCAATTGTAAATCTGTCGTCCATAGTAAGGTTCTTGATACCCTCGCCAACGAACTCCATAGACTTGTAAAGTGCTCCGTCAACGCCGATCATACCGATGATGTGAAGGATGACATCCTTACCGCTGATCCACTTTGCCTTCTCTCCAACGATGTTGAACTTGATGGCTGATGGAACCTTGAACCAAGCCTTGCCCGTCACCATTCCCGCTGCCATATCTGTACTTCCGACACCTGTTGAGAATGCTCCGAGTGCTCCGTATGTACATGTATGTGAGTCTGCACCGATACATGTCTCTCCTGCTACGATAAGTCCTTTCTCTGGAAGGAGCGCATGCTCGATACCCATTGCTCCAACGTCAAAATAATTCTCAATCTCATTTGCCGCCGAGAACTGTCTTACACACTTACAGTGCTCTGCGCTCTTGATATCCTTGTTTGGTGTGAAGTGATCCATGACAAGTGCTATCTTCTTCTTGTCAAATACTTCCTTCTTGTTGAACTTCTCCATCTCGTGAATTGCAACCGGTGTTGTTACATCGTTTCCTAATACTAAATCCAAATCTGCCTCGATAAGCTGTCCTGCTTCAACTGCTGGCAGTCCTGCATGAGCAGCTAAAATCTTCTGAGTCATGGTCATACCCATATGTATAGTCCTCCTATCATTTGTTTCTAAATACAAATTCTTACTCTTGATAATATCACTCATCTAGATATAATTACAATATATAAAAAGAATAATTATTATAACTTGGAGGAATGTCATGATAAGTAATCTGAACAATTACGTCATATTTCATACAGTAGCAAAGACCGGAAATATCAGCAAGGCTGCAAACCAGCTCTACATCAGCCAACCAGCGATCAGCAAATCAATATCTAAGCTTGAAGCAGAGCTTGGCACTGCCCTCTTTTCCAGAAGCTCAAGGGGCGTGGTACTGACCGAGGAGGGACAGGTGCTCTACGAGTATGTGGAGAGGGCTTTCGATTCACTGAACATGGGCGAGGAAAATCTGAAGAACTACAAAGAACTTGGGATCGGACACATAAGGATCGGTGTGAGCACATCGCTGTGCAAGCACATACTCTTGGACTACCTGAAGGACTTCATAAGAGAAAATCCAAATATCAAGTTCAGCATCGACTGCCACTCAACGATCAACACCATCAAGCTGCTCCGAAACGAGGATATCGATATAGGTCTCATCTGCAACACCGAACTTCCAAAGGGGATAGTCTACTCTCCTGTCAGGGAGATCCACGACGTATTTGTGGCCAGTCCCGAATATCTGGACAATTTCTACGAGCGTGCAAATGAAAAGGCTCACTATAGCTTTGCTGATGATCTTCCAAACAATATCAAAGGCAACTTCATCCCTCTGCTAAGCTCAGGTCTAACCTCTGTCACAGGCGAGGATGCACAAGTTTCGAATCATGATAAAAAAAGCAGAGACACCAGACATTCGTCCGGCATCTCTGCTTCTGATACAATTTCTGATTCAATTAACACCGATATTTCCAATATATCAACCGTTGACATCCTTGAGAATTCCAACCTCATGGTTCTCGAGGAGGCCAATGTGACCCGTACCCATGTGGACGAATATCTCCGCTCCCAGGGCATAAGCTGCAGTCAGGTTCTGGAGATCAACAACATGGATCTCCTCATCGACTTCGCCGCCATCGGTATGGGCGTTGCCAGCGTGGTCCGCGAATTCGCCCAGGAACAGCTGGACTCAGGCGTCATCACCGAGCTTCCGCTTAACACTCCTATTCCGAGCAGAACTGTTGGATTCGCTTACTCGGGAGTCAGAAATCAGAGCACGGCTATGAGGAAGTTTATGGAGTGGGTGGGGGTGTGATCAATTATCAATTACGTACTCTTGCATTTGATAAGCACGTTCTTGCCATCAAATGCAAATCCATAATGATATATCTGCGTTGTCGTTATGTTTTCTGACATCAGTTCGGCATCATACCAGGCTTTTACCTTTTCCTTCATGTCTGAAAGACCTGCCAAATCAAGTGCACTGAATACCTCCAGCTCTGTAAATCCAAAGCAGTCCGCATACTCTTCTGATGTAGTCGTGATCACCGAAATATTGTTAAGATCAGAAAATATACTCTCCTTGCTTATCCTTGTTATGCCTGTCATAACAGCTCTATACATGTATGGATTTGTCTTAAATGTACTGTTAAAAAACTGTCTGACAAATCCAGTAAACTCCTCCCAGTATCCATTAAGATACGTCTCCTGCATGGGTGTGTCATATTCATCGAGAAGTATTATGATCTTCTTTCCATAATATCTGTAAAGAAACAGACTCAGGATCTTTAACGAGTCTGCAACATACTGATCAGGCATTCAAGGTCTTTCCAAAACGTCTCGGTCTGGTGATCAAGGTCACATCATCACGGCCTTCCCACTACTCCCTGATGAATTCCGTTTTGTCAATGAGGAAGCAGTCCTCTTCCCGGAGTTTTACAAAATCCTGTACTCCAAGATTTATTGGCTTTATTCCTATACCACTCCTCATTAATCCTCGCCTCCATTTTATTAAATATGTTCATACTCTCCGTCCATGAGGAAGTCATCTCTCACGAACTTTCCCATACTTTCTTATCAGTTTCTTTGAACGTCATGTCAAACACCCCCAAAAGCTTTGTTCCAAAACTATCATCTCCCCTGTCAAATGACAACCGCCGTGATTGCAAAGTCTCCTTGAAATCAGTTACCACCTTCGATATTGTTTTTTCTTGTTCTTTCTTCATTGTAGCAGAGAATTAATACAACTAATTTATCCATTTTACGTTTACGCCTTACAATCTAATATAACATCGCATATTCTATCAACATCGTCTAAACTCAGATCTGCATAGAGCGGCAGTGTCAAAACTCTGTTTGCAACACTCCTTGCAACAGGGGTATCATCCACATCATATTTATTATGAAAACATGCAAATGTATTTGTAAGCGGATAGAAATACTTTCTCGCACATATGCCATCATTCGCAAGTCTGTCAAACACTTCATTTCTGCTCGCTCCAAATGTTCTCTCATCAAACAGAACCGGAAAATAAGAATAGTTATATGTCACATCCGGCTGTCTGCTGTTTAACTGTAAGCCATTAACTCCCGCAAGTCTTTCCATATATCTGTCATAAACAACTTTTCTCTTGCCAATCTCCGAATCAATGTGCCTCAGATTACATATTCCCATAGCTGCGCAGAATTCGTTCATCTTTGCATTTGCACCAACAGCATCCACGTCCTCAGGACCGTGTATACCGAAATTTTTAAGTTCATATAGTCTTGCACCGAGCTCTTTGTCACGGTAACACACTGCCCCACCCTCTATGGTATTGAACACCTTCGTCGCATGAAAACTAAAGCATGAGGCATCACCAAAACTGCCAACACTCTCACCTTTATATGTCTCACCGAACGCATGGGCAGCATCATATATCACTTTCAGTTCATATTTGTGCGCAATTCTCTGTATCTCATCTATATCACATATATTGCCATATACATGAACTGGCATTATCGCACATGTCCTGTCAGTTATAAGATCTTCTATCTTGGTGGCATCCATCGTATATGTAACAGGGTCTATATCGCAGAAAACCGGCTCAAGGCCATTTCTGACTATCGCATGGGTTGTAGATGCAAATGTAAAAGGAGTCGTTATCACCTCCCCCTGTAAATTCATAGCTTGAAGTGTCATCTCTAGTGCCATGTGTCCGTTTACAAGGAGTTCAACGTTGTCAACGTTCATATACTTTTTCAATGCATTTTGCAACTCAATATGTTTTTGTCCCATATTTGTAATCCAATGTGTATCCCACAGTGATCGTATCTCCTGCACATATTCATCCATGCCCGGCATGGATGAACGGGTGACTAATATTTTCTTATTCATATTTTCTCTTTTCTTTCGCATTTATGGTTTTACTGCAACTCCAAGTTCTGCCGATTTATACGCCGCATATATGATCTTTGCTGTATCATAAGCCAGATCAAATGAGGATTTAGGTTCCCTATCATAATATATCGACTCTATAAAGTCTCTCATCTCATCAGTATATCCCCTTATAATCTCGTCCTCCAAAAAAGGCTTATTCCAACCTATCTTTGATGGCAGCATCTCCGAAATATATACATCATCCAGTCTATCTTCATCAAGGAAATATGTTTCCATCATATCTGACATAGTCATCTTACAGTTTATAACCGCATCATTACAATACAATTCTACATAATTCTTAGAACCACCTAAAAGCATATCATTAGCCATAATAACAGCCCTCGTGTTATCACTAAACGTAATAATAACTGTTGCACAATCCTCAACATCAATAGGAGTTGCCGCTATATGTCTGTGTTCATATTCAGTAAGCTGCGGTGTAATACGCCCCATGTCTGCAAAAACTGTTTTTACACAAATATCTTTTCCATATGTTTCTGCCTCCACTTTTTTCAACCATAATATTGCCGAAAGTGGATGTGCGCCTGTTCGTATAAATGTTCCACCACCCGTTTTAGACCATTCTCCTGCAACAGGAGAACTTGATCCCTTTAATGATTCCTCACCTTTTGCAAATAGTATTTTAGATTTCTTCTTTCTTATTATCTCAGCAGCTTTAACTATAGCCGGTGCATATACAAAGTTCTCTGCATACATAAACTTCTTACCAGATTTATTGACCAGATCACGGAGTCTATCTAACGACTTTAACAATTCTTCATACATATGTGCTTTAGAAACATTGTCGCCTATTGGTTCTTTATCGCCTGCTTTACCAAAATAACCGCTTAAGGGCTTTTCACATATAACATGTTTTCCAGATTTTAATACCGCTGTGATCATATCATCATGAACATATGGCGGCGTACATATATCTATAACATCTATCTCCGGATCATCCAGTAAGTCTTCCAGCTCAAGACTGGTATTCAAAAATCCATACCGTTTTTTGTATAACTCTAATCTTTCCTGTCGTCTTCCAACAATACACTTGTAACACAACGGCACCTCCGTGTAACGCTGAAGAGCATTCATATGTAACTCTGTTGCTCTTCCTGTCCCTACCATTCCAATACATATTTCCCCTTTTTCATTCATCCCTTATCCTCCATATTAGCTGTATTTAACTTTTATCAGATTACAAATTTGCGGCAAATAAAATTGTCTTTCACTTTCGGTATCAAAATAAAATTGAATAAGCGCCATTTTGTCATACATATAGTCTTCTATTTCATACCCCTTCGAATGCCACTCATCAATCTGTATTACATACTTTCTTATCAGGGGATCTATATCCATGCCATCATAGCGACCATTATGATCTGCCATAAGCGCATAATATCCATAATATTTCTGAGGGTGTACAGCACTTGGCATGCCTTTCACAGACTCACCTAACTCAGCACGACATATCCATTCTCTCCAATCTATGCCAATTGAATTAGCTATTACTGATGTCGTATGATTTCCCGGAAATCTTCTCATCATCTCTACAATCCACGGTCCATCTGCCCCCATAATATACTGTATATCCATCTGTCCATCTACCAAATGAAGTATCTTTGCTATTCTATTTATCTCTGGTATTAAAGCTTCTGTTGCAGTCTCCCAATCATCTGCAGGGAATATGCCATAACTTGTCATATATTTGTTTTTATATGAATAATCATTTGCCGTACCATACGACCTGACCCTCTCATCAACAATAAAAACATGCAGTGAGTGAAGTGATCCCTCTATATACGGCTCTATCACGATTTTTTTGTCCCTGGATACTTCAAATGCACGATCTACAGCAGCTATCAGCTCATCTAAATTACGTGCTACGCTTACCCCTTTTCCTCCTGCCATATCGCTGGGTTTTATAATAACCGGGAATCCATTATCCGAGTATTTATATGCAGTTTCTTTTGAGTCAAACCACCTGGCCAAAGGTGTCTTTACCCTATTCTCCAACGCAAATTTTTTAAACTTATCCTTTCTATGAATAATCTCTGTTGTCTCAAATGAATCATGTCCCTTCAGGCCCAGATGATCACATATATATGCGGCTGTCAGAACACAGTTATCCGAGCAACCGCTCATAACTGCATCTACTTCTATATCTTTCGCCATCTGAGTTATTCCTTCAAAGTCAGAATAGTCAAATGGTATATATTGATCCCCATATTTATGTCCGACCTGTTCCGGAGCGTTTCCCGTTGTAATAACATAATATCCCAACATCTTTGCCTGCAAAATAAATGGAATTTCAGTTTCTTTTGCCGTTAGCATTAACACTTTTTTCATCTTTTCACCCACTATCTTTCAACTGCATATAATACAAGTTCCTGACTCCACCGCTTATAAGCTCTAAGGTATAATTTATAATTAGGATTAAGCTTATGAATATATTGTGGAATTGTTATCAAATCTTCTCTTTTATGATAAACACATACTGCAAGCGCAGGCTGATTATTTTCTATAACCGTCTTTCCTCCCTGTAACGCCATGAGTTCACTTCCTTCAATATCCATCTTAATAAAATCTACTCTTTCATTCCTGTGCTGATCATCAAGACTATCAACATCAACAGCCACACTTCCACCGTCATCAAAACAGCTTGAGGTCGTATCACCAGTATCAAACATCAGTGTAGTCTTCTCCTTCCAAATCCCCTTATTTACACACTTTGAACTAACTGTTTTATATTTGTTCATATTTTCAATCAGTAGGTCATAATTATTTTTATCTGATTCATATAATGTAACTTTTCCAGAAAAGTCGTTTCCTGTAATTTCTTTATAATTTTCTGCAAATGAAATATAGCTGTCACCATCATATGCCCCACAATCTATCCACGAATTGACGCCTCATATATCGATAAGATTCTCTGCAAAATACTGATTTTCTTCCCATATTTTAGCCAAATAATCATATTTCCCACTTATCTTAGAATTTATATATACCTCTAAACAATTCCTCGATTTTTCGTCACTCAGAAGATTATATGTTTCTATAAATGCTGCCTTATTATTATCATAATACTCACGTGTAAATAATTCTTCCCCATCCAGCGTCCACAGAGACATAATATCCTCATCTATCACATTTGCATATTTCTCTATTTTTCTTTTTTTATTTCATTATATCCACGAATCGATAATATCACCAAAGGCTTGTCTGTTTCATCATTCAATTTGCTTGTATCCATAACAGTTTTGTCGAATTTATATATTTCACCATCATCATGACAGTTATCAATAACAAACCCAGTAATATACGCAAATACACCTAGTTTCTTTAGTCCGTTTACTAATATTCCAGCGCCTGAACCAGCCCCAAGAATATATATTTTTTTACCCTGTAAACGTGCACATTCTATTTCTTTAAAGAAAATATTACTAATCTCTTTTATCTTCATTTTTTTCTTGTACTATGATTATGAAGTTAATCATAATACATTTTCTTTCATTTAATATTGTGGTCCAATGCAATTCAGATACTATAGACTTTTGATTTTTCCTGTAGTTTAACTACTCAACTGGGATATATTGCCAAACTTAACTATTTCGTCATGGAACTTTCTCAAGGCGATGAAATAATTCTTGAGGCGTTCAGATTCATGCTTATTACCATCTCTGCTACATATTCCATATCTTCATCATCATATCTCTGATCCACCGGAAGTGGGATTATATTCGCCGCCAACATATGATCAGTTGTTCCTTCCACACATTCATCGATAACATTCTGCCACAGTGTAGGAATATATATCTTTTCGTTTATGAGAGCAGTTCTGAGTTTTGATGCATTGTCAACCATCAACGGGTACATAAATGCTCCCTCTGGAACTTTTAATGAAAGCATATTTATATCCTTAAGCTTACTGTGCAATATCATGAAGTTATCACTGCGTCTGTTCATGACATACTTGTAATCTATACCTCGAAGCAGATTCTCAGTAAGTGCCGACATCCTTTTTATCGGTTCACATGCAAAACTTTCATTGTTCCTGACATACTCCGAATAAAACTCCCCCGCTGGTCTCTCATATCTTCCAAGCAGAAAACCTGCCCGTGAAAATGACTCATCCTGTTCTTCTACAGACATTGTTTTGTCCGTAAAGAGCATCGCCCCATCTGCGACTCCAAAAAATTTCCTGCAGGAATAAAATGTGTCAACGCCCTCTATCGGTTTCGAAAAATATGCCTGCGAATTGTCCACAATTATTTTATCCCCAAATGTCAATATCTGATCTTCTGACAATTGGCCATAATAATTGACGATATACAACCATTCATCATTTTCCCTTTCTATGTCCCATGGCAGGAAATTCAGATCTACGGAATACTTTCTGACCATCACATCCTGCTCATCAAATATCCTGTCACAGGAACTGCACATAAAATATGGCATCAATATCTTCTTAATATTCCTGGCCTTCAGAATATACCACAGCGCATTGCGCCCGCAATTGAGCTTTATCGCATTATCATACATCATCGTTCCCCGATATGTATCAAGTTCTATATAGCCGCCCATCTCTCTCATATTGCTCTCTCTTTCACTTTTATATCAAGCCACTCTTTTGAATGCTGTATAACTTCATCCAGTTTTTGTCTGCTATCAAATCTCAGGAACACATCTCCCATAGACATATTTGCACCTGAAAAAGGCTTTATTTTATCTCCAGCTTTTACCGAGAGATCCTGCACCTTTACATACTTTTCTTCAACCTCTTTATCGATTGATATTCCACTCAGCACACCAGGATTCCCAGATCTTGAATGCACAACCATCTCACACCAGACCCCATCACATTCCGATCCATGTATACCGGTAAGCGGCATTCCCACTGCCATACGTATCTCATTCTCTATCAAATCAACACCATACGCCAGTCTTTGAAGCTCTGCTATCTTACAGCCACCTCCTCTGGGAGACACCTCCATAATATATGGTCTGCCATCTGCCACGCAGGTTTCCACATTATATATTCCTGTACCAACCTTTAATAGAGTCATAAGTCTCTGCAATTCTGATGTCAATTCATCCTGATACTTCTTCTTCATGGATGTCGGCCATATAATATATGCAGGGGTATACGGATTACTTGCCCCACTGTCAAACAACTGGTCTGAATACGTCACAAAAGTAAGTGTGCCATCCTCCGTAAAAAGGTCAGCGCTTGAGTGATAGCCTTCAAATGTCAAAAACTCCTCAACTATATATGAATCACTGTGAGAATATTCCAAAGCTGTCTCCACCGCACTCTGGATATCTTCATATCTGTCCACCTTAGTGACTCCTTTGCTTCCGGCAGAGTCCGTAGGTTTCACAATAACCGGCCACTTAAATTTACCCAGATCTGCTCTTGACGGCATTTCCCCGACATACGTGTACGCTTTAGGGCAATTAAACTCATGTGTCATGAGAAATTTTCGAAACAGCCCCTTGTCCTGCAATATCCTCGCAGACTCATACGAACACTGAAAAGGAAGATGCATTTTCTCCGCCACATATGCAGCAGTTACCACTCCCGGATCGCATGCAAATGATATTATTCCATCTATACCAATCTTTTGTGCAAAATCAAGCACACTATCTTTATCGATCACACTCAGATTCACATATTCATCAGAAAATCTGTGTGCATCATTGTCCGGCAGATAATCACATGTAATAACATATATTCCCAACTCCTGTGCCTTCTTTATAACAGGAACTATATACCGGCTTCCCCCTAATATCATCAATTTCTTCATCTATTTCTTCCTTATTTTCTTTATCAAATACTCAAATTCCTTCATGCGAAAAATTCCAGATCCTGCCACATATATCACAATCCCCAAAGTGATCTGTGCAACCACTTTTACAATTTCAGGCATAGAGATCAAGCCTACACAATAAACTGCCACTCCCATGGCCATCGAAAGCAGTACAGACGGAGCTATGTCCCTCATCTGATCTATATAACCATAATGTAAAAGTTTCTTATTCGGCCAAGTATTAACTATCAATCCAAGCAGACACTCTACAATCAGACCATATGCCATTATCTTTACGCCAAACCACATAGTCGACAAAAGCAGTGCAAGCCCGACCGCCTTTTTTATCACTTCGAGTTTAAGGAAAATATCACTTCTTCCTACAGCCTTGATCGCATTCAAATTGGCGGTGTGAATAGGCCAGAACAGATATGACACACTCAATATTCTGATAAACGGTACACATGGAAGCCATTTATCCGTCAGCACAAGTCTGACCAGAGAATCAGCGCAACAGGCAAATCCAATCATAAGTGGTGCCACAATATATACACTTATCCTGATAGCACGCCTCGTCAGCGTTCGCACCGCTTCTGTTTTATCCTGCATCTTGGACATAGTCGGCAGCAACACACTGTCTATGGACACATTGATATTGGTCACTATCGCCTTTGGAAGTTTGTCTCCTTGATCAAAATAAGCCAGATCTGCTGAAGTGTACTTCTTACCTATGATCAAATTCCGCAGATTACCATAAATAGTATCTAAAAGTGCAGATACCAATAACTTCCAGCCAAATCTCAACAATCTTTTCAATCTCTGAAAAGAAAACATAAATTTAGGTTTCCACTTCACTGTCAGCCAGAGAATCAATGTATCAATGGCTGTGTTGGATACCTGCTGGATAGCCAGAGCCCATACTCCATACCCTCTATATGCAAGTATGATACCTATTATTGCCGATGCAATTGTTCCTCCTATAGTTGAAAAAAAGAACCGCTTAAACAACATATTGCGTGACACATAAGCCTGCTGTATTCCCTTAACACCAGATATTATTATCGTTAAACTTATAAATCTTATGATTGGTGTAAGTCCTTTATCATTATAAAAAGCTGCGATGTATGGCGATGCAATATACATTACTATATACAGAACTACACACATAAACATATTAAAAAAAAACACCGATGAAAAATCCAGATCATCAGCATCCTTTTTCTGGATCAGCGCGATGCCCAGCCCGCTGTCTACAAACACCTGTAATATAGTTGTAAATACCGTGACAAGAGCTATTGTTCCGTAATATTCCGGTGATAAAATTCTAGCCAGTATTATCGACACTACAAATGTAACTAGCTGCGCAGCTGTCCGCTCTGTAAAACGCCATATAAAATTTGCAATCGTACTATTATTTTCGCTTTTATTTTTCATCTATCTATTTACCGTACTCTCTGAAACTCTTTTTAGATATACGCTGTACTAATATTACAAACCAGGGGCAATAATCCATACAATAATTATATATTTTATCCTTAGCTGAACAAACTGTTTTAAAATACTGTTTTTGTTCATGTCTTGCCATTCTATAAGATCCCGTCTCCATCAAAAAATTATATCTTTCCTTGCTCATCACCATACTTATATCTTGGCTATATTGATGCTCTGTATATTCATCCACGCCTCGCAAAAGACTCATAACTATGTTTAGCTGATTCTCTTTATAAACCGTATCCTTTTCTGTTCTGTCCGACCATGACCCTGCAATCATATATCTGTATGTAGACATTTTATCTGAAAGATACAACATCCCACCTTTTAACGCCCCATACATCTGAATAGAATAATCCAGACTACATTTTTTAAAAAAGTCAGGCTGCTCATCCAACAGACTTGCCCTCATAAGCAGCGAATTTGTTGCAACAAAACCTCCACCACCTCTGATTACTTCAGACATAGAAAATATGGTATTTTTCGCTGCAGGAACAATATCATTCATACGGATTTTTTTACTGCTGTTTAAAACATACGATGCATGTGCACATATATCTATGTCAACGTGTAATTCCAATTCATCATATTGTTTTTGCAATTTATATGGATCATTCCAATAATCATCTCCCTCACAAAATGCAAAATATTTTCCTTTAACTCTTGGAAACTGATACCTCTGTATTATATCCACTCCCATGGAATACTGATTTTTTTTCTGATAAACAGGTTTGATTATATCAGGGAATCTGTATTGAAAATCCCGTATAATATCAGCAGTTTTATCAGTTGAGGCATCATCATGCACTAATACCTCTATTACAAATTCAGTTCTTTGTTCTAATATACTGTTAAGCGTCTTTGCAATATATTTTTCATGATTATATGTGTTGCATATGACGCTTACACCAATTTTTTCATCGTTAGTACTTTCTTTCATCTGGTTATCCATCTTTCATGTGTAAAATATTCGTATATCAATTGTTATTATACTTTGAATTTCAGATATAATTTCGGCAGGAACTGAAACATTATCACCTTCAATTTTTCCTTTATGCCTACGGCATACCTGATAGAAAAAACAAAGTTTACATTTTTTATGTTCCATTTGCAAAAACCAATACTTCTGCAAGACCATAAATAAAAGTTCACCAAAGCTCCATACAGGTATCTCCTGTATCTTCTATCCATGACATTACTCATCGTAATGTACCACTCTTCTAAGATTTCTACACATGTCCGTCTTTTATTTTCGACATTTCCAGATGTCATTATAGAACCATCTCTTACTACATAATTATAAAATGCATAATCCATATACACTATATTACCAGCCTTCAAATATATCTCTGGCAAAATCTGCATATCCTCAAATATTATACCTTCTCTAAAAAAAAGGTCATTTTTAATAAGAAATTCTCTGTCATATAGACTTAAACATGCATATGAATTCCATTCTGAATGCTTTATTGATTTGATAGTAAAATCCCTAGCACTGTACTTTTCCCTTTCACGTATATTACTGTGTCTCAGCAGGATCTCATCTTTTCCTTTTATCATCCTGCCTGCTCCAACCACCAGATCAACATCATCTTTCACAAATGTCAAAAACTTTTCACATGAATCAGTTTCTATATAATCATCCGAATCAACAAATAAAACATATTTACCTGAAGCTCTTTTTAATCCAGTATTTCTTGCCGATGACAATCCCCCATTCGGCTTATGTATCACAATAATCCTCTTGTCTTTTTTGGCATATTCATCACACATTTTTGGACATGCACCCGGACTTCCATCATCTACTAGCAGTATCTCAATATTTTGATACGTTTGATTTATCAGACTGGCAACACATCTATCAAGCTCATTTTCCACATTATAAACAGGAACTATAATGCTCACTTTTACACTTTCGATCAATTGTTCTCTCCTAGCATTAACTATCTGCAATATAGTTTTGCAAATATTTTTAATAATCCCAGCCTTCTTATCACCAAATATGCCCGGACACAAAACCTTATTTTTAACGTCTCTCCATCCGTAACGCCTTTCACTGGGAACTTAAGTCTCACATTATGCAATTTCAACCATGCAAATAACTTATCATCTGTACAGATAAAATCACTTCTATCGGTATTCTTTCCAGAAAAAAGTAAGTACCAGACTACATACCTTACAAGCCATGCCTGAACCAGCACGTCGTTCATATCCAATGTCTCAGCCAGACTATTTAATAAAGTAACTATCTCATCAGTTACAGAAAATCCCTTATGCCTGCTGAAACTTATGCTGCCATTATTTACATACCAGACATACCCCATATTATCTATGCACTTTATATTATCGGTAGCACATAACACCTTAAAATTAAAATATGAATCCTCTCCTATCGAGATATTCAAAAACTCAATATCGTTATCCAGTAAAAATTGTCTCTTAAATATTCTGGCCCACGGCACCATATGTGAATACATAAGCCACCTACTTGATGGCACAAATTTTTTTATAATATTTCCTTTATTATCTTCCCGCCTGAAGCCTCCTATGACGCAGTCATAGTCACCCTTTTCAGCTTCTTTCACATATGTTCCCACATAGTCGGGGTCCAAATAGTCATCCGCATCAACAAACATCACATATTTTCCGGTCGCCATTTTCACAGCATGATTTCTAGTCTCTGCCTGTCCTATATTCTTCTGGCAAACCACTTTTATCTTTGACGGATATCTGTTCTTATACTGCATCAGGATATCATTCGTTCCGTCGGTAGATCCATCATTTATCACCAATGCAATCCAGTCATCATATGTCTGCGCTATAAGACTATCTATTGTCCTTGATATAGTATCAGCTCCATTATATACCGGAATTATTATTGTAACCTTTGAATTACACATATGCTAATTTGTCTCCTACATATAACGTTATTTCTTTTCTCTCTTTAGTTTACGCAGAATCCAACCTCTGGCTTGATTCCAAACCATTGGAAAAAATTCCGGATTATATACATTCTTTTCACAAATTTTCAGATTATTATGGTGCAACCATATATTCAACATTCTTTCAGAAAGAAAACCATATATTCTCGAGTTATATTTCGTATATGTTGTTGTATTTGTATCTTTCTCAAGTTCAAACAATATTGAGAACAGCCACTTGCAGTAGAGATACATATTTTCTCTAGTTGTTATAAACATATTATAACAATAGCCCTTCTTCTCCTTTCCAAACCACTCTATGTCTGGTATATACTCAGGATACAGATTCCCCACAACTTCCACCATTCTCTGCCAATCTTCTATATTATGATATTTACCATAAAACTCAAGGGCATTCTTACCATCAAAGAATCTTTTATGAGGAAGGATGATATCAAAATCTTTCATATATCTTTTTACATCTTCACCCGATAGCAGCTTCTTTTTATCCGGTATAAACGAATCGGCAAAGTATCTTCTATAATGACATACTCCAACTATATCATCACATGTATTTTTCCATATCCAGTATAATCCTGTCAGTTCACAATAACTTGGATTCTTTAGGGATATATTATCTCCTGTGTTATCTTTCTCATCACATCCATCAGCACTATTCCCATCCGCTCCGACTAGAAGTGTTTTATAGAAGTTATCTGTGATCACTTTTTTAAAGTTCTTATGTGTAATAACATATATCATATTTTGTTTTCCTACACCGTATTTATTATTTTACCGCTATTTGTTCTTAGAATCGTCCGTCAGCTTCTCCTCAATGATAAACCTAGGTCTCGCTTTTGTCTCAAGATATATCTTACCGACATACTCACCGACAATTCCAGTACACATAATCTGAGCTCCGCCAAAGAAACATATGAGAAGGACAGACGTTGTCCAGCCCTGTACGGTCCCACCTGCAACATGACCTATAATTACATATATTCCATATATTATACTGAACAGGATACACAACAGGCCAAACATCGTGATCATCCTTATCGGCCTTACACTAGTGGATGTAATACCGTCTATCGCAAAATATATCATCTTCTTCAGAGGATATTTGCTCTTTCCCGCAAACCTTTCTCCTCTGTCATATTCCACTGTCGATGTCTCAAATCCGATAAGCGGGATGATGCCCCTGAGGAAAAGATTGACTTCCTTATAGTTTTTTAACTCATCAACTGCTCTCTTACTCATAAGCCTGTAATCGGCATGGTTATAGACAATCTCCACACCCATGGCTCTCATAAGCTTATAGAACGCAACCGCTGTCGTGCGCTTGAACCACGAATCCTTCTTTCTCGATTTTCTCACACCGTACACGATCTCACTGCCGTTATAATATTCGTCAACAAAGCTGTCCAACACATCTATATCATCCTGCAGATCCGAATCCATGGACACTATCATGTCTGCGTGATCCGCCGCCTCAAAAAGTCCTGCAAGAAGGGCATTCTGGTGTCCTTTATTCCTTGAAAGCTTTATGCCTGTCACCAACCCATTGTCCATATACAGTCTGTCTATAAGATGCCAAGTACTGTCTGTCGATCCATCATCAACATAAAGTATCCGGCTTGAGTCAGCTATCTTTCCGGATTCCATCATCTTACGCATCTTTTCAGTCAGCCTCTTTGTCGTCTCAGTGAGCACCTCTTCCTCATTGAAGCAAGGTATCACTATGTATAAAATATCCGCCATATACTACTCTTTTCCCTTTGATCTATATAACCTTTGTCTGCTTATGCACAATTGAAACTGTAGGCATTCTATGTTATATTTTATAGTGATTGTCTGATACATACAAATAATCAAAACAGAACTGTGCATAATGATATAATTATAGCAGATATGACATATTTATCAACTTATATCACCTGCAGCAGTCACATAATCCACAAGAATCACAAAGGAGCAATCATGGGAAATAAAAAAACTACAACAAAACTTAGTTATATATTGCTGGCACTAATTATAGCTGCTGGAATATGCCGTTTCAGCTACGGTTTTTTCGTTCAAAAACAAGGCGCCCACTCGGATGAAACCTGGTCATTTGGTCTGGCGAACAGCTACTATGAACCATACATACAATATTCCGATGACACATCTGAATATCGGAACGTTGACACATGGATCACAAACGAAGTTTTCAGAGACTACCTTACGGTACAGAAAGGTGAGCGTTTCGCATTTGGATCGGTGTACTATAACATGTCATGTGACACACACCCCCCACTTTACTTTATGCTTCTGCATTTTTTGTGCTCATTTTTCCCAAATCAATATATGTTCGTCATAGGTTTTATCATCAACATGGCCGCATATATCATATTGTCAATCTTTATATATAAATTACTTCTTCTGATAACAAAATCAGAAGCCGTCAGCCTCATCGGAGTATTGTTCTCCACATTTTCACTTGGAATGCTCAACATGACCATGTTTGTGAGAATGTACCTGTGTGTGGCTGCAGTTGCAACTATATATTCATATCTGAATGCAAAATTGTATTACAATGAAGAAAAGAGGCACAAGGTATCAAGTTACATCCTGATAGGTGTGACTGCGCTTATCGGAGCACTTACAGACAACTTTTTCCTACCATATGCATTTGCCACCACATTTATCTTCTGCATATGCTGGTGTGTAAAGAAAGATTTCAAGACTCTGTGGAAATACATTCTTTCGGCAACCTGCGGAATCATATTGTCTATAGTCATCTTTCCTAAGACATTTACGAGTATGCTGGGATCTCTTGGAATCAGCATTGGTCAGGGAAGCTCTCAGGCAGCTGGGACAGTTGTAAACAGCAGTACAAGATATATGCCCGTACCATTCCAGTTCAGACTTGCTCTTGCCCATGTGAACAAGGAACTTTTTGGATACGAGATATTCTCCGGCTATAAAAGCTACATCGGAATATACATCTCATGTGCAATATTTGTACTCATAATCGTGGCAGCTTTTATGGCATTCCTCTTCCGAAAGGATGCATGGTTCATAAAACTCTGTGGCAGGATAAAGAATGGTATCCTTACATTCTTCAGGACATTCAACTTCGTGACATTATCACTTGTATGCAGTGTACTTATCACTTGCCTTGCTGCAGCATATATCGCCGACCTGTATGGTCTTGGCGACACCGGTGACAGATACATATTTGCCTGCCTTCCAGCCGCAATGGTGGTATTTGTACTTGCCTTCTGGCGCATATGTACACTTATATTTAGAAACAGGCAGGTTGTGATATCAATAGTTCTGGCACTTGTACTTGCAGCGTCAACCATATCATCTGGCAGAATAACCTGTACGTACTTTATGGAGTGCCCTACAACCATGAAACTGGAAGATATCAGTAAGGATTCCAACTTCATCATAATCTCCGCAGCCAAATGGATGCTCGTACAGTATGCAGATAAACTGATAGACTGCAACGAATCTTTCCTCACGGCAGACTATGACTTGGATAACCAGCTTGAAAAAATAGATGGACATAAGCTGAATGGTGATACGTATATCTTAATTGATATGACTAGAATAAACAGCACACAGATTGATATAGAAAAAAACAATGTCATGATAGATTACCTGAAACCTACATATATATCAAATGAACTTAACCCATCCTCCATACCTGAAGAAGAAACAGATCCTAGATTTGATCTGAAGACTGTACTGAAAAAGTGCAAGAATCTATCATTTGTCAATGACCTCACATACATTGGCTGTGATGGTCTCAACTACCACAGGATCAATGTGTACAAAGTGAACTAATATAAACAAAAACAAATAAAAAGGTGGAAAATGATATGTCACCCATATCCTGTTCCACCTTTTTCATATCTAACTATAATATCTGACTATACAGGCTCTATCTACGTATTCTGTATATCAGTTCATATCGTCTTGCCATATCCACACACTTTCTGTGTGTCAGTTCTTACTTCACTATCCATATGTTCTGTATGCAAGTTTATAAAACACCATGATAAGTCCTGCAATCCATTTCGGCCAGAACTTCTCGAACATACTCCTGTCCTCCCACTCTCTGCGGTGATCGACTATGAATTCTTTGCTGGTCGCACCATCATGCACTCTGTAGTGTCCAAGTACTTTATCTACATACAGAAACCTTCCAGGCATACATGCCAGCTTATAGAAAGTATCCCAGTCAAGATTGAAATCATATTCAGAAGTAAATACGTTGTCGCCAAGACGCCCTTTGTTATAAGTTACAAGCGGACACACTATCGTATTGCCAAGGCACAGACTCATTTTCTTTCTCCAGATCCTATCAGCCTTATCCTTATTCTTTACAGGCCATCTCAGGAATCTTCTTATACGGCTGTTCACATCTCGTTTGCTATAGTTGCCATTCTTAACTGGAGTATAATCCACATAGAATATACTCCAATCATCATAATATCTTGCACACTTTAATAATGCCTTCACATAGTTTCTGTCATACACATCATCCTGATGAGCAACCGTCACATACCTTGTCTTTGCATTGTTATATGCAAAGTTCCAATCTGCCTGTATCCCCTGTCCTGTATTCTCGTTCACATACACAGGCACGCCATATTTCTCTGCTATGCCTCTTATGTAGTCATTCGGTGTCGATGTATATACAGCTATATTCGTCTTTACAGTCTGCTCCACAAGTGATCTGATGCATTCCTCCAGATATGGTGACTCTTTATATGCACACACCACAAATGTGTGATCTGTATTATAAACCAATTCTATTTCCCCCAACAATTTATTTTTCAGGCATTCAACCCTACTAAAAAACGGGAACAGGTTCATCATCTCACCTGTCCCCGTCTATTCTAACTCATCATTCAGTCATGTGTCACTTCATGTCACAGCATGAATCTATATTATATCTTACTTAAAGTACTCCACACCACTCTCGAATATCTTCTGGTTCTGATCGCCGTATACGTTCACAGCTACAGCCTGTCCGATACGCTCTGAGTGACCCATCTTACCAAGGACACGTCCATCAGGGCTTGTAATACCCTCGATTGCGTAGTATGAACCGTTGACATTGTAGTACTCATCCATGGTTGGATTGCCGTTCATGTCGACATACTGTGTTGCAACCTGTCCATTTGCGAAGAGCTTCTCGCACCATTCCTTGCTTGCAACGAAACGTCCCTCACCGTGTGAGATAGGAATTGTGTATACTCCGCCGAGCTCTGCCTTCTTCAGCCATGGGCTCTTGTTAGTAACAACCTTTGTGTATACCATCTTGGACTGATGACGGCCGATACTGTTCATTGTCAGTGTAGGTGAGTCATCTGTCTGTGGTCTGATCTCGCCGTAAGGCACAAGTCCAAGCTTGATGAGTGCCTGGAATCCGTTGCAGATACCGAGTGCAAGTCCGTCTCTCTCGTTCAGGAGCTTCATGACTTCCTCTGAGATCTTGGCATTACGGAATGCAGTTGCGATGAACTTACCAGATCCGTCAGGCTCATCACCTGCTGAAAATCCACCTGGGAACATGATGATCTGTGAATCGCTGATCGCCTTTGCAAATGCGTCAACTGAATCTCTGATTCCCTGTGCTGTCATATTTCTAAATACTATCGTCTGTACGTCTGCGCCAGCTCTCTCAAATGCCTTTGCTGAGTCGTACTCACAGTTTGTACCAGGGAATACCGGTATGAATACCTTTGGCTTTGCAACCTTGTTCCTTGATGTGTAAACTGTCTTAGCATCAAAAAGCCCTGTCTTAATCTCTGTCTGTGGTACATTGGACTCTGTCGGGAATACCTTCTCAAGAGTCTTTGTCCATGCTGCAAGAGCCTCATCCATAGTGATGGTGACATCCTTGTATGTAAATACAGGCTCCTTTGTGACCTTACCGATCTTCTTAACAGGAATGCCGAGCTGATCAAGATCAGATGCCTTGACCTCAAGGATGATGGAGCCGTAATTCTTGGCTACCAAGTCTCTCTTGCTAACTGTATCCTCAAGCTCAACGCCGAGCTTATTTCCAAATGCCATCTTGCTGACAGCCTCTATGATACCGCCAAATCCTACTGCATATGCAGACTGAATCTTGCCCTCTTTTATCTTCTTGTTGAGGAGATCATACATGTAGAGAACATTCTCATATACAGGTATATCGTTCTCATCCTTATCTATATCCATCTCCACAAGTACATTTCCAGCCTTCTTGAGCTCAGGTGTCACAACATCCATGTAACTTGCCACATCAACTGCAAATGATACAAGTGTTGGAGGTACGTCTATATCGTTGAATGTACCTGACATACTGTCCTTACCGCCGATAGATGGAAGTCCAAGTCCTATCTGTACATCATATGCACCGAGGAGCGCTGCCAATGGCTGTCCCCATCTGTATGGGTCTGTACCAAGTCTCTTGAAGTACTCCTGGAATGTGAGTCTGATCTTGCTCACATCTCCACCTGCTGCAGCGATCTTGGCTGCCGATGTAACTACCGCATATACTGAACCGTGATATGGGCTCCAGCTTGAGAGATATGGATCAAATCCGTAGCTCATCATGGTGATAGTGTCTGTCTTACCCTTGAGTACAGGAAGCTTTGCTATCATGGTCTGGGTAGGTGTCAGCTGATACTTACCGCCGTATGGCATAGTTACTGTTCCGGCTCCGATAGAGCTGTCGAACATCTCAACAAGTCCCTTCTGTGAACATACATTGAGATCTGACAGTGTATCAAGCCATGCTTTCTTGATATCCTGTGGCTCCTTAACTGAGTCAAAGTAATTGTCTGCCTTGCTTGGCACCTCAACCTTAACCTCTGTTTCCTGATGAGCACCATTGGTATTCAGGAATGCACGTGAGATATTTACAATGTCCTTGCCTCTCCAATTGAGTACCAGTCTAGGCTCCTCTGTAACCTTTGCAACTACTACAGCCTCAAGGTTCTCCTCCTCTGCGTATCCGAGCATAGTATCAACATCCTTAGGATCAACCACTATAGCCATACGCTCCTGGGACTCTGATATTGCAAGCTCTGTACCGTCAAGTCCTGCGTACTTCTTTGGCACCTTGTCAAGGTCTACCACAAGTCCGTCTGCCAGCTCACCGATGGCTACCGACACACCGCCGGCACCGAAGTCGTTACACTTCTTTATAATAGATGAAACCTCTTCTCTTCTGAAGAGTCTCTGTATCTTTCTCTCTGTAGGTGGGTTACCCTTCTGAACCTCTGCACCACATGTCTCAAGTGAGTGTGATGTGTGGGCCTTGGATGAACCTGTAGCTCCGCCACAGCCATCACGGCCTGTACGTCCACCGAGAAGGATGATGACATCTCCCGGATCAGATGTGAGACGCTTTACTGCACGTCTTGGAGCTGCACCCATGACTGCTCCGATCTCCATTCTCTTTGCAACATAATCAGGATGATATATCTCATTTACAAGACCTGTTGCAAGACCGATCTGGTTACCATATGAGCTGTATCCACGAGCAGCTGTTGTGACGATCTTACGCTGTGGAAGCTTGCCCTCCATAGTATCCTTAAGGGACTTTGTAGGATCAGCTGCACCTGTAACTCTCATAGCCTGGTATACATAACCTCTTCCTGAAAGTGGGTCTCTGATAGCTCCGCCCAGACATGTTGCAGCGCCACCGAATGGCTCTATCTCTGTAGGATGGTTGTGAGTCTCGTTCTTGAAGAATACAAGCCACTCTTCCTCTACTCCGTCTACTACTACAGGAACAACTATAGAACATGCATTGATCTCGTCTGACACTTCCATGTCATCGAGCTTGCCTGCTGCCTTGAGCTGCTTCATACCCATCAGAGCTATATCCATGAGACATACAAACTTGTCATCTCTGTCCTTGTACATCTCCTTCATCTCTGCTCTGTACGCGTCAAATGTCTTCTCAAGAAGATCCTTGTAATCTCCTTCATCAAACTCTACATCTGTGAGCTCTGTTGAGAATGTTGTATGACGGCAGTGATCTGACCAGTATGTATCGAGCACTCTGATCTCAGTCATGGATGGATCTCTCTTCTCCTCGCCCTTGAAGTAGTTCTGGATGTGAAGGAAATCCTTGAATGTCATGGCAAGTCCAAGTGAGTCATAAAGCTCCTTCAGATCTGCCTCAGCCATATCCTTAAATCCGTCAAATATATGAACATCGGCTGGCTCCGGGAACTCAGTTACAAGAGTCTCAGGGATCTCCATGCCACATATTCTTGAATCAACAGGGTTTACACAGTAATCCATGACAGCCTTCAGCTGCTCGTCTGTCACGTCGCCTGAGAGTACATATGTTGTGGCAGTCTTGATGACAGGCTCCTCATCCTCTGCAAGAAGCTTTACACACTGCTCTGCTGAATCCGCCCTCTGATCGAACTGACCAGGAAGTGCCTCTACTGAGAATACCTTGTCTGTAGCTGCAAGCTCTGGCTCGCCCTCGTAGATAACATCTACTGGTGGCTCTGCAAATACTGTCTCAAGCGCCTTGCTGTAGGTCTCATCCGATATATTCTCAATGTCATATCTGACAAGGACTCTTACATACTCAGCTTTGATTCCCAGGTAGTTCTTAATCTCTTCGTGAAGTTCCTTTGCCTTGACCGCATAGTCAGGCTTTTTCTCAACATACACTCTCTTGACCTTACTCATGTCATACCTCCATAGTAAAAGCGTTTTTCATGCAGGCGAAAATATTTTCCGCCCTTTTATCTCAATTATTTTATAATAGCATTTATCTTGATTTTTTTGTAGTGTTTTTGTATCAGTTTACAAATTTTTGTATAATACACCAATTATTCTGTTCTTTTCAATATAAATTTATTATTTTATTAAAGCTTTATAAAGAAATACAATATGTATCCTTCTGTAAACTTATCATACCTATCCTATCTTAGTTATGTAGCCTTCTTATCATCTTAAATATCACCGAATTCTGGTATATCATCGGCGAGTTCTGGCAGTAGAATATGATTCCGTCCGTCGGCGCATATATGTCTGTGGTGTTCTCACCTGTCATCGGGTTGATGATGTTGGCTATGATGTCACCTCTCACCACCTCATCCCCTGGCTGAACGAGTTTTTTGAAAAATCCTGCCGCATGCTCCGATCTGATGCTGAGCAGATCCTCCTCATCAAGTATCGTCGATATATAGCCGGCATGACAGTTATACCTTATCACGCCCATACGCGTAAGAAATCTGAGCACTGATGACACCGCCTGGCTTGCACTCTCTCCGTTGATGGTATCTGTTACGCCCGAATATACCGAGAATGCATCTGTTCCGCGCATCTGCCAGTTGTAATTCAACGTCGCCCTGTCATATGATCGTGGCTCCGCTGTGAGAACGTATGGCATACCAAACTGGTTTGCCAGACTGTTGCTCTGTCTTCCGGTCTCGATCATGCGGACGTGCGGGATGAACTCACCGTCCATATAAAAGCTTGCAAACTGTATTCCGTATGCATAACCAGTGACCTTCTCCATGACCGCAGCCGCAATACGGCTTGTCGCCGGACCCTCTGGGTTGCCCGGGAATGATCTGTTTATATCTGAATTATCTGTTATCCAGTATTTCTTACCTACATTGAATGAACTGTAGTTGAGGGATGGGATGAGCAGTATCTGCTTGCCTGACACTATGGCTCCCCTGGCCTCAAGCTCACTGAGCTTCTTTGCAAGGAGAGAACTTATGTAGAGCTGCTGAAATTCATTTCCTCGCATCGCGCCAACTATACATGCAGTCTTCTCACCGCTTCCATATGAGAAGCCCTGTATCTCATATTCGCCTCTGTAGGCTGTATTCATCGAATATATGATCTCTTTATTCATGCGCACCTCCGAATATACGGGCAACAAGCGAGCCCTCTTCTATGACCGGATATTCTCTGAGTGAGAACACGATTCCATTTCTCGGAGATCTGATTGTCTCCTCGACAGCTCCTGTTAGAACGTTCACTATCCTGCCTATTATCTCACCCTGCTGGATATATTCTGAGTGCTTTGCAACCGGAAGGAATATACCACTGCTCTCCGCATTGACAAATTCCACATCCTTATCCTTCGCAAATTTAGGCTTGTGCTGAACCTCCACATCCCCCTGCCATATCCCCATCTTCTTCATGAGTGAGAACAGACCATCCACTATCTGATTTGAATAATCATAGTCTATCTTGAGGGCAACTCCGGACTCCACGACCATACTCTTGACACCTATCTCATTCAGTGCGTGGGCAAGGCTTCCCTCCATGACTGTGGACGATGGATGGATCCACACCACATCGACGTTCATACATGCCGCATATGGAGCTACATCGGATGCCACATCGGAGTTCACTCTCACCTGTGGTATCTCTTTGATATATACACTGCTGGAATGTACATCAACACATATGTCTGCGCCCTCTATATCCTTCATGACCTTCGCCGCAGTATACTCCCCCACAGTTCCGTCCTTTGATCCGGGAAACAGTGTATTCATGTCGATGTCAAATACCGGCACATCCCTGTACTGGGCCTCGAGCCCCATCGGATTGACAAATGGATACACATCCACTATCCCTGTCAGTTTATCGAAATCCTTCTTGATCCTTCTTATAAGTTCATAACAAATGTACTGTCCGGCAACCTCATCACCATGTATACCCGAAACAATACACAGTCTCTTTTCCTTTCCCGTTGGGAAATCAGGCGCAAGGTGATTCTTCTTCACCCTCATAACTTCTCCGATCAGCATATTTGCTGAAACAACTGTCTCTATCATATATTACCACCCATTATACCGTTATCGTCTGCTATATTCCGTACACCTGCGCGTCAATTCCGCACAAATATAAAGAGCAGGGTACCTGTGCGTATCCTGCTCTTCATTGTACCTATATTATTATACATTACCAGGGTCAGTTCTTCAACCCTGACTGTTCCATCAAAATGCCTCACCTCTATATTTGTCCATACATCTGCCACTCTGTATTCAATCTATCCAAAGCTGCTGTCTACCAGTGTTTTATGCTCTCTTTTTGTACTCTATCCTCAGCTTGTCCGCTATCAGTGCTATGAACTCTGAGTTTGTCGGTTTACCCTTTCCGGCATTTACCGTGTATCCGAACAGGTCATTTATAGTATCGATCTGGCCTCTGCTCCACGCCACCTCAATGGCATGTCTTATCGCTCTCTCAACACTTGACGATGTCGTCTTGTACTTTTTCGCGATCGTCGGGTAAAGCAGCTTAGTTATATAGTTGAGCATGTTCACATCATGCACTGCCATGATGATTCCCTCTCTGATATACTGATAACCTTTGATATTTGCCGGGATTCCTATATCTCTTATGATGTCTGTAACATCGCTCTCTATAGTGTTGTCTATCCTGTGGTTCAGATTCTTCTCTGTAAGACACGTAAGGTTGTCCGTAATCTCTGCACTGCTCTCCTGCTTCTTGATATACATCTGTCTGAGCCTTGCCACAAGCTGAACCGGATTATACGGTTTCAATATATAGTATGTGGCTCCCATCTCAAAAGCACATCTTATGAGTCTCTGTGATGATACCGATGTGAGTACGACAAATGTCGTATCCTTGTACTCAGGAAGTTCACTTATATGCTCCATGACACCCAGCCCGTCGATGCCTGTCAGACATATATCCAGAATCACTATATCAGGTTTATTTATCTTGATGGATTCTATCGCCTCATCTCCTGTACTGACCATATCCACTACTCTCATCTCGTCTCTTGATGCATATGTGGCGATCTGTTTTGCTATCTGTGTGCTGTCGCCATCAGCAATTACAATATTAAACCCTTTGTTTCCCATAATATCTCCCTTGTTATGTATAAGATTATTCAGTCATTAGCGCTACTCCTGTCTTCGGATAAAATAATATTAAAAACTATTTAGTTTGTCAAGTATTTTTGATATCGTTTTTAATATCATGTATTCAAACATCATTTTCGGACACATTACCCGACATTTCGCATTTTGGAATCAAGCCTTATCTTATCTGCAATTAAAGCGACAAATTCCGAGTTGGTCGGCTTGCCTTTTCCCGCGCTCACGGTGTATCCAAACAGATCATTTATGGTCTCAACTCTTCCTCTATTCCAGGCGACCTCTATCGCATGTCTTATGGCTCGTTCAACCCTCGATGCTGTTGTTCCATACATCTCCGCTATGGTCGGATAAAGCTGCTTTGTAATGGAATTCAGTATGTCCATATCTCCCACCGCGATTATTATCGCGCTTCTTAGATACTGATATCCCTTTATATGCGCTGGCACGCCTATCTCGTGAATTATATTTGTGACAGTCGTCTCAAGAAGTTCATTGTCTGGTTCATCTTTTTTGAATAAAACCTCCGTATTGTTGCCGCGTCCCTTTGTCGCCTCATCTAACACTTCCTTTACTTTCTGCTCATCATATGGCTGTTCGAGGACCCTGAGTACAGCTTTCTCTCCGACCATGGAAAATAAAAATTCAAGATAATTCCTGTGTTTTCTCGATGAACAGATGACAAACTTCACATTCTTAAGATTCTTGTTTTTTATCGCACTGTCAACCATCTCTGGAATATCTGTTCCCGCCACTACTTCGTCTACTATCACGATATCAGGTTTGTTCTCCATTATCTGTTTTATTACATTTTCTCCCTTTTCACAGCATCCCGCATATTCATAGTCCTTGAGATTACTTATTATGTTCTTCAGCTGCTCACTTTCTCTTTTGTCATGTTTCACCATCAAAACTTTAACATGACCCATGTCGTACTCCTTTCGCCTTGCTGTTATTCACTTGTTTTATTATATATATTCAATCTTTCCTTGGGAATATGTAGAACTTCGCAAGTTACGACAGCATCTTGTCGGCAGTCAGCGTGATTCAACACCTCCGAACAAAAGAGATCCCTGCACCGTCATAAAAGTGCAGGGATCTGTATTTTTTATTTAATAGAATATCTTATCTGACAGCAAGTTACCACAGAACACAGCAATCACTCTTTTTCACGGAGTTTCATGACGACCTCATACGCGGCAGGGTTGTGTTTTCTGAGACGTTCATCCATACGTGTGCGTCTTGCCTTATATCTTTCCACAAATTCCGGATGTTCCTTCTCAAGTCTCTCATAGAGCTGTTTTCTTCTTCTCTCTATGTGTTCAGCAATCTTATTTTCATCCTCTCCGGTCACTCTGACTATCTCTTCAATATGAGACTCCATGTGTTCAAGCCACTCATCCTCATCCTGGATATCCATCTGGCTCCAGAATCCCGACATGATCTGTTCCATATCCGCACCATTTTTCATGCTTCTTATAGACTCCTGTATATGCCGCTCTATCACATCCTCTGCGTCATCGCCAAATGCCCAGACAAGCTCCTGAACCATGGTGTCGGTCCGCTTTCTCCTTATATCATGATAGCTGTTATGTACTCCGACCAATGGGTACGGGCTTGATAAACCACAGTCCGCCAATGCCCTCTCTATAGTCTGTCTCACGCTGCCATTTTCTATCAGGTCACCGAGTCCCAGCTTTCTCAGCTGGACATTCAGCTGCCCGATATGCTCCGTTATGTATAGCTTAATACCCATATCTGCCAGGGTATCATACATTATGCGAAGTGTCTTCGCCGCCGTGACATCCACACTTCCTATAGCAGATGCATCCACTATGACTGCTCTGGTCTCCTCGTCAACCGCATCCATTATATCTTTTTGAAATGTTGCTATATTTGCAAAGAACAGATTGCTGCTGAATCTGTATATGACCACATGCTGTATCGGATATGCGTGTTTGAATTTCTCAAGGGCAAGAAATTCTCCGTGTCCCGGTACCAGTCCCAGGAAATTTCTAGGTGGATCCGCTGCCTTTTTGATCACAGCCACAAATGAGAGTATCATTCCTATGAGAACGCCATTGATGGTCCCGAGCAGCAGCACTCCCAGAAATGCGCCACAAAATATATAGAATTCTACTTTGCTTACCTTCCACAATCTGGCCGCAAGATCAAATTCCATGGCACTGTAGAGTGCCGATATGACGATCGCCGTGAGCACAGGGACAGGAAGATATCCTATGAATCCTGTTCCGCACAATAGTATGACTATCATCACTACACCCGCGGTTATCCCTGTGAGCTGGGTTCGTCCTCCGTACTGTTCGTTCATGGTCGTCCTCGACACTGATCCGTTTATCGGACAGCATCCCGTAAATGCTGCAGCAAGGTTTGCCGCGCCAAATGCCAGGAGCTCCTGATTGTCATCTATCTTATATCTATTCTTCTGCGCAAAATTGTTCTCTGCCAGAAGTGTCTCCGCCATGATAACCACCGCCACTGACAAACTCACCGTGAGAATATCTGGAAGCATTCTGCCGTCCACCTGTGGCACTATGAATGACGGAAGTCCTCTGCTCACCTCTGACAGACATACTATCCCGTACTCATCCATATCTATAAAGCTGGACATCACCGCCCCCGCTGCCATGACGCAGATTGCCATCGGGAACTTTGGTATAAGCCGTCTTGACACGAGAAGTATAACTAGGGCTATCACCCCCATGACTATTGATGGCACATTTGCATCCTTCACCGTTGCCGCTATATGCTCCATCAGTTCGAACAGCTCTCCTGTTCCAGACCCGGCACCGTAAAGCTTCGGGATCTGCATTAATATGATCGTGGCGCATATTCCAGATATGAAGCCTCCCATTACCGGAGTCGATATGTAGTTGACCAGCTTTCCCGCCTTAAACAGAAAGAACACTAGCAGCCATATCGCCGTAAAGAATGTTATCACCGGCACTACCTGCATTGCCTCTTCCGTTCCGGGAGTCACCCCCAGAGTTACCAGTGCAGCGCCGACAAGCGCCGCCGGCGCTGCATCCACCCCGAATATAAACTGTCTAGATGTGGACAGCAGTCCAAAAACTATTATCGGCAGCACCGATCCGTAAAGTCCATACACCGCCGGAAGTCCGGCTATCTGGGAATATCCCATGGATATCGGTATGGACACCGCCGCTATGATTATTCCCGTCAGAATGTCCGGGATTATATTCTCTTTTTTGTAATTCCTAAGCGTATGACACACTGAAACTTTTAAAACTTTTGATACTTTTATAGGTCTCTCCTCCTTGCTGCCTTCCAGCTCCTTTGTCGCAATCGTTTTGCCCATAGTTGTTTATTTCTGACGAAGCTATTATTGTTGCCGTCACACCTTTGGCTATACATAACAGCTAATTTTTATCTTTTTATGCTTAAAAGCATCCTATAGATACAATTTTATCCTTTTCAACAACTTTTTTCCACTAAAGATACAAAATTAAAGCAATTTATCCTTTTTACCTCTATTTCGCCGACTTTAGGATAATTTTGTAACTTATGGAACTCCAAACAAGCTTTTAAGGATAATCCGGAAAATTTCATCAATAGCAATCACCGTAATAATCACATGGTGATACCCATAAACAAGCTTTTCTCACAAAAAATATTCTTTTACAATATTTGCGATTTTTAGCTGATTTATAGGATTATCTAAAGTCTCATAGGTTGTGATCAGATTTATTGAAGGAATTATTCCATGGGATATGTATAGAGATATCTTATCTGCGGTTTTCTGCGCATATTCCGGCTTGTCCATCATCCCGAAATGTTCCCAGAAGAAGTATTCTCCGCTTAATGGATGCCTGATCGTAAAGTCCGGGAATACAACTCTGTCTCCAAGATTCAATATGCATTCATACCTAAATGGAATATTGTTAATAAATAGCTCTGTCGCTATAAGACTTTCAGACTTGGATCTGACAATGTTTCCAGAAATATTCTTGAATATCAGCCCCTCCTCGGCAAATTTATTTTTCTCATATGGTGAATTACACCACTTCTCCAGATCTTCATTATGAGATTCTATCGTAGGGTGCAATAAATCTTCAAATTTTGTTTTTGCTAACTCAGGAATCTTTCTCTGATAGTTCTCCAACTTTTCCAGATATGAATCTATACAATCTTTATCAAACTGCATGTCCATTTTCAGATATTCCAGATATTTCTTCTGCGCCATGAGCTGCGCAAACGACTTATTTCGTTTCGGAATATACTCCCTGCCACCATCCTTCGTCACATACCAGCGTACATACTTGCCACTATCAATCACCTGTATATTTCCTGGCGGCATCTTACTAATCTTCTTATCCAAACCAGCTATCTTTTCAGATAAATACCGGCTCTGCAATTTCATCATTTCATCAAATATAACATCACCCCATTTATATTATTTTATGTGGAGTATACCATCATTGATCAATATTTCAAGTAGTTTGGTGTGTTTTTTATGAACATTTTATACAATTCTCCAAATTGTATATATAATTATGAATAGAGATCTATTCTCGTTCGGTATAATGTAATTATTTGCCATAAAACAACCCCACTATCCCCCACACACCGATGAATGTTCTCGCACAGGAATTCTTGTGTTTTTTCCTAAAATGTAGTTATGCAAGCCCACCAGGATAATATTTTCCTTATTTCATCCATATTAGACTTTCAAGGATAATTTTCTTGATTTTTATCCTTTTATTGCAACTTTATTCCTATTTAGGAAAATATTTTCTTTTTGCCAACTAATTTCTATACTTTAGGATAATTTTCCAGTTGGCTTCCAATCTATATCTGTAACGGGGACGGAGGTACCTGTCCCTATCTGTAACGGGGACGGAGGTACCTGTCCCCTCCGTCCCCTCCGTCCCCAAGATAATTCGCATTCTCACACACTCTATCACTCCTCCAGCATATTCTCTATGAATATCCCATATCCCCTGGTTGGATCGTTTACAAATACGTGGGTGACGGCGCCTATTATCTTTCCATCCTGGACTATCGGGGAGCCGGACATTCCCTGGACGACTCCGCCGGTGAGCTCTAGGAGATCATTGTCTATGACATGAAACTCTATATTCTTATCGTCTGCATCGCAGTCAACTATCTCTATATCTATCTCGTACTTGCTAAGTTCGCCGTTCATTCTGGAATATATATATGCCCTGCCGCTGCGAACATCATCCCCTTTTGCTATATACATCCGTTCCGCATCACTGTATCTGGTGCTGCAGTACGCCTCATCAAGATGTCCGTATATACCACTTGCACTGTTGCCATCGATTATACCGACAAGTGCCTTTCTGTATGCAATGCTTCCCTGCAGCCTTCCGGGCTGCTCCGAGTATGACTTGCTTATATTGGTGATGTTCGTGGTGTACATTCCGCCGGTGCTGCATCTCATCATAAGTCCGGTATCCACATCGGACACACTGTGTCCCAGGGCCATAAACAGCGTGCCATCTACAAATGTGATCGTGCCAATACCAGAGACATCATCCTTAACCCAGGCACCAAGAAGATAGTTGCCACTCTCATTTTTCTCGGGAATTACTGACTTTCTGAATGTCTTGTCATCACGCACATATTCTAAGTCCATGCTCTGACCATTCCCAGCTGCCACCATGCTTAAAAGCTCTGACCTTTTTGATATGTCCCTTCCGTCAACGCTCACAATATAATCCCCTGTCTGCAAAATCCCCTCAACCGGACAGCATGTCTTTCCATCTGAATTCCTAAAGCTGCATACATCAACGACCATGACCCCATCCGTCTTCATATAGATTCCCATGGCCTCCCCTGATGGAATGACCTGTCTTTCATATATATCATCGCCAAATGCCTTGTCTTTCAGCTTCATACTCGCGGCATGATCTTCTATTGTCATACTGGCATTGTACGTTTCACCTGAATAACCATACATATTGATTTCCGAGCCTTCATTTTCACCCGCTCTTATGCTATCAGCCACAGCACATAGAACAAATAAGACCATAAGGAGCAAAAGATCCGCAACACTTACCCATAAGATCAGCTTTTTATATTTTTTCATAATCTATTCCTCCTTCTTAAGCAAAAAAAATAAGAGCAACAGCATCTGCTGTTACTCTTATTATGTTGATTTAAGAACAAGTTTATATCAGTATTTTTTTGTCTTTTCTGCCATTTGTTTCATCTCAAGTGCGTTGCTCATGACCGCATCAGTTATACTTGCTCCGCCGAGCAGTCTGGCTATCTCCGTGATTGATTCAGCCTCTGACAGTCTGACTATCTTTGTGACTGTCTTGCCCTCATCTGCGGATTTTTCTATGAGATAATGGCTGTCCGCCATGGCTGCGATCTGAGGAAGATGCGTGATACTGATAACCTGATGTTTTCTGGAAATTAATGCCATTTTTTCAGCGACCGCCTGGGCTGCACGTCCGCTTATTCCGACATCTATCTCATCGAACACGAGCGTTCCGATATTGTCCTCCGCCGCCATACACGACTTGACTGCCAGCATGATCCTAGACAGCTCACCGCCCGATGCAACATCATAGAGTGGTCTCAGCTTCTCGCCCACATTCGTGGATATCACAAAATAACAGTCATCTATGCCATTTGCCGTACATTCCGAAAGTCTGTCAAATACCATATCGAAATCGACCTGCATAAAGCTCAGATCTGAGAGAGCTGTCTTTATCTCCTTACACATAAGCTTTGCCTGCTTCTTTCTCTCCGCACTGAGTTTGTCAGCGGCATCAATCATAAGTTTCTTGGCTTTGTTTATCTTGCCTGAAAGCTCAGCAATATATTCATCATACTCTGATAATTTTTCGTATTCAGCCTTGCTCTCCTCAAGATATCTGTTGACCTCATCCACCGTGCTGCCATACTTTCCTTTTATGTCATTTATGACGTCAAGCCTCGACTCCACCTCGCGGAACTCTGAATCGTCAAAGTTCATGCTCTGCATATAGTTGCTGAGTTCAACGTTAAAATCATTTAACAGAGCGTCTATATTTTCCAACTGACTGTAGAGTCCGTCTATCTCATCGTCAAGCTCCTTTATGCCTTTAAGATTTACGAGAACACGGCCTATCTCATTTCCTGCGGATGACTGGTTCTCATAGCCGGTCACACTGTAAACCTCTGACGCTGCCGCAACTATATCCCTGGAATTTACCATCTTGTTGTACTGATGCTCAATATCCTCATCCTCGCCAGCTTTGACATTTGCAGATTCGATCTCCGCTATCTGGTATTTCAGGAACTCAGCTCTGCGGCTTCGCTCAGCCTCATCCATGGACAGCTTATCCATCTGATCCACAAGCTCAGTATAATCAGCATGTCTCTGTGCCACCTCGCGTTTCAGTGGTTCTATAGCTGCTCTGCCAAATTTATCCAAAAGTTTCATGTGCTCATTCTTTTTGAGAAGTGTCTGCTGCTGATGCTGTGTGTGCATGTCTATCAGAAGTGCCGAGACTTCTCTGAGCCTTGCGGCTGTTACCGCCATATCATTTATAGTATTGATCGTTCTGGAATTCACTATTCTTCTTGTTATGAGTATCTCGCCATCCTCTGTAGGCTCCACTCCAAGCTGTCTGATCTGCTCAAGGACTGACTCATCATCCACAAGAAAAAGGAGCTGACAGAAGCCCTCCTTGCCGGCTTCCCTCACTATATCCTTTGGGAGCTTGTCTCCCATTCCGATCTTGAGAGCCCCCATGATTATGGATTTTCCGGCACCGGTCTCACCTGTCAGTATATTAAGATTGTCTGTAAAATTAACATTCGCATCGTCTATCAGGGCGATGTTCTTTATATGTACATTAAGTAGCATTGTCTCCTCCTGTATTTACACAGAATTCTCTACACATATCATAACTCATGGAAGCTGTCATTCCACAATGTATATATTATCTCTGCATACGGTCGATGGTCTTCATCACCGCGTCAGTCATATCCCTGCTCCTGACCGCCAGAAATATCGTGTCATCACCCGCGATACTCCCCAGCAGTCCATTTATCTCCACATTGTCAAGTGCTGCGGCAACTGCCATAGCCATTCCAGACACAGTCTTTATGACTATCAGATTTTCAGCGGGGACCATGGACAGTATTCCCGCAGACAGTACCTTTCTGTAAGATTCTATCGATTCATGGCTCGTGCTCTTGCCAAGTGTATACTTCTGTCTGCCTCCAGCAACTGCCACCTTCGTCAGATTTATCTCCCTTATGTCCCTCGATATCGTAGCCTGAGTCGTTGTAAAACCAGCCTCAGCAAGTTTTTCCAGAAGTTCATCCTGGGTCTCTATATCATATTGCTCTATTATAGACAATATCTTTGCCTGTCTTTTCTGTTTCATGCTATTTACCCCCGAGCTTATTTCTAAGTATCTCGTAGAAATTCACATCACTTGCCTTTATGAGCTTCGTCGTCCTCTGTGATGTACATATATCAAGCACATCCCCGGCAGAAAGCTCATAATCATTTCCTCCATCAAATGACACTATCGCCTCTGTGTCCTGTGTTTTCCGTTTTTTTGCTATGGCAATCGACACCTTTGCATCACTCGGAAGAACTATGCTCTTGGACGTGAGCGAATGGGGACAAACCGGCGTGATTATCATAAGACGCGCCATCGGGTCCACTATAGGTCCGCCGGCAGACAGGTTGTATCCGGTTGAGCCGGTCGGCGTTGACACGATGATTCCGTCGCCCTCATAAGCGTTCAGGAAACTCCCGTTCACATACACATCAAGTCCGATCAGCCTCGAAAATCCAGCCCTGCTTATAACTATATCGTTGAGCGCCCTCTTCCTGAAGGTGCCGACACGAGCTGCTCCTATGTTGCTTTCCTTTTGTGCATCCACGCTGTCCTCCGGCCTGCATCCTGACTTTTTTATAGAGCCCTTTATCATCATGCGCTCCTGAATGGCAAAATCATCAGCCATCAGGCGGTCAACTATCTCTCTCCAGTTTGTGACCTCTCCCTCGGTGAGGAAGCCTACTGTTCCAAGATTTATACCAAGCAACGGTATATCCACATGACTGGCCGTAGATGCTGCATTTAACAGTGTTCCATCACCGCCGAGCACTATAACGCATTCGCAGCCAGAAAGCACATCACTCACCTGCTGCTTTGTGAGTGCGCTGAAGCTATAGCAGTCCATACACTTACTCTGTCCGCCATGGGCATGTATATACTCCGTAAGTCCTGGGAGCACCCCGGATTCATCATCTTTATCAGGATTATACAGTATATATATCGCTTTCATCTATAAATCCTCCAGCTTATTTGCTGAGCGCACTGTGTGATTCCTCAACCAACGCCCTGATATCAAACTCCTCATTTTCACGGCTCTCATCCTTCGTTATATGGAGCAGATACTCTATATTGCCCTCTGGGCCTTTGATCGGAGAATAACTCAGATGAAGTGTCCTGAATCCATTCGCCCTGGCATAGTCCACGATCATCTGCACTACTTCAATATGTGTTGAGAGTTCGCGGACAACCCCCTTCTTTCCGACCTTCTCGCGCCCCGCCTCGAACTGAGGCTTTATCAGGCACACGATCTCACCGCCTGGTGTCATGAGCTCGCGGACCGCAGGGAGAACCTTTGTGAGGGATATAAACGACACATCTATCGATGCAAATTCTATCACGTCATCTATGTCATCCGGTGTTACATACCTGATGTTTGTCTTTTCCATACAGACAACTCTCTCGTCATTTCTGAGTTTCCATGCCAGCTGTCCATGTCCGACATCCACTGAGTACACCTTTACCGCACCATTTTGCAGCATGCAGTCAGTAAATCCACCGGTGGAAGCTCCCACATCCATGCACACCTTTCCTTCGAGTGTCACTCCGAAATTGTTCATCGCCTTCTCAAGCTTAAGCCCGCCTCTGCTGACGTACTTCAGGGTGTTTCCCCTGACCTCTATCCTGGCCGTCTCCTCAAATGTAGTTCCAGCCTTATCCTCTTTATTGTTATCTACATACACTATTCCGGACATGATGATCGCCTTCGCCTTCTCGCGGGAATCAGCAAGCCCCTGCTCTACGAGGAGCACATCCAGTCTTTTCTTCATTTTCTGTCCTCTTATATTCTTGATTATCTTACTGTATTGTATCCGCGTGTCCTATTCTGTCATATATGGAATCGGCGTCCAGCCCCAGCATCCGTCTGAGTTCACTGACCGTTCCCTGCGGCACAAATCTGTCATCTATGGCACAGGTCATCACCTTCACTGGCAGACCATGTTCCTCAACATACTCCTCCACGGCACTTCCATATCCACCACGCTTTATACCCTCTTCGATCACGACTATTCTGTCATGGTCATGACTCAGATCATCGATAAGTTCAGTGTCAAGAGGCTTCAGGAATCTTGCATTCACAAATGTAACATCATCGTCCTCAGATATATACCTGTTGTATATCTTCTCGGTCTCCTGTACCATATTGCCCACAGCCATGATGGCAAGTCCGCGTCCTCTGTGTATGATCTCACTCTTTCCTTTTTCAAATGGCACATTGTATTCACTGAGACCATAGTATGCATCTCCCCTTGAATACTTTATCGCAACCGGACCGTCATAGCCTACCGCCCATTCCATCGCCTTCGTGAGCTCATATCTGTTCTTTGGCGCAATCACTGTCATATTCGGTATGTGCGATAAAAATGCCGTGTCAAATATTCCCTGATGTGTATCGCCGTCAGCTCCGACAAGACCTGACCTGTCTATGGCAAATATCACATGCAGGTTCTGCAGACACACGTCATGGAGTATCTGGTCATACGCCCTCTGCAGGAACGATGAATAGATTGCAACAACAGGCACAAGTCCTGATGCAGCAAGCCCGGCCGCAAATGTCACCGCATGCTCCTCAGCAATTCCCACGTCAAAAGCCCGCTCAGGGAACTTCTCGGCAAATGCAGACACTCCGGTACCCTTTCCCATGGCGGCTGTTATCGCAACTATCCTGTCATCGGTTCTGCCAAGTTCGATCAGTTTTCTTGCAAACACGCCCGTGTTAGACATTGTCTTTTTCTCTTTTATCACATGACCTGTCCGGATGTCAAACGGCTCGACACCGTGGAAATAGCTCGGATGCCTTTCAGCGTGAACATAGCCTTTGCCCTTGACCGTCTTAACGTGCACAAGTATAGGTCTGTCAAGCTTCAAGGCTTTTCTGAATGTAGCTTCCATAGTCTCTATATCATGTCCATCGATCGGACCTATATATGTAACGCCAAGCTCTTCAAAGAACATTCCCGGCACCAGTATCTGTTTAATTGAATCCTTGGACTTCTTGAGTCCCTTCGCCAGACGCTCTCCTGCCACAGGTATCTTCATAAGTACTTTCTCAACATTGCCCTTGAAATCATTGTACTGCTGGCCTACCCTGAGTTTGCTCAGGTACGTAGACATTCCGCCAACATTCTGATCTATAGACATGTTATTGTCATTTAACACGACAAGGCAGCTCGTCTTGATGTCCGCCATATTGTTCATGGCCTCATACACCATCCCGCCGGTGAACGAGCCATCGCCTATCACTGCCGCGATATTCTCATGTGTGCCCTTTATGCTTCTGGCACATGCCATACCTAGGGCTGCTGATATCGAGGTCGAACTGTGTCCGGTATTGAAGGCGTCACATGGGCTTTCGCTTGTCTTTGGAAATCCCGACATGCCTCCAAACTGTCTCAGACTGCCCATCTCGTCTTTTCTGCCCGTCAGTATCTTGTGGACGTACGACTGATGTCCAACATCCCATATAAGCTTATCCTCCGGGAAATTCAGCACACGGTGGAGGGCCATCGTAAGCTCTACGCACCCCAGATTTGGTGCCAGATGTCCTCCTGTCTCGCTCACATGTGATACCAGAAATTCCCTTATCTCCTCTGCCAGCCTCGGCAGCTCCTCACTGTCAATGTTCTTTATATCGTTTTCTTTATTTATTCTATCCAGTATATTCATAAACACACCATAGACAAACCTGTTATTTCTGCCTGTTTATCAGCCAGAGTACAAGCTTCCTCAGGAACTCACTGTCACCGTCCATCTCTTCCAATTCTCTTACCGCTCTCTCCGATAAGTCCCTGACATACTGTCTGGACTTCTCTATTCCATGTATCGTGACGTATGTGATCTTGCCGTTCTCCTCATCACTCAAAGTTGGCTTTCCCAGGACCATACTGTCCCCGCAAACATCCAGTATATCGTCCTGAACCTGAAATGCCATTCCGATATCTGATGCGATCTTCTCAACAGCCTCAACCTGTTCACTATCCGCACCTGCAAGGACCGCACCTATCATCATAGATGCCTCTATGAGGGCTCCAGTCTTGTTCTCATACACATATTCAAGCTGTTCCCTGGTAAGCGTTCTTCCCGTCATCTCGACATCCACCACCTGGCCTCCGAGCATGCCGTAAACTCCTGGCTTTCTAGCAAGTATCCGCAGAGCTTCAGAAACCTTGCGCGCATCTTCATCCAGATCAAATGCCTTGCATGCGGTCTCATACGCATAGTTCAGAAGAGCATCACCGGCAAGGATCGCCATAGCCTCACCAAACACCACATGTGACGTCTGTCTGCCCCTTCTATAATCATCGTTATCGAGGGCTGGCAGATCATCATGTATGAGCGAATATGTATGTATCATCTCTATCGCTGCCATAAACGGCTTTACCACATCTGTGCTGCCGCCAAGCATCCTGTATGTCTCTTCCATAAGCATAGGCCTCAGGCGCTTGCCGCCAGCCTCCACAGAATATGCCATAGCCTCGCAAACAGTTCTCGGAAATCCCTCCACCTTTGGGAGATACCCTGCGACTATCCCATCTATGCGCTCCGCGCGTTCAGCGATCGCTTTATCAAGTGATTTCTTCTGCTCTGCACTGTATGCATCATTATATGACTCACTCTTTACGCTCATCATTCATCCTCCTGACCGGAGAGTGTTATCATCTCCTTCTCAACGTCACAGAGATAATTTCTGCATCTGTTTATAAGCTGGACGCCTTCCGCATACACATCCAGAGATTCCCTGAGTCCTGTCTGTGCATTCTCAAGTATGGCGGCTATCTCGTCAAGTCTTCCAAAAGCTTCCTCTATGGACATGTCTCCGAGTGACTGTTCATCAGATCCTGCTGCCGTTTTCTGTATATCTTCTGCCATAGCTATTCCTCCTGTCTATCGAAATCCATTAATGTCCGTAACAGACGCCAATATCTTTCCATCGTGTACTGTTATCTCAATATCGCTGCCCGGCTCTACATCCCCCACAGATGTGACTGGCTGATCTGCCGATGCTATATATCCAAATCCGTTAACAAGCTTGGCTGTAGGTGAGAGTCCGTGTAACCTCTCCGTCATAACCGCAAGAGCATTGAGTCGCAGCTCGTATTTTCTGTACATTCCGCCCTCAAGTCTCTCACTCATCCTTTCGCACCTGTCATGAGCGCTGCTCAGCCTTGCACTCATAAGGGACTTCATCGTCTCCTGAAGTCTGTCAAGCTTCTCTCTCTGCGCCCCAAGCTGTGCCTCCGGGCTCAGCAGCCTTAACTGTCTCGCATAGCCGTCCAGATTTCTTCGATACTTCTCCATCCGATTATCCATAAGTGCCTTGATGTACAGATATCTCTGTTCAAACTCCGAAACAGTCTCCTTCACCACCGGAAGTGCATGCATGACCGCCGTGGATGGGTTGGACTCTCTCTTATCCGCAACCATATCTGCAACCGTCGTGTCAATCTCATGTCCTGTCGCAGTGATGATCGGTGTCTCAGCATTGAATATGGCCCATGCAACCTGTTCCTCGTTGAACGCCCACAGATCCTCCGCAGATCCGCCTCCACGACCAACGATTATGACATCCATACCCATGCCATCCAGTATCTCTATTCCTCTTGATATATCCGCCGCGGCATATTGTCCCTGCACCGTCGCGGGATAACAATACAGCTGGGCATACGGATCCCTTGTCTTTGCTACCTTACATATGTCGCTTATCGCAGCCTTATTTCCAGCCGTCACAACTCCTATCTTCCTGGGATATCGAGGTATCGGTTTCTTGTATTCCTGTGAAAAAAGCCCCATGCCTTCAAGCTTTGCAATGAGCTTTTGCAGATTGGCATTAACCTCACCATCGCCCACTCGCACAAGCCTGTCCACATAGAGCTGATATTTTCCATCACGCACATACACTTCCACCCGGCCAAAGGCATGAACCTTGTCGCCATTCTTCGGTGTGAAACCCAAACCGTATCTCTGCTTACCGGCGAACATCACAGCGGATATAACTCCACTGGAATCCTTGAGAGAGAAATAACAATGACCTTTCTTATCACGTCCAAATCCTGTTATCTCACCCTCCACACACAGATTGCCCAGCCACGGTTCCCCGCTGATCAGATCCTGGATCCTGCGATTGAGTTCCTGAACTGTATATATATTATTCTGTGGCATTACCGCTTTCTTCCTTTTTTACTAGTTTTGCAAGAAGTGCATTCACAAATTTGCTTGCTGAGACATCACAATATTTCTTTGCAAGTTCAACCGCCTCGTTTATGGCTACCTTCTCAGGAATGGTCTCATCATAAACTACCTCATATACACCAAGTCTGAGGATAGCAAGTTCCTCCTTGCCTATTCTCGGAAGCTTCCATCCCTCTGATATCTCTGATATCGTGTTGTCTATGGCATCCTTATGGGCAAGTATATCCATAACCTTATCTGTTATATATTCTTTGTCCTTCTCCGATACAGACGCATACAGCATAGGATCGTCTTCCTCATCCCCAGGCATCTCCGTGTCAAATGCCAGCTCAAGCTGTTCCTTCATCTCTTCCTGAGTATTGAACTCTGCTGTAAATACGATCTTGAATATCTTGTCTCTTATCTCTCTTCTTGTCATGTTTTCCTCTCCACTATCACTCGTATTCTGCCATGTCTATATCTGCATCATCTAAATCAGCCAGTCTACCTGGCGTCACTGACACGCACACCTGCTATCCTGATGTTGACCTGCTCAACAGAAAGTCCTGTCATGGTCTCTATAGCCTGCTTGACCTTATCCTGAACCTGTGCAGATACCGATGGAATACTATACTCATAGAGCACTTCTATAGCAATATCCACTTTGACTTTTCCCGGAAGCAGTTCCACCTTGACTCCCTTTGCCGGATTCTTCTTGCCAAATTTCGAAGCAAGCTCATTTGAAATACTTCCGGTAAGTCTGTATACACCTTCCACCTCTCCAGCAGCAAGACCTGCTATGATAGCAACAACATCATCTGCTATCTGTACCTTGCCAAGAGAGTTATTCTCCTCAATATTATATGAACCGTCCTGAACCTTATCTATCTGAACTATCTCGTCTTTTTTATTGTCCAGGGCATCAGTTGCTGCGCCGTTCTGTACTGTATCACTCATACTCATTCATACCTCCCGGATTGTATTTTACGGACTGACAAATCCGTCAAGTCTGCCTTAGATTTCTCCTATAGGCAGACTTCTAGATTTATATATCACACATTATAATATCCTGACAGCTATTTTGCAAGTATATGAGATTTTACAGTACCTACTTGCCATCCATCATAGATATTGCCACATTGCTGATATTATAACCGGTTTTACGTGTCACTATGTCCTCTATCTGTGCCCTCTCCGCATCATCTAGCTCTGCTGCGCCAAGTGTCACATCGACCGACTCGTCTCCTATCGTGACTACTACATCTGTGTATCCCTTTGCCGCCAGCACAGTCTCTATATCAGTCTCCATCTCTATCGTGTCATTTAATCTGACATATGTATCAGCCGCCTCTTTCTTTGCCTCATCGCTGAGCGCCTCATCACCTATGATATCCATGAGTGTCTCTCTGCTCTTTGACCTGTTCTGCTCCCTTGTGAGTTTGACAGATGCCATATTGTTTGTGACAGCCTTTGCACTGGCACTGGTGAGCACCGCATCGCCTATCTCTTCCTCCGGACCGTTGAGCTCCATATCCTCCGATAGTCCCTCATCTGTATCCTGCGCTTCATCAGCAGCAATGTTTTCACTTCCATCTGCCACATTTTTGCTGTCACTTCCCGCAACTTCATCATAGCTTATGACCTCGACCTGTTCCTTGCCGTTCTTTTTTGTCTTTTTGTCCTTTCCCGCATCTGCAAAGCTCATATAACCAGCCACACCGATCATAACTGCAAGTGCTATTATCGCAAGTCTGTTTTTACCACTCACTCTTCTCATAGAGTCCTCCACATTAATTTGCTTCTAATATCACAATCTTATGCGCCTGAACGTCAAATAATGCCTGAACAGCATTTGTTATCTTCAGCGACATTTCTGCATTTTCCGCACCTTTGCAGCATATCACAACTCCCTCAATCTCAGGCTGCACATATTTTGTCACATATGGAACGCTCTGACTTCCGCTCTCCTTAAGGACTGTATCCTCAGTGACGGATGTCTGACTGGAGTCGTCATCTTCACTTTGGGCTGTATTTCTGTCCTTGAGTGCGATCTTCTGCCCGTTATCCTTTACTGTTATCATCACCTGCACATCCGATATTCCATACATTGTCCCAAGCACACCCGCCAGTCTTTTTTCAAGGCGTTCAGTATAGGCTGCTACATCATCCATATAGTTTTCATCCGCCATGCTGTCCGTTGCCTGCTGCCCATCTGCGTAACTGTCAGCCGTCTGTCCATAGATTTCGCTCTCCGCATCATCCGTGTTCTCCTGAGAACTATCCCGGCGGTCTGACGGCCATACTATGATAAGCATGCATATCCCTGCAATCAAAACAAGCAGCAACTTATATATCCTGTTGTTGCTGCTTTTGAGTATCGCTTTAATATTCATTTTCATTTTCCAGCCCTTCCTGCAATGCTGATCTTTTCCTGGTCCAGCCCGTATTCATCCGAAAGCACTTTTGACATTTCCCCAGAATCAGCCTCCCCGTGATCTATTTGTTTTCCGGTCTGTGCATTCTCCCCTTCCATAGGATTATCTCCGGAAAGAATTACCCGGATTCCAGCTATTTCCATTTCATCGGATAACTCTATATCCACATCTGCATATGTCCCATACCTGTCAGAAATAAAATCCTGTATTACCTTCTCCATAAGTTCTACGTACACCTCATCATCCCCACCATCTATATTTGCCCCAAGCGACTCTTCATACATATCAAAGATCACACGGTCATCGCTGTGCAGCCACCTTATGACCGGCGTGAGAACGACTATCATCATGACAAATCCGATGGCCGTCTGTATGTATTTCTTCATCTTCGGGTCAGGCACAAGATACAGGATAACCGAGAACAATATGCCGCACACTATTATATTTGTTATCCATTCCCTGAGCATTACATCCCTCCATGTAAAGGCAGGAGGGGTTGATCCTGCCTGCATTCAGCTACGACGATATACTCATTGTCATAAGAGCTATGCTGATCACAAACATCATCACGCTTATACCACATGCCTTCAGCATCAGTTCCGCTGTCGCCGCCATGATCCCAACTCCCTCTGAATATCTGCTGTCCCCAACAGGCTGTACCACAGCCGCGATACACCTAAGTGTAAATACTATAATAAGTATCTTTATCATGGGAACCGCCGCCAGTATCACTATGATAACTGTACACGCCATCCCCATACAGTTTTTTATAAACTCTCCTGTACTTATCATGACACTCAGCACTGCACTGACAGATGACATGCCAGACATCTTTCCTATAGCCCTGAGTATCCCGTTTCTTGATACCCTGTCTATCGATGGTGCTATCATGCTCTTCACGACATTGATGCCCGTGACAACGGCGAACATCGTTCCAAGCCCCCAGCTGGCAAGCTTCTTCATCAGCCCCGCAAGTCTTGAGAAATTATCTTCCTTGTTGAGATTATTCACCAGCGCCACTATCCCGCTGCACTTTATAAGGGGCAGGATGAATCCGATTATCCCCGTCTGACATATGTATATCACAAGTATGAGCACCGACTGCGAGTACATGGCGCTTTCAGGTCCGCTGACATACAATATCTGAGATGCATACATAGGATAAAACGCCCTCATGAACTCGGTAACATCCCCTATCGTGTCTGTTACAACATTCTGTACTATGACGAAATCACCGAGCAGCAGCGATACAAGCACCATATATGTCACCATGAAGCCATTTTCCATGACATACTCTCCGATATTGCCCGACACCTGGGCAAATGTACTTCCAAGAACTATTACCGCGATTATCTGCAGAGCAAGCACGCGGCTTGTCCTCACCTCATAGGCGATGCTGTCCGCCAGAGCCCTTCCAACGCGCCGGCAGGCACCGTCTATATCACCGGTCCTCAGAAGTTCATATATCTCGCTGAACTTAACCGATGTCTTTTCGCTGATGAGTTCGTCAAGCTGATCTATCCAGTCGCTATCAGGATCACTCTCGTACTCTGCGGTCCGCATATCCGCTGACACCTGGTATTCTGGCAGCAGCGCAAACACACCGACCATATAGATCAATAAAGCCATACGGACACCGCATCTAAAAAAATACCTACCCTTCAACTATCTTCACCACCAGATCTATCACACTCATGAGAACCGGCATGCTTAGAAGTATGAGGGATATCTTTCCCGCCATCTCAACCTGGGAGGCTATGGCATTGTATCCCGCATCCCTGCACAGGTCACTTGAAAACTGACACACATATGCAAGACCGATCATCTTCAGGATAACATCTATGTATGTGATATTTACCGATATGTATGCTGTGATCCTGTCTATATAATCCGTGATCTGTCTGAATCTACTAACCACGAAATACATCACCATCACACAGCCCGCCATCGAGAGAATGACTCCATATCCGGAATCCATATCCTTTATCTTTATGGCTATGAGTACCACTATCACCGCTGCAAATGACACTGCTATCAGATTCATCACATCACCATCCATCACTGTCCCAGATTTACAAGTTCCATTATCTCATTAAACAGATCCCGTATATAGGGAATCACCCATGACAACACTATGATAAGCCCTGCCAGATTAAGAAGATATGCATGCTCCTCTTTCCCGGAATGCTTGAGTATCTGGTTCAGCAATGCCACCAGGATACCTACCGCCCCTATTTTCAACAGTATCTGGATCGTCATAGTTTCCTCTCCTCTACGCTCACAATAACATTATCACGATGAACAGTCCTGCCAGTATCCCAAGGGAATTGGAAAGCTTCCTGATCCCCCCATTTCTGTTTCTCTCCCTCTCATATTTGTCAGTGATTATATTCTCTATCAGCGATATCCTGGATATCTGTGCATCGACATCCATATCTCCGAGTATATCACCAAGACGGCCAATCTCCTCCACCACATCCGCGCGGACTGCCGAGAGATCCGACAGCACTGCCATCGAATCCCGCCACAATTCGCCAAATGGCTTGTCCCTGCCGCCGGAAACGTCTTCGTTGAGGCTGTGCAGCCACATCTTCACAGCTCCCTTAGTGCGCTTCTCACATCTGGCAAGCAGTTCAGGCAGCTCTGTTCCCTCGTATATTATCTGGTTCTTTATGATCTGTATCAGTAAAATGAGCTCCTCCAGCTCACTCACCATTCTTGTGTGAAAGCTGCCCACTGCATGTCCTGTCATAAATGAGGCATACAGTATAAGAAAGCAGCCTGTTATCTTCAACATATATCTACTTCATCCTCCCCGGCGTCATTCGCACCAGCACAGTCTGTTGCCCTGACCGTCAAATATGTCTGATACCTGCCCTGCTTTCTCTCCCCCCAGAACAACGTATCTCTCAAACACGCGGTTTTCCACAAGTCTTCTTATACCGGTTCTCTCCCGCACATCATCTATGGAGTAGCCATGAGCTGTGGCAAGCAATCTGCACCCACAGTTTACGACGCCAAATATCGCGTCCACATCCGCAGGCCCACCTATCTCATCGACCGCTATAAGCTCCGGTGCCATGGTCCTGACTAACATCATCATTCCCGCAGCCTTCGGGCAGCAGTCAAGCACATCAGTCCTTATACCCACATCGTTTTGAGGTATCCCCTTGTAACATGCCGCTATCTCAGATCTCTCATCTACAACTCCCACCGTGGTTCCGCTGTTGGACACCACCCTTATGATATCCCTGAGCAAAGTGGTCTTGCCATGACATGGCGCTGATACGATGAGTGTGTTCAGAAGTCTTCCACCGCTCACTATGTACTGCATCACTCTGTTGCTACAACCCTTGATCTCATGGGCAACCCTTATGTTGAGAAACGATATGTGCCGTATACACTTTATCCTGTTTCCGTCCAATATGATCTTTCCCGCAACACCTACTCTATGACCTCCGCACACAGTCACAAAGCCCTGCCTTATCTCATCCTCGTAAGCATACAGTGAGTGGTTGCACACACATTCCAAGGTATCATTCACATCCCTGGCAGTCACTATGTAAGCCTTTGCCGCATCATCCGTCTTCATTCCCCTTGAATCCACATATATCTCGCTGTCCTCATACCTCAGAATAAACGGGCTGTTCACCCTGAGCCTGATCTCCCACAATCTGCTGAAATCCAGTTTCAGTTTCTCCACCATACACCTGATCCTCACCGGCAGCAGGCGCAATACATCTTCTCCGCACATACATTTTCCCTCTTGTGATCACTCTGCTATTATGACTACATAAACAATATATTCATGGGGTTGAGGATTTAGAACACGCAGGGAACTGATTGCATAAAAAAATCAGGTACAGCAACCGCCATACCTGATCTATGATAGTTTCTATTAATATTGTTACACGCTGTGAATTAAACTCTTGAAAGATACTCACCTGTACGTGTATCGATCTTGATCGTGTCACCCTCGTTTACGAAGAGAGGTACTGATACCTGAGCGCCTGTCTCAACTGTACATGGCTTTGTAGCACCTGTTGCTGTATCGCCCTTTACACCAGGCTCGCACTCTGTGATAACCAGCTCTACAAAAAGAGGTGGCTCTACAGCAAATACGTTGCCGTTGTGTGAACAGATCTTACAGAGCTCGTTCTCCTTAACGAACTTAAGTGAATCACCTATAGCTGCTGAGCTGATAGGAATCTGATCATATGTCTCTGGATCCATGAAATAGAAAAGATCTCCGTCATTGTAAAGATACTGCATATCCTTTCTCTCGATGTGAGCCTTCTCACACTTCTCTGTTGGACGGAATGACTTCTCTACAACACCGCCGTTCTTGATGTTCTTAAGCTTTGTTCTTACGAAAGCTGCACCCTTTCCTGGCTTAACGTGCTGGAACTCTATAATCTGATAAATATTTCCCTCGAATTCGATCGTAACGCCGTTTCTAAAATCGCCTGCTGAGATCATCTCTGCCATAACTATCTTATCCTCCTTAAAGATATTAACTTCTTGCTTAAAGATACAAACTTCTTGTCACATTTTATAATATATGAAATAATTTTTCAACTATTTTTTACCATACACAGACATACTGCAACTATACGCATACGCAGCTGTGTATACTCAGCTATATTCATACACTGCTATATATACTCAGCTACGCATACGCAGATATACATACTCAGCTATATACATGCTCAGCTACGCATACACTGCTATACATATTCAGCTATACACATACCTTCTGCCTTTATTTAACAGCTGCTTTTCTTTTCGTTCTGCCATGCATGCAGATAAGTACTAAAAATACCAATCCAGCACAGCTTACGATTATTCCAAAGGCAAATCCCGGCGTATGATATTCAAGCTTTATCTCATGTTCGCCACCAGACAATTCCACTCCCATATTCCCCTTGCCGAGAAGAATTTTTTCTGCCTTTCTGCCGTCCACGTATATCGTGTATCCGTCACTGTACGGGAACGCCAGATAGAGCACGCCATCCTTCTTTGCCGTTACATGTCCTTTAAAAGTATTGCCTGAAAAGCCGTCACTTATGAGGGTCTCATCAGTTATAGATGACTTAGCCTTCTCGAATAGTTCTGTGTTAAAGCTATAAAGCTGAATTTCCTTTATCGCTGACTCACCTACAGAAGCCCCGCCGATGACTGACACCTTCACCTTCTGTCCCTTTTTCACATGTCCTCCATAGGCAAGCTGCCCTGACGATGTATACATAACCGAGGAAGACTCTTCTCCATCTATATACGTGGTAACTGCCTGATCTCTGTTATCTGCACTGTACACGTACAGATCCATGTCTCTGTCAGCTGTAAATCGAAGCTGTACGCACGCATGGTACTGGGTACTGTTTCCCGAATATATGTATTCACCTATTCCTGTTTCTTTAAAATCTCCAAAATTAAATATCTGTGTAAGTCCACGGTTTATAAATCTACCCTCAGGCGCCATATATCTCTGCAGCATTCCCAATCCATGTGCCACATCATAGGATATATCCCCCCACGGAATAAGCTCCATAATCTGAGAAAGCTGTAGAGTGTCCTGAAGATTTTCGCTATTCAGATCAGCCAGTTCATCGCCAAACCCACATTCCAAGAACTTGGATTGATTTTCAGCTACATTTCCATCAGCATTCCACGTTTTTATGCCTTCACCTGTCATAAAGCCCCAGTCAGCCAGCTCATCCGCCTCATATACGCTATATATCTCACCGCTATATATTGGATGATATCCACCATTTGTATTTTTTGAGTTTGTCAGAACATATCTGACATTGTACATCATAGCTGTAAGAGGTGTCGCGCCATCATACACACACTCAACATTATCAAAATGTGCCATTCCCATGGTCTCAAACGCATTGACATAATATCCATTTATCATCGATGAATACCAGTTCACGTCAGAATTTTGCACATAATTATCATTTAACAGAGCTGTCTTTCGCGATTTTCCATCCGTATTAAGCATCTGATACTGTGCATTCCACTCTGACAAGTGTATATTATCAATCATGTCTCCTTCATTTGCCTTGTCTTTCATGGTCACAACCATATTGCAGCATATTTCTGCCACCCACAGCACCATTATGATGGCAAGTGCTGTAGTTTTCTTTATGCTCTTTCTAGATAACAGCACCATAACAATAAGGCTGACTGCCATGACCAGAAGAAATCCTACATAACAGTAAAACACCTGAAGCATGTTTTCATCTGTAAATGACAATGCAAATACAACTCCGCCTACAATTCCGGCTCCAACAACTGCATACGTTTTCACTGACTCTATATCTGTAAGTATCCTATAGGCTATCATCAGCATGACAAATGTGAGAATGATTGCAAATCGATTTCCTGTTCCGTGCGGAACAACAAATCCATGGAACACATAATTAAGAGGCAGAAAATTAGCCGCAAGCATAAACATCAACACTACGGCAGCATACTTCAGTTTATCTTTAAGTGACACCGATGACGACAGGACAAATACGAACAGCAGCAACACTACAATTGTTCCGCAATAATTGTTGTTGTTGTACAGATATCCATTTGTCACTTCTTTGAACGGAAAAAAGGATACAATATAATGTCCAAAATCTCCCCACATGTCCAGAGTATCTGAACTGTTGAGGGTTGTGTCACCAGCTTTTATGATGCTGAGTGCAGCAGGAACCAACACTATTCCCGCCAGCATAACTGCAGCCACAGACAATCCAGCCAGCTTCAAGCCATTTCTGAGCAGCTCTCCGAAAGTTCGTCTGTCTAGAAGAATATAATATACAACTATGAACATACATACATAAAATGCATAATAAAAATTAAATATAAACACCAACGTAAGAAGCAGAATATATCTTATATATGACTCCCCCACATTCACTTTCTCCACAGCCAGAGCTATAAGCGGCGTAAGAATAATCGCATCAAGCCATATGATATTCTGTCCATAAGCAACTAAGTATCCACAGAATCCCCACGCCAGAGCACAGCAAAAGCTGACCCAGACACCGGCCCTGCTGTTCCTATCTTCATTCGCGAACACAGTCGTGTTACGGAAATAATATAGACCTGTGACTGTAACCAGTGAGCCTTTTAACACTATGATGAAGATAAGAGCTAATTCAACATGCTTTTCCCCCATCAACAACGCGATGATGTTGAACGGACTCATCAGGTAATAAAGTGCGGTCAGGTACATATCAGTTCCCATACCTCTATTCCATAGAATCGCACTTTTGTCATCACTGTGTACATACTCTATCAATGTTCTTAGCATGGTGTTGTACTGGACATATGCATCGTCAGTCAGAAAGCACCTTTTCCCAAACGGATATGCCCCCTCCACCGCTATCACTATAGTATACAAAAGTACTGATGCAATAAAGATCCCAACATACCAGTGTATATTTTTAGTTCTTGAACAGCCTTTCACATTATGTTTTATTCTTTCTTCATGATTTTCCTCTGGCACATTAGTCAGATTACTATCCATTCTATTTTTCTCCATTCATACATTTATCCCTGGTTTGCTGACATCTCCCGCGCATATAAGCTAGACTATAATAAGGCTCTTTTCCGAGCTTGCAAGGTTTACAAATCCATCCTCTGTCACAACAACCAGATCCTCTATCCTGACACCAAACTGACCCGGAATGTAAATACCCGGTTCCACAGTTATGACCATGCCCGGCTTCAGTAATGCATTGCATTTCGGTGAAAATCTCGGATTCTCATGAATGAATAATCCTACAGAATGTCCCAGTCCATGGCCAAAACAATTGCCATATCCGGCATCTGCTATGACCCGCCTTGCCACAGCATCCACCTCGTTGCACAGAGCACCTGCCTTTATATGCTTCATCGACTCAAGCTGAGCCCTTAAAACTATATCATATACCGATCTCATGCTGTCCGATGCATATCCTATCGCAACAGTTCTCGTCATATCTGAACAGTATCCATCGTATATGCATCCAAAGTCCATCGTCAGGAAATCTCCTGCCTCAAGCTTCTTGTCCGATGGTATAGCGTGCGGCATGGACGAATTTCTTCCCGAAGCAGCTATCGTGTCAAAGCTCAGGCCCTCAGCGCCATTCTTTTTCATATAGTATTCCAGTTCCAGTGCAACCTCTTTCTCTGTTATTCCTTCCTTCAAAAATCCCAGAATGTACTTAAACGCCGCATCCCCTATGGACTCTGCAACACGGAGCTTCTCAATCTCATCATCCGTCTTTATCTCCCTGATGGAATCGAGTCTTCCATCTATAGCTACAAGTTCAACCTCATCAAGTTTATTCTGATATATATCATAATCACTGTATGAGATACTGAGATTCTCGAACCCCACTCTTACTTTAGTTCCTGTATACTCCGGAGAACATTTTATTGTGGTTACCAATTGATTTAAATTACCGGCATATCCTAAACCAGCAATATCTATGCATTCGTATCCATCACATTCTCTCTCCACCTGTTCTGTATACCTGGAATCAGTGAGTACATACTTTGCGTCTTTTGTATAAAATATGACGCCCTCTCCGCGATATGAAGCGATATACCTCATGTTATATCTGTCCGTTATCAATATTGCATCAAGGTCCAATTCACGAATTACTTTTTCAAGTTCTACCCTTGTTCTCTCTGACTCCATAATGTCATCTTCCCTTCTATATATGATATATGCTTTCTGTTTTCTGTATCTATCTATTTCCTGTATCTATATTATATACTGTTTTCTGTACCTGTTTTTTGTGTCTGATTTATGCATCTGATTTCTTTTATTTGTTTAGCTTGGTTATATCTTTGATCACATCAAATACTCATTCTACGATACTAACTAATTCGTCAACTATCTCTTCCACATCTCTTCCAGTTACAGGAATCACACAATCTGCTTCAGACTCATACACCGGTCTTCTCTCATCCATAAGCCTGTTGACTTTTGTCTCTACATCGTCACCCTGAAGCAATGGTCTTGATGTATCACCCGAAAGTCTGCGAATCACTTCCTCCGGCTGTACGTCCAGATAAATGACCGTTCCCAGTTTTCTGAGTTCCTCGGCATTTTCCGGTCTCATCGGAAGCCCGCCACCCGTTGAGATCACAGTGTGAGATATAGATGCATTTAGTTTCTTTAATGTATCTGTCTCCAGCTCTCTGAAATACTGCTCTCCCTTGTCAGCAAATATCTGGCTTATGCTGCATCCAGCTTCTTTTTCTATATATGAATCCACATCAAGCAGATTATATCCCAGTCTGCTGGCAACCGCTGTTCCAACTGTTGTCTTTCCGCATCCCATGAATCCAATAAGTATTATATTCTTTCTAATAGATTTCAACATCTTGTTATATACGATATCTGCCACATCCTCTGCGACTGAAATATTATTCCATAATTCATATGCTATTATCCCCTGATAGAGAAGCATCCTGAGTCCATTGTAAGCCTTTGCACCATTCTCACGACACAGTCTCATAAACTTCGTCTCAAATGGATTATAGATCAGATCGATTCCAACATCTATCAACTCGTAAAATCTTGAGTCGTCAATAACCACATCCTCATTATGTGGTGCAAGACCTATGGATGTAGACTGGAACACTACAAACTTCTCATCATTATATTCATCATATAGCTTTTCATAATCCGCAAGTAATACAGGCAGGAATATATCTTTTTTAAAATATCTGTTCATATCAGATGCAATACTTTCTGCCTTCTGTAATGTCCTGTTAAGTACGAATACTTTCTTGCACCCCTTCGCTGCACACATATATGCTACAGCCCTCGCAGCACCACCGGCTCCAAGGATAACCGCATTTCTTTCTTTCAGGGATATGCCATACACATCAAGTTCCCTCGAAAGCCCCATCATATCAGTGTTGTATCCTTTGTAACCTCCCTCTACCCGAACCAGAGTATTCACTGCGCCGATAGCTTTTGCTCCTGCATCGATATCAACCAACATATCCATAACCGCATTCTTGTGAGGTACCGTGGCATTCATCCCAAGTATATTCAGATCATATGCACCTTTTACAGCATTCTTGAGCCCCTCGCTTGTTGTGTGAAAAGGAACATATACTTCATTAAATCCAAGCACATCACTGAGAGTGTTGTGTATAACCGGGGACATCGTGTGCTCCACCGGATCTCCAAGCAAACCTAAAAGCCTTGTCTTACCATCTATATTCATCCAAATCTCCATTCCGCCGTTCCTATTTCACAGCTATATAAAAATAATAATAATTTCCAACAGTATAACATAAAAGAAGCCGGGCAATATACCCGGCTTCCAATTTTTTTAGTTATTTGCGATTAGGAATTAGTTTCTCCGCGATTTATGCGAATACCTTCTTCTTCTCAGCTATGAAATCATCATCATATGCTGGAACATCGATCGTATTATCTGTCAGATCAAACAGAGGATCTGATGCCTTTACCTTGATTAACGCATATACCGGAGTTGTCTTACCCTGGTAGTAAACCTCTACAACAATGTATGTGTATGTTCCACCATATGGTGCAAAACAAACATCTGAAGGAGCAAGTCTGACGTTCGTGCCATCATCTCTTGCAATCTCTTTCAACTCACCTGTAATCTCTGTCAGAGACTTGTCACCCTTTGTCGTATACTCTGTAATCAACTTATCTGTTCCATCAGTATAACTTGGTCTGTTTGAATAATCTGAATCATCATAATTCAAATCGTAATACAATCTAACACTCGTTATCTTGGTGAGATTAGGAATCTTTACAAGGTAATCAAACGATGGAGCTTCTGTCTTTGAATCTACAGTCTTAACATATACTGTCCTTCCTGTTGAAGCAAGCGCCTCCTTATCCTTAGGAAGCTCATCCTCACTCTTCCATGTCTGCTTAGGCTCAAAGCACTTTAATGTTGGAGCTGGCTGTACAGCTGCTGCACTGTTTACAATAACATTGATAAACAGCTTACGCTCATCATTATTCTTTGTTTTACTTCCTGTTACCGATGTGTGACCGGCACCACAGTATGTAATAGCACCAGAACCATAAGCGGACGTGTAAATAAAGTAACTCTCCATTGCATCGTATGGATCGGCGGCATACATTGAAGACTTAGCCTTCTTGTTTGAGTTATTGTTACATCCTGCAAGTGTATACCAAACCTTTGTATTAGAATTCTCAATGTCAAGCGAGTATGCCTGCTGGTGTGTACCTGATATGTTCAGTGAAGAACCAATATTAAATGGATATAATGTAACCAGTCCTTCATTCAGCTGACTTGCCTTAGCAGTCTGTGACAGATCAGTTTCATCATGATTACCATCTCTTACTGTCTTCTTTACAGCATCATTTACATCCATATTTGCATAAATGTAATTGAGATATTTTCCATCCCCCATCGATTTATCCATCGCATAGTACATAGATGACATCGAAAGTGCACTGATGTTCCATCCGCTCGATGTTACCTGACCCAAATCTCCAGCCTTTGGCGAGTCTGTAATGTTAGCCTTAATACTGTTATACAGACCTGCAGTCTGATTTAAATCCGGATTATTAGCATACTTAGTGAGATAATATAAATTACTGTTAGTAGATTTAAATTCCATCTCATTTATCGAATCACCATAAATAGGATCTCCACCCTCTACTGCATCCTGATAAATATAACCAGACTGACCAGCCTTCGCCTCAACCTTTTTAAAGTACTCATTTCTAGTTATCTTATCATTCTCTATTATTCCAAGCTTATCATACTTAACAACATCCTGATATACATACACGTCATTAACCTGTGTACCGGCTATCATATGCTTCATAACCATCTGATCCCGGTTGTTAACCTGATAGTTCTGTGTATCAAGGACTGGAATCTGTCCACTTACTGCAGTCCATGAATTATCATTCTGATGTTTATATGAATAGTCATATACATCACAATCCTCTGACAAAGTTCCAGAGAAATTTGCATAACCTGCCGGCATTTCGGAATGATTATTTGTACTCTGATAGATGTAGCCATCTTCCTCAAGCTTTCCATACTTTACTCCTGCCGGTATACTCTTCGTATAACCTGTTATTGTCTGTACAGATTTTGAAGTGTAGCTGTTCGCCTGATTTGTCATGTCCACATGGAATCTGTTCATTCCAACAACATCAAGCAGTGTCTTTGTAAGATTGTACGCACCGTAATTATAGTACGGAGTCATAGTGTCATGGAAGAAGAACAGGTCTCCACCATTATCAACATAACGCTTTATATAATCACATGTTGTCTGTTTCAGATCAATCTCAAAATTGCCAAAATCGTCTGATGGTCCAAGCACTAATATTGAATACATATTAGTCAAGAAATCCTCAGCATATGATCTTCTGAGATATGTCTGATACTTATCTCTGGCATTAAGCTCTGCGTTCTTAGCATTTCTATATTCCTTGAACAGTTTGCCGTATTCGCCGAAATTATCAAGATCTGCATCAGAATTTATATCAGTCTTTGAGAAATACTTAAGGAATACCAGATAGTATTCGCCAGTATCAATCGCTGTCTGATAAAGTTGTGTAAGCTGCTCTGTACTTCCATTTCTGATATTGTCTTTAAACGTCTTGTACTTTGCATCATTCACAGTTGTTCCGTTAATGTGTGCGATCGCACCTGTTAAGAATGCATCAATCTTCTTCTTCGGAGCATCCACTGCAGCGGACGCTGTATTGTACTCGTCAAGAGCTGCTGCAAGATTCTGTGAATACCAATCCTTATCATGACCCTCAACAGAACCGCCTTTCTTTAATGTTTCAGCTTCTTCAACCCATGTATCAAGGCAGCCATATGTTCCGGATACACCATCAGTTGTCGTAAATCCTGCCTTATCAGCTGTCGCAACAACCATATCAAGATTTATATCGTAATCCTCTGTAAGTGCATCTGCAAGATTTGTAAACCAGTTATCGTCTCCTGCTGAATAATCATACTCAACAATACCGAATCTGTTCTCATGACGTCCAAGTACTGAATTCTGCTTAAGATTCATAGCTGAATCAAATCTAACATCATCAGCTGCACCATTATAATACATTATCTTGTGTGCCCACTGAGATTCAATATCAAAGTAAAGCATATCAGGCATAGTCTGATAATCTGCGGACTGACCCTTGCACATCGTCTGAATCTGAAGAACATTGATATCCGCTTTTCCATCAATTGTCTTAACTATCTTACTCAATCCTGATGAGGTAGCAATAACATTCTTATCGCTGTCGATAATCTCAAGATACCACGCAGCAGATCCAAAGAATGTATCATCAAGTATAACCGCAACCTTTACATTCTCGCCTGATTTAAAAGTATCCGAAAGATAGTAATCATTATCGGCATCATATGTACCATTCTTATCCTTATCAACATATAATTTATATGTATATGATGATGATGGACCTGTGATATTAAACTCAAATGGCAATGATGTTGTTCTAAGATATGTACTTTCTATCCCCTGAACATATTTTGTAGGCTTAGTGATTATATTTATTCTTGCCCGTGAAACAGATCTTTGAACAAGATTTTTTATAAGGCTACAATTCATATCAGATGGAACCATAGCATACTTCTTATATACTTTGTAACTCTGACTTTCTTTGTTATACCAGGCCTTTGACTGAGCGTCTGTATCAGGTATATCGTCAGTTACATTTCCGTTCTCAACCTTCATAGTCCAAAGTCCATCACCATAGGTCATGTCAGCATTATCAATCGGCTGAGTATCTGACATGTCGATTCCCCACAGAACACTTGACGATGCAGTCTGAGAATTCTTTCTCGCATATATTATGTCTATAAGACTATACATTCTTGAGGAAGGATCCAGATACATATTTCCTCTCTCTATATCTCCATCATCCTTGAACCAATATCCGCTCATACGCTGAACATTTGAAAGTGTTTTTGTATTTCCGCTCACATTGTATCCGTTCATCTTCTCATAAACAGATGTGAGTTCACTGCTTACCATCACCGGTCTTCCTGAGGTAACATATGCAGAAAGCTGATCAAATTTGGTCTTTGTAAGATCATTACCATTTTCTGGCATATATACGTCTGCAGTACCTCCATTTACTCCTGTTGCCATAACAGGTTTGCCTTCTATAGTACTGTTTGCTTTCACCTTCTGAAGCATACCAGTGTGAGTATACATTATAAATGTCGGTATACCATATCCAAGTGCATATGCACCAGTTCCATTTCCTATAGGATTATATGCATATACCTCATCAAGACTTCTGTCCATGGCACTTATATCGCCACCGATGTAAATAAGATCATATGAAGCCATAACATCCTCACTCATTCCAACAAGAGCTTCTGTTGAAACCTGAGTCAGGTCAACATCTCCATATTTTACACCCAAATCTCTTAATGCATATGCAATCTTCGCCTTAGTAAGATCAAACTCATAATATTCTGTAATACTTGGCAGCTCTTCTTTTGCTTTTCCGGATACTACATCTGATGGAACAGTATAATAATCACCTGTAAATGAACTGCCATCACTATGTTTTGTATATGAAGATCCGCCACTCTTACTCTCAGCAAGATCTACATCTATAGGATAATCCGGCTGAATCTCAAGAACCTTAAACTTGTTATCTGCTCCATCCCTGTAAACGCTGGCATTGATCACATCAGCAATCGCCTTTGCTGAAGGGCTTGTGATAACTGTGATTCCAGGCTTATCATTTCCGCCGCCAGTTCCAGTATTTGAACCTTTGCCGTCTCCAGCCTTAGATGATACGATGAAATACTGACCACTCTCGACTCCACCTGTGAGAGCCTTGAAAACATCCCGACCTATCTCTTTGTTATATGTACCCTTATCAATAAATACAAAATCAAACTGTGTGAGGTCGACCTTATCCGGATTAGCACTTACAAGGCCAATCTGCGAAGCCGTATATGCATCATGCTGATTCTTTACATATTCAGCGATCTTGCTCTCATCAGAAAGATCAAACCCTGTGTATATAAGATCACTCTTATACACAGCCCCAAGATCAGGCTTATCAACACTTGCATTGAAATCATCACGAGTAACAACTACTGTTGCATCCTCATTTCCCTCTGCATCTTTTCTAAAAGTATAACCATCAACGTTATCCTCTTCTGCAGCCTTGATGATAAAATCATATACATTATCTGCGTTATCCTGAGTATCTCCATTCGCTGAATCTTCTCCTGCCTGTGCCATACCTACTGTATAGTCATCTGCACTGAAACCATCATCTCCGCCAATGACAACTCTATACTTATACGATGGATCAAGCTTTGGAAAACTATATGTGTAAACTGTTTCCATAATGGTATTGCCATCGTCATCCGTGAGCTCATCACCATTTGTGTCAAGCTTTGGTATCTCCTGTTTTGTAAGTGGACACATCATCATTTCATCTGCAGATGTTCCTGCAAGATGAAGCTCTGTACCGTTGTCTACCACAAGATAAGCACTCAGGTTCACATCTTCAACAGCAAGCGCATGGTCATCATCAACCGCCATATCCGTAAGTCTCACTGTACCACTTACCGTCTTTGTCTTGACATCCATATATGCTGAATTTGAAAGTGCCATATTGCTGTATGGAACACCACCATTTGTAAGTGCATCCACTATATTAGCACTGTCCAATACATATATATCTGCCCCACTTGGCACATACTTTGAAATACCTGTTCCACTGGCCGATGTACCATTCGCATACATATGTCCGGTAAGCTCACTGTTAGGTGCCTTCTCAACCGACTTCCATGTCTGTGTCTTCTTATCAAATTTGTAGTCAGAAGCTGCTGATTCAGCACTGTTACCGCTGCTCTTCTCCTTCATCTCAGTGAACATGGCACTATTTGCGCCATCCTCTGATATGATAAGAACCTTAGCATTGTCAAAATTCCACTCTTTTCTATCACCGGTAAGACCGGATCTTGATCCTGCCTTATCATATGTAGAATCTGTGATACTATCCGGAATATTACCATCCAAGAAGTCTGTGATCGATACGCCATCATACCACTTATAGTATGTACCAAAGTTAAGGTAATCACTACCACCCTGACTTGCTGTTCTCTCCGCCTTCAATATGAAATCTGAGATGGTATACTTTGTTTTCTCTATATCCGGTGTAGGCTCATTGTTCTCATCTGCTTCTTCGTAGAGTGTCTTGAAGAAATCAGCATCTGTTACAAGAACATTGTCATACCTTGCGACAACATTCTTTGTTATGAGTTTATATGCAAGCGTTCCCATTCTGTAAGTATCATTGTTTCCAACTATTCCAGATGGGGTATCTGTACATAACGTTCCCGAAACCATCGCTATTGGATGTGAATTAGCTGTTGCATATGCATCCAGCCAATTATATAAATCCTCAGATATATCGCCACTAGTACTTGCATAATCGCTTGAAGAATTCGCCCATATATATATAAAATCCGCCTGATTAAGTATTTCCTGTGCATTTGCACTCATGCTGTTGAGTTCGCTTACAGTACATGTAGTAAGTGTTACAGCACCAGCAGCCATATTATCTTTAATAGTCTTATAACCATTAAATACTGCAAGCCTGAAATACTCCCCAGCATATACATAACGCCAGAGGTATGTGGTTTTATCATATCCTGTAAGTTTTCTTACAGAATCTGCAGTAGTAAGCTTTTTAGATGCGACCTCACTCTTAAGCTTATTATCCATTGTGGCATAATCAGCATATGTATCCGGTACGATCTGGACTATTCTATATTTGTCCTCTCCTGTAGCTTTCTTACTTGCATTATTTGAATTCTCTATTGCCAGATCGATATTGGAGAGACCTGTCAGTCCTGTCGTGGTGCCACTTCCAGTTGCATCGCTCACAGAAGCCTGAGAATCGGAATTAGCCAGTGTATAATTCACAAATATAGAGCTGACTACAAGTGCGAATATAATAGCTATAGATGATAAGACTATCTTTTTATTCTTAAACACTGTATTATCCTCCTCTACTAGTTCCACTCATGCTTCTTCAGCACAAATGAATTTCTAAGACCTACAACACTTGTTACTTCGTACTTCTCGTCTGTCTTTGAATCCTTTAAGCCAATTGTGACTGCTATACTTCCATCATCAGGATTTACCTGAAGCCTGAAACTCTCAACATTGTTAGCCAAAACCGTACCCTTCTCTGTCTTTACATCGACAAACTTGGTACAAGGATCAAGCACTGCCTTCGCCGCTATAACCTTTCCGTCATCACCGCTCTTAAGAAATGCCTCAGCCTGTTCGCGGGCTGTATCAGCTAACTGAGTTCTGTATATATACAGCTTTTTATTAGTCTCATCATATCCGATGGTACAATATGCCGTCTCGCTAAGCGAAGACGAATACTGTATCCACAGGTATTTTGTGTCTATAAATGTCTCCGGATCCTTTGAAGATCCCTCATTGACAAAAGGTTTCACATCAGAAATATCATAGCATGTGGTACTGCCTGTAACCGAGACACCAGCACCACTTTTTACAGCAATATCCTGTGTCACATCACCGGCAGGACCTTTCTTATATGTAAGCTTGCCTGCCGCTGCTGCTTTTTCCATAGTGTCATCAGGCACTATGAAGCTTGCTGTGACCTTTGAGTATGAAGTACCAGATCCTACATAGCCAGCTCCGTTGATTCTGACATTGCTGGCTCCCATAAGCATATCGCTTATAGTGTCATAAGCCTCACTCGCCTGTGTCTCAAGCTTTTGTCTGGATTTCAGTTTCTTATGTGAAGCAACTGTCGAACCCACAAGCGACATAACAGCCACCATGAATATACCAAGTATTGCCATGTACAAAATAAGTTCTACGAATGTGAAGCCTTTGTTGTTCTTTCTATACATATTCTTCACACCCCCTAATTCTTACCATAAGTATGTCCGCCGGTGTGCCTGTTAAGGGTAACCCTGCCAACGCTACTTGTTGTATTGTATTTACAGAATTTGTATTCACCATAACCTGATAAGATCTCCCCATCAGACTTTCTGACAAGTATCACTGCAGATGTCAAAGGTGTCGAAACAGCATCTGCGTCATAGCTATCTGAATAGTAGATAGAAACTCTCTCAAGTATTGAGTCAGCTTTTGCTGAATCTGCTGTAAAAGTACTTACATCATTGTCGGTACATGTACCATAATAGATTTCATAATTCGCTCCATTTTGAACTATCTTTATAGCCTGACCAACGCTGAACGACTTTGTCTTCATCTCAAGAGCAGCTATCTCGTCATCAAACTTCTGCATAGAAGATGTAGCCTGTGATGATCTGATCGCTGACACAGTCAGCATAGCACCACCTGACATGATAAGAATGATTGCAATTACCAGAATTAACTCTACCAGAGTATATCCACTATTGTTCTTAATTTCTTTTTTCATCTTCTACACCCCCTATTCGACATTTCTCTTCCAGTTCTGGAATTCAAGAATATCTTCATAAGAGATATCAGATATGGATACTCCTGTAACCTCTGTGTTACCCTCTTTCTTTGTCGAGTCATATTTCTTGAGTATGTTATTCGTCGTTATAAGCTTTGTATTCTCATCCGAACTCTCTGAACACTGTTCAAGGAAGTTAGCCACGAATGCCGCATCTGATGATATAGTCATGTTATGGTCTATGATAAGCTTTGCACCAGTTATGATCATTCCTCTGAATGACTTTACTGAATTATCAAATCTTACATCACCACCTGCTATGATAATTCCCTGGAATGAACTATCATTATTATTTGCACCAACAACTACATCCCCTGAATTGATTATAACTGACTTTGCACTATTATCTGCTGCAACACCCATTGTCTTATCTATTGTAAGGTTATTTGATAATATGTAATTATAATTAACATAATTATTAAGTGGTGTCACGCTGTAGTCATATGAATATGTATCCTTATCCTTATCATACGAACTTATGTAGCCTACTGACGAAGAAGTATATTTAACTATATCCCACGCATTCTGTGTAAGTTTCGTTGCATCATCAACCTTGTTAAGAACTGACAGATGATCCTTCATATTGATATACATATATGAAAGGAATGTACTTGTCTGTTCTTCCTCACTTGCAGTTCCTGAACCTGACAGCTTAAGTGCATCTGCTTTAAGATCATTAAGAGTCTTCTTATTCTCATCGGTACCCTTGTTGCCAAGTATGCCTGAGAACACCTTGCTGGTTGATGCGCTCTCGAATGACTTTGACACATCCATAGTTGTATCTGTTGACTTTCTAAGGAATAATGAGTCATCCTTGTTCTGTGCTGTTACTGCTCCACTCGCATTGATCTTATCCTGCGTTGGAAGAACAAGCTTAACCTTGAAATTCTCATAATTTCTTACATTATAATTCAGTGTGCTTGTATAGTACTCTCCATCATGTTCATCACCGAGGAGATCATAGTATGTCTCAACAAACTTCTCTGCATTGCTTATGCCGTTGGAATCCTCACCCGGCTCAATGTAGAGATAATAATAATCATGTCCTGACACGGTCTGCTTTATAGCAGAAACCTTAAGGTCGTCTGAATTCGGATCTCTGAGAGCTCCATAAAGCGCCTCTATCTTTGCATTCTTATCAGTTGCATCCGCAACATCTGTTGACAGCGTCTTAGGGAATCTGAGTTCTACTGTTGTAATACCTGTATCCTGATCAGTTTTCTCAGAACCTTCTATAACTGCCCACTGTGTAAGGAACATCAGCTGGTTTGTCTTTACATCCAGAGACTGTCCTGTTGAGTAATCAGTAAGATTTGTGAATGCATATTCTGCATTATCGTCGACTTTGATCTTATTCGGATCCTTCTCATCCTCTGCTGCCTTAACCTTATTCTCTTCTGCAACGCTTGATGCTGCAATCTTTGAGAACTCAATATAAGACTTACCTGCTATATACAGAGAATTCAGCTTTTCAAGATCCAATGTAGAATCTTTGCCATTTACGATTATCGCACTGTCACTAAAGTGTGATCTGAGCTTATAACCTGATGCCAGCCATCCATACTTTCTAAGGTAGTTCAGGCTTCTGGTATCCTGTGCATTATAGCTGTATCCAAAATAATTACCCTGTGTAAACTTAAGGCTTGCTTTCTCTGCGTTGAGTTCTGTATCATCAAATACATACGCATTTGCTGATGCTTTTATCGAACCGCTCGCCTTACCACCGATCACTATATTGTCTGTCCAAAGCTCTGAAACAGTGCCTGAACGTCCTGAAAGACTTATCTGTCCACCATTATACGCTGCAACTGAACCTGGACATATGATAACATCTGAATTCATCGTCAGCTTGGAATTCTTTCCATTTACAAAGATTCCTGAGTAAGCACTCTCAGATGTACTGCCCCACTTAGTAGTACTTGTTCTGTCATATTTACCGGTTACCTTTGTTGAAGAAACATCATTGTAATCCTTGTTGTAGTAATCACTCGCAGCATAGATATTACCTTTTATCTGAAGATCTGTGGCCATTGTGTCATCATCCTCACCAACTTCAACTCCCATGTCGGCAAGCACTGCATATTCATAGAAAGAATTGTTTGCTGTGCTGCTCGTGTCAAATGATACGTTGTACTCCGGCTCAGAAAGAACTATATCTGTAGTGATCGACTGCTCGTATACTCCCGATGTTGTAGCTGCATCTGAACCTGTAAGTTCAACTGTTCTCTTAAGGCAGACATTCTTAAATGTCACTGTCCTTACCTTGTCATTCTGGAAACCTGACTCCTTTTCTGTTCTTGGTTTTCCAGATAAGAACTTCTGTGTTGATGTCTTACCAGCCTCATCTGTATACACAAGCTTAAGGTTTGTAGTATCAAGCTTTATACCATCTGGATTTGCTGTTGCATCATACTCATTTGATATAAATGACTGGAATGTATCTGTTACACTTTTGATATTCTTGTAATTAACATCTGCAATAAATCCTGTCATGAAGAGCTTCTTGAATAAGTCATTAGCCTCGTCATTGTCGATCGTCGTATATTCCTTAGTTGCAGGATCATATACTACAACCAGCTCAGCTGTGGTGGTATATGCTGAATACAAATGCTCATTTGTTGCAGCACCCACGCCTGCATATATCTCATCAAGAGCTGTCTCAACTTCATAGAAATTATTCAGACTGTTAAGCTTATAATACTTCAACTTATATGTCATGAACGCACCCATGAGGAGTGCAGCTGAAAGTATACACATAAATGTAGTAGCAATAATTACAAGAACGAAACTTGATCCACGATCATCAGTATGCTTAAGCTTATTCTTTAATCTCTTAATCATCTGCTATTTCCCCCTTGTTCCCGTTACTACTGTCTTCTTGCCTGTGCTGTCAGTAAGAGTTACTGTGATCTGATACATATATACATTTCCGCTCTCATCATCTGCCAGCTTCTTTACGTTATAATCAGAATTATCGTTGTCAAAATCAAAGTTTGCAAACATGTCCAGACTATCTGCATCTGTTCCAAGTGCAAGCTTTGCTCTAACTTTAACATCCTGCATCTTTGTATTTTTCTTTGCATTTGTATATGTAAGATCTCCTACATTGCTCACACCGAACTGTTCGCATATAATCTTCTTGTATGTGTCACTAAGTTCTGCTGTAGACTCAAATACATATATCTTGGCATCCTCTGATACACCACTCTTATCTACTGTGATATTGTCCGTTGTACAATAAGCACCATTATAGATAGCCGGAACATACAGCAGATATATAGGTGGTATGCTGTCTGCAAATTCCTTCTTATATACAACGCCATCGCCATATGTCGTTGTTGGCTTATATACATTATTTCCTGAATTGACATATGCTGATCTGATGACAGATACGTTGGTATAGTCTGTATATTCTACTATACATTCTACTGTATATGTCGATCCTAGCTTTGAAATCTTTATAGTCGTATTCTTCTGGAAGTGATCCTCGTCGAATGTACCTCCACCTGAAAGATAATGGTTATACTGCACATCATAATCCTTAAGTAAAGCCAGCTTCTCATCAAGGAAATACTGGTAAGCAAGATTGTCCAGATTATTTCCGGCAGCTGTTGTATTGTAAGTTGCGCCTACAATAATAGCTGACTGCTTGCTGTCAAGATTTCTGATCGTACCTGACTCTGTAATATTGGTATTTACGACTGTTCCGCCATCATTTTTAAAAGTTGCACCGCCCTCAAGTCCTGTAAGAACATATCCGTTCTTAAGAACCTGATATGCTGCATCGTTGACATCTACTGTACATGTATACTTCTCATAATTCTTTCCAATTGAGATATCGTTACATGTATACTGTGTATCTGTGTATGATGCAGTCTTTGAATTTGGAAGTGATATACTCTCTTTTGTTGACGTACCTTTATTAAAGGTATATGTCTTCGTACCGTTGTCATCAGGAAGAGCAACCTTATCACCAAGGTCTGCAGTCTTGAAATTCTCCATTATTTCTTCGGCCTTCTCGACCGCATACTGCTTCTTTGTAGAAGTAGATGTGGTCTTGGTGGCCGCTATCAGTGCATTCGTTATAGGATAAACCAGAATGGCAAATACGGCTGCAGCTATTATAAGTTCTACCAAACTAAAGCCTTTATTATTTGATTTTACCATTTAATTTATTCACTCCATTCAGTGTTATACATCTATTATTCAGCACTTGTTGATGTTGTTGACTTGACTGTCGGGTTTCCAAAGATGTTGTTTGTACCAATCTGTACATTGACATCTGCATGATCTGTTGTTCTGTCCTCGCCGTTTACAGCATATGATGTGATGGTCATATCACCCTCATATTTTCCAGTCTGATCATTAAATGCAATGGTAACCTCATCAAGTGTCATTCTGTAATCACCTGTCTTGATATAGTCGATCACATCCTTAATATCCTTGTAATCGCCTTCGTATGTAACAGGGAATGATGCTGAATAGCAGTTGTATCCATCTGTTGAAACAGTTCCATCAGTTGAAGCTGTGCCGTCTGTTGCTGCATCTGTTGTCACTGTCGTATCTGTAGTTGTCACGTCCCCTGCAGCACCTGAACCAAGTGTATAGAAAAGTGTCTCCTCGCCCATGGTAACACTTGGGAAGTTGAACTTATACTTATCCTTAACTCCCTGGAGATACATGATTGTATTGTCCTGATAGAGTTCTGAAGGGAACTTTGCTATAACTTCCTGATACTGCTTTGTATACTTTTCTGTATCTTCTATATACTGCTGTCTGTTGGCATCCTTTGCCTTCAGCTCATTATAATATGTCTGTCTCTCATTCTTCTGGCTTTCAAGATCCTTTTTGGCACCAAAATTATCCATTGCAAAGAACCTTATAGGAACCACAAGAATAGCTATACCAAGTATGAATAATAATAAATTTCTCTGACCCTTTGTGATTGAATCCATATCCGTACCTCCTTAATTTGCAGATACTTCAGTACCTGAAGTCTCTGCTGCATCAGCATCTGCTGTAGCATCCTTATATATACACTTAACTGTAAAATCGTATGTGACATCTGTTGACTGCGCATCCTTGTTCTCTGTTACAGACTCTATGAATGTATTATCGATACACTCGATGTCCTTGAGATTGATTGCGAATGCAGCTATATCTTCATAAGTCTTTGTGTTGCCTGTAAAGTCTACACCGTCAGCAGTTGAATTGAACGCTGTGAGGCTGATTCCCTTCGGCATCTTGTCCTCGAGTTCTGTGATGAGTGTACCCACGTTCTCGTTGAGGTTCTCTGTGTAGCTGTACATGTTCTCAGCATCCATATAGATGTTCTGTGCATTCTCACAATCAGTAACTATCTTCTCAATATCACTTATAGCCTGGATATCTCTGTTTACCTGATCGAGTTCTGACTGAGCCTTGTTCTTCGCTATGAACGAATACGCTGTAACTCCTCCGGCGATTATCACTGAAAGTATCAGGAAAGCAATCACAAGAGGTGTCGTGTCAACACTGCTTGCACTGCCCTTTGCTCCTGCTTCTCCAAGTTCAAATCCCATCGGATCAAAAGCTGCTCCTATCGGAACCATAAGGTATACCGGATTGTAGATCTTGAGATCAATCTTTGGATCAAACTTAATATTATACAATGTATCCATTACTCTTGTCGATACATTGAGCTGGACCTTGAAAAGACCATCTATACCTTTGATGAGTGCTCCATCACCTGTGAGGAATACATCATCTATTGGCTTATCAGGGTTCTTTGATGTGAAGAAGTCCATAACACGGCCGATGTTGTTGATGAGATATCTGAATGCTCCTGTTATAGCATTATCATCGAAATCTACTGTCAGAAGTCTCTCGTTCTGCAGAAGTGTCATAGCCGTTGTAGCATCCACACCCTTTGCATCCATAACTTCATTTACTACTACATTTGTACCGTATGGGACTGTTCTCTGAAGGAGAAGTGTGTCTCCTTTTACGATATTGAGCACGGTTGATTCACTGCCCAACTGGATTACCATAGTTGTCATAGCTTCGGTTGTCTGAGTCTTGATCAACTGAAGCATCGCATTACCAATATAATCAAGCGCTACTACCTTAAGTCCTGCAAGTGCTGCGAGATCGTAGTACGATCTAACCATGTTCTCTGGTGCTGCAACTGCCAGAACTCTGAGCTGCTTGTTATTCTCTTCATCAGTAACGGTCTCAAGAACTGAGTGAGACACCACGTAATCCTCTATATTAACAGGGAAATACTCTGATGAGTTCGCATTAATAATTCCTTTGATTTTGTTCTCCTTAACGAAAGGTACAAGAACCTCTCTGTTAACGATCTTTGTAGAGGTAAGAACGAATATTGCGTTCTTGTTTGTAATTCCATTTGCTGAGAGCTGAGACTTGATTGCCTCTGCTATTCTCTCCTTGTCTCTGATCACTCCATCCTCATAGGCATCTTCCGGTGTCTCGAAGATGATAGCATTGTGGATCGTTGACTGTTTTTTGTTTGAAGGTGTAACTTCAACGATTGTAATACTTTCATTTGTAATGTCGATTGTTAAAACTTTGCTATTACTCGCCATTTTTATAGCCTCCCTCGCTAATCAGTAGTTTTGTATTTGCTTGAGTACCAGCTTACCGCTGTTCACCCCATTCATAGAAATTGTCACAACAGATCCCGAACTGTCCGGCTATCTGCTGAATAAAGGTCAACATTCTGTCACCCTTTTAATAGTTCATCTCCTCCGTATAATGACCCTTTTATATAGAAGAAACTCACCGAGAAAAATAAGTACCAGCTACACAAGGTAAGCCAGCTGCCGCCATAAGTTTCGTTGCCGCGAGCTCTGCACCGCCATCTGGCCGGCGTCACCGCAAGCATATCACTCCTGACCGCTAAAAGCTTAATTATGCAACAGGCACCCATGGCACCTGTTGCGTAACAAGCTTTATTATGTATGTGGATTTTATCTTGTTTTTTCTTGATGTCATCTTGTCACTTTCATATTCTTACGAGGCGAAATAAAGATATGTGATCAGATAACAATCTATGTGATACATCCACATTTTGTTTACTCGAGATAGTGCTTACTATCGTCTTATATTACTTGCTCCACTCAGTACATGTTGATGGTGAAAGCTCATATGTTGTAGCATCATCTGTTGCATAAACTTTAACCTGATTTGTAGCCTGATCCACTACAAATCCAAATGTCTTACCAGATTCCGGGCCACCCTTAGGTGCATACTTTGTCTTAAGTGATGCCTTGCCTACGATCGAATATACCTCTTTCTGGAACGCATCTCCGCTCTCAGAAATTGTCGATGCAGACTGGATATCTGTATCATTAGCTGAATCAGCATCTGCTGCATCTGGATCTGAAAGTGCTGTCTGAAGAGCTGTTCTAAGTGAATCAGCATTCTGTACATCTGTTGATCTTCTTGACTTGTTGATGTACTTGATAAGTGCTGGAGCAAGAGCTCCTGCAAGGATTGCCATGATAGCAATAACGATAATTAACTCTACGAGTGAGAAACCTTTGTTGTTTTTCTTCATAATTTTACTCTCCTTTTGTTATATGTCGTTTTGTTGTTTGTTGTTTGTGCTTTTGCACTATATTAAACCGGTATCCTCGTACTACCGGACTTAATCACTCATTGTATTTCCCGGCTCCGGGTCAGGAGTCCCGAGAAATACTCTCTCTATAGTAACATATATATCATATGATACTCTCTATTGTATCTCTTGCATCCCTGATTCTAGTACTGATCCATCGCATCGTACATACTCATGATAGGACCATACACAGCTGCAACTATCATTCCAACGATACATGCAAGGATAACCATGATGATTGGCTCCATAGCTGATGTGAGCGCGTTTGTTGCCGCCTCTACCTCTTCGTCGTAATAGTCTGCAACCTTGCTGAGCATCTCCTCTATATCTCCTGTCTCCTCACCGATCTTAGTCATAGCTGAGAGCATAGGTGGGAGCATCTCCATATCCTTGAGTGGCTTTGAGAGTGGCACACCCTTGGATACCTGAACCTTGGCATCCATCAAGCCGTCTCTTATGATCTTGTTATCCATCATCTTGGCAACCTGCTCAACTGCATCTATCATCGAGATACCTGATGCCATAAGTGTACTCATGGTTCTTGCGAATCTTGAACATGCAGTCTTAACATTCAGAGGTCCAAATATAGGTGCTTTAAGTCCCAGATTTGCAAAAAGCTGTTCACCGAAAGGAGTCTTCTTGAAGAACTTAACTCCGAATACGATGGCTGCAACGATGATGATGAGCAGCCACCACTTATACTTCACAAAGTCCGCAGCGGCCATCATTATACGTGTGGCAAGTGGAAGCTGTGTTCCCATATCCTCGAACATGCTGGCAAAGTTAGGAATAACGGCTACCAGCACTACTATGATTACTATAACCATAACTATAAGCACTACGATAGGATATGTCATGGCACCCTTGATTTTGGACGTAAGAGCATTATCCTTCTCGAAATGTTCTACCAGTCTGTCCAAACATATCTCCAGGTTACCTGACATCTCACCTGCGGCAACCATGTTGATCATGATAGGTGGGAATACATCAGGGTTAACTCTGAACGCATCAGCAAGCGTTCCACCTTTTTCTACATATGTACGAGCATCTGCTATAGCTTTTCTGAGTGTCTTGTTCTCTATCTGATCTCCCATCAGTTCAAGCGCTGATATAATCGTAACACCAGCCTTGATAACCGCTGAAAACTGCTTACAGAATACACCCAAATCTCTGGATTTAACTTTTTTCTTAAATCCAATGTTCCCCAATGGACTGTTCTGCTCCGTAAGACTCATGATGGAATAGCCTTCCGACTTGAGCTTCTTTTCAGCACCGTCTCTGTTTGGGGCTTCGATGGTACCTTTTTTGTTCTTACCATCTCTGTCAACAACCTTGTAATTAAATACTGCCATTGTCTCTCCTCCGACCCAATCTTAATATTCTTCTTATTTTTCTTATGTTCTGACGTATATACACTTTAAAAGCGCAATTTCACAACATAAACTATATGTAAAACATCTTACTATACTGCGTAAATTTAATCAACATTTAATTATTCGCACGTTTTTTTTTATAATATGTGCACAAACCGCTTTGTCAATTATTTCACATTATGCCATATCGCAATTCATTTTACCATATATCCGTATCTTACTGTCCATTGATCTTCTTTCTCAGATACTGCTGATCCTGAGCATATGTCATGGCCGTCTCTCTTGTTACTGTGCCTGACGCATATAGCTCATAGAGTGAATCATCCATAGTTACCATTCCAAGTGATCTGCTTGTCTGGATAGTCGACTGGATCTGATGGGTCTTTGCCTCTCGTATCAGACTTCGTATAGCAGGTGATGCAAGCATGACCTCGAATGCTGCTACTCGTCCGTTGCCACTTGCTATAGGAAGCAATGACTGCGATATGACACCTTCAAGAACCATGGCAAGCTGAACTCTTACCTGCTGCTGCTGGTTCGTAGGGAAGATATCTATGATACGGTCGATGGTACTGGCCGCTCCAATCGTATGCAGTGTTGAGAATACCAGGTGTCCGGTCTCGGCAGCTGTTATAGCTGTTGAGATAGTCTCAAGATCTCGCATCTCTCCTACGAGGATTATATCAGGATCCTCACGAAGTGCTGCACGAAGTGCATTCGCATAGCTGAGGGTATCCATACCAACCTCTCGCTGGTTGACTATCGCCTTGTTGTGGTGATGTATGTACTCTATAGGATCCTCAAGTGTTATGATGTGATCCGTGAGGTTTTCATTCGCCTTATTAATAATAGAAGCAAGTGTGGTCGACTTTCCTGATCCGGTAGGTCCGGTTACAAGGACAAGTCCTCTCTTTCTCTTGTACAGTTCAACAACCTCTCTAGGTATACCTAACTGATCTGGTCTTGGTATCTGCGTCTCAACTCGTCTGTAAGCGGCAGCCATGTTTCCTCTGTCCATGAATACATTCACACGGAAACGTCCGGTCTCCGGTGAGTCGAATGAGAAATCGACCTCTCCTCTGTCCTGAAGTATCGCCTTATGTCTGTCCTTCATGGTTGAACCTATTGCCTCGGCTGCGTCAGCCGGTGTAAGAGGCGGAACCTCAACCTCCGTGAGTTTTCCGTTGATCCTAAGCTTAGGTGGTATTCCTACAGCTATGTGAACATCTGAAGCTCTCTCCTCAACGGAGAAAGCAAGCAGTTCTTTCATATCCAGCATTTTCTTGTCCCTTCCTTTCCCTTTTGCATTAATAATTTCATATATATAAATAATCCCTGTTATTATATATCTCGTTTGTTGTGTGGTATTTTACAATTCTCCCATGTCCACGCCCTCAGCGACTGTAACTGTACTGTGGACTATCTTGTTCATCTCGGCTATGGATGTGATTCCATCAAGCACATGCTTTGCAGCTCCCATCTTAAGTGTGAGCATACCCTCCTTGAGAGCCTGCTTCTCGATAACATCTGCTGTAGCGCCTGACGCTATGACTGCCTGAAGCTCTCTTGATACTGGCATCATCTCATACACACCGATACGTCCTGCATATCCTGTATCGTTACACAGCGGGCATCCCTGTGGCTCGTAGATAATAACATCCTCCTCGTCTGCTGGAATGCCGAGCTGTACTCTCTCTTCATCCTCCACAAGTCTAGGCTGCTTACATGTTGTACACAATCTTCGCACAAGTCGCTGTGCGATAACGCCAACTACAGCATCGCCGGCGATATATGATTCAATACCCATATCTATAAGACGTGTGATCGTCGATGCCGCCGAGTTTGTATGCAGTGTCGATACAACCAAATGTCCAGTGATAGCGGCCTGTACGGCGATACCTGCTGTCTCACCGTCTCGGATCTCTCCTATCATGATGATATCCGGATCCTGTCGGAGGATAGATCTGAGGGCTGCCGCGAATGTCATATCCGCTTTGTTGTTAACCTGTACCTGGTTGATACCATTGATATTGGCCTCGACAGGGTCTTCAACTGTGATGATATTAACATCCTCTGTGTTAAGCTCACTGAGTGAAGTGTACAGTGTAGTTGACTTTCCTGATCCTGTAGGTCCCGTTACGAGGATTATACCATGTGGGTTGCTCAGGATATTGTCGAATACCTTCTCCTGCTCCGCATCGAAACCAAGAGCGCTCTTAGGCTTTGTAAGACCATCCTTGGATGTAAGTCTCATAACCGTCTTCTCTCCAAACACTGTAGGGAGGATAGAAACACGGACATCGAACTCTCTCCTGTCCACCATGATCGTGATACGACCATCCTGTGGCTTTCTCTTCTCTGCTATGTCCATACCGCCTATGATCTTGATACGCGCTGTGATACCAGCCAATATACTCAGGTCATATGACATAACCTGCTTCAGTGCACCGTCTATTCTGTATCTTACTCTGACGCTGTTCTCCAGAGCCTCTATATGTATATCTGATGCCCTCTGTCTTACACCGCCCTCTATTATCTGTTTTACCAGAAGAACGATAGGGGAGTTATCTACTTCATCGTTACTGTTATCTTCATCATCCCCACCAAGAACACTCTGCTGTTCCTGTCTGTAGGCCTCAGCAGCCTCCATCGCCTGGGCACTTCCATAGTACTTGTCTATGGCGTTCTTTATCCCCTCTTCGGATGCAAGCATAGGCTCGACCTGAAGATTTGTTACAAGACCTATATCGTCCATGGCCATGATATCCATAGGATCAGCCATAGCCACCTTGAGGATATTCGGATTATCCGGATCCACCTCTATAGGTATGGCCTGATACTTGGTTACCATACTCTCCGGAACCATATGTATGACCTTATCCTCTATCTTGGCTCCCTTGAGCTCTATATAGTCAATTCCCAGCTGGGTTGTAAGAACTGTGATCAGCATGTCATTACTGATAAATCCCAGATCAACCAGAGCATTACCAAGCTTTCTTCCGGTCTCCTTCTGCTTTGCAAGTCCCTCCTGCAGCTGTTCCTCTGTAATTGCCCCTGCCGCAACAAGGACATCTCCTATTCTTATTTTCTTACGCCCCACACTAAGTCGCATTCTCCGAAAATCCTCCTCTTTATTTTTCTCTTTTCATTCCATGTCATTTTCTGTTATTCCCTGTTATTCCCTATCATTTTCTGTCTATTTTCTCTATATACACACAATTACCCAAATACCTAAAGTGCATTATATCACAGTATTTTCACAATTTAAACATTTTGTACATATTTTACCAGCTTTTTTTATAATCTTTTATAAAAATCCAGATTTGAATCTGTGGATAAGCACTATTTTTGCACAAACGACATAATATATTACAAACAACCTTGATCGTTGCAGCCAAAGCTGCCGGGAGCAAAAACATATGGAAGCATTCAAAAATCCTTTAACTCCCGATAAAGAAAAGGAATATATAAACCGGTGCATATCCGGAGACAACGAAGCGCGCCGGGTATTGATCGAGTATAATCTGAGACTGGTTGCCCACATTGTTAAGAAGTACAGCTCATCCGTCCGGGATCCTGAAGATCTTCTGTCTATAGGAACCATTGGTCTGATAAAGGCGATCGACAGCTATAAACCGGAAAAAGGCTGTAAGCTCGCCGGTTACGCTGCCAAATGCATTGAAAATGAACTTCTGATGAATCTGCGCCAGGAAAAGAAAAAATCCCGTGAAGTCTCTATGTATGAACCGATAGGAACTGACAAAGAGGGCAACGAGATCGTTATAATGGATATCATAAGTACATCTGAAAGCTGTCCACTCGAAAAGCTGATCACGGAAGATCATCTAAACCACCTGCCATCGTGCATGAATCAGATCCTGACTCCAAGGGAATACCACATAATCCAGATGCGATATGGGATTTTAGGGGAAGCGCCACTGACTCAGAAGGAAACCGCTAAGATTCTGGGAATATCCAGATCATATGTATCCAGGATAGAAAAACGCGCTTTAAGCAAGCTAAGAGGATGTCTCGACAAATGATCAAGACATCCTCATTCTTGTTTTTTATTTTTTAACCTTTTACTTTTATGCCAGAGAATTGTTTTCACTCTTTCCTGCGGATTATCATACCCTCGGTCAGCTGCTCGCTGAATTTCACCTTGAGCTGCTGTTTTGGATGTGGCGCCGATTCCATCAACGCACCATCCTCATCATATATGGCTTCCACGGTACACTCTATGTTGTCCCCATTGAAATCCATCGCTTCAACACACTCTCCAACCGAGAATTTGTTCTTCTGTTCAAAGCACACACAGCCATCATCTGTTACCTGTCTGACTGTGCCGATGTATGTGTAATTCTTTACATATGTGTTGCTGTCATATATCTGTGAATCTGAATCCGTCTTTCCGAAATAGAATCCCGTTGTAAACTGCCTGTATGTACACTTTGCGATCTCACTCTTGTAGTATTCCATATTGGAACGATACTTCTCCTCAGACTCGAAATAATCGTCTATAGCTTTCCTGTAGGTTCTTGCCACAGTCGCCACATATAACGCCGTCTTCATTCTTCCCTCTATCTTGAGGCTGTCTATTCCTGCGGCTACCATCTCAGGGACATACTCGATCATACAGAGGTCCTTTGAGTTAAATATATACGTTCCCCTGTCATCCTCATTCACAGTCATGTATTCTCCCGGTCTGGTCTCCTCAACTATCGAATACTTCCAGCGGCACGGATGTGTGCACGCACCGTGATTGGCATCTCTTCCTGTAAAATAGTTGCTGAGCAGACATCTTCCTGAATATGAAATACACATTGCACCGTGGACAAACGACTCGATCTCCATATCGTCCGGTATATTTGCGCGTATCTCAGATATCTCCGTCAGAGACAATTCTCTTGCGGACACCACCCTCTTTGCACCGTGCTCGTACCAGAATTTGTACGTCATATAATTGGTATTGTTCGCCTGGGTACTGATATGGATTTCCATATCAGGCATCTCTTCCCTCGCGATCATAAACACGCCCGGGTCAGATACCAGAACAGCATCTACACCAGTATTCTTAAGCTCACCGAAATATCTCTTTATTCCTTCGAGATCGTAGTTGTGCGCAAATATATTCGCTGTTACATACACCTTGACTCCACGCTCGTGCGCATATCCAACAGCCTCTCTCATCTCATCAATTGAAAAATTATCCGCCTTGGCTCTGAGTCCAAATGACTGACCACCTATATACACAGCGTCTGCACCGTAATCAACCGCCACCTTCAGCGTGTCAAGACCTCCTGCTGGCACAAGAAGTTCCGGCTTATTTCTTCTTTCCATAGCACCTTCTCCAAATCTTTTATATTACTTTTTTATGCTGAGCGACATGCCGTCACCTATATTGAATATCCCGGTTTCCAGTCTCTCGTCGTGAGTCAGGCTGTACAGATATTCCCGCATTCTGGCATGTATCGTTCTGTTTCTCCTTGTCACCGCAAACCTGCTCTCCAGCACATCACCATCCTGAAGCACATTGTCGCACAAAAGTATCCCACCACTCTTCAGTTTCTCTATCGACTCGTCAAAAAAGCTTCCGTACTGTCCCTTTGCAGCATCCATAAACACCATATCGTATTCGTCATCAAGCTGTGGCAGTATCTCATGGGCATCGCCCTCAAGAAGGGTTATCTTATCCTGTGCTCCCGCGCGCATAATATTCTGTTTTGCCTGTTCTATTCTAGGTGGGTAATTCTCTATTGTTGTTATATGTGCATCGCTATTCAGAAATCTGCTCATAAAAATGGCAGAAAAGCCTACGGCAGCACCAATCTCAAGTATCCGCTCCGGTCGGTTCATCAATATGATCATCTTTATGAACTCTCCGGCCTCACGTCTTATTATCGGTATCCCGTTCTCTTCTGCCTCTTTTCTGATAGCTGTCACCACCTCGTCATAATCCACACTGAATGAATTAATAAATGACGCAAGTCTCTCATCAGTTATCATATTGTCTATTCTCCAGTTTCATCTGTTGCTGCCTCTGTTATTCTGTCCTCAGCAGCGCCTTCATCTCCTGTGCCATTTGCATTGGTCACTGTGCTCTGCCCGTCTCCGCCCGATTCATCTCCTGTGGAGCTGCTGTCCGAGCTTCCCGAACTTGCTGTGTCGTCCCCTGACACGCCTGTTATTATATCTATGATCTCCTGGTTGGTATTGCTTGGAGACATCGCGTATGTACCAGGTTTCATCTTGCCCGCATCACCGTTTATCCTGACCTTGAGTATGAATGCATACTTGTTGTCTATCACTCCTGACTTCTTCAGTGAATCTGCTATATCCAGCAGGGGTTCATCATCGGTGATGGTGATGGCCGTCTTCTTGTTACTTCCAGGTTCAACCGCCGTGGTCGAAAACACCTGATACGCAAAGTCAAATGAATACGAGAAACCTTTGACCAACACAAACAGAATACATACATTTATGAGAAGACCAAACAGGAATCTCAGTATCTTTTTCATACTTCTAGCACTATCTATAGCCATAACCCTAATTCTCCTTGTTCACATATACACAAGCAGGCACACGCCTGAAGTGTTACTGTGCATCCTCATCAATGATGTCAAAGTCAAGATCGTCCGCGATCTGTTCATACACCATCTTCATCATACGCACAAGCTTCTGCTCCGCCCTGATAAAATCGTTTACTATAGTATCATGGACTATGGAGTCATATTCTATGAATAGATTATTGACTTCATCATAAGGATTGTCAAGCATTTCATTGTTCTGTATTTCATAATTTTTCTTACGAAATTCCATAAGCTGCTGAAGTTTATCAGGTTTCTGTCTGAGTTTGTCTTTGCAGTACTGATAATTCTTATAGACTTCGGAATCCTTGATGCACGCATTGAGCTGTCTGCTAAGTTCCAACGTATCTGTCATATTATCACCCTTCTACACTTCTGTGATTATCGGAAGGATCATCGGGCTTCTCTTGGTCCTCTTCCACAGGAATTCTCCCATATCATCCTTTATCACAGATTTAATCTTGCCCCAGTCAGTCACACCGCGGCTAAGGCATCTGTCAAGTGCCTCCTGGCATGTTATACGGCAGTCCTCCATCAGTGTCTCAGACTCCCTGACGTACACAAAACCTCTTGATACTATATCCGGACCGGCCACAAGCTGGTTGCTGTATCTGTCCAAAGTAACAACTATAATGATAAGTCCATTCTGAGACAGGAGCTGTCTGTCTCTGAGAACTATGTTACCCACATCTCCAACTCCGAGGCCATCAACAAATACCCCCTGTGCAGGAACCTTTCCGACCACATCAAACTTATCCTCACCGATTTCCAGTACATCGCCAGTTGTCATGATCTTTATATTTTCCTTTGGAATGCCCATCTCTCTTGCAAGCTCTGCATGGCGCTTCAGATGTCTGTACTCACCGTGAACCGGTATCGCATACTTCGGTTTTGTGAGTGCATATATAAGCTTGAGTTCCTCCCGGCAGGCATGTCCGGATACATGGGTATCCTCAAATATTACATGCGCACCCTTAGCCTCAAGTTCGTTTATAACCTTGAATACGGCTTTCTCATTTCCCGGTATCGGATGTGAGCTGAATATAACAACATCTCCCGGCTTGATCGCAACCTTATTGTGTATGGATGCTGCGATCCTTGAAAGTGCCGCCATGTTCTCTCCCTGGCTTCCCGTCGTTATGAGCACAACCTTCTCATCCGGGTAATTCTTCATCTGGCTTATATCTATGAGTGTGTTGTCCGGTATATTTATATATCCAAGCTCCGAGGCCGTGGTGATTATATTCACCATACTTCTGCCCTCGATTATAACTTTTCTGTCATACTTGTATGCAGAATTTATTATCTGCTGTACTCTGTCAACATTTGACGCAAACGTTGCTATGATGATTCTGTGATCCTTGTTGTCATTGAAGAGGTTGTCAAATGTTCTTCCAACAGTCTTCTCCGACTGTGTAAATCCCTCTTTCTCGGCGTTCGTTGAGTCTGCCATAAGTGCCAGCACACCCTTCTTGCCAAGTTCTGCAAATCTCTGAAGATCTATAGTTCCACCAAATACAGGTGTGTAGTCTATCTTGAAATCTCCGGTGTGAACCAGAAGTCCAGCCGGTGTATATATTGCAAGCGCTGCCGAATCAGCTATGGAGTGGTTTGTTCTGATAAATTCCACCCTGAACGCTCCAAGATTGATATTCTGACCATACTTTACAACCTTTCTCCTTGTGTTATTCATAAGGTTGTGTTCTTTCAGTTTGTTTTCTATAAGCCCCATGGTCAGCTTGGTCGCATAGATAGGCATATTCAATTCTTTCTCAATGTAAGGTATGGCACCAATGTGATCCTCATGTCCATGGGTAACCACAAGTCCCCTGACCTTGTCCGCGTTTTCCTTGAGATACGTGACATCCGGAATAACCAGATCTATTCCTAACATGTCGTCCTCAGGGAATGCCAGTCCGCAGTCAATGACTATGATAGAGTCCTCATACTCTATCGCAGTGATATTCATTCCAATCTGTTCCAGACCGCCCAAAGGAATGATCTTCACTGTCTCTTTGTTATTCTTATTCAATTTTCTTATACCTCCAAATTTACGTCCTCAAGCAGTTCATCAAATATCCTGATAACTGCATCTAATTCTTTTTCATCTTCAACAATATCGTATGCTGCCATCTCTTCCGTATCAGCTCCGCTGTCCTCACGGAGTATAAGGAATGATTCATCATCCGCCTTGTCTACCACAAACAGATAGTTTATCCCACCAAGTGTTGTCTGTTCCAACACTGCAAACTCTACTTCTGTTCCATCCTCTGCTTCAAAAATTATGCTGTCATTCTTATTCTCTGCCATATAAACCCCTGTTTTTGTGTTCGCGGCTCTACATGCCGTTACTTTTGGAATCAAGATAGTTCTGCAGGATAACCGCAGCTGCCATCTTGTCTATATACGTCTTACGATTCTCTCTTCTGACTCCGCTGTCCATGAGTATACGCTCGGCCTCAACAGTGGTCAGTCTCTCATCCCACAACACAACTTCAAGACCGGTTCTTCTCTCCAGATCATTTTTAAAGCTCACGGTAGCCTCGCATCTGTCTCCCTCTGTGTTGTTCATGTTCTTTGGATATCCAAGCACTATCTTTTCTATCTTCTCCTGCTGACCAGCTGCGCCATACTCCTCTATGATCGCCTCGATCCTTGCCAGCGTCTGTCTGAGCTTGCCTGCTGACTTTCGCTCGATGGTCTCAAGAGGCTGCGCTGTGATCTCCAGCGGATCGCTCACCGCTACTCCAACAGTCTTTGTTCCGTAATCTAATCCTAAAACTCTCATGTGTACCACCTATATCAGATTGTTTCTGATATAATCCTCAAACAATACTTCTATGATCTCATCTCTCTCAACCTTCATGATAAGGCTTCTGGCATTCTTGTAGCTGGTAATGTATGTTGGATCTCCGCTCATTATGTATCCAACAACCTGACTTACCGGATTGTATCCCTTTTCAGCAAGTGCATCATACACCTGACCAATGATCTGTCTTACATCAATGGTGGCATCCTTCACCGCTGAAATGTTCTGTGTACTTTCATTATTCATCAAATCACGTCCTCATATTGTTATTCTCTGTCGAGCTGCCTATCTAACGTTCCTATTCTAATATAAAAGATTCCAAAAGTAAAGGAACATATTCTCAGCAGATCAGACCATTAGTATATCTCCATTCTGTGTGTATCTCACATAGACAAAGCTGTTCACGAAGCTTTCTGGCATAGGTATATCCCCCGCTTTTATAAGTATGTCCATATATCTCTCCGTATGGCCTCTCAGGTAAGTCCCATCTTCTCTGTGCAGAACCTCCTCCACAAGCACTTCCAGCTCCGCACCCTCGTACTTCGCCTCATATGCTTTCTTGCCGCGCTCCGCAAGTTCCAAAAGCACATCACTTCTCTTGTTTTTCACTTCAGGTGAAACCTGATCTTTCATGGCTGCCGCAACAGTTCCCTTTCTCGGTGAGTACTTGAATATATGCATCTCGTACAGATTAAGCTCCGTCAGATACTGTACAGTCTCTTCAAATTCTTCATCTGTCTCTCCTGGAAACCCTACAATGACATCGGTAGTCAACGCCGGCGCATCATACGCCTCTCTAAGCATCTCACATTTTTCAAAGTATTGCTCCCGTGTGTACTTTCTGTTCATCCTTTTAAGTATTGTATTGCAACCACTTTGCAGGCTTAAATGGAAGTGTGGGCAGACTTTTTTGTTTGCGGAAACTCTTCGTACAAAGTCCTCTGTTATTATGCCTGGCTCAAGCGATCCAAGACGTATCCTCTTGATTCCTTTGATTTTTGAGATGGCATCTATGAGATCTATAAGTGCTCCCTCATTATTCTTATCCTTGCCATAGGATGATATATGTATTCCGGTAAGCACCACTTCTTTAATACCAGACTCCGCAAGCTCGGTGACTTCCGCTATCACAGCTTCCTCACTCCTGCTACGTATACGCCCCCTTACATATGGTATAATACAGTATGAGCAGAACTGGTTACACCCGTCCTGAATCTTCACATACGCCCTTGTATGGCCGACAGGAACATGTCCTCCCATCTCCTCATACTCTGTCTCCTTGGATATATCAATAAAGTACTCTTTTTTCTCTCCACCAGCAGGTGTATCCCCTCCTTCGTTTTTTCTCACATTAATATAATCATTCACTATATCTGTGATATCTTTCTTTTTGTTATTGCTGATCACTATATCTACGGATTCATCCTGCTCAAGCAGTTCCTTTGCAGATTGTACATAGCAGCCAGCTGCTATCACTATCGACTCCGGGTTTCTCTTTTTTGCCCTGTGAAGCATCTGCCTGGATTTTTTGTCCGCTATGTTTGTAACTGAACAGGTATTTACTATATATATATCTGCTTTTTCTTCAAAGTCAACAATATCAGCGCCTGCGGCACTGAGCATATCCAGCATGCTGTCCGTCTCTGCCTGATTAACTTTGCACCCAAGTGTGGTTGCCGCAACCGACTTACCTTTTAACATCAATTTTACTCTCCTTATATTGACTTTTGTATTCCATAAAAATATAATGGTTACAGTACATAAACTATATCATAAGGGTTAGGAGGACTAATTATGAAAGCTGTTAAGATTTCTTTAAACTCAATCGATAAGGTTAAGAGCTTCTGCAACGACATTGCTAAGTTTGACGCTGAGTTCGATCTTGTATCAGGACGTTATGTCATCGATGCAAAGTCAATCATGGGTATCTTCAGTCTGGATATCTCAAAGCCAATCGAGCTTAACATCCATGCAGAGAGCGGTATTGATGAGATTATGGCAACACTCAAGCCATACCTTGCCGAGTAAGTTTTTCAAAATCAATTATATTATAACAATTTTTTAATTGCTATTTTCAATTTAAAGAGATGCTTTTCAGCATCTCTTTTTTATTTTCTATACAACTATACTATACAACTATGCAATCTAGTCCACGTTGAATCCGCCTTATAACTTTAGTTATTCACGACTCGACTTAGTTCTTTGCCCTGCACATAACTGTCTCTGCTGTATCAACAGCCGTGCGATAAAGTGGTTCTATGATTCCCGCAAGTTTTTCCTCAGACTTCTCTATCGCTGAGAGAACAGGTTTTGTAACCGGATGCTTTGCGACGAATGTCGTACAGCAATCCTCATAAGGCAGGATAGATGTCTCGTATGTGCCTATCTTTTCAGATATATCCACTATCTCCTGTTTATCCATACCTATACACGGTCTGAACACCGGCATGGTGCTCACCTGGTTGATAACATTAAGGCTAAACACCGTCTGACTTGACACCTGACCGATGCTCTCTCCTGTGATGGTACACTGACAGTCATTTTTCTCTGCCAGTTCTTCTGCGATCTTGATCATATATCTCTTCATTATTATCGTGAGTTCTTCATGAGGGCAGTTGTCATATATAGCCATCTGCACATCTGCAAAATTGACAACGTGAAGCTTTATGGCTCCTGCATAATCTGCCACAAGGCACGCAAGATCGATGACCTTCTGCTTTGCTCTCTCGCTTGTAAACGGAGGCGCATGGAAATATACAGCCTCAACCACAACCCCTCTCTTCGCTATCATGTATGCAGCAACCGGGCTGTCTATACCGCCTGATAGGAGTGCCATTCCCTTTCCATTTGTTCCGACAGGAAGCCCTCCCGGTCCAGGTATCGTTATGGAATATATATATGCAACCTTTCGTATCTCCACATTGATTATCTCCTGTGGCGAATGGACGTCAACAGAGAGTCCAGGGTATGCCTCGAGGAGGAAATGTCCAAGCTCTGCGCTGACTTCCATCGATGTCATCGGATATGACTTCTCATTTCTTCTGGTGAACACCTTGAATGTGAAATTCTTGTGATCATAAGCCCTGTCAACATAGTCTATAACCTTTTGTTTCAGGTTCTCAAATTCTGTATTCTCCTCCACAACAACAGGACATATGCCAACTATTCCAAATACCTTACCGAGCGCTCCGACCACATCCTCGTAATCGTAATCTGACTTGCACTCCACAAAAATTCTACCCTGTTCTTTTCTTATATAGAAATCACCGTAGTTTTTGAGTTTTCTGTTTATATTCTTGCACAGGATATCCTCAAATATATATCGGTTCTTTCCTTTTGTACCTATCTCGGCATACTTTATCATAAAAGCCTTGTACTGCATGTGTCCTCCTTATAATCCTGACATTATTTTTTTCTTACATATCTTCTCAGTACAGGAAGCAGCTCTTTACAACATTGCACTGCATAGTCCACCTGTTCTATTGTGTTTTCCGGTGAAAAACTAAATCTCAATGTTGATTCAAGCTTCTCCGGTGGAAGTCCTATCGCCTTAAGTGTTCCGCTGGTGGAATGTTTGTTAGACGAACACGCCGAACCTGAAGAGACATATACTCCCCGTTCCTCAAGTGCGTGCAGCATGACCTCACTTCTCACACCCTTGAATGTGATGCTCGCAATATGTGGTGCATCACCTGAGTTGCTGTATACTTCTTCTATTCCTGTAAGTTCATCTATCAGATGCTGCTTTACTTCACGCATGTGCCGCACTTTCTCATCCAGATCTCTGTACGTCATCTCCGCCGCAAGTGCCATACCGGCTATCCCCGGCACATTCTCCGTACCCGATCTCATTCCGTTCTGTTGGCCTCCGCCATATATCACCGGCTTCACCTTTACACGGTCTCTTATGTATAGCGCGCCAACGCCCTTTGGTCCGTGAAACTTATGGCTGCTGACAGACATCATATCTATTCCCATTCTTCCCGGATATATGACATATTTGCCAAATGCCTGAATCGCATCAACATGGAACAGCACTGCTGGATTCTTCTCCTTGATGCGTTTTGCTATATCCTGGACCGGCATCACAGATCCTATCTCGTTATTCACGTACATCACAGACACTATGATGGTGTTATCATCCACTGCATCGACAAGTTCATCGACATTGATCACACCTTTGCTGTCAACACCTATCCTAACTACCTCAAATCCCATATCTTCCAGAAATGATACCGGACTTCCCACCGATGCATGTTCCACCTCTGTTGTTATGATCTTGTTCCCTGCTCTCCTGTTGGCAAGTGCACCGCCTATAAGTGCCATATTGTTTGACTCTGTTCCGCCGGATGTGAACACTATCTCTTTCGGCATGACCTTCATAAGTCTTGCCATCTTCTCTCTGGCGTCTGTAACATATCTTGCCGCTTCAACCCCCTTGAGGTGAAGTGAAGATGGATTGCCATAATCCTCCTCCATGAGCCTTACTACAAGATCCCTGACCTCCGGATACACCGGAGTTGTCGCTGAATTGTCAAAATATGCCTCTATCCTGTTTCCTGAATTTGTTTCCATGATTCTTGTCCCTGATTCCGTCTTTGTAATTGCCAGTCTCTCTATTTCTTCTTTATGCCTTTTTATGTCTTTTCTTTATATCTCTTCTTTATGCCTGCTACTCTGCCTGAAACATGATGATCGCCATCACCGCAAGTCCAGCCGTCTCCGTGCGCAGTATCCGGTGTCCAAGCGTTATGCACTCAGCCCCCGCCGCCACAGCCTCTTCCACTTCTTCGCGGGCAAATCCGCCCTCCGGGCCTATAAATATTCCCAGTGACCTTTTGCCTCGCACGTTAGCGATAATCTGCCTCGACTCCTCTATACCTTCCGCCTCTTCATAAGGTATGATATTCATATCAAGTTCCGACGCCATATCCAGCGCTTTGGCAAATGATACCGGCTCTGTAATCTCTGGAACGATCCCGCGTCCGGACTGTTTCGCCGCGGATTCCGCAATAGTTCGGTATCTCTCTGTCTTTTTCGTAGCTTTTTTCTGATCCAGTTTGACTATAGTTCTGGATGTAAATACCGGCACTATCCTGCATACTCCAAGTTCGACCATCTTCTGGACTATGAGATCCATTTTATCGGACTTTGGATAGCCCTGAAACAGTGTGACTTTAACCGGGAGTTCAGCAAAATTGTCGCTTATGTCTTCTATATTGCAAACTACCTTATCAGGATCTATACGCGATATCCTGCAAGTATAATCCCGGCCTCTGCCATCACTCACAAGGATCTCTTCCCCGATCTTAAGCCGAAGTACATTCTTTATGTGATTCACATCTCCACCTGTAATCTCGATATCTGTACCTATATCCCTGCCATCTATATCCACAAAAAACCTGTTCATCCCAGACTATATCCTCTCATACTTTACGCCCTATAAAATCTATAGTTCGCTTAATCTATATGTTTTTTTGCGACAAAGCTTACCCAGTCATTCATGTAGACAGTATCTACGATATCAAAGTTATTGTCAAGCAAAGCCTGTCGAACTTCTTCCTCTTTTATATTGATGATTCCTGATGATATGAAAAGTCCATCATCCTTCATGAACTTCTGAACAACCGCTGACATAGGTATGATAACGTCCGCGAGAATATTTGCAACTACTATATCATAATTTGCGCCGATCGAATCTACCAGTTTCTGGTCCTCAAGCACATTGCCGCATATAAAGCTTACAGCATCAGCAGGTATGTTGTTTACATCCCTGTTCTCTCCTGCAACATCCACAGCTATAGGATCTATATCTATTCCGAGCACATGTTCTGCTCCAAGCTTGTTGCATACAAATGACAGGATACCGCTTCCGCTGCCAGCGTCAAGTATCTTGTCTCCATCTTTCATATATTTCTTGAGCTGTCCTATACACAGTCTTGTTGTCTCATGTGAGCCTGTTCCAAACGCTGTTCCCGGATCTATCTCTATGATGATATCTTCTTCCTTCGCATCATCCGGAACCGCCTCCCACGTCGGCTTGATGATAATGTTGTCATAGAGTCTGAATGGTTTGAAGTATGCCTTCCAGTTATCTCTCCAATCCTCATCCTTCGTCTCGCTCTCTGTTATATTGCCGGTTCCAACCGAAAGAAACTCTGACAGCCTCTTTATCTCGGCTGTAACTTTATCCTTTATCTCCTGAACGTCAAATGTATCATCCAGGAAACATGTCACCCTGGCTGTTCCATCATTTTCCGGCATATCATCCGGCAGGAGATCCACAAACATCGTCTCCATCTCTTCCTCTGTAAGAGGTATATTATCTTCTATCTGAACACCCAAAACGCCTTCCTCTTCGAGGAAGGCGCTTATGAGGTCTTCAGCTTCACATGTTGTATCTATCGTGAGCTTAGTCCATTTCATATATTATTTTACCTGCTTTTATTATTTTTACTGTTTCTTCTTTCTTCTCTTATGATCACCAAATGTAAATGGTCCTGCTGAGTCTGTGGCAGGTCTTGTCTCCACAAGTGTTGCCTGCTCATACTGGTTGAGAATCTTCTTCTGCTCTTCTGTCAGCTTCTCAGGTACCTGTACGACAAGTGTTACATAGTGATCACCTCGCTGAGTAGGATTCTTCAGGTTTGGTACGCCCTTACCCTTCAGCTTGATACGTGTATCTGTCTGTGTTCCAGGTGGTATTGTGTAATCCACCTCACCCTCTATGGTGTTGATCTTGATCGTTCCACCAAGGGCTGCCTGTGTGAATGTAATAGGCTCTGATGAGTAAAGATTGTACTCCTGTCTCTGGAAGTTAGGGTGACGATCCACCAGGATCGTAACTGTAAGATCTCCTCTCTCACCGCCATTGATGCCTGGCTCACCTTTGCCCTTGATACGGATATTTGTACCATTATCCACTCCAGGTGGAATAGCTATCTGTATCTTCTTTCTACTCTTGACATATCCTGTGCCTGCACAGTTGCTGCACTTATATCTGATGATCTTTCCTGAACCTGAACAATCCGGACAGGTCTGTACGTTACGGACAACTCCAAACAGTGACTGCTGTGTTGTAACTATCTGACCCTTGCCGCCACACTTGCCACATACTTCCGGCTGATGTCCTGGCTGGGATCCAGTACCCTTACATACATCACATTCATCTTTAAGAGGAAGCTCAAGCTCTTTCTGAGTACCAAATATAGCCTCCTCGAATCCAACTCTTATAGTTGTCTTGATATTTGCACCCTTCATAGGGCCATTTGTATTTCTCTGACGACTTGCTCCTCCAAACATATCTCCGAAGATATCACCAAAGATATCTCCCATATCTGCGAAGTCAAATCCGCCAAATCCACCGGCACCGCCACCGTTCTGATCAAATGCTGCATGGCCGAACTGATCATACTTTGCACGTTTCTCAGGATCACTGAGGACTGAATAAGCTTCTGCGGCTTCTTTGAATTTCTCTGCAGCCTCCTCATCACCAGGGTTCATATCCGGGTGGTATTTTTTTGCTACCACTCGGTATGCCCTTTTGATCTCGGCGTCAGAGGCACCCTTGGAAACACCAAGGACTTCATAATAATCGGTCTTTGTCTCTGCCATAGCCTTTACCTTTCATCCTCTATATATTAAACCTCTGTGAAATCTCCATCTACAACATCGCCATCTGAGTAATCAGGTGTGCCTGCTCCTGTGCCTGCATTTGCTCCAGGACCATTCTGCTCATAGAGCTTTGAGAACAGATTCTGTGCGCTCTCCATCAGCTTATCCTTAGCTGCCTTGATCTTGTCAACATCAGCATCGCTCATGTTCTCTGCATCTGTGCTGTCTATTGCTGCTCTTAAGGAGTCAAGATCTGCCTTTACGCCAGCCTTATCTGAATCTGAAAGCTTATCTCCTACCTCGCCGAGTGCCTTCTCTGTCTGGAACGCAAGTGCATCGGCCTCATTCCTTGCCTCAATGCCTTCCTTACGCTTCTTATCCTGAGCCTCGTACTCAGCTGCTTCCTTAACTGCTCTATCGATATCATCATCTGAAAGTGATGTACCTGATGTAATTGTAATGTGCTGTTCTCTTCCTGTTCCGAGATCCTTAGCTGATACATTTACGATACCATTTGCATCGATATCAAATGTTACCTCGATCTGTGGAACTCCACGTCTTGCCGGAGCGATACCATCAAGTCTGAATCTACCAAGGCTCTTGTTGTCCTTTGCGAACTGTCTCTCACCCTGTACTACGTTGATATCAACGGCATCCTGATTATCCTGTGCTGTTGAGAAGATCTGGCTCTTCTTTGTAGGGATAGTTGTGTTTCTCTCGATAAGGTGAGTAGCTATACCACCCATTGTCTCGATTGAAAGTGTAAGTGGTGTAACATCCAGAAGAAGGATCTCACCTGCACCTGCATCTCCAGCAAGCTTACCACCCTGGATACAAGCACCGATTGCAACACACTCATCAGGGTTAATTCCCTTGAATGGCTCCTTGCCTGTAAGTCTCTTAACTTCTTCCTGTACTGCGATGATACGTGTTGAACCACCGACAAGAAGTACCTTATCAAGCTCTGCTGCTGTGAGACCTGCATCAGCAAGTGCTGTGTTAACAGGGCCCTTTGTTCTGTCTACAAGATCTGCTGTAAGCTCATCAAACTTAGCTCTTGTAAGGTTCATATCAAAATGCTTTGGACCATCCTGGTTTGCTGTGATGAAAGGAAGGTTGATGTTGGTTGTTGTAGCTGATGACAGCTCCTTCTTTGCCTTCTCTGCTGCTTCCTTTAATCTCTGCATAGCCATCTTATCGCCTGAAAGGTCGATACCCTCTGCCTTCTTAAACTCGTCAAGCATATACTGTGTAATAGCGTTATCGAAATCATCACCACCGAGTTTGTTATCACCGGCTGTTGCAAGAACCTCGATGACACCCTCACCGATCTCAATGATAGATACATCAAATGTACCACCACCTAAATCGTAAACCATGATTCTCTGCTCCTGTTCATTGTCAAGACCATATGAAAGAGCTGCTGCTGTAGGCTCGTTGATGATACGCTTTACATCAAGACCTGCGATCTTACCGGCATCCTTTGTTGCCTGTCTCTGTCCATCTGAGAAGTAAGCAGGAACTGTGATAACTGCCTCTGTAACCTTCTCACCAAGGTATCCTTCAGCATCTGCCTTCAGCTTCTGAAGGATCATTGCTGAGATCTCCTGTGGAGAATACTTCTTACCATCTATCTCCACTCTGTAATCTGTACCCATATGACGCTTGATAGATGAAATTGTCTTATCAGCATTTGTTACTGCCTGACGCTTTGCAGGCTCTCCTACTACTCTCTCTCCTGTCTTCAGGAAACCTACTACTGAAGGTGTTGTTCTCATACCCTCTGAGTTTGCTATAACTACAGGCTTACCACCTTCCATAACTGCTACACATGAATTTGTTGTACCTAAATCAATACCTATAATCTTACCCATTGTCTTTTCCTCCTAGAAAAAATTTCAAATGATCATACTTCTAAATTTATTGCACAGACGCGTGAGAAGCTCTACGCTCAGCGTCTGCGTAACATATCACCAAGCTCTGCCTGATGACCTGCGCGCACATCAGTGCACTAATTTGCTACCTTTACCATGCTGAATCTGAGTACCTGATCTTTGTACATATAACCTTTCTGCATCTCTTCGACGATAACATTCTCTTCGTAGCTATCATCCTCAACATGCATCACGGCATTGTGATATGTCGGATCAAACTGCTGTCCCGCACAGTCCATAGGCTTAACGCCTATGCTATCCAATGAAGTCATAAGCTGCTTGTATATGTTTGCAACTCCTGACTCGAATGGTCTTCCTTTTTCGTCCTCAGGTATGGCTGCTAGTGCTCTCTCAAAGTTATCTACTACCGGGAGCAGTTTCTCAAGGACTCCCTTCGCACCTATGTCGTACAACTTACCTGATTCCTTTTCATTTCTCTGCCGGATGTTCTCACACTCAGCGAGAAGTCTTGTATACTTAGCCTCTGCATCCTTGCAGCGCTCCTTGAGTTTCTCATTCTCCTCACGCAGTGCCTTGCCTCCGCGTCTGTTTTCCTTTGCAACATGCTGTGGCTTCGCCGCCTCTGCCTGTTCCTCTGGAACATCAACCGTTTCCGTTACATCCACCGATGATTCTGCACTGTCTTTTATCTCTGCTGAAGCATCTCCAACTATTGTCTCAGAAGCGGTCTGCTCTGTCTTCACCTTCTTGTCGGATGCATTGCTGTTTTCGCTATCAGCCATTACATATCCTCCTATTCATCATCTTTTTGGTGTACTGTTTTTAGTACCTTAAATTACTTTTAACATCTTTTTTAATGTCTTTTTATAATGTCTTTTTAACAATCTAACTGTTAAATATATCATCAAGCTCTCCGGTAAGTTCCTTGAGCATTGTTACCACTTTCTTATAATCCATTCTCTTTGGTCCTATAATTCCTATGGTACCCTTTGCCCCCTCCGGCATCTTATATGTCGCCGTTACAAGGGAACAATCTTTGAGATTCTCATCACTGTTCTCCTGCCCAATCAGAATCTGTATATCACTGTCCTGCTGTATCACGTCCTCTACGTGCTTTGCAAATTCCTCTTTGTCCTCTATATCTTCAAGTGTTCCAAGCAGTTTCTCTGCTGAAGACGAATTTGCCAATTCCGGATACTTCAGAACATTGGTTGTGCCACTTGTATATACCTTCAGGTCATCAGCCTCATGGATCGCTTCCATGATTCCCTGAAATATTGTTTCCAATATCTCAGCATATTCTCCAGCCTGTAACTTCATAGTCTGTATAAGCTCCAGGTTAATGTCTTCCAGCGACGCCCCCTGAAGAAATGTATTGAGCAGTATATTAAATTTTAATATCTCTTCATTCTTCAGACTATAAGTAGTCTTTATAAGCTTATTCTTAACAATATTGCCATCTACCATGATAACTGCCAGCAACGTGGTCTCATCAACCTGTGACAGCTGAATGAACTTCACCGTGTTGTTGTATTGAGGCATAGTGACAAGTGTTGCATACTGTGTATTCGCTGCAAGCACCTTTGCTACCTGCTTGAGAAGTTTTTCCAACTTGTCGACTCTCTGAAGAAGATTCTCTCTCTCTTCCTGATCGCCAGCTTTCTCTTCTTCTCGGTCTGCCATAATGCTGTCAACATAAAATCTGTAACCGGCATCCGTCGGCACTCTTCCTGCCGATGCATGCGGCTGACAAATGTATCCCATCTCTTCAAGATCCGACATCTCATTCCTGATTGTAGCCGGGCTGACATTCATGTCTGCCAACTTTGATATGGTTCTTGATCCAACCGGTTCGCCTGTTTCAAGGTAGTTAGAAACGATCGCTTTAAGAATTCTGACTTTTCTTTCGTCAAGTTCCATGACTATCATTCCCTTTATTACTTGTTTTTTTAGTTTTATTAGCACTCAATATATCCGAGTGCTAACCACTAAACATAATCTAACACCGCCGCCCCTTTTTGTCAACAAAATAACGAATTTTTTTGTTTTTTTATCAATCTTCTATCAGAAAGTCTGCCAGGATCGTGTTGCTTACGTCTATTCCTTTTTTTGTGAGGCGGATCAGGCCGTGGTCGTCTTCGAGGTGGCCTGATACCTTGTATTTGTCTATGACGGGACCGTAGATGTCGTAGATGGAGTGTCCAAAGTAGTCGTTGAATCTTTCGGCGCTCACACCTGATATCATACGCAGTCCAAGGAACATATATTCCTCCATCAGCCTGTCTGTGTTTAGTTCTTCATCCACTGTTCTCATCTGCTCAAGCAGATCACGGACCTTTCTTGAATTTGCCACGGGATCTCCATATGTGACCAGTTCATGACAGTTTTCCATTGTGTCTATGTATTCTCCTATGTCGCTGGTGTTCGTGTATCTGCGGCCGTATAGGAAAGAGGCTGCGCCGATACCGACACCGATATATTCGCCCAGCGTCCAGTAGACTATATTGTGCCTGCACTCGTAGCCATGGCGGGCATAGTTTGATATCTCATATCTGTGATATCCTCCTGAATCCAGAAGTTTATTTGTTATATCGTACATTTCCCTATCCACGTCCTCATCAGGAATCCTTGAAATGAGTTCCGGTGAAGCTGCAAGCGGGGTACCAGCCTCCACTATGAGGCTGTAGGACGATATGTGCTCCGGCTTGCATCTGAGGACTTTTTCCAGAGTATCCAGATATGATCTCATGGTCTGTCCGGGAATGTCCGACATCAGATCTATGTTGATATTTCTAAATCCTGCCTCCCTCGCCATATCAAATGCGGCGAGGAACTGATCATAATTGTGTATCCTTCCGAGCACCTGAAGTTCGTCCCTCTGCGCAGACTGAAGGCCTATGCTCATCCTGTTTATTCCATTTGCTATGTAGTCTGCCGCCTTGCGGCTTGTGAGGGTTCCCGGATTGACCTCTATACTTATTTCTGCATCCTCTGCGACATCAAATATGCTTCTCACTGTCGTCATTATCATTGTTATCTCGTCAGCTTCCAGCAGCGAAGGCGTACCGCCTCCTATATATATCGTCTTCACGCTGTGCGTCTCCGCCAGGTACGCATAGCTTCTGAGCTCTTCGCACAGAGCCTCTATGTACTTCTCCCTATACACGCCATATCCCTGCATGCAGGATGTTCCCACAGGAAATGACAGGAAGTCACAGTACACACATTTTTTCACACAGAACGGTATGTGTATGTATATGCTAAGTTCTCTTCTCTCGTAGCTGCTGCCATCGTCGTACTTGACACCGCTCTCATCTTCTATAATATCTATCATTTTCGATCATCCTCTTTGTATATGTATACGCAATATAGCCCACTAAAAAAGCCGCTATTAAGAATCTTCTTATTAACGGCTTTTCAGGATCTATTGCATATAATCTGTCTGTATCTCTATTCCTCGTCCAGCTTCAGCACAGACATAAATGCCTTCTGCGGTATCTCCACATTGCCGACCTGTCTCATTCGTTTCTTGCCCTCTTTCTGCTTTTCAAGGAGCTTTCTCTTACGCGATATATCACCGCCGTAGCACTTAGCAAGGACATCTTTTCTCATCGCCTTGACTGTCTCACGAGCGATCACCTTGTTACCTATAGCAGCCTGGATCGGAATCTCAAACAGGTGTCTCGGGATCTCCTCCTTGAGCTTCTCACACATCTTTCTTCCTCTCTCGTAGGCTGTATCCTGATGTATGATGAATGACAGAGCATCAACCTCTTCCTTATTGATAAGTATATCCAGCTTTACAAGCTCAGAGCGGACATAACCCTTCATCTCATAGTCAAATGACGCATACCCTCTTGAGCGTGACTTCAACGCATCAAAGAAATCGTATATGATCTCATTGAGCGGAAGGTCGTACTTGAGAAGCGCTCTGGTCTCCTCCATGTACTCCATGCTCTTATACACTCCACGCCTCTCCTGGCAAAGCTGCATGATTGCTCCTACAAATTCCGTTGTCACCATGATCTCAGCTGAAACAAATGGCTCCTCCATATACTCTATGCTTGAAGGATCAGGGAGATTTGAAGGATTGGTAAGTTCTATGACGTTGCCATCCGTGGTATGGACTTTGTACACAACTCCCGGTGCGGTCGTCACCAGATCGAGGTTGAATTCCCTCTCCAGTCTCTCCTGTATGATCTCCAGATGGAGAAGTCCAAGGAATCCACATCTGAAACCAAATCCGAGTGCTATCGATGTCTCCGGCTCAAAACTGAGTGCTGCATCATTTAGCTGGAGTTTTTCAAGTGCATCCCTGAGATCCGGGTATTTTGCACCATCTGCCGGATATAAACCACAGTACACCATAGGCTGTGCCTTCTTGTAGCCCGGAAGTGCCTCAGCACATGGCATATCCGCCTGTGTCACCGTATCTCCGACTGTCGTATCCTTGACATTCTTGAGACTGGCTGTTATATAGCCAACCATTCCTGCTGACAGTTCATCGCACGGCACAAATCTTCCCGCACCAAATATTCCAACTTCTACAACTTCTGCCTCCGCTTCCGTCGCCATCATCCTTATAACGGTTCCCCTGGACACACAGCCGTCAAACACTCTGCAGAATATGATAACTCCTTTGTATGAGTCATACAGACTGTCAAATATGAGTGCTTTGAGTGGTGCATTTGGATCGCCGTGTGGTGCAGGTATCTTTGTGACTATCTGTTCCAGTACCTCTTCTATATTAATACCATTTTTTGCCGATATCCTCGGTGCATCCTGAGCCTCTATTCCGATAACATCCTCTATCTCGTTCACTACTCTTTCCGGATCAGCCGATGGAAGATCTATCTTATTTATGACCGGCATGACATCGAGATCATGGTCAATGGCAAGATATACATTCGCCAGAGTCTGTGCCTCTATACCCTGTGCTGCATCGACAACGAGTATCGCTCCCTCACATGCTGCAAGGCTTCGTGAGACCTCGTAATTGAAGTCCACATGTCCCGGGGTATCTATGAGGTTAAATATGTACTCCTCACCGTCACTCGCATTGTATATGATTCTGACGCACTGCGCCTTGATGGTTATTCCTCTTTCCCTCTCAAGGTCCATGTTGTCAAGCACCTGGTTCTGCATCTCACGGCTTGTAAGTGTACCTGTCTTCTCTATGATCCTGTCGGCAAGTGTAGACTTGCCGTGGTCTATATGGGCAATTATGCAAAAATTTCTTATCTTGGACTGATCTATATGCTCCATGTTTATCTCTCCACATCCTTATCCTGTATCTGATTTACGCATTTGACGTTAATATATCATGTATTGTCATTCCTCTGCAAGAGAAAAGATTACTTATTATTTGGCTTATTATTCAGCACTTATTGTTCAAGCAGTACCTTTGCCAGCATCGCCGCAAATGGTTCCATAGCATTTCTGGCCTCCTCGATCGTGTTTGTCTGAGCGCCAATCTCCGCCAGCATGGCGTGAGGCATAAGATCCATGTTGTAACGGCAGGTGCTTATATATATCTTTCGCATTATATCACCATAGTTCCCCCTGCCCGCAAGGTACGTCTGGAGTGCAAATGCCATATTGTCTACCTTGTTATCATTGCTCCAGTAATCCACATCATTTCCCTCCTCATCACGGCACATACCATTTATGAGCATTATCTGAGCTGTCTCGTTTCCATTTACCTCAGTTACCAGTCTGGTATCGTCTGGCACTCCATCACGGTGCAGATCTATCATCACCTCTATCTCAGGATGCTCCGCAAGTATCTCTGATACACCCTCCCTCGAGTAATCATATGACGCATTTCTGTCTAAGGTTCCCGTCATCATATCGTACGGCGTCGTGTCGTGGTAAACCGGTATTCCATAGGTATCCGTGAGTATATCTGCAAGCTGCTGTCCAAGTCCAACCACTGTATCATCTACTTCGCCGGAGCGTGAATCCGCATATGCCTCAGAACTGTGCGTGTGGTATATCAGGACTTTATAACCTCCCGTGCTCATGTCCAGCGACATATCCTTTCCTAGCAGATCCTCCGCATCCAGCTCATCGCTCTTTACACATTTTGGATAGGTGGCGTTGTAGCAGTATGACAGCAGCGTATCCGGATCCATTCCTATATACGAACTTGATATATCTGCCATTACAGGTACTGTGCTCTCAGATCCGCGGACCCGCTCAGCTCTCGCCTGGTTTTTTGCAGCCTTCACCGCCTCATCATCCGCAGTATCTGTATTCTCTGTCTCACCGGCTGACTCTGCTCCGCTGGAATTTTCACCGTCTGCACCATTTTCAGTCAGAGCTCCACTCCCACCGCCTTTTCCTGCATCCCTTATGCCGTCATCGCATACCTCCCTCACCTGGGATTCCCAGTAATTTACATAATCCTCGACATCTGTATCCACGCAGCTTCTCACTGAGCCGGCGTTTCCTCCCGCGGTATTGTCATAAACTCCCCTGTATATTATCTGCCACAGCCGGTCTGTTTCACCTGTCTGTATGAGTATCCCGGCACATACCATGATGATCCATGCCAGAATATACAATATCTTGTCTCTGATCTTCTTATTCATAACAACACACCCCTCAAACAAGGTCATTTACGGATCCTATCATTCAAGTATATGTGTATAATGCGAAAAACATTACCCAAATCCGGCACATATGATTATCATGGTGTGACACCAATGCATATAAACCTACAGGGTGAGGGCATTTATCGCCTCGGATATGGTATAGCTTATTCTTTTCGCAAGCTCATCTATATTTTTCGGTGTGACAAACATATCAGCCATGTCTTCATCTATGAGACTTCTAGCTATCTGATATCTCTGTCCCTCTGTAAATTCTCTCATGATCTTTCTGCCATATGTCTCGTTAAACGCATCAGCCATCTCATCTAAGGAATCATCTATGATGGATGGAACTGATATCACCGTAGGAACTCCAAGTGCTATGACACGCCTTCCAAGGTTGTCTGCGCTGAGCGTCTTTCTGTTGTTCCCAACTCCTGATCCCGGACTTATCCCAGTATCTGTTATCTGTATGGTCGTGTTGAGCCTCTTGCTGCTTCTTGCGGCAAGGGCATCGACCGCTATCACTGCATCCGCATCGATCTTATCGCATATTCCCCTGACTATATCCAGAGTCTCTATGCCTGTCTGTGCCATAACTCCGGGACATATGGCACTCAGCGTCACACCTCCTTTCGGTGAAGGCTCAAGGTGTCTTGTTATAAACAGATTGTCAACGACAAGAGGGCCTATGGAATCTGGCGTGACCTGCCTGTTGCCAAGCCCCACCACCAGTATGTTATCGCATCCCTCAGTGAGGAGTCTGAGTCTTTCTCCGAGTTCATCCTTCAACTGTTCATTTATCGTCTCGTCTGGCTCTTTTAGGTGTCGGCTTTCTATTGTTATATATCTGCCCTTTGCCTTCTTCAGATTTTTCTCCCCCGCCTCATTGATAACATCTATAGTAGTAGTTCTTATACTCTTGTCCTCATTTACAACTGTCTTTACACGTACCCCCTCCATCTCTGTATTCCCGCCGGCACTCTCCCTGAGCTCTATAGCAAGATCTGTACGTATCTCTCTGTTCATGATCATCCTCCTAATATTTGATTTCACTATAGCCATCATTTCTCTTTTTATCCGCAAATTTATCTGCCGTCCCCATGATTAAAATACCCCTGCAGATACCTGTTTATGTATCTGCAGGGGTATTTTTAGTTCATCAAATATATAACTCCTGTCAATCAGTCATCGCGAGGTCCTACATGACCTTGTTCAGAATCCTGTTTATGACCTCCGGATATCCGCATATCCTCATGACTGGTGGATTCCATTCAAGCGAAGCTGTTTTATAAAAACATGTTGACACGCCAACTTCTATTCCGCCCTCCATCTCGGATGATCTCACTATCCTTGGAAATTTTTTCTTGTCCTTCACCAGATCCCAGGCCGCATCCTTTATAGTAAATTCTACTATAGGATATCCGCCCTCATAACCTGTTATCTTCGCGTCTTCCACATAAGAAAGTTCGTCTTTCCAGTACTCTACTGCTTCCTCTATTGATGCAAACATACCGTACCTCCTTAACTATTGCTGTCTATACTTTAACATCGGTCCTTATTTCAGGCAACTGGTTTGTTCCGTCTTTTCACTTTTATTAATTTTTGTTTTGTTGCATTATTTTTTTCTTTATTATTATACTTATATTTGATATACTAATTTGAAGTATGTATTTGTGGGATATCCCACCATTATTTTATGAAATTAACTTACAATCAAATATCTGGGAATATTGTTTCCCACATTTAAGGAGGTCTTTTTATGGATTTTACTAAAAAGGGAGCGGTCAAGGCTCAAAAAGAGCTGGTATCAAAACTCCCAAGGAACCGGAGGAAGTTCAGTATCTCGTTTTTTAAAGCGCTTCTGGTTCTGATCCTCGCATTTGTCATCGTTGGTGTGGGCGCCGGTTTCGGCGCACTGAAGGGAATCCTTGATGATACGCCAAATGTAAATGCAGAGGCACTTATACCTACAGGATACAAGACGAAACTTGTATACCAGAATGGCAAGGAGATCACTACTCTTGCAAACTTTAATTCCAACAGAGAGTATGTATACTATGACTCCATACCGACAGACCTTGTAAACGCATTTGTTGCAATAGAGGACAGGCGTTTCTGGGAGCACAACGGTATCGATGTACAGGGTATTGCAAGAGCTTTCATACAGGGTCTCAGCAAGGGTGACTTCGACGAGGGTGCCTCAACCCTCACACAGCAGCTCATCAAGAACAACGTTTTCAACGTTGGTCTTAACGAGACCACTTTCCTGCAGTCTCTTGAACGTAAGGTTCAGGAACAGTATCTCGCTGTTGAGATGGAGAAGCAGATAAGCAAGGAACACATAGTCGAGTATTATCTGAACACGATATACCTTGGCCAGGGCTGCTACGGAGTTGAGACAGCTGCCAAGAATTATTTTGATAAAGATCTCAGCCAGCTATCTGTTTCCGAATGTACAGTGCTTGCATCAATTCCTCAGAACCCATCAAAGTATGATCCCATAGTTTATCCTGAGGAGAATGCTAAAAGAAGAAAAATGGTTCTGAAATATATGCTGGATCTTGAATATATAACAAAGGCTCAGTACGATGAGGCCTTAAACGATAAGGTGTATGACAGAATAGCAAAGATATCTAAGAAAGACAGTGAAGAGGAGAAGACAGAGGTCAACTCATATTACACAGACGAGGTCATCAAGCAGCTTCAGTCTGATCTGGAAGCCAAGGGATACTCAGAGGAAGATGCCGAGACTATGATATGGTCCGGCGGTCTCAAAGTTATCGTCTGCCAGGATCCGGAGATCCAGGAGATCGCTGATTCAGTCGTAAACGATGCTTCTTACTGGCCAGAACCTGTATACCAGTTGAACTATGCTCTCACACTTATTGATAAGGAGACAAAGGTCCAGACCAACTACAGTGTTGAGAATATGGAGAGCTGGTTCACCGAGCAGCAGGGATACGAATATAGTGCGAGATACTACAGTGAGGATGAGGCTAGGGCTGATGCAGACACTTTCAAAGCTGCCATGATTGAAAAGAGCGGTGACGATGTATTTCTTGAGACATTCAAGCTTGTCATCCAGCCACAGGTCTCATTTACCCTCATGGATCAAAAGACAGGTCAGGTAAAGGCACTTGTCGGAGGACGTGGTGAGAAGACCGAGAACAGATCATTCAACCGTGCCACTGAAGCAACCAGACAGCCTGGTTCCTGCTTCAAGATCGTTGCAACATATCTCCCAGCACTTGAGGCATGCAACATGTCTCTCGCCACTGTGTACGACGATGCCCCATATTACTACGAGAATGGTAATCAGGTATTCAACTGGTATGGCGGTTACTGGGGACCAAAGACCATCAGATATGCAATCATGGAATCCATGAACATCATAGCTGTAAAGTGTATCACAGATGTCACACCTCAGCTTGCATACGATTATCTGTTAAAGCTTGGATTTACAACCCTTGTAGACAGAAAGACAGACAGCGACGGACTTATTCTTTCAGATATAAACCAGTCTCTCGCCCTCGGTGGTCTGACAAACGGTATCACCAACCTTGAGATCACAGCCGCATATGCAACCATAGCAAACGGCGGTAACTATATAAAGCCCGTGTTCTATACAGAGGTATATGACCACGATGGCAACATTCTGATAGACAACAGAGAACCAGAAAAGACACGTGTCATATCCGAACAGACCGCCTGGCTTCTCACAAGTGCTATGCACGATGTTGTAGTAGGAGGTACAGGTTCCGGTGCAAACTCATCAACGGGTATGTACACAGCAGGTAAGACCGGTACAACCTCAGGCGACTTTGATAACTGGTTCTGTGGATATAACCCTTATTTCACCGCTTCTATATGGCTTGGAAATGACGAGAATATAACTTACAGTCCAGGCTCAATAAAGTGTTATATGTGGAGAGATATCATGGATCAGATCATCGAAAAGAAGGGACTTGACACATCCGTCACATTTGAAATGCCGGATGGAATCGTTCAGGCTACTGTATGTTCTGATACAGGACTTCTCCCATCAAACGGATGTCCTACTGTAACAGATTACTTTGATGCATCAAAGTTACCTACAAAGTATTGTCCTGGTGTTAAGAAGGTTACCGTATGTAACGAGTCCCACATGCTTGCAAACAAAGCGTGTCCGGAGACCACAACATATATATACAAGCTCAATTCAGACGGTGAGTATGTTCTCGATGGATACATGTGGGATCAATCACTTCTGAAGGAGCACTGTAACATTCATCTCGACAAGAAGAAGGATAAAAAGACCACAACTCAGAAAACTACTCAGACGACTGAGGCTACAACAACTGAGGAACCTACGCCAGAACCTACAACTGAGGAACCTACAAGTGAGGATCCACCAACGGACGAACCTACAAGTGAGGATCCACCAACAGATGAACCTACAAGTGAGGATCCACCAACGGATGAACCTACAAGTGAGGATCCTACGACATCAGAAGATATTGTAACCACCGAAGATCAATCTGGAGGTGAATAATGCTTCTGATGATCTGCTCAATATCGATATAAAAATATGTCCTGCCACGATCATTGTGGCAGGACTTTTTATTTTATCAAATGCTAACTAAATACCATTATTTTGTCATCTTCGGTTTAAATATCAGTGAAGCCAGATAACCAAATATCAGCGCTGCTGAACTGCCAACCGCAGCCATCTGAAATCCGCCCCTGAAAAGTCCTATGAAACCATCTTTGTCAACCGCCTCCGTTATACCCTTCCACAGGTTGTAACCAAATCCCGTAAGAGGTACTGAGGCACCACACTCCGCATACTTCAATATCGGCTCATAAAGTCCAAGTGCACCGAGAACTACACCTGAGCACACCAGGATCACCATGATCCTGCCTGGCATCAGCTTAGTCTTGTCCATAAGGATCTGCGCAAGTGCGCATATCACTCCACCTATCACAAAAGCTTTTATATAATCCATATCATTTTCCTTTCGACATTTCATGATGTTCTATCACCACAGCATGTGCAACTCCCGGAATCGTCTGCCCCTCATTGAAACTCACTGTTGAGAGAAGCGCACCTGTCGGCACAAACAGAACCCTCTTCCACTCCCCGGAGCTGACCTTCTTCAATATATAACCAGCCAGCACCGTGGCAGAGCAGCCGCATCCGGAGCCACCTGAATGTGTGTCCTGTTCCTCATTGTCAAATATCTCTATGCCGCAATCCATATGATTGTCCGATATATCAACCTGGTTCATCTTGAGTAGATCTGTAAGGATCTTTTTCCCGACCTTTCCTAGATCGCCTGTTATTATCCTGTCATAGTATGTCGGCTCGATATCAAAGTCCTGCAGATTCTGATATATCACATCCGCAGCAGCTGGCGCCATACACGCCCCCATATTGAGTGAATCCTTAACTCCATAATCTACTATCCGTCCTGTTGTTATGCCCTTTATACATACTTCCGACTCTCTGTCCGACACCACAAAGGCTCCGCTTCCGGTAACCGTCCAGGTAGCTGACAGGGGCCGCTGGTTTCCATATTCGAGGGGAAACCTGAACTGCTTTTCTGCGCTTCCATAGTGACTGGATGCCTCCGCCACAACATTGTCAGCATACCCTGCAGCAACTGTCATAGCTGCCAGTGACAACGCCTCTCCGCACGTTGAACACGCCCCATACAGACCGAATACCGGTATCTCCATATCCTTTATTCCAAATGTGGATGCTATGAGCTGTCCAAGCAGATCCCCGGCAAATACATATCTTATGTCGTCCTTATTCACTCCAGCCTTCTGTATGGCAAGCATCACCGCCTGTCTCACCATCTCGCTCTCTCCCTCTTCCCAGGAATCCTTTCCAAATGTCGGATCCTCGCTCACCCTGTCAAAATACCTTGCCATAGGACCGTCTATCTCCTTGGGCCCCGCAACAGATGCGGCTCCTATGATATAGGGCGCATTTTCAAATTTTAAACTCTGCTTTCCTACCTTTTCGTTCATACTCCGCAACTCCCTTTCGCTCGGCGATTCAGTTTTGAAGATTTTTTATATCTCCTTACTGATATGCATATCTGTCTCTGATACTATATTTCCCTGAATTTTAAATTTTCATCATGGTATTTTATGTCAGAAAAGGAATACGTCATCAACCAGTACTGGACAAAAAGCCATGTATGCTTTAACATTACCAGAGACGTTAAATAGAAAAGTACATGTGTAGAAATGGAGATTTATTGTGGAATTTACAAAGGAATATTGGATAAACTGTTTTAACAGGTGCATCAGATATACAAAGACATTTATAAAATGGATTATTTTTTCACTGATCATGGGTACGATATGCGGACTTGTGGGAACCGCATTCCACATCTGTGTTGAGTACGCAACCGGCTTCAGGGAAAGTCACCATCCGATCATATATTTTCTTCCTCTGGCGGGCGTTGTGATCGTATTTATCTATCGCATATGCGGAATCAGACATTCCAAAGGCACGAACCTCGTAATTGGTTCCATCAGAAGTGTGGAGAACGAGATTCCCTCGCGTATGGCTCCGCTCATATTTGTGTCAACGGTCATAACACATTTGTTCGGAGGCTCCTCCGGCCGTGAGGGTGCCGCTCTCCAGATCGGTGGAAGTATCGGTGTATCAATAGGAAAGATCCTTAAACTAGATGAGAGCGATAAGCACATACTGACTCTGTGTGGTATGAGTGCAGTATTCTCTGCGCTGTTCGGAACGCCTATAACAGCCGCCCTATTCAGCATGGAGGTCATCAGTATAGGAATACTGTACTATTGTGCATTCGTTCCGTGTCTGTTCTCATCCGTTATATCCTTCGCCATAACCCAAAAGCTGCACGTCGTCCATGAGCATTATGATATAACCGGTATACCTTCATCCATAGATGTTGTCATGGTGCTTAAAGTCATAGGACTTGCGATCCTCTGCGCCATTTTGAGCAGTCTGTTCTGCATATTTATGACCATAGTACACAAGCTGTTCAGAAAATATTTTAAGAATCAGTATCTACGCGTGTTTGCGGGTGGTTTAATGCTTGTACTCCTGAACATAGTATTAAAAACAACAGATTACAACGGTACCGGTATGAATATCATTGCCAAAGCGTTAAATGGAGATGCCCAGCCAGCGGCTTTCCTTCTGAAAGCGCTGTTTACAGCCATAACGATAGGCTGCGGTTTCAGAGGTGGTGAGATCGTTCCGTCATTCTTCGTTGGTGCCACATTTGGCTGTGTAGCCGGAGGCCTCATGGGAATGGATCCAGGATTTGCAGCGGCTCTCGGAATGGTCTGCTTCTTCTGCGGAGTTGTAAACTGCCCTCTCACCTCACTGTTCCTGAGTATCGAGCTTTTTGGTGCAAACGGCATCATGTTCTTCACCATCGGCTGCGCCGTCAGCTATATGCTGTCCGGCTACTACAGCCTGTACAACGAACAGAAGATCATCTACTCCAAGCTCCGTCCTCACTATGTGAATCTCTATACCAACCAGGAAATACGGACTAAAGAACCGGGATTTCTGGAGGGATTTCTCAGAATCCGTGAAGATGACGCTGACGATGTAGAGTAAACAAAAGCTGTATCATTCCGATACAGCTTCTGCACTATCTTCTGATGAACTCTCCGATGTTCCGTCACTGGAAGTCTCATCTGATCTATCTACAGTTGTTCCGATGTGGACGATTCTTCTGAATCCTCGTCATAGTCTGACTCCGTCTTTTCTCCTGAATCGTCCGTCGTCTTATCGCTGGACTTATCATCATTCTTAGCCTTCTTTGGCAATTTACCGACCTTATATACTTCGTCCCTGACGGAGTACACGCTCACAGCCTCAGGATTATCCGATATAACATTGCCCTCACCATCATACACTCTTCTGTATGACTGGATCGTAAGTCCCTCTATTCCTGTAGTATCGAGGATCTGTTCATCCTTTCCTAGGCTCTTGTCAAGCTCGTACTTCGTCTCATATGGCTCAGTCTCAAGAGTTTCAGTGTAGAGTTCCACACTGAATGGCTCAGTGACAGTTCCCCATATCGTACATGATGTGGAATATCCATCATATGTAGTCGTTATCTTTATCGGATAGTCTGTATCGTTTGTAAACACAAAATCACAGCCTCCCCAAGCAACTGTTGCGTCAAGTCCCGCAGGCACGTAAGATGCAGGATATGGATGACAATGTCTCTCATCTATCTCCAAATTGGCATAAAGGCAAGCCATGTAGAGGGTTGACGATACCTGACATATTCCACCTCCCATATCCAGAACCGACTCGCCGTCTGCATATGAAGGTCCAGGAAGGAAGCCTCTCTCCTCAGTGAGTTCTCCAACTCCCAGGTTGTAGGAAAATGACTCTCCCGGCATGAGTATCGTTCCATCACAATACTGAGCCGCAAGCTTGACATTTGTCTTTCTGTTGTCAGATCCATCAACCTCCGTGGAATAACTGCTTATCTGATCCCTAAACAGAAGTTTCTCATACTCTGCTGTCGTCAGATCAGCGCTTGTAAGTACAAGAGGTATCTCAACCTTCTCCCCTGCCTTTGCCCCACTCAGAGCCATTTTAGCCGCATCCAGATCAAAATCCACTCCGTCCTTTGCCTCTATGACCTTATAGTCATCGTCGGGATCCAGCGTAGGATCCTGCGGTTCACAGTGTATCTTTTCATAAAGCACATCCATGTCAACGTCCGACTGTTTTTCCGGGCACTTTATGACCGTGTCGTAATCGCCCTTGCTGGTCTGTCTGCTTATGGTCCTGACAAGTTTATCCACATCCACGGCATAGCTGCCCTTGCCCTTCGTGAGGATAAGCTTGTCATTATCTATCTTGTAGCCATCCTCCCTGCTCAGATCTACCTTCATGATATCGCTGCTTTCCACGAGCTTCTTCAGCTTCTGTGCATCTCCGATCTCCGGGTATATATTGTAATCAGTTCCACCAATCTTCGATTTCAGGAAACCATATCCTCTTATCCAGAACCTGTGAGTTCTGTCCTGAATATTCTTGACTGAACTGTATGAATCTCTGTCGAGAGCTTCAGATATATTCAACGTGTATCTCTGTCCGTTTAATTCAATCCTGACGCTGGCGCTGCTGTAATCCCTGTCGTACTGGTTGCTGACCAGTCTGGCGGCTTCCGTGGGCTTCATCTTTCCAACGTCTATGCCATTTATGCTGGTCTTGTCATAGAACTTTCTGTTTCCAATTATAAGGCATATGACCGCATATAATATAACGACAAATATACCTGTAAGTATCCAGCTCACTATCTTATACTGTCTCTGTAATTTTTGTCTGCGGGTTCTCATCCGCTGTAGCTCCATCCGCTGGCTGTCAGTCATCCCGCCTCGTTTCCAGGAATCATTCGCCGGTCTCACCGGTTTGTTCCCTGAATTTCTGGGTCTCCTGTCTTCCATATTCTCATCCTCATTATCGTATGTTGTACTTTATCTTTTGTCCAGTATATAAATTATTTATCCTATTTTCTGCCATGCATCTTATAAAACAGATATTCCTTCGCAAGCTCCGAATAGAGCTTCTCCACTGTCCATGTCCTGTTCGTGTCCGTAGCCACCGATTTTAGTGCTATCGGCGCCACCCCGGACTTCCTGTACCTGTCGAGGAATATATCCAGTTCACGGCTGCTTATCCCGGCAAATACCACCATCTCCATGTTGAGTTTTCGGCTGTCACTTTCTTTCAAACCGGTAGCGCCGGTATATTCCACACCGTCTAGAATATCTGACACCTTCACCATACCGCAGCCACTGTCAATTGTCTCGTACACAGCTCCAAGTACACCACATATCTCTTTAACCACCGTCTCTTTGTCCGCCGGCAGGTTCATGGCAAATATTTTTTTCATACAACTATCATCCTCACAAACCATCGTCTTTTGTCTATACATCATTATGTTGTTTTTTTTACCAAAGTCAACATCTCTTTAGTAAAAAGCCCATTTTTTAACTGGTTATCCGTATCTATCTACCATATAGAGATGATCCAATAAATAATTCCAAGCAGCCAGCTTGTAAATATACCATACAATATGACCGGTCCGGCTATGGTAAACGCCTTGACACCCTTTCCAAATACTTCGCCCTCTGTCTGAAACTCAACTATCGGTGCACACACTCCATTTGCAAATCCTGTTATAGGCACAAGGGCTCCAGCACCTCCGTATTTTGCGATCTTCTTGTACAGATTTAAGCTCGTAAGTATAACACTGGCAAGCACAAGTATGAGAGAGACGTACGCGTAAGCCTCATCCTCCTTCACATCAAATCTTGTCAATATATTAAATATCAACTGTCCTATTGTACATATTATGCCTCCCACAATAAACGCCCACAGACAGTTTCTTGGGGCACTGGATGTCGGTGTGACATTTTCCACATACTCATTGTAATCGCTTTCATTTGGCTCAAATTTCATGATCAAAGATCCTCCTTATTGATTTGTTTTATATTTAAATAGACTCCCCTACATTCCCACGGCAACACTGATCAGGGAGCCTATAAGTTTTCCAGCCGCCAACGCATATATAACGTAAGGCAGATTTCTTCTCACGCTGAAACGTCTTGCCGCAATCGGTATCACGTTCAGCACCTCCGTGAGCGCTCCCGCAAGACATCCGACAAATATACCTCCAAACAGGCACACGACAGAATACCCAAGCCAGGTTACCCTCACCGGTATATCAAACAGATACACCGCATTTGCAAGAGTTGCTCCAAACGCCAGAAGGCTCTCTATCAACATGTAATGCCTTGCTCCCTTGACCTTCTCTAACAGCTTCGGAAATATTCCTATAAGTGATATGAATGCAAAATAGCCGCCGGATATGGCTATTCCACTAGCAAAGCACACCAGCGCAAGCAAAACATATCTAATCAGCATCTTTGCACTCCTTCTTTCTCTCTGCATCTGTTATAACTGTCTGGTTGACATCTTGCTCATACTGGCGCATCTGAACCTGGAGCGGTGTAGGATCATCTGTAAACTTCTTCTTGACTCCGTGGTTAAAAAATATGATGATGCCTATGAAAAGTCCCAGAGAATATGCTATTCCCGCCACAGGGTAGGCTTCCCTCGCCTTTCCCACAAATATATTCTCCATGACGTCCAGTTGTCCCACCATATTCACATCTGAGTTATATGACATGATCGAAAATCCGGCGCCAAAGAAGGCTATCAGACATATCATTATGAATTTAAGTATCTGCTTGACATTGTCACTGGTATCATAAGTCCTGTAATATACCACTACATCCGTCGCCCCAAGTGCTTCCACCTGCAGCTCTGGGTATTTCTGCTGTATCAGTTCTATAATGTACATTACAGAGATCACCTTCTGCTCCTTTGTACCAGTAAAACTCGCCAGCTCCATCTTCTCTATATCATACTTCGCATCAGGATTACCGCTGACCACCGTGGCAACATCCTTTATTCTGACTTTTTTCTTCTCAGCCAGACAGCTCTCTGTAAGCTTTAAATAAACACAATCAGCCATACACTTATACTCCTGTTCTTTTCCTCTAAGAATAGTCTGTCCATGTGTACGGCTGATATTATTCCAATATATTCCATTTTTTATCCAGCATCTGCACTCTACGCCCGCTTGAGTTCCCGCAGAATCTTCTTCTCCAGTCTGCTGACCTGAACCTGGCTCATACCCAGTATCCTTCCAGTCTCCCCCTGTGTCTTTTCACCAAAATATCTCAATGTTATCAGTTTCTTTTCCCTCTCCGGTAAGGTGTCCAGAAGCTGCTTCACATACAGCTTTTCCACTACTCTTTCCTCCTCCCGGCGGCTGGTCTGAAGTTCTCCCATCTCCTCAATATTAGATATATCTACCGCAGATTCCATTGCCATGACCAGTTCTTCCGGATCACTGCCTATCTTCGCGCATATCTCGTCCACAGTTGGCTCCCTGCCATTTGTCCGTTGATATTCCTGCCGGTATTTCTCCGCCCTGTAATGTATCGTTTTCAGATTTCTGCTGACTCTCACCAGTCCGTCATCCCTTAAGAACCTCCTTATCTCCCCCTGTATGAGCGGAACTGAGTATGTGGAGAACATGACATCGTATTCAAGATCAAATCTGTCTACAGCTTTTATAAGTCCTATAAGTCCTATCTGTATAAGATCCTCAAGCTCCTGTCCCCTGCCAATGTACCTCTTTGCCACGCTTACCACAAGCCCCATATTCTCAGTTATCAGTCTGTCCCTCGCTGTAATGTCGCCTTCCTTTGCAAGCCTGAGCAGCTGAAGATTATCTGTCATCAATACATCTCCTGACTATTTCCGATCATCTTTTTCATTTTTACCACTGTCCCCTCTCCTGGTGCCGACAATACCTCAAGTCCGTCCATAAATGCCTCCATAAACGAAAATCCCATACCTGAACGGCTTCCATCCGTGACCGACGTGTACATCGGCTCCATAGCCTTGTCAACATTTTCTATTCCGCAGCCTTGATCCCTGACTGTTATGTATATCGTCCTGTCCTCTATGTATACCTCGACCGTTATAACTCCAGTCCCTGACCTGTAGCCATGAACTATGGAATTTGTTACTGCCTCGGATACGGCTGTCTTCACATCCTCTACCTCACAAAGTGTAGGGTTTATCCTCGTCATCATTGCCGCAACCACTACCCTCGCAACCGACTCATTCCTCGCATCACTGCCAAACTCCACGACTAATCTGTTCTTGTCCATATTTTTTACTCTCCTTGTTTTCTATACTCACTGATATCTAACTGCTAGGCATCCTTCAGCCCGCCATCGAGCTTTACCGCTATTCTGTATATTCCTGACATGAGCAGTATCCTGTCTATCCTCCCATTTACATTTATGACACCCACGCTTCCTCCTCTCGTCTGTACCTGCCTGAACCGTCTTGTTATGATCCCAATCCCTGAGCTGTCCATAAACGTGGTTATCCTGAAGTCAAACACAACATGTCTTATCTCCTGTCCCTCAAAGATCTCTTCGGTCGCCTCAGTGATCTTCCCGGCTGCATAATCATCCACCTCTGAGGGCATATATACAATGACAGTATCCCCCATTTTCTCATAAATATTCATACCCACGCCTCCTATAACAAAAAAAGATACAAAAGAAATTGCTGATCTTTACATCAATCTCTTTCGTATCTCTCTATTCTCATCTATGACCTATATTATATTCTATATTTTCTCCGGCCGGCTAATAAACGCCATCGGCTGAGTCTCTGGTGTCAGCACCATCTGCTGTTCCGTCTGTAACTCCATCTGTTGTACCATCTGTTGTTCCGTCTGTAGTGTCATCTGCCGAGTAATCAGGTTCAGTGCTGTCTGTGCTGTCTGTGCTGTCTGTGCTGTCTGTGTCATCTGTGTACCCGTCACCCTGATCATCTGCTCCTGCCGTATCATCATATCCGTAGGAAGAATCTGCATTTCCATCTGTGGTATCTGGTTCGGATGTATCTGTTCCAGACGTATCTGACTGATCTGCCACAGATGTATCTGTACTATCTGCCACAGCCGATCCTTCTGTTCCTGCAGCTGCACTTGTCTTCTGTGCAGCCTTATCCTTGCCCGCCTGTATCGCCTCGTCATCGGCATGTTCGCAGGCATACGCATAATATACTGAATTAGGACAGTTCTCTACCAGCTGGTTAAATACAAGTGTTGCATTGTTCTCGTCCGACAGCTTGAGGTAACACATGCCCTTGTAATAAAGTGCCACATCACTATTCGGTGTATCCTGAAGCACCCTGTTAAGATCCTCCATTGCAGCCTCATATGACATATTCTCGTACTTTGATATCGCTGACTGAACCCTCGCCTTGTTGTCGTCCGAGAGCACCTGTGATGCGTAATCTCCATACTTTGATATCTGATTCTTCAATGTCTTAGTCTCTGTCTCCGCGTTTTGAAGCTTGTTTGTCATAGAATCTACCTGTGACTGAAGCTCAGATATCTTCACATTCTTGTCTGATATCTCCTGGCTGAAGGTTATCTGCAAATCTCTCTGCGAATTGTCTGCAGCCTTATCCCTGTTCGGAATTATCAATGTCCACATGGCTGCAAGTCCCAGTACAACTCCAGCTATGATATATGCTATGGAGTATTTGTAAAAATTGATATCCTTATATCTTCCAACCGGAACCGGATCGCCGTCAAAATCGACCTCACTATTTCCTGCTATGAGTTTTTTCTGGTCATCGACGAACAGTGAATCAACATCATAATCCTCCTGTGGATAATCGCGGAAATTCATAATCTCCTCGTCTGTGTGTCCAAGCTCATTAAAGTATCTGACTGCCACAGGATTTGTTCTATCTATCTTTATGACGCGCTTCAGCGCCTTTCTCGCCTTGTCATCTCTTCCCTCATCTATGAAGAGAAGGGCAAGGAGCAGATATCCCTGTATGAACCTGGAGTTATCTGACAGAACCTTTCTCAGCTGTATGAATGCAAGATCCTTGCTTCCCTGCTTTGCATACACAAGAGCCTGATTATACTTTCTTGTGACGTTGTTTATAGCCTCCAATCTGTGGGGATTTGACTTTATCTCTTTTATATATCTCTTTGCCACGTTCTTGCCGTCAAAGTAATTCACGCTGACGACCCAGTGGCTGAGTGCCTGTACTATCTCGCCTGTCTCGTAATACACAAGTCCAAGAAGATTCCTGGCATCAATATTCATCTTGTCATATTTAAGGGCAAGTCTCAGCGCCTCCTCAGCTCCGGTCATATCCCTTACTCTGGCCTTATCAAGTCCAATATTGTAATAATACTTGGACGAGTTAAGAGCCTTGTTCACGTAATCTATCTTAAGACCGCATCGGGTACAATAGCCTGTGACAGCTATCGGGCCTCCGCAGTGTTTACAGTTAAGTACATCTGCCATAACATAATCTCCTGATCTATCTGTAGTCTCTGCCGCTTCGCTTTTCTGCTTTATTCAAAAGCTTTATTTATCTGCTCTACTTTTCGGCTTCCTTTGCAACTCTCATCATCTCCTGCATGATGTCCATGATATCTTTCAGGTCATTGTTATATATGGCATCCTCTGCCTGATCAAGCTCAAGTGCAGGCTTGAATCTCTTTATCTCTTCATCAAAATTGATCATGTTTCTTCCTCCATCTCTTGACACCGCCGACCAGATACAGCGATCCGACACAATATATATCTACGTCATCTATACCCTGTCCTCCGTATCTTCCCAGATCCGTCCCTATATCTGTCCTAAGTGCCACTGCCATATCCATAGCCTCATCTATTTCATCGCTTACCAAGACCGGCACATCCGTGTTATCTGCAAATATCTGAGCCAGTTTCCCGGAATCTGCCTTTCTGCTACTGTCCACACTGGTGACTATAATGCGGTCCCACTTCAACTGACTTGCCAGCATACTTATCATAGCACCATACTCCTTGTCCCTGACAGCCGCGAATACGAGTATCTTCCTGTCATCTCTATGGAGTGTCCGCATAGTGTCTATATATGCCCTGATTGCCTCCACGTTGTGTGCGCCATCCACATATATATGCGGAGCGATCTCTTCCATACGCCCCTCCCAATAGAACTCAGGAAGAGTCTCCCTTATGCCATTCTCTATATCTTCCTCCGATGCGTTCCGGGCCTTCATGAGCCCGTAAAACGCCATCACAGCAAGGCTTATATTCTCCAGCTGATATAGCGATGTCTTCTGTATAACCAAATTGCAATAACTATAATACCGACTATGCAATGAAAAATCAATGGTTTTGTCACCCAAATGATTTATTATATAATCCTGTTTTTCGACCGGAATAACCGGGGATTTCTGCCCTCTGGCAGTATCCTCTATAACTTTCGCCACGGCCTCATCTCGCTTGAAATATATGATAGGGATCCCTGGCTTTATGATCCCCGCTTTCTCTGCGGCTATCTTCTCTATAGTATCCCCGAGGTACTCCATATGATCCATGCCGACCGATGTTATGATCGAAAGCTCAGGCATGAGAACATTTGTGGCATCAAGCCTTCCTCCCATTCCTGTCTCATACACCACGAAATCACACTTCTTCTCTCTGAAATAAACTGCTGCCATGGCAAACATGACCTCAAAGAATGATGGATGCTGGGTGAACTTCTCCTTCACGGTCTCAAATGCCCACACAAAGTCAGCATCAGATATATTCTCGCCGTCAATCTGTATACGCTCATTTATCGACACGAGATGGGGGGATGTGAACAGTCCCACTCTGTATCCCATGCCCGTCAGCATCTGTGCCAGAGCTCTGCAGGTAGATCCCTTTCCGTTAGTTCCAGCCACATGAACAGCCGGTATTGATTTTTCAGGGTTCCCTAAACGACACAAAAGACTGGAAAGGTTCTCCTTGCCAATCTTCTGCGCGAAAAGCGGAATACCCAATATATAATCCACGGTCTCTCTGTAATCCGCCACAATAATTCTCCTTATCTGTCTGAGATCTTGTCTTGCTATGTACATCTTATTTGTGTACTCGTATATAATCATAAAATTATCATAAGCAAGACAAGATCTCAGACTATATTATCTATTGTCTACTTTCTCAGGGTAGAGGTCGTGGTTTGCCAGACGGTTCCAGGCAACCTCCTCCCACTTTGTTCCAGGTCTTCCATAGTTACAATATGGATCTATGGATATTCCTCCTCTTGGTGTGAACTTGCCCCATACCTCGATATATTTCGGATCCATGAGCTTTACGAGATCCTTCATGATGATGTTCATGCAGTCCTCATGGAAATCACCATGATTTCTGAAGCTGAACAGATACAGCTTGAGCGATTTACTCTCAACCATCTTCTTCCCCGGAACATACGATATGTACACCGTTGCGAAATCCGGCTGCCCCGTGATAGGACAGAGGCTTGTGAACTCCGGGCAGTTAAACTTTACAAAATAGTCATTGTCCGGATGCTTGTTGTCAAATGTCTGAAGCATCTCCGGTGCATAGTCCATGCTATACTTCACATCTTTATTTCCAAGGAGAGTCACGCCCTCCATCTCTTCTTTACTTCTTCCCATTTCGATCTCCTGTATTTATGTTATTGCCGCTCGATTCCAACTAGATTTATTCTATTTTCCAGTTTTATGACTGTTCCTGCAAGGCTTCCTCAACTGACTTCTTCAGAAGCTTTATTGCCTCATCACAGTGCTCCTTTGTAACGATAAGAGGAGGCGCCATTCTTATAATACTGTCCCTTACCGCCGTTATGAGAAGCTTGTTCTCTACTGCCCTGTGCTTAACTTCAAACGCTATAGGTTTTTCAAACTCAACTCCTATCAGGAGTCCAAGTCCTCTTATCTCCTTTACACACGGAAGTGACTTGAGCTGCTCCATGAAATAAGCTCCGACTTCCTTTGCATTCTCATAAAGCTTATTGTCAAGTATCTCATCTATCTCTGCAAGTGCAGCCGCACAACAAACCGGATTGGCAGCATATGTTGATCCATGAGCACCAGGGGTAAATACCTTCGCTATCTCTGCGCTTGTACACATAGCACCTATAGGCATGCCGCCTCCGATGGCCTTCGCCATGGATACCATATCAGGCTTAACACCGTATGTCATATATGCCATGATCTCTCCGGTTCTTCCCCATCCGGTCTGAACCTCGTCAAACATAAGAAGTATCTTCTTCTCATCACAGAACTCTCGGAGTCCCTTCAGGAATTCAGGATCTGCCGGATATACTCCGCCCTCTCCCTGCACAGGCTCCACCATGATTCCTATGGTGTTCTCATCACACTTACTCTTGAAATCTTCAAGGTTATTATATTCTGCATATGTAAATCCAGGAAGCAGCGGTGCAAATCCCTTATGACATGCAGAATCCGGCTGTCCTGTTGCCGACAGTGCACCGTAAGTTCTTCCATGGAAGCTGTTCTTTGCAGTAACGATCTTGTAATGCTCAGGTCCGTAATGATCTACTCCATACTTTCTTGCCATCTTGATCATGGCCTCATTTGCCTCTGTTCCTGAGTTCTGGAATACTATCTTCTCCATTCCGATCGTGTCACACACCTTCTTGGCTAAGAGTATCATCGGAAGTGTATACGCATAGTTTGATGCATGTATAACATTCGCCGCCTGATCTGCTATCGCCTTTGCGACCTTCTTGTTGGCATTTCCCGCACTGCTGACCGCTATTCCGGCAAAGAAATCAAGATATCTGTCGCCGTTCTCAGCGTACACATACATGCCATCGCCCTTTTCCTCTATAAAATCCCATCTTCTTGACTGTTCAGCCAGATATGTATCTACTATCTCCAAGAGTTCTTCTTTTGTATAACCTGATTCACTAACCTTCATCATTCTCTCCTTTGATGTTTGTCCTAGTTTCGCAATTACCTAAGCTAACGTATGGCTTTATTATTTTTGTATATGTTCCGCATACATTATATACACAAAGTCCGCTACTGGCAAGCATTCATAAAATATAACAGATAATTGCTCTAAAACATGCTAAAGGACTGTGCTTTGAGAAACTCCTTGAAGCACAGTCCTTTTATATTTATACATTTTTCTGCATTATCTTGCAAACTGGGAATTGTACAGGTTCGTATAGAAGCCACCCTTTGCAAGCAGCGTCTCGTGATTTCCCTGTTCGATGATGTGTCCATCCTTCATGACAAGAATGACATCCGACTCCTTGATGGTCGACAGTCTGTGCGCCACAACAAAACTCGTTCGTCCCTTCATCATCTTGGCAAATGCCCTCTGTATCCTGATCTCTGTTCTGGTATCTATGGACGATGTCGCCTCATCCAGTATGAGCATAGGAGGAAGATCCAACATGACTCTGGTTATACAGAGAAGCTGCTTCTGTCCCTGTGACAGGTTACCTCCATCCTCTGTTATAAATGTGTTGTATCCGTCAGGAAGCCTCTTTATGAAGCTGTGTGCATGTGACTGCTTTGCAGCTTCGATGATCTCCTCATCTGTTGCATCAGGTCTTCCATATGCTATGTTGTCCCTGATCGTACCGCTCTTAAGCCATGTCTCCTGAAGTACCATTCCATAATTGCCACGTAAACTCTTTCTTGTAACCTCTCTTATGTCGTATCCATCCACCGATATGCTTCCGACATCCACATCATAAAATCTCATTAGCAGATTGATGACCGTACTCTTGCCACATCCGGTAGGTCCTACTATCGCTATCCTCTGTCCATCCTTTACATTCAGATTGAGGTTTTTTATAAGTTCCACATCTTTATTGTATGAGAAGTCAACATTCTCAAGATTGACCTCACCATGTACATCTGTGAGCTCGTGTGCATCGGCAGGCTCTGCCTCCTCTGCATCCTCATCTATCAGCTCAAATACTCTGGCCGCCGATGCCAGCGCATTCTGAAGCTCCGTTACAACGCCCGATATCTCATTGAATGGCTTTGTGTACTGGTTTGCATAGCTCAGGAAACTTGTGAGCTGTCCAACTGATATAAAGCCCTTTATAGCCGTTATGGCACCTATAATTCCAACACCTGTATAAACAAGGCTGTTTACGAATCTCGTGCTCGGATTTGTTATAGACGAGAAGAATGTTGCCTGAAGTCCTGCAACGCCCAGTCTTCCATTGATCTCCTGGAACCTTTCACAAGTCTCATCCTCCATGGAAAACGCCGTAACCACCTTCTGGTTCTCTACCATCTCATTTACAAGTGATGTGAGTTCTCCCTTTATCTCAGCCTGCTTTTTGAACATGCTGTATGTTTTCCTAGCTATAAATGATGCAACAAACAGCGAAACAGGTGTGATACACACAACGACCAGAGCTATGATCCAGTTGATTGAAATCATAAAACAGAGTGTTCCCACTATCGTCATCACTCCTGTAAAGAGCTGTGTAAATCCCATCAGAAGTCCGTCTGAGAACTGGTCTACATCGGCTATGATCCTGCTGACTATATCTCCATGTGTGTGTGAATCCACATATGAGAGAGGCAGATTGCCCAGTTTCTCATATGCCTTTGTCCTGACATCATTTACAACCTTATATGTGATCCTGTTGTTAAGTACATTCATGATCCACTGCGCAACAGCCGTTATGATAACCACCACAACAAGCTTTGCAAGCATTCCTTTAAGTCCTGTGAAGTCTACATTTCCAGGTCCAACGACCTTGTCAACCGCATGTCCCATAATGATCGGTGCATACAGTGTGAGTACCACTGAAATGGCTGCACATATGAGTGACAGAACAACAAGGAATCTATATCTCTTGATGTACCTCAGTATTCTGAGTATTGTCTTTTTGTTTACTGATCTGTTACCTTTATCTTTACTCATGAGCCAGTTCCTCCTCCGAAAGCTGTGACTGACATATCTCCCTATATACCTCGCAGGTAGAAAGCAGCTGCCTATGAGTTCCTATTCCTGCTATCTGGCCATCGTCCATGACTATGATCTTATCCGAATTCATGATGGTTGACGCTCGCTGTGATACGAGGAACACTGTCATACCCTTTGTTTTTTCCCTGATTGCTTTTCTGAGTGCCGCGTCCGTTGCAAAGTCGAGTGCCGATGCGCTGTCATCAAGTATCAATATATCCGGCTTTCTCACAATCGCCCTAGCTATGGTGAGTCTCTGCTTCTGTCCGCCTGACAGGTTCTTTCCTCCCTGAGTGATCTTGAAATTTATTCCATTCTCCTTGCCATCCACAAATTCCTTCGCCTGAGCTATCTCGAGAGCCTCGTCTATCTCAGCCTCAGTTGCATCCTGCTTTCCCCATCTGATATTGTCTGCTATGGTTCCGGCGAACAGCACTGCCTTCTGTGGAACCACGCCCACCTTATGTCTGAGTTCGTCCAAGGTGTAGTCCTTTACATCCACTCCGTCTATGCTGACGCTTCCCTGGCTGACATCGTAAAATCTTGGGATCATGTTTACAAGAGAACTCTTTCCTGATCCCGTACCGCCTATGATTCCCACCGTCTCTCCCGGTGCAATGTCAAATGTTATATCAGACAGAGAATCCGCTCCGGCACCGGCATATCTGAGGCTGGCATCCTTGAAGCTCACCTTTACAGCATTTGCTGCTGATCCTGATACCTTTCCTGTTCCATCTGTTATCGATGGCTGCTGATCCATGACTGCATTTATTCTCTTTGCACAGGCAACAGCCTTGGTGATCGTCACAATAAGGTTTGCAAGCTTGATCAGCTCCACAAGTATCTGTGACATATAGTTGACAAGGGCGACGACCTTACCCTGTGTAATTATACCTGCTTCAGTCTGTCCCGCTGCTATCCATATGATAGCTGCAGTTGAGAGATTGATTATCACATATGTTACAGGGTTCATGAACGCTGATATACGTCCTGCAAGAAGCTGAAACTTCATCAGATCGTCTGTTGACTTATCAAAATCCTCAAATTCCTTGTCCTGTCTGTTGAAAGCTCTGATAACTCTCGCGCCCTCAAGGCCCTCACGAGTGAGCAGTGTGACTCTGTCTAGTCTGTTCTGTACCTTCTTGAACAGCGGTATGCTGAGCGCCATAACTCCGAACACCACTATCGAAAGTGCCGGTATTGTCACAACAAATGTCATGGCAGACTTCACATCGATCGTAAATGACATGATCATGGCACCGAACACTATGAATGGCGAACGGAGGAACAGTCTGAGCACCATATTGACTCCGGTCTGCACCTGGTTCGTATCACTGGTCATTCTTGTGAGCAGTGTGGAAGTTCCTATACTGTCGATCTCCGTGTAAGAAAGTGATGTGATATGTCTGAAAAGGTCATTTCTAAGTGCCGTTCCAAAGCCTGTTGCAGCCTTGGCAGAAAAGTACTGTGCCGTGATAGAACACACCAGACCGATAATTCCCAAAAGTATCATGACAAGGCACATCTTTACAACATAGCCTATGTCACGACCGGCTATACCCACATCGATGACGTTTGCCATGACTATAGGTATGAGCAGTTCAAATGTTGCCTCCAGCATCTTAAAGAGGGGGGCAAGTACGGACTCTTTCTTGTAGTCCTTTAGATATCTAAGTATTCCTTTCATCTCTTCTCCTATCAATACCTTTTTCCGCAAATAGCAGTCTGATACTTATACTCGGTCATATATCTGTACTCAAATAGAACTTCCACATATTATGCATAATGTGGAAGTTCTAAATTCTGGTTCAATGGCCATTGTCACATAACGACTATTGTCACTTAACCAACTGCCATTCAATATTGTTGTCTGATATTACTCCTCATCCTCGTCTGGAAGATTTGCGTTGTGATATACAGCCTGTACGTCATCATCCTCCTCAAGCATATCAATAATTCTTGTGAATTTCTTTACAACTTCAGGATCTGTTATATCAACGTAATTCTGAGGTATCATTGTAAGCTCGGCCTCAGCCATCTTGATGCCCTCTTTCTCAAGGCTCTCTCTTACCTGTGAGAAATCCTCAGGTGCTGTGATGATCTCGTAGCTGTCGTCCTCGTCTGAGAAATCCTCTGCACCTGCGTCAAGTGCCATCATCATAAGGTCATCTGCATCCATGTCACAGTCTTCCTTTGCAATGATGATCTGACCCTTATGGTCAAACATATATGATACACAGCCTGTTGTTCCTACGTTTCCGCCGCCCTTTGTGAAGCAGTTACGCACATTTGCTGCTGTTCTGTTCTTATTGTCTGTAAGAGTGTCTACTATGATGGCGGTACCACTTGGACCGTAGCCTTCATATGTATTCACTACGTAATTTACTGAGTTGGCATCTCCTGCTGCTCTCTCGATACCACGCTTGATAGTATCATTAGGCATGTTGTTTGCCTTTGCTTTGGCAATTACATCACGAAGCTTGCTGTTATTCTCAGGATTTGCTCCGCCTTCCTTAACAGCAACCACGATCTCCTTACCTATGATTGTGAAGATCTTTCCCTTTGCTGCATCATTTTTTTCCTTCTTGTGCTTGATGTTTGCAAATTTTGAATGTCCTGACATCGTTAATTCTCCTCTTTTTCTTGATTACTAATTTCGTATATTAACACTATTGCTGTGTTTTTTCAACCTTTGTGATCTTTACTTCCCCTATCATGTTGTTACTTACAGACAGCGAAGTAAATTTATAATTCTGATATACTATCTCTATCTCCTCATCCGCGTACGGCAGTCTTCCCAGCTCATAGAGCAAAAAACCGTTCATCGTCTGGAAATCTTCATCAGGGAATTCTATACCCAGCACATCACTGACCTCATCCAGTTCAGCCTTTCCGCTGACTATGTACACATCCCCTCTTTTCTTGATATCATCGCTGGCATCATCATATTCATCGAGTATGTTTCCCACTATCTCTTCCAGTATATCTTCCATGGTCACTATACCCTCAGTCTGGCCGTACTCATCAACAACTATAACCATATGTATCTTTGCCGTCTGCATCCTTCGAAACAGCTTCGCGATATTATATGTAGGATGCACAAATGTCGCCTCAACCATAATATCAGCAAGCTTCTTCTTTTTGTCCTTTAAATATTCCTTGACGAAATCCTTGAAATATATTATACCGACAACATTGTCAAGATCACCGTCTATAACCGGGTATCTGGAATAGTTGTTCTCAAGCATTATCTCCATGACTTCATCCAGCTCTGCATTCTTATCGATCGCCATGACGTTAAGTCTTGCCGTCATGACATCCCTGCTCTCCTTATCAGTAAACTCAAATATGTTCGTGATGAACTGAGCTTCGGAATCCTCTATAAATCCCTGCTCATTTCCCTCGTTCACCATCGATATGATCTCTTCCTCTACCTTCTCCTCATCCGACTTCTTGTTAAAAATCTTCATACTTTAGCTTTTATCACCTCATATATTTATTGATTCGTATATCATACCAGCTCCAGGCTGATCTTCAGCGCCTCATCTACCTTTTTCAGTACATCTGAATCCACATGACATACCTTTTCCTTAAGCCTCTGTTTATCTATGGTCCTGAGCTGCTCAAGCAGTATAACGGAATCCTTTGCAATATCGCATCTCGCAGAATCCAGCATGATATGCGTCGGCAGCTTTGGTCTCTTCATCTTACTCGTTATCGCTGCTATTATGACAGTTGAACTGTGTTTATTGCCTGCCTCGTTCTGGACCACGATCACAGGTCTGATTCCGCCCTGCTCTGAACCCACAACAGGTCTTAGATCTGCATAATATATGTCCCCTCTTCTTATAACCAAATTTATCACCCCATAAATACTTTATAAATGTGGCTTTATACATATTATGTATTCCACTCTAAAAAAAGTATTTCCAGTGTCATTATTGGTTATTCATCAATCCAACAGATAATTCACCTGTCCAAGAACTTTGCCATCTCTTATGTACTCTCTCGGAACTCGTCTTGATATATTACATACAAGCTCATAATTAAAGCTGTTCGCTGGCTCTGCAACCTCTTCAACTGTGATAACCTTGTCTCCAGCTCTGCCAATCAGTATGACATCATCTCTGACTTTTACATCATCTATATGACTCACATCGACCATGAACTGATCCATACACACTCTGCCTATGATCGGCGCATATTGTCCATGTATTATGACTCGACCTATGTTGGACTGCGCTCTCGGATATCCATCTGCATATCCGGCTGACACTGTGGCAACCCTGATATCATGGTCTGCTATGTATGACCATCCATATCCTATTCCGGTTCCAGCCTTTACGTCCTTCACAAATATTACCTTTGATGTAAGGCTCATGGCTGGTCTCAGATCCACTATACTCTTGTCCACTTCTTCTGATGGATAAAGTCCATATGTTACGATTCCAGATCTCACCATATCAAAGTCAGAATTATCCATCTCCATGATACCTGCGCTATTCGATATATGTCTGACAGGAATATGTATGTGCTTATCCTCAAGCTGTCTGTTGATCCATCTGAATTTGTCCAGCTGTCCTTTTGCCGCTGTCTTGTCAAGCTCATCAGCCTTGGCATAATGGGTAAACATTCCCTCTATCTCTATCCCTGGCATCCTGCTTATCTCTTCTATATGTTTTACCCCGGCATCATCACATGAAAATCCTATTCTTCCCATGCCCGTATCAACCTTTATATGAATCTTAGCCTTTGCACCTTTACCAACGGCTGTCTCCGACAGTTTTCGTGCATCATCTACATCGTATATCGCCGGACGTACATCAAAATCTATCAGAAGCTTATAGTCCTCAGGATCAGTATACCCCAGTATCAATATCGGTTTTTTAAAACCTGCATTCCTGAGTTCAATTGCCTCATCAATGAAAGCAACCGCAAAGAAATCTACCATATCATTGAGTGCATGTGCCACCTCCACTGCTCCGTGACCATATGCATCTGCTTTAATAACCGCCAGCATCTTCTTATCCTTATCCACTAGAGACTTCATAGCCGCCACATTATGTCTTATATTATCAAGATTTATCACTGCCTGTACCCTGTTATAATTTCTCATTTTCCACTCCTTTTATCACCATAGGTATGGATTCAACTATATCTCTGGCTATCATCCCATTTTTTCCCATGCGCTCAGCTGCAAGATCACCTGCCAGCCCGTGGATATACACACCAAGCTTAGCCGCTTCATACGGTGAACTACCCGTGGCTATAAGTCCCGTGATCACCCCTGCAAGCACATCACCTGCACCGGCTGTGGACATGCCATTGTTTCCCGAGGTGTTGATGTAAATGTCACCACCTCTGCTGACACATGTCCTGGAGTCCTTGAGCACATCTATAACATTATACTCCATAGCAAAGTCTTTGCACACCCTTAATATATTCTTTTTGATATCCGGTATAGCTATATCTGTGAGTCTTGACATCTCCCCGAGATGCGGAGTAACTGTGACCTCACCCCTGTGCTTTTTCAGAAGTTCTAAATCCTGAGATATGATGTTCAGCGCATCTGCATCCAAAACAAGGGGTTGCTCTGCCTCACATATCACATAGCGGAGAAGTTCTTCAGCTTCCCCCGACCTGCCAAGTCCAGGTCCCACAAGAATGACATCCGCCCACGAAACTGCATCCTCTGCACACTTAAGTGCCTCAGCTTCGTCACTGTATGTCATAAGAACAGCCTCCGGTATCCTATTTCCAATCACCGTACGGTTTAAACTGTGTGTATAAACCTTGACAAGCCCTGTTCCTGTCCTGTATGCAGCCTCTGCAGCAAATACTGCAGCTCCGGACATATCAGCACTTCCAGCGATGACCGCAGCCCTGCCATATGTTCCTTTGTTGGAGTTGTCGCTGCGTTTTGGAAGACGCGCAAGATCTGACAGATCATAGCCATAAGCCTCAGGTGCTATGTCCTGAACCTCTCTATCCGAAAATCCAATATCTCTTACAACTACCTGCCCAGCCATATCGCATCCCGGGTGCAACACAAGTCCTCTCTTGTTGAGACCAAATGTCACTGTCAGATCAGCCCTGAAGGAAGTTCCAAGCACCTGACCGGTGGTGGCATCCACTCCCGATGGCAGATCCACAGCGATCTTGTATCCCGGCATGTTGTTCATCTGCTCTATGACATTCTTCCATATTCCTGCCACATCACGTTTCAAACCGACTCCAAAGATTCCATCGACTATAATGTCATACTCCTTCTGTGAGATCTCATCTGTGACCTGGATACCGAGATTCCGCACTATATCCAGCTGGTATGCAAAGCTGTCACTCACCTTTGACAGTCCGCTTATATAACACACCTCGACCTGATCTCCCTGCTGTGCCAGAAGTCTTGCAAGAGCCAGTCCGTCCCCGCCGTTATTTCCTCCCTCCACAACGATAAGACATTTGACACGTGCTGGAAGTACTGTATCCTTTCTTGCATTTATCTCCTCCAAAATCGATATAGCCGCTCTCTCCATCAGGAGTATTCCCGGGATTCCCCGCTCCTTGATGGTGCGTCTGTCTATCTCCTGCATCTCATCTCTATCCGGAAGATAAAACATATATATTCATCTCCTATCCGCTTATTATGTGACAAAACGGATAATTTCTCACGAAATTATCCGTTTTGATTCTGACATTTACTTAATTATCTAATTATCTCTTCTTGAGGAAATCAGGTATCTTTATGCTCTCTGTCTTTGGTCTTGGAACATGAACCGGCTCAACTGGTGTGGATGTGACCGGACTGCTCTGCTGTGATGTTGTAGCTGCGGTGTATGCAGGCTTTGTTGCCGGCTCTGTTGCAGCTGAACTGTTATTCATAAATGAAGGTCTGCTTGCAGAAACTGACTGTGATGCTGTACTGTGCGTACCTATGCTCTGACCTGCATATGTTGCTGTTCTAGGCTCTGATACAGGAGTTGTTGCAACAGCCGGCTTTGGAGTTGTTGTCATAGTTCCCATCGGAGATGCTGTTCCAGCATATCTTGATGTAACATCACTTTCTCCTGATCTCTCAAGACCTGTTGCTATAATAGTGATGCTTATATCCTCACCCATGTTGTCATTGTCAACTGTACCAAATATGATGTTGACACCGTCTCCGGCCTGCTCTGTGAGGTATGTAACTGCATCATATGCCTCAACGATTCCGATATTACCAGAGAAGTTAACGATAATATCTGTAGCACCTGATACTGTTGTCTCAAGAAGTGGTGAATCCATAGCCTCCTTGATGGCATCAACAGCCTTGTTCTCACCGCTTGCTGATCCGATACCGATATGGGCAATACCTTTATCTCTCATAACTGTCTGGATATCTGCAAAGTCGAGGTTGATAAGACCTGGCTTGTTGATCAGGTCTGTTACACCCTGAACACCTTGCTGAAGAACCTGATCTGCCTTCTTGAGTGCATCAGGAATACTTGTTCTCTTATCACATATCTGGAGAAGCTTGTCATTAGGGATAACGATAAGTGTATCAACGTTCTCCTTAAGTCTTGCAATTCCCTCCTGGGCATTTCTCATACGCGGCTTGCCCTCAAAACCAAATGGCTTTGTAACTACACCAACAGTAAGGATTCCGAGATTTCTTGCCATCTCTGCTACAACAGGAGCGGCACCTGTACCGGTTCCACCACCCATACCACATGTGACAAACACCATGTTAGCATCCTTGATGATATCAACGATTTCTTCTCTATTCTCCTCCACTGCACTGGCACCAATCTCAGGCTTTGCTCCGGCACCAAGACCCTTTGTAAGCTTCTCACCTATCTGGATCTTTGTTGTTGCTCTGCTAAGTGAAAGAGCCTGCTTATCTGTGTTGATAGCAATAAGCTCCACTCCTTCAACATTCTCATCAATCATTCTGTTTACAGCATTATTACCTGCACCGCCGACACCGATAACAAGAATCCTTGCTGGTGTTCTCTCGTCATTTGATTTTATTTCAAGCACGGTTGCATCCTCCTTAATATTATTCTCTATTATTATATCTGTTATCTCTGTTTATCTGATAGATCACAATATACGGGCATAACTAGTCCGCTTTATCGCATTAGTACCTATATAATACGATTTTTTATATCAATACGCAAGATTTTTTTATTTATTTTCTTTAAATATAACATTACCATCGGATGCACTGTAATTCGACATGTCAAGCGTACCCTTCTTGCCCTTCAGTGTGGACAGGATATTTTCAAGATTCATAAACTTGCTCTCCAGGTTATCCGAATTGCCTATTCTTATCTTTATTCCATCCTTGTGAAGTATTAGATTCTGCTTGTTATCGTATGTTATCTTATCTATCTGTATTTCATTCTTGTATATCAGCTGCGTCATAGTCAGTATCTCCTGGAAGAAACTGTTGTCTCCCACCGAAAGCTTCTTGCCCTGCTCAACTCTGTCGCTTGTCAGTCCCTCTATACACGGAACATCATCCAGCTTCTTATCTGATATCTCAAGAACAATTCCATCTCCGTCGAAGTATGCATACTTGCCATTATGCTCGATACATCCCGCCATTGCTTTCTCATAAACTGTTATTGACACGGTGTTTCTGTTTACATATGAAACATCTATCTTATCTATAAATGTCACATCCCCAGGAGGATTTATCTTGTTGTTGAGAATGAACAACAGCGTATTGCTGTATTTCTTTCCTCCGGAAACTATATCCTCCATCTGCTGGTCTGTGTAGTGATCTGTTCCGCTGACATTTATCTTTTTTAGCTTATAGCAGCTGTTGATTATGGCTGCCGATATAGCTGCTATCACGATCAGTACAAGAAGCACCCTGAGTATGATGAGAAAAACCTTCGCAGCCCTCTCACGTCTCTGCTTTCTTCTCTCGAGCCTCTCCTGCTTAAGTCTCTGTTTTCTCTCGATCTCCTGCGGTGTCGGCTTGCGCTTAACCTTTTTAGTCCTGACTCTGCGCCGTTCTTCATCAGGGCGTCTGTGTCCGTTCTGGACTCTGCGCTGTTCTTCAGCAGGGCGTCTGTGTCCGTTCTGGACTCTGCGCTGTTCTTCAGCAGAGCGTCTGTGTCCGTTCTGGACTCTGCGCTGTTCTTCAACAGAGCGTCTGTGTCTATCCTGGGTTCTGCGAGATTCTTCGTCGGGACGTCTGCGTTTATCCTGAGCTGTGCGCTGCCCGTTGTCAGTCTTGCTCCGCCTCTGCCCACCATCCGACGGTCTCCGACCTTCCTGCATCCTGCTGTTTTTTCTGCCCGACATCTGTGATGACCGAGATTGAGATGGCTGTGATGGCGGAACTCGTCTCTTGTCCACAGGAACACGCACACGTCCGTCAAGGCGCCTTCCAGTCTCGACATCAACCTTACCGCTCTGTCTCCTCGCATCCGCCACATTGACATTTCTGCTTCTCCTGATCTGTTCGTCCGCGGAGCGCTCTCTCTGGGCAGGCCTGTTCTCGGTCAGATCACTTCGCGACGATCTTCTTGCAGGTGCCATCTTCACATCTCCAGGTCTTTTGTTCCTTCTCAGTGCGCTGTCATCTCTCACCACACCGCGCTGAGCCGCAACATCAACACTGTAATCATTCAAGCTACGGCCGCGGCCATTTCTGTCAGATGTTCTCGTCTCCGGCCTGTTCGCCCCGCCTTTGGATCCGGAATATCTTCTGTTGTTTCCGGTATTTTTACCGGTTCTATTATTGTATGTTCTATTGTCTTCACTCATCAATATCTTCCTTTTCAGGATCTGTCGTTTATCAGTTTATGAGTTATCAGTTTATGGAATGTCTCTGACATCTGTACCCACTGTTCTTCCCCGCGCGACAGACATGACTATCCCTATCTCTATGAGAATAAAAATGATCGAACTTCCGCCATAACTTATAAAAGGCATAGGAACTCCCGTAGGCGGTATCGTATTTGTGACAACACCCATATTTATCAGAAGCTGGACGGCCACATGTGTCATCACTCCACAGGAAACCAGACTTCCGAACCGGTCATCCGCATTCATTGCTATCAGCGCCAGTCTGTACAAAAATACTATAAAAAGTACTATAAGAGCGATTGCTCCCACCATTCCCAGCTCCTCACACACAACTGAAAAGATCATGTCATTGTGTGATTCTGGAATAAAGCCCATCTTCTGCACGCTCTTGCCATAGCCCACGCCAAAAAGTCCGCCTGAACCTACTGCGTACAGCGATTGGACAGTCTGATATCCGTCGGCATACTGTTCCGGATCCAGCCAGATCCTCACGCGATCAGCCCTGTATCCAGCAAATAATATAAACAGTACACACCCAACTATACCACATATTCCTATAACAACAAAATGCTTTATGCCCGGGCTTGCCACAAATAATATGACAAACATGATTCCGAAGCATATTATCGCCGTGCTGAGATTTTCTACTCCTATCAGGATTATTGTTATTACCGGAAACACCATAACCTTTATCAGGCATCTGGCCCGGCACAGATCCCGGCTTTTTACTGCCGCCTGTGCCGCCGTATACACCGTTATCGCCAGCTTTGCATATTCCGATGGCTGAAATCCTATCGGCCCGATATATATCCATCTGGAGGAGCCGTGGCTTGCCGTTCCAATCACAAGCACAAGTATCTGCAATAGCAATGATGATATGAGTATCAGTTTAGAATACCTGAAGAAAAATGTATGATCCATCCCGGATACACCGCGCATCAGCAATACCGCTGTAAGCATGTATACCGTCTGTCTCTTGAAGAAGTATATATCGTCACCGTACAGATCCATCGCTCTGTAACTGCTGGTGCTGTATATCATGGCTAACCCGAATATCAGAATAGCAGACAGGCATATCAACATAGGCAAATCCACATATCCATCCCAGGATCTCCTCCCGTGCTTTCGTGCCTTAGTCAACCTATCTTCTGAAACTACAGGTTCACCACGCAATCATATCACTCCTTATAGCTTCTTACATAATCCTTGAACTTAGTTCCACGCTCCTCATAGTTCTTGAACTGTCCCCAGCTTGCACATGCAGGCGAGAGAAGCACCGCATCACCATCAACTGCATTTTCATGGCAGTACGCCACTGCTTCCTGAAGGTTCTCCTCAAACACTATGGAATTGAAACCATGTCTCTTTGCACAGTCTGCTATCTTCTGTGCTGTCTGTCCTATAAGTACGAGGCACTTCACCTTTCCACCAAATGCCTCTATCCACTCATCATACTCTGAACCCTTATCATATCCGCCACCGATTAGATATGTAGGTGATACCATAGCCTGAATACCCTTGATGGCCGCATCAGGGTTCGTTCCCTTTGAATCATTATAATATGCAACACCGTTTATAGTATCAACATACTCTATTCTATGCTCAACTGCCTTAAATGATGTTGCCACATTTCTTATGACATCAACTGGTACTCCCATGTAATATGAGATTCCAACCGCTGCAAGCACATTCTCAACATTATGTGCTCCGAGAAGCTTAAGGTCACTGAGTGCAAGCACATTTATCTTCTTGTCTCCGTCCTCAAGCACTATATTTCCATCCTCAACATACACACCGCCGGCAGGCTTTTCCAGTCTGCTGAAATATACGACACGGACGCGGGATTTTGCTTTCTCACCCATGGCTCTTGTATGCTCGTCATCATAGTTGAGAACTGTCACATCATCCATGGTCTGGTTCTTGGTTATTGAGAATTTTACATTGCCGTAATTCTCAAATGTATAATGTCTGTTCAGATGGTCCGGTGTGAGATTCAGAATGGCACTCACATTCGGATGGAAATCTATGACTGTCTCAAGCTGGAAGCTGCTTATCTCTGCTACTGTGTCAGAATCCTCATTTGTTGTATCACACAGTTCAGTGTAAGGGATCCCTATGTTTCCAACAACTATCGTGCTGGCATTGTATGCCTTTACTATCTCGCCCACAAGAGCTGTCGTTGTTGTCTTGCCATTTGTTCCGGTTATTGCTGCTATCTTGCCCTTGCCATAATGATATGCAAGTTCTATCTCACTCCAGATAGGTATTCCAGCATTTCTGACTATGTCTGTGAACGGAGCGTCAACCGGTATTCCAGGGCTTATGACCATGAGCTGTGATGCTGAAAGTGCTTCCTCGCTAAGTTCACCCAGAACAACATTTACAAGCTCCGAATTATCCACTGACTCCTTTATCTTATCTATATCTCTGTCCTTGTTCTCATCAAACAGATATACCGAAACTCCATGATTTATCAGGAGCTTCGTCGCACTGATTCCACTTTTTCCTGTTCCTGCTACTATCGCTGTCTTTATCTCCATAATCTTCACCATGGCGTAATCTACGCCACTTTCTCCTTTCTATGGCTATATAGAACTATATATGACTATATTAAAGCTATCTAAATCCATTAAAGTGCCAGAAGTCCCACAACGCAGAGTACTGCTGTCACGATAGAGAATATGGCAACAACCTTTGACTCCGGCCATCCGCCGAGCTCAAAATGATGGTGTATTGGTGCCATTCTGAACACTCTCTTTCCTGTAAGCTTAAATGATACAACCTGTATTATAACTGACAATACCTCAAGGAAGTATATAAATGCTATAATCACTATGAATATCGGCATCTTGAGCATGTAAGCTGTAGAAGCAACAAATCCTCCAAGTGCCAATGAACCTGTATCACCCATGAACACCTTTGCCGGATATACATTGTATACCAAAAATCCGAGAAGGCTTCCAACTGCAGCACATGACACAGGTGCAACACCTGAACCTGTTCCGACTGCAACAACCGCAAAGAATGTCGCAATGAGAACTGTGACTGACGAAGCAAGACCGTCAAGTCCATCAGTAAAGTTTGCACCGTTTACAGTTCCAAGCACTATAAAGAATAACAGTACAACATAAAGTACACTGTTAAGCTGAATTGTCTTGCCCACAAATGGTATTATAAGTTCATTGTTGATCGTTGAATACTTCTCTACATAATATGCAAATACACCTGTTACTACTATCTGTCCCAGCATCTTCTGCCATGCACGGAGACCCATGGATCTCTTCATTACAACCTTGATATAATCATCTATAAATCCTATCAGTCCAAATCCCAGAGTTACAAAAAGAACTGGAAGAACATCAGGATAATCTTTCATATATATAAGAGTTGTGATCGTAAATGAAAGCAGTATGATAAGTCCACCCATTGTAGGTGTACCTGCTTTTTTGAGATGTGCCTGCGGACCATCATCCCTGACAAACTGTCCAAACTTCAGTTTCTTCAAAAATGGAATCACTATTGGACATAACACTACGCTGATGCAGAACGCGATCACTACCGGTAAAATAATCTTTAAATCTAAATTCATTTTGTACTCCTTACCTGTCCACACATCATGGACTATGTATTTCTTTTACTGTTTTCAGACTGTCATAAATTTAATACTCATTTGATACTTTGTCAATTCCCAAATAGGGAAGAATGTTCAAAAATATATCCCTCACCACCGGAGCAGCAATGGTTCCACCGTAATAAGTTCCCTCCGGCTCGTCTATCAGTACGGCTGCCATAACAACCGGATTATCAGCCGGAGCAAATCCTATAAATGATGAAATATATCTTCCTGTACCTCTCGGCAGTTTCTCACTTGTAGCAGTCTTACCACCTATCCTGTAGCCCTCTATGGCACATTTTGAACCGCCGCCTTCTGCAACCACTTTCTCGAGCATTTCCCGCATCTGAAGCGAAGTGTTCTCACTTATAACCTGTTTTTTCTCTTCAAATCCCAACACACTTGTCTCCCCTGTCTCGCTATCCATCACCTTCTGTCCTATGTGCGGAGTTATGCTGTAACCGCCATTTATGACTGAAGCCACAGCGGACATAAACTGTATAGGCGTCACCTGAAACGACTGTCCAAACGACATCGTTGCAAGCTCCACAGGTCCAACATTTTCCTTTTTATGCATTATGGAATTTGCCTCACCTGGAAGATCTATACCACACCTATCAAAGAGTCCTAGCTTGTGATAGTACTCGTACAGACCATCCACTCCTGTCCTCTCCCCTATATCCATAAATGCAGGATTACAGGAATTCATGAGAGCCTGTTCAAGAGTCTGGCTTCCATGCCCTGTTGTCTTGCTGCACCTTATCCGTCGATCCTCAACTATCCTGTATCCGGGACAGTAAAACGAATTGCTCTTATCCACAGCCCCAGTCTCAAGAGCCGCCGTGAGAGTGATCATCTTTGCCGTGGATCCCGGTTCATATGTATCACTTATAAGATAATTTCTCCACATATTATTGAGCTTATCCATCTGACTCATGACAGTATATATATTGCCCGAAGCTTGATCATTTGCCTCCTCTTTTCGTGCATCTGTGTCTTTTTCTATGCCATTCTCTGTGCTCTCCGCTGACTTTTCACCGTCATTTATCAGCTCAAATGGTTTGTTGAGATTGTATTCTGGCGCATCGACCATGGCATATATCTCACCATTTTGTGGATTCATGACCAGCACGCACACCCTGTTCGCATTCTTTTCAGTCATGACTTTGTATGCCGCCTGGGTTGCATACTTCTGTATATTAATATCTATCGTTGTCACAAGGTCATCGCCTGGAATCGGATCATTCCTCGTCTCCGCGTATTCCGCAAGTTCTATTCCCCGCGCATCCGTAACGGCATTTATACTTCCGGGAACTCCGGTTAGCACGCTGTCGTAAGACACCTCAAGTCCGAGTATTCCCTGATTATCCGCGCCTGTGAATCCGAGCATCTTGGATGCCAGTTCATCATACGGATAATTTCTCTTGTAATCCTCATCCACCTTGATCCCCGGCAGTGCCGCAGCTCTTATCATGTCACCTGTCTCCTCGCTGACATTTACCGCTATGATCTCCCTGGACGATACCTTTGTCACCTTTTTCCTAATTTCCTCCGGAGATTTATCCAGATACTTCTCCAGCAGATCTATGACCGCCTCCTCATCTTCTATCTGGCTATGTATGACGGACACCGAACACACCGCCCTGTTGTCCGCAAGTATATTTCCATTTCTGTCGTATATCCTGCCTCGGGGTGCTTTTATACTTCTCTCACGCTCGTGAAGATTATCCGCCCGCTCACTATAGTATTTAGCCTTTAAGACCATTATGTATGCCAGTCTACCGATTATAACCGTAGCAGCTATGCACACCATAACAAATATATATTTTATCCTCCGTCTGTTGTAGCTATATACTTTCACTCGATCGTCCTGCATTTTTTTACTATAGTATTACTGTTATCTCTGTTCTATTCCTCAAACCACAAAAACAGCCCATGGATACGTTTATATCTTATATCCATGGGCTGTTTAATATATATTTGATAAGATCATTCTCCATCTGAATAATCCGCCACACCACCGGTATCTTCATCATATGTCGTGGTATCATCTGTATAGCTATCATCTGAATACGAGTCATCCGCGCTGTAATCCGGTGTATCATCTGTGTAGGAGTCACCTTCCGATGAATCATCCGTATATGCGCCATCACCTGATGAATCGTCAATATAACCGTCATCCGTGTAAGATGAATCTCCATCCGATGTATCGTCAGTGTAGGAATCATCCGTTCCGTCATCTACCACTGCATCATCTGATGATATATCTGCCTCTGTATCGCCCTCTGTAACTGTCTCATCATCTGCAGAAACAGCCTCATCTGTTCCGTCATAAGATACGTCATCAGAGTTTGTTGCATATACATTGAGATATGGGAGGAGATCCTCCATAACCTGACTAAAAAGCTTTGCACCGGCTCCCGATCCTTCCTGGTCCTCAACATTAGGCTCATCGACAACTACATAGAGCATGATCTGAGGATCTTCAACCGAGGTAAATCCTATAAATGAAAGAACATAGTTTCCATTTCCTCTAGGCAGCTTCTCCGCTGTACCAGTCTTACCTCCAATGGTATATCCTTCTACACCTGCGGCGTATCCAGTTCCCTCTTCAACTACCGCCTGAAGGTATGTTCTGAGATAATCGGAGACACCTTTTGATATCGTTTTTCTCACCAATACTGGTTCAATATCCTGTACAACATTTCCATCATCATCCAGAAGCCGCTTTACCACATGTGGCACATAATAATTTCCACCGTTGATTACTGAGCAGAAACCTGCTGCCATCTGTATCATGGATGTTGTAACACCCTGTCCAAATGAGGATGTCGCAAGCTCCATAGGGTGAAGATATTTTGCACTGTACTTGATTCCTGTGGTCTCTCCCTGGAGATCTATTCCGGTCTTAGAGCCTATGTTGAATATCTCCTGGTACTTGTCAAACGTCTCCGGTCCCTCCTTCTCGGCTATCTGCATAAGCGCATCATTGCATGATACAGCAAGCGCTCTTTTTACATCCACTGTTCCATGTCCGGCCCTGTAACTACAGTATACCGGAGACTCCCCTTCAACCGGAGTCTGTGAACCATCGCAGTAAAATTCATCGCCATCTGATATAACACCATCCTCCATAGCTCCTGCTATGGTAAATGCCTTGTATGTTGAACCAGGTTCGAGTGCATCACTTATACAATAATTCTGCCAGAGATAATTCAGAGCCTCCGTCTTCTGTTCTTTTGTGAAATGGCTTACCGTGTCCTTAAATTCCTCGTCTGTCATGGCCGAGAAGTCATAATCGACCTCCTCCGTCTTAACATTTTTCTTCTCCTCGGTTGTCTGATTTTCCGAAGATGATTCATCATCATCCTCCGAACTGCTTTCAGTGGTGCTCTCTGTAGATTTTTCCTCAGACTTCTCTGCCTTCTTCTTGTTATCTGAACCCTCAAGATATACCCCTTCTGTAGATTTCTCCGTGGACTTTTCTACCGATATAAGACTGTCTGCAGTCTCATCGGCTCCATCCACCTCCACCTCCTGGGTAATCGGAACTATCTTATCCTTCAGCGCCTGCAGATTTGAAGCGTCATTTGGATCGTACACACGTGAGCTTGCCATTCCCAGCACTTCTCCGTTGTTTGGATCCATGGCAATGATTCCTATCTGCTTCGCTCCAGTATTCTGCATATACTCAGATATATTATCCTCTATTATCTTCTGGATATTCATATCCAGAGTAGATACTATTGTCTCTCCGTTCTGCGCAGGCACGGTCTCTGATGCCATACCGTCAGTTCCGGACATGTAGCTATATGATTTTCCATCAACTCCGTTCAGTTCATCGTTGTAATATCCCTCGATGCCATACTGACCCACATTTCCGTCAACTGTGTAACCGAGAACATGACATGCCAAAGTTCCATTTGGATAATTTCTCTTATATTTCGTTTCAAAATAAACTCCAACAACATTATCTCCCTCATCCGTCTTACAGTAATTTTCAAATTCTCTTACTTTGTCGTATGAAAGATCCTGAACTATATTCTGATAATACCCATAATCTCCTTCAATTGCCAGTTTCTCATCAAGTTTTTCTTCAGATATATCAAAGAACTTAAGTATGGCTGCCCTTGTCGCTGTCAGGTATTCATCTTTCAGTCTTATGTTATTAGGTTCTATTATCAGACTGTATGTCTTCTCACTGTTTGCCAGGACATTGCCGTTTCTGTCCAAGATCTCGCCCCTCTCGTAGGGTATAGTTGATGATTCATAATTCTCCTGCAGAACAACCGCCTCAGAATACTCTTTTCCATTTTTTATATTTATCTGGAGTACTCGTATTATAAATATCACCATGGCTATAATCAACACTATTACAGCCCAGCTGCTTTTCTTTCTCATTCCTTCCAAAAATGATTTTGACCTAGCTGACATCTGTACTTACCACCTCTTCCTCAAAAAATTATCCCTGAGGTTTACTTAGCCTCAGGGACATCCTTGTACTGTATTACATAATCATCACTATTCTGGGAATAGTATAAAGTTTGTCCCGGCTGTGAATATACCATACCGAGCTTCTGTGTTGCAATATCATATATATTATTCAAGTCAACCATCGAATCCAAACCTGCGCTATATCCCGTGTTCTCATCAAGCTGTGTCGCCACCTGCTCCTTGAGATCCGCCACCGTGTTCTTGGCAACTCTCACGTCCGAAATTAGCTTCAGCATATAACAGCAAAGCGCAACCGCAATCACTATCGCTACCACCATTCCCGCTGTGTATCTGATCTGCGCATTCGTAACAGCTTTCTTCTCAGCTTTTCTCGCTGCTATATTTCTTCTGTTTTCTTCTGTCAGATGGGATGTCTTCTGGTGCTTTCTCCGTGGCTGTGGAACCATTGCCGGAGCTGCCGAACCACTCATATATCTCTCGCCCTCTGCCCTATGTCTTGCTCTGTTTGCTTCATTCAATTGTCTCGCAGAACTACCTTCTGTGTAGCGTCTTCTATCTGCCATTATATATCGCCTCTTTCATTTATATATCAAACAGCCTCAAACACCCTGAGTTTTGAGCTCTTTGATCTTGAATTCTCTATAAGCTCCCTCTCCCCCGGTATGATAGGTTTTCTCGTTATAACCCTGCCGCGGGACTTTCTTCCGCATGTGCACACTGGGAAATTTGGCGGACATATGCATGGATTCTCATTCTTTCTGAATGCAGTCTTCACTATTCTGTCCTCCAGGGAGTGAAATGTGATGATACACAGCCTTCCTCCAGGATTCAGACTAGCTATCATTCCATCTATCGAATCACGGAGCACATCAAGCTCCCTGTTGAGTTCGATCCTTATAGCCTGAAATGTCTGTTTTGAAGGATGCCCCTGTCCATTCCTCGCCTTTGCCGGAATTGATCCGCGGATTATGTCATTAAGCTCCTCCGTCGTATCTATCTCTTTATCCTGACGGTACTTACATATGTGGTACGCAATGCTCTTTGCATACCGCTCCTCTCCGTAATCCCTGAGTATCCTGAACAGTTCCGCTTCCGGATACTCATTCACAATATCCTTCGCTGTCTTCGACTGCCTGTTGTCCATCCTCATATCCAGTGGAGCATCAACCCGATATGTGAATCCTCTATCCGCATTATCGAGTTGATATGAAGATACCCCCAGATCAAGGAGTATCCCGTCCACCTTCTGTATGTTCAGTTCATCTAAAATTCTTCTGAAATTCTGATAGTTATCTCGGACTATCGTCACCTTGTCCTTATACGGTTCAAGTCTCTTCGTAGCCGCAGCTATTGCATCCTCATCCTGATCAATGCCTATGAGTTTTCCGCCTTCACCAAGCCTTCTGACAATCTGTTCTGAATGCCCGGCCCCCCCCAATGTACCATCCACATAAATGCCGTCAGGCTTTATATTCAGATTATCTATGGTCTCTTCAAGTAAGACCGACTTGTGTGCAAATTCCATACTCAACTACCATTCTTCTCTTAAAAACTAAAATCAAGCTCATCGAGCTTGTCCGCAAGTTCTGCCATACTCTCGTCATCAGTAACGTTCTCTTCGCCTTCCCAGTTAGCTTTGCTCCAGATCTCAGCCTTCTCTCCATTACCTATGATTATTACATCCTTATCAATCTCAGCATACTCCCTCTGTTTTGGAGAAAGAAGTATTCTTCCCTGTCCATCCGGTTCGCACTTGACCGCACCTGAAAGGAAACGTCTCTTAAATGTTCTTGCAGTCCTGTTCGTAATAGGAAGCTTGTTCAGCTTCTCCACGAAGCTTTCCCACTCTTCATTGCTGTATACGTAAAGGCACTTATCAATACCCTTCGTAACCATAAACGACTCGCCAAGTTCTGCTCGGAGCTTAAGAGGCATGATCAGTCTTCCTTTTGCATCAAGCTTATGTTCATATTCACCTGATAAGCATCTGGACATTCAGATCTCCTCCTCTTCTTAGTTCTTTCGCATATTCTCAGCAGCCGGCAACAAATTGTTGTAGGTATTCCGGGATATACCGTATTTCCCTTATAGATGAAAACCGCTTTCAAAACCACTTTTCACCACCGAGTTTCACAGTTCACCCACTTGTAACCATTATTCTATACTATCAACCCTGAAAATGCAACCCTGTTATACAAAAAAACTGTGCGCAAAAGCATAAAAAAGCCTGTAGATTCAACACTTTTTCATGTTAAATCTACAGGCTTTTTTGTAGTGGGGGCAAATCCCAGTTTTTCTCCACTGTGTGGGGAATCTGCCCTAATATATGTTATTTTCTAATATATATTTGATTATGATCGTTTTACATATGAGCAAAAATCAGCGTCAATTTACTTGTTTTCTCTATTTTTTTCGTGGGCTTTTAGAGTTTCTGTTCCACCAGCCTCCACCGGCTGACTCTCAGCTCCACTGTCCTCCACCGACTGCTCCTTGGCACTATCGGTCTCCACCGATCGGCTCTCAGTTCCACTTGTCTCCACGTGCTGGTCATCCGTTCCACTTATCTCCACTGCAGGCCAGCCATTCTTCGCACACTTTACATAGTTTATAACAAGCAGGATAACCGCCGCTATGAAACAGACAAGTGCAAGCGCCTGGGATACTTTAATTCCTGTGCTGCCTATCATCAGAGAATCACTTCTGAGTCCCTCAATGATGAATCTTCCAAGGCCATAACCTCCCACATATATAAGCGCAAACTCTCCTTTGAATTTCTTGTGCTTTCTATATATAAATAAGAAAACAAGCAGTATCAGGTTCCACAGAGACTCGTACAAGAATGTTGGATGAACCGTTATACAGTCCATGCCATCTATATTCACCACATTGTCAAGCATCTTCTGGGTTATAACACCGGTTCTCTCCAGATAGTCAAGATTTCCTTCTGATCTGTAATAATCAAGTGGGATTGCCATGGCCATCTTGCTGTTCGTATATGCGCCAAATGCCTCCCTGTTGAAGAAATTTCCAAATCTTCCAAGTATCTGTCCGATAAGTATTCCAAACGTGGCAGTATCAGCCATGAGAACAAAATTAACTTTTCTCACTTTACAGAAGATGACCGCCGTGATGATTCCGGCTATGATTCCTCCGTATATGGCAAGACCGCCACCTCGAATGTTGAGCATCGCCTTGATGGTTGCCCCCACATCGCCCTTCACAATATATTGGTCAAGCCTGAACAGTATATAGTAAAGTCTTGCGCCAAGTATCGCCGGGATTATGAGTATCAGTATGAAATCCAGATATGTCTCAGGATTCTGCCCGGTTCTCTTCGCCTCTTTTGTGACAAGCACATACGCCAGCAGGAAACCTATCATGATGATGATCCCGTAGAATCTTATCTCAAAGCTTCCTATACTAATATGGTCGCCTATATTCTTAATCGTTATCCCGAGATTTGGGAAAAATATATTTCTAAAATATTCTGATATCTGAGTCATATCATTACATCCTCCTTTATTCCGTATGTAACCACATGACTTCTCTATACATTAAACTTGAAGAGAATCACATCTCCATCCTCAACCACATATTCCTTGCCTTCCTGTCTAACAAGACCCTTCTCCTTAGCTGCAAGCATACTTCCGCAGTCCATGAGATCCTTGTAGCTTACGACCTCAGCCTTGATAAATCCTCTCTCAAAGTCTGAGTGGATCTTGCCGGCTGCTCCAGGTGCCTTTGTTCCCTTCTTGATGGTCCATGCCCTTGACTCCGTCTCTCCGGCTGTCAGATAACTGATAAGACCGAGAAGTGAGTAGCTTGCCTTGATAAGCTTGTCAAGACCAGACTCTTTAACTCCGAGATCCTCGAGGAACATCTTCTTCTCCTCATCGTCAAGCTCTGCAAGTTCCTGCTCTATCTGTGCACATACTACAAATACCTCTGCATCGAAGTCCTTTGCATACGCCTTTACCTTCTGTACGTTTTCATTCGACGCACCGTCATCTGCTATGTCGTCCTCACCTACATTTGCTGCAAATATAACAGGCTTCCATGTGAGAAGGTTGTACTCCTCTATCCATGCCTGCTCGTCCTCATCTGTGACCTCGATGGTCTTTGCAAGCTTGCCATCCTCAAGATGAGCCTTGATCCTCTGCTGGAAGTCAAGCTCCTTCGCAAGCATCTTGTCGTTTCTCGCGCCTCTGATGGTCTTGGCGATCCTTCTGTCAAGCACCTCTATATCTGAGAAGATCAGCTCCAGATTGATGGTCTCTATATCTCTGATTGGATCTACGGAACCGTCAACATGGATGACATTTGTATCCTCAAAGCATCTTACAACGTGAACGATGGCATCAACCTCTCTGATATTTGCAAGGAACTGATTGCCAAGTCCTTCACCCTTTGACGCGCCCTTTACAAGACCCGCGATATCTACAAATTCTATAACAGCAGGTGTTGTCTTTGCTGAGTTATACATCTCTGTGAGCTTGTCCAGTCTCTCGTCCGGCACTGCAACGATTCCTACGTTTGGATCTATTGTACAGAACGGATAGTTAGCTGATTCCGCTCCTGCCTTTGTAAGTGAATTGAAAAGTGTACTCTTTCCCACGTTTGGGAGTCCTACGATACCTAATTTCATGTATACCTCCTTGGGGACGTTCCTTTTGTAACGAAGAATGTCCCTCTGTATTATTTTCTTCTTATATATTATAGTGCAGCCACAAAATAGCCACGCATACAAATTCTAATATACTATAACGTAGCTAAATTGTAAATGTTTAATGGGGACGTTCCTTCTGTCACGAGGAGTGTCCCCTGTATTAGTCGCGTAAGAATTTCTCTTTATTCCAGACTCTCCGCAATGCAGCCAGCCCATTCCTCCAGATCTCCCTCACGTCTGTTCTCGCCGCTCATGTAGAAACTGTCTACTATAAGTTTCTTTCCTTTTCTCATGATCACACTCTCTGAGCCGTCCCAATAAGCATCTACATCATCCAGCCCAGCTATCTTCATATCAATTTTCTCATAGTCAGATTGTTGCTTTGCCCTCTGCACATAAGCCTGATAAAGCTTATTTGCCAGCCATTCATTCTTTGCCTCGTGATAGGTTATCACCAATCCACCATGACATATATTTCCATCTGTGTAAACTATATCACCATACTCATAAACCTTGTAATTTTCAGGCCACAGAATATCAGACCATTCACTTATCGTATTCACGTCATCATCGACATTATCTACCTTCTGGATATCATCGCAGGAAGCCAGATCAGTTATTGTCCGAAACGGAACTTCTCCCTGATATTCGGAAAGCGGCATCTGATTTCTATCTGTGCCATCACTCAGTATAAACATACATCCAAACACTATCATTGCCACATATGCAATTATTCCAACAACGGCCTTTACTGTGTATATTCTGGCGCCTCTTCTCCAGTTTGTGCCCGAACCCAGACTATCCCCATCAAGTATTTTTCTGCGGAGCCTGTACAGACTCACAGCCTTAACCAGACCGGTCACTATAAATATGATCACGCACAATACGAGGGCAATACTTATCAGGCTTCCTCTGTTTACCATCGATAGGAACGGCTGACTTGTAAAGACAAGTGCAAGATATACTATTATCCAGACGGACATCCATATTATGTTAAACCTCTGACTTCTATGCAGCGAATTCATCGCCATCGCCTGGACCTCAGGGTCTGTGTCCATCTCTCTAGCATCTATATCATCTGCTCTGTATATATGAAATACTCCATACTTTGCCACGTACTTCCATCCAAAAGCGCCGTTCAGCTCCACCTCATCATCACTTGGTCCGTCGTTGTCATATATCACGAATCCTTTCTGAGCCGGCTGTAACCTATACCTCACCTTTTTAGGTTCGCACCTGTCAAACGCAGCTATTCCACGGAACACTCCACCATCCCGCAAGATATACCCCCGCTCCGCCATATATGAGAGCCAGCACTCAACTCCGGTCACATCATAATCCGGACATGGTATGATGCGGTGCACACTTTTTGTATCTTTTTTCTCCACCATCTTTGAGTCCTCCATATAAATTTTTTGTGAATAGTCCGCACTCCGCTGCAAATGAATCTCTACATTTCATCTGCTGCATCTTCAGCATCCCGCACACACATTCTAAGTCTTTCCACTTCCTGCTCATATGCAGATATACCCTTATCTGTGATGCTGTATGTTCGCTTACGGCCTTCCACCTCAATTTCCCTTATCCACTTTTCCTTCTCAAACTTTCCCAGTATAGTGTACAGAGTCGCCGGCCCGATCTTTACCCTTCCACCGGTTCTCTCCTCTATATAATCTGCCACATCTATCCCACACATCGGGCCTTTTGAGAATGCCATAAGCACATAAAACATGGATTCCGTCAGAATATCCATAGCTTTCTTTGGCATAATATCACTTCTCTTTCTCAATATCGTTTATTGATATCATATAACGATATTGTATAGTGCATAAGGATATTTGTCAATACAACAAATATCCACTCTGAGCTTTCTCGCCATGTATAGCATACTTTCAACTATGCTTTCTGTTCTTTCGCTTTTTTCTTATTTTCTGACATAGCCATATAGAATATGACATTCAGCACGATACCTGCGCATGTTGCTATCGGCGCTGCAAGTCCTATATTTGTAAGGCTCGCATCCGGCTGTATACTCATGTAATAGGCAAGAGGCAGTCTAACGAGCAATGTCTGGATAAGTCCCTGTATCATGACCCATAGTGACTTCTCATGTCCATTGAAATATCCTATCATGCTGAACAGCACCGCGGTAAGTATAGTCTCAGGTGCAAAGCCCCTCAGGTACTCGAAGCCCCTCTGTATAACAGCCGCGTCAGTGGTAAAGATTGATGTCAGTTTGTCACCAAAGAACCACACGCCAATGAATACCACCACGCCGACAGAGAGTCCTATGCCCATACCGGTAAGCATCGCTTTTCTCGCTCTGTCCTCTTTTCCAGCTCCAACATTCTGCGATACAAATGAAGCCATAGACTGCATAAGCGAACTTGGTACCAGCATGGCAAAGCTGACTATCTTGCAGGCAACGCCATATCCGGATGATGCCTCCAGGCCAAGTCTGTTGATAAATGCACACAGCGCTAGAAATGACATCTGCGTGAGAAATTCCTGCATTGCAAGCGGAAGTCCAACCGAGAGCAATCTTCTGCACTGTCTGTTTAATCTGAAATCTTTTCTTGCTATCTTAAATGGAAGCTTTTTCTTCTTCAGCAGCACAAGCGCAAGGACAACACTAACCGCCTGGGCAACCACTGTTGCTATGGCTGCACCCGCAGCGTCAAGATGACATCCCGCAACCAGAATAAGGTCACCGATAACATTTACTATACATGCCACAAACACAAATATAAGAGGTGATTTGCTGTCTCCAAAACCTCTGAATATCGCGGTGAGCACATTGTAAGCCATAATGAAAAATATTCCGCCTCCGCATATCCTCACGTACGATGATGTAAGAGTGACCGCCTCTGCCGGTGCCTGCATCAACACGGACAAAGGTCTTGCAAACGTCACCATGACAACCGCCAGCACCACCGCAAGTATTGCAAATATAGTCGTGGCGCCTCCAAGAAGCTCTCCAATCTGATCCGTGTTCTTTTCGCCTATATATCTGGCAATAAGCACTGTGACACCCATAGCAAGTGCTGTTATCACAAATGTAACCAGATTGAGCACCTGGCTGCCCGTAGATACGGCTGAAAGTCCCGCCGTCGAACCGAATCTTCCAACCACCAGCAGATCAACCGCACCGTATGCAGCCTGAAGTATCAGTGCTCCAAGAATCGGTCCCATGAATGGGAGCATTTTTCTAATTATACTTCCCTGTGTAAAATCTGTTTTATCCTGTACACTCATCTTATGTCTTGACTCCTTTTGCTCATAACATCATAAATTTTTTCAATGGTCGCTATCATAATATCTGCATCTTCATCTGTGATATCGGTAAGAGACTCCCCCAGTCGTGTAAAATACTCGTCAACATATTTGCAAACCAGATCTCTGCCAGCCTGAGTGGTCCTTATATACACAATACGTCCATCCGCCTCTGAAGCCTTCTTTTCCACAAATCCGAGGCGTTCCATATCCTTTATCGTCTTTGTCACTCCCGGTCTTGGGAGTCCCAGTTCATCACTTATATCACTGACCTTTACCTCAGTCTCAGGCCTCTCAAGTCTCGTTATCACATCAAGATAATGTATATGAGTCGGTGTGACTCCATTTGGCAGCTTTGGCATCATATCTCTGACTCTCTTAGCTTGATAGCAGGCATCCATCACCTGTTTTATCTTTTCCTTTGTCATAGCATTCCTTCCTGTAAATTTATCAAATATTGTTTTATTATTATTTTGTGTAATTACTTAATGTAATTATCATTGGTAAGTATATTCATATTTTTCTTTTTGTCAAGGGGTATACAAACTCTTCATATGCCCGGTTAATACATTAGCCACAATGCATAAAAAATGCTCCACCTGATTCTCTCACAGATGAAGCATTTCATTATAAAACTTATTACTTGCGCCGTGCAACTTTACCAAAGCTCTCGTCAAGCCCTTTTTCTAACTACCTTTACTATCCCCACAACCGACTCGATCAGAACCACCGCCACAAATGGTATTCCTGCAAGTGTTATGGCGAACATCATGTATTCGATCCCATTCAGCAGATGCTCCCATCCTCCTGTAGCCTGCGGCACTATCCACATTTCATTCATAACCAGAGCACCAATCAGAAATCCCAGTATCAATCCACAGATCATCCACGCCGCACAGATTATGGCGACATCTTTCAGCCGCACAATCTGATTATCGTATATCCATTTTCTGAATATAATATACAGAATTACGCATATCAGGGGTACAGCAAATACAACGACCAGATTATAACTATCATTATATGTTTCTTCTATGTAATCAGACAGCGTCATAATGCTCCAGCATATGAGCTGTGCTATCAGACACAGTAATATTTTCTTCTTCATCTAGACCTCCTTTGGGGACGTTTTTCATGACAAAAGAAACGTCCCCACTTCACACAGCACCTGCATCGCACCGGAAAGCAGCATCACCCACACCGGATTTAGTTTGAATTTCCTGAGCAGAACAACACTCACTGCAAATATCACCACAAGATTCCACTTAGTTCCTGCGAGACTTATCATGTCGATACCAGTCCAGACCGCCGTCACGAATATCGAAACTCCCGCTGACGCGATCATAGCCACAACAGCCGGTCTTATGCCGCCGAGAATCTCCTGAAGAACATCCTGCTTGCGATATTTCAGATACAGCCTGACTATGACCGTTACAATGATACATGAAGGGAGTATACATCCGAACGTGGCAACCGCCGCACCGGCATATCCGGCCACCCGCAGCCCCACAAATGTCGCCGAATTGACAGCTATAGGTCCCGGAGTCATCTGGGATATAGTGATCAGGTCCGTGAACTCTGACATGGTCATCCACCCATGTATCTTCACTATCTGTCCCTGTATAAGCGGCATGGCAGCATAACCTCCGCCGAAACTGAAGAGTCCTATCTGGAAGAAACTTAGGAACAACTGCAAATAGATCATTATTCCATCCCCCCTTTGTCGGGATGTTTTTCAGGATTTCCGTCAGAAGTATCCTCTGTCTTTTTATGCCCACGCCCTCTTCTTTTCTCAAGCTGTCCTCTACAAACGCCGACAAGTCCACAGACAATTACTATGAACACAACATTTATCTCCAATATGTAGGATGCAACAAATGCAGCTATCATAATCAATATCCCCAGATCATCCTTCTGCTTTACTATGTCTGCTCCCATATCATATGTAACCGATGCTATGACCGCAGCAACTCCGGCCTGCATTCCCTCCAGCATCTCACTGATCACCCAGTTGCTCCTGAATGCGCTGTAACAGTAAGATATGATGGATATGATAATAAATGGCGGAATGATCGTTCCGACTATAGCCACCAGCGCCCCTGCTATGCCGCACAATTTATATCCCACCGCTATCGATCCATTTACTGCGATAGGTCCCGGCGACGACTGCGCTATTGCTACAAGATCAAGCATCTCATCCTGTTCTATCCAATGTTTTTCATCAACAAACTTTTTCTTCATAAGAGACACGATGACGTATCCACCCCCGAAGGTAAAGGTGCTCAGATATAATGTTGTTATTAATATCTTTAAAAGGGTCCTGCCCTTTCTTTTTTCTTTTTCCATAATAATCCCTAGGGGACGTTCCCTGATACTTACAATAGTCTGAATTTCTTCGCAAACTTTACGATGAGGCCTCCCTTTGGCATGTTGAGGAGCTCCTCTTCAGTGTAGCCTCCGACTTTGAGAATAGCCACCGCATAGAATATTATCGCCACAAATACAGCAACAAACATTGAGATGACCCAGTTTCCGATAAGCTTTCGGCAGCCCTCATATACAATGATCGTGACAACGCCCATGAAGATAGATGCTATAGTCGGTGCAACATATATTCTCCTGTTGTCCATCCTGCCGGTCTTGTACTTTGTAAGTGAACGCTGGTTAAATATACATATGAGCAGTGAATTTACTATGGAACCTAGAACCAGAGCATACAGTGCCCAGTCAGTACAATACAACATGATCACAAGGACAACCACATGTATCACCAGTGCAAGTGTGGCATTGATAACCGGCGCCATCACCTTGCCCATCGCCTGAAGCACACTGTTTGTCACAGTGGACTGTGCAAAGAACACGATGGATATAAATCCAAGATACATACACTTAGCCGCCATCGGATCTGCTCCCGAAAACAGGAGCTGTATGATTGGTTTTGCCAAAACTCCCATTCCAACGGCACATGGTATCGTGACAAGCATAGACATACTGAGTGCCTGATTGAGAAGTCTGTTCGTCTTTTTCATATCATTTTGTGCATACGCCCCTGATATTCCAGGAATGTATGCGATTCCTACTGAAGCTGCTATGGCAAGCGGAAGGTTCGTGAGGACCGTGTACTGTCCAGAATAAATACCGTACAATTTCGCCATTTCCAGCGAATCCATTCCCTTCATCTTCATGACAACATAAAATACCTTCATATCTATAGGGGTCAATACATTGTACACCACCGCAGCCACCACGATTGGAGTGACTGTTGCTATGATGATTCTAAACAGCTTTCCATAGGATTCTGTGTCCGGGCTTGTATCCATTTTCACAGACTCCATGATGCCTTTTCTTCTCTTCGCATATGCGAACAGTATAAATATCAATCCCCCAAGGACTCCGGCACCTGTACCCATGGCACTTCCCGCAGATCCGTACTTTGCATGTTCTGTGGTTCCCGCAGCAAATGGTCTTGCAAGCATGTACGCTGCAATTATACTTACCGCGGCATTCACAAGCTGCTCTATGATCTGGGATATAGATGTAGGCACCATGGTATTGTAGGCCTGCAGATATCCTCTGAATATGGCTAGGAATCCTGATATAAATATGGTAGGTGCAAGTATCTTAAGACTGAGCACAGCATTTGGCTGATCACTGACAAACCACTCAGCACCAAAGTATGTGATGAGTGCCGCCACAGCTCCTGCTATCACTACATATATAAATGTACAATAATAAATACGTCTGGCACTTTTGTACTGTCCCATTGCTATCTTGCCTGCGACGAGTTTCGATACCGCAGTTGGGATGCTATATGTTGCTATCATGATGACCATTGCATATATGGCATATGCTGATCCATAATACCCATTTCCTTCATCCCCAAGTATCTGATACAGAGGGGATCTGTACAGCAGACCTATGATCCTTGACACGATTCCAGCGCCAGCCAGAATCCCCGCCTGAAGTGCCAGATTACTTCCTTTTCCTGATAGCTTGCCTTTCTTTTCCGCACCAGTGTTTGTACTCATATTTAACTCCTTATTGCCATTTCTATATCTATATTGTAAAATTCAAGTGTTGCATGCATGACCAAGTCACGCATATGCGCCACTGAACAATTTCCACAAACTATATATATACCAATTTTATGCTGCTAATTCAACCATAATATTTATAATCACTTCATATATTATGACGCAATATACCACAAGGAGGTATTTTACTATGGAATATTCATCACTTCCAAAGGATCCCATGGTCCTTCTCAGTTTCATCAACACAAAGCTCAGAGACGATTATCCAAGCTTTGACGAATTGTGCAGTTCTCTATGCGTTGATGCGGATGGTATAAAGAAAAAGCTTGCAACCATAGATTATTCATACGATGAAAAAAAGAACAGATTTGTGTAAAAGCAAATCTGTTCTTTTATCTTATGTAATACAGAGACTCAGACTTTCTTCCCCGTATTGATATTCTTTTTTATTTGTGTGGATCTCCGGCTCCGGTATCCTCAGTCTGGTCTTCTCCAGCAGTTTGCTTTCCAGTATCATCTGGATCACGCCCGGTACTTTCATCATTTTCCACAATATTTTTTGCTAGCTTTTCAGCATCCGCCCTGCTGGCAACGCTCTTCATAACATGCATGAATTTATCAAGGATACTGATCGGATCATCATCGGACTCATCTTCATCACCATCCTGATCATCTATATTCTGTGCCGTCTCTTTCTTTGAGTATTCATCGTCAGGTAGATCTGATGGATACTGAAGCATATGCTGTTTCTGCTTGAGCTTTCTCTTATTCTCACGCTCTTCCTGTTTCTGTTCTGGAGTCTTTTTCTTGAATCTTATGTCCTCTTCCTCTTCTGTCCTGTATATCGGTTCACCCGTCTCCTCATCAATCCTCTTTATCTTCTCATACTCAGAGGTCTTGAATGCCAGGTTCTTATCCTGCAGCTTTGCAGTACATGTCCTGTTGATATACATATAACAGCACGCAAATACAGGAACGCCCAGGAGCATTCCAAAGAATCCAAACAGGCCTCCACCCACAATAACCGCGGTAAGTACCCAGAAACTTGAAAGTCCTGTGGTATCACCAATGATCTTCGGTCCAAGAATATTCCCATCAAACTGCTGCAATATGAGTATAACAAGAAGCAGCACCAGACTCTTGATCGGATCGGCTATAAGTACGATAAAGAAACAAGGTATAGCGCCTATGATCGGTCCAAAGAATGGTATGACATTTGTCACTCCCACAATAACACTTATCAGCACTGCATATGGCAGATTGAGTATTGTAGAAACTATAAACATTATCAATCCAATTATAAGTGAATCAAGTATCTTGCCATTGATAAACTGTCCAAATATCCTGTACATCTCTGAAAGACCATCAAGGATATTATTCGCATTCTTTACCTTGAACACAGCATATATGATCTTCTTTCCCCTTGATGCTAGATATTCTTTATTTGCCATCACATATATAGAAGCCACTATACCTATAAGGAAATTATACAGGAATTTCAATCCGGAAAATACTCCGCTTCCTATATTCACCACGATCTTGTCTACATTAGGCATGATCTTTGTGTTCAACATATCCTGCAGCTTCAGATATGCTGTATTCATATACTTGTTCAGCTCATCCTCAGGGATATTGAGTTTTTGGAATTTCTCATTGATGTTCTCCACCATATTCTGCAGGTTGGAATAATAATTATCCATATTGCCAACCAGCTGCTTGATACTGTCATAGAGCTGTGGCACCACAAGCCATACTACACCAGTTATGATTCCCAGAAATACTATAGTTGTGAGTATAACCGACAGTGTTCTTGATACCTTAAACAGTTTCTTCTTATCCGTGATAACTTTGTCCTGAAATATCGTATGAAAAAGCCTGTCAAAAAATACAAGTACCGGATTCATAAGAAACGCTATGACCGCACCCACTATAATTGGTGCAAATGCGCCTGAGATTTTATCTATTATCGCCCGAAAGCCTGCCCACTGTTCAAGTATCTTGTTAAATAAAAGTCCCACGACGATTATTCCTATAACCGCCAGGCTTATATTTAAGATTCGTCTCTTTTTGTTATTTGCCGCCACCTTTTTCTCTCCCATCCATAAGCTTGTGTACGGCTCGCCGGGAAGTCCCGGCAACCGCTTTTTTATTATATTTGTTTTTACCGAATGGTGCAAGACAGCTTACACATATTTAACCAAGCCTTTATTATTTATTCCTAATAATTTTATAATTCGTGCATATAATGCACTTTAAAGGATTGTATATTCAGAATATTTATGTTGTTTAGTAATTATTTTTCTAGTAAAATGAAAACTAGCCAAGGGCAATGCGAGTTTTATCGCATATCAGGATTTCCTACACAAGGGAGGTGTTCTATATGAATTGGGAGATTGTAACCTGGCTTATAATATTTGCCGTATGTCTCATTGTTGAGATCATATCGCTCGGACTCACAACTATCTGGGCCTGCGGTGGCGCACTGGTTGCCATGATCATCGCATTTTTCGGCGGTTCATTACCGCTACAGATTGTTGTATTCCTTGTTGTAACAACCATTCTCTTTTTCACAACAAGACCTATTGCCAAGAAACATCTTGACAACAAACTGGTAAAAACCAACGTAGAGAGTCTCATCGGCAAACACGTGATCGTATCCGATGATATAGACAATCTCAAGTCAAAAGGTCAGGTTATGATTAATGGAGTTGAATGGACAGCAAGATCCAAAAGCAACAATATCATACCAACAGGTACCGAAGTTGTAATCTGCGAGATATCCGGCGTAAAAGCTATTGTTGAGCAGGCAGACCGGTAACGGAGAGCAAAAAAGGCCAGCATGTCTTTGATGTACATTATTTTATTACTTATTCACACACTATTTTAATTATTAAGGAGATTAATATGGACGGAATTGGAACAGCACTTATTATTATTTTATGTCTGATCGTGATTGTTGTTATATGCAGTACGATCAAAATCGTGCCACAGGCACATGCCTATGTAATTGAGAGACTTGGAACATATCAGGCAACATGGTCTGTTGGACTTCACATGAAGATGCCTGTCATTGACAAGGTTGCAAAAAAGGTTACTCTCAAAGAGCAGGTTGTTGACTTTGCACCACAGCCGGTTATCACCAAGGATAACGTTACAATGAGAATCGATACTGTCGTATTCTTTCAGATCACAGATCCAAAGCTTTTCAGCTACGGAGTTGAGAATCCTATCATGGCCATTGAGAACCTGACAGCCACAACTCTTCGTAACATCATCGGTGATCTTGAACTTGACCAGACACTTACATCAAGAGAGACAATAAACACCAAGATGAGAGCTACGCTTGACGAGGCTACTGATCCTTGGGGAATCAAGGTCAACAGAGTAGAGCTCAAGAACATCATCCCTCCTGCAGCTATTCAGGATGCAATGGAGAAGCAGATGAAGGCAGAGCGTGAGAGACGTGAGCAGATTCTTCGTGCTGAAGGTGAGAAGAAGTCAGCCATCCTCATCGCAGAAGGTAACAAGCAGTCAGTTATCCTCGAAGCTGAGGCCGAGAAGGCATCCCAGATTCTTCGTGCTGAAGCTAAGAAGGAAGCAACTATCAAGGAAGCTGAAGGTCAGGCACAGGCTATACTCGCTGTACAGCAGGCAAATGCAGATGGTATCAGAGCTCTTAATGAATCAATGCCATCAAATCAGGTTATCACACTCAAGAGCCTCGAAGCATTCACAAAGGCTGCAGACGGCAAGGCAACCAAGATCATCATTCCATCCGAGATCCAGGGAATCGCAGGTCTTACCTCTTCTATCGTAGAGGTTGCCAAGAGCACTGAAGCAACTGCCATATCAAAGCAGTAAGCAAAGAGATTAAGTTCGAAATAACCTGTTGGCAATATTGACACATCGGCCAACAAAATAATAAATATCACGAGTCTAAAAAAGGCATACATTACAGTGCATTTCACTGCACCAGTCATGTATGCCTTTTCTTATAACTTCATCTGTATATCATTCAGGATATTATAAATAATCCTTCATCTATATAGCATCATATATAATATTATTGCTCCGGAACCGGCAGTCTTCCGCTCTCATGCTGCAGTTCATCCCACACTGATCCAAATTCATATGTAACATCTATAATCTTATCCTGTCCCTTCGGAATACCGTACACAATATATTGATACACCACAGACATTGGAGTAAGGGCGTCATCTGTATATTCGCCATAAGAAATCGTTCTCTTTATTGGATCCGTATCGCTGCCCGTATCTATAACCACAATGTCAAAGCTTCCTATTCTCGCGCCGTGATTTAACAGTATATCGCTCACCAGATAATAGTCATAACTGTCATAATCAAAGTCTACTCCACTCAGATAACTTATCTCATCAGTGGTAATTTCCGCCCCACCGGGAAGAGTATATTTCTTATCATTCTCAATTTTCTGTCCATACTCTCCATCGTATAGTTTGTATAACTTTCCTTTAGGAGTGTCAAGCTTACTCACATCATACCAAACCGACGCATCAGCCTTCTCACCTACCACATATATATTATTTATAGGACTAGACTTACCTTCCAGTAAATCAGGATCATCATTCTGACAATATACAACCATATACCCGTAATCGCCTGACCTGACCATAAAGTACATATGCCCATGATCAGCATCCACTACTTCTGATATGTCATTGGCATCTGCATATCCATCATATGACACCAAAATGTCTATGTTCTCCTGACTCATAGGTTCCAACATCATACAGGATTTTGATCTGAGATATACATCAAAATAATCCCCTCCGTCTGACATATCCTCTGCATCTGAATCCCCATCATCCGGAGCATCCATCTCATATTCCATGTCATATACTACATATCCTTCGGGAATATCGGCATCTTCCAGATCTATAGGCTTCACTGAATCGATCGTCAACCACGCCGCATTTCCATCAGGATCCACATTCACCATCTTGTCTCCAAATGCATATCCTTTGACTGGGATACTATCAACATAATAATTCCCATCGCCACTGTATATTTCATCATCTGTATCCTCATATTCGTCTTCTGATTCTTCATCAAACCCAAGACTTTTGTCATGATCTGACGTGAGCGCCGAATAAACGATCCCCAAACTTATTATCAGGAAAAATACAATGATAATTATCATGCAGACTTTTTCCATTCTCTTTTCATTATCGAGTACGTCTTTTTCTTTCTTCTTGAACCACTCGCTGTGCACGTTTCCATACTGTTTATTCTTGTCTTCAGTATATGATGTCTGATCCTGATTGTAATCACCGGAATCTGCCGAGGCTGCTCCGCTTTCAAACTGCCCATCTATGTTTTTCTCCACATACCATGAACCGCATCTCGGACACATATGTCCTGTCTTTTCAGGATCGAATTTTTTACCGCAGCTTTTGCATATAACCTTCACTCATTCACCTCATCAGTCATTCTTACTTACGTTGTTGTACTGGAAGAAGTCGATCCTGTGATCTTTGAAGTAATACTTTGCATCTCGCTCATTTACCTCACGAAGAACCTTACACGGGTTTCCGACAGCAACCACATTCGATGGAATATCCGTTGCAACCATACTTCCAGCTCCTATGACGGTGTTATCACCTATAGTTACCCCCGGAAGTATCGTAACTCCTGCACCTATCCAGCAGTTCTTGCCTATTGTTATAGGTGCATTGTACTGATATCCCTGTTTTCTGAGATCTGCGTCTATCGGATGTCCCGCCGTAGCCAGTGTGACATTCGGACCAAACATTGTATAGTCTCCAACATATATGTGCGTGTCATCCACCATTGTCAGGTTGAAGTTGGCATATATGTTATTTCCAAAATGCACAAACTTTCCGCCCCAGTTTGCATGAAGTGGTGGCTCTATATAGCAGTTGTCTCCTATCTCCTCAAACATCTCCTTAAGCATCTGCTGCCTCTTGACCATCTCCGTTGGTCTGGTCATATTGAAATCATACAATCTGTCCAGGCACTTTATCTGCTCTCTGGCGATGTCCTCGTCACCCGGAAGATAAAGCTCACATGTGTGCATCTTTTCCATCTCTGATTTACTCATTATAAAAACCTCCTGTATTTTATTTTTGTCTTGGCAACCCCGACACGATGCAAATCCTTTCGTCTTCGCCATTGTGCATCATCGTCTCAGGATCACACAGGCTATATGAATAACAACAGGCACCACCAATCCGCGCAAATGCACACAATGATGATGCCTGTTATCTCGTCGTATATACATTATCTGAAAATATACATAATCTGCAAATGTACATACATGGCGCACTCGGCACCATATATAATATATAAATTAGTTGTACTTGTAGTAGTTGATGAGACAGCCGTCTGTGATGATCTGTCTCTCATCATCTGTGAGTTCTCCAAGTCTAAGCTCTATCTCAGCAAAATTCTTGTTCACAACATAAGCCTTGATAACCTCTGTCTTGTTCTTCACTGCATCCTTGACGCCAGGAATGAATACATAGTCGTCATTGTCAAAATCAAAGTCCTTGTCTATGACAAATGGAAGCATACCCCAGTTGATAAGGTTTGATCTGTATCTCTTGGTAGCATACTCCTTTGCAATGTTTGCCCATCCGCCGAGTACCTTCTGGCATGATGCAGCCTGCTCACGAGCTGAACCGTCACCTGGCTTAACAGCATATATGGTACTTCCAACTCCTGTATTGCTACCGCATACATCCTCGAACTTCTCCTTGATAGCATGCATAACTTCCTTGACCTCTGGGAATGCCTTACCCATGCACTCTCCAGCCTCACGAACCTTCTCAACCGCCTGAATAGCCTTTGCTCTTCCAACGTACTCAGGATCCTTTCTCGACAATGTGAACTCTGCAAGACCAAGAGGATTTGATCTGTATGATGAAGTCTCTCCTGATGGGATAAGCTCATCAGTTGTAGTTACAGGATCATGTATAACTGATGCTACTTTCAGGAGAAGGTTGTCTGTAAGTGGAACCATCTCAGGCCAGTCCTTGATGTTTGGACCAAACTTGATCTCAACTGATGGATCAGCTTTGCCGACACCGTTGTAAACTCTTCTGTCGTATATAGCTTTGTCGAAGAAATACTTTGGATGTGTGTACTCTATATCTGCAAGGTCTGTTGCTGATGTCAGGTATCCCTTGTTGGCTGCTGTTGCTGCGATCGAACGAGCATCCATAAGTGCAACAGATGATATCTGACCATTCTGTATCTTTGATCCCTCTCTGTTAGGGAAGTTTCTTGTTGAATGTCTGATGGAGAATGCGTTGTTGGCAGGTGTGTCACCGGCACCAAAGCAAGGTCCACAGAACGCAGTCTTAACGATAGAGCCTGTCTCGATAAGATCTGCCAGGACTCCGTTCTTTGCGAGCTGCATATATATAGGCGTACTTGCAGGATATACTGAAAGTGTGAACTCATCAGCTCCTATGCTCTTGCCTCTGAGTATATCGGCAGCATCGCAGATATTCTCATATCCACCACCGGCACATCCGGCGATGATTCCCTGCTCTACATACAACTTGCCATCTCTCACCTTATCCTTAAGTGTGAAATCTACCTTGCCATCAAGGCTTACAAGTGCACGCTTCTCAACATCATCGAGAATATCCATGAGGTTGGCATTCAGATCATCGATGGTATATGTGTTGCTTGGATGGAATGGCATAGCTATCATCGGCTTAACTGTTGACAGGTCAACATATACAACTCCGTCATAGTAAGCAACATCTCCAGGATTCATCTCCTTGTATGCCTCACTTCTGCCGTGGATATCATACCAATCCTTTATCTTGTCATCTGTCTTCCATATGGATGACAGACAGGTCGTCTCTGTTGTCATTACATCGATACCGATACGGAAATCTGCTGAAAGCTTATCAACTCCAGGGCCGACAAACTCCATAACCTTATTTTTAACATATCCGCATCCAAATGTTGCTCCGATGATGGCAAGCGCCACATCCTGAGGACCTACTCCCTTCTGTACCTCTCCATCAAGATAGATCGCGATAACGCCCGGCTTTGCAACATCGTATGTCTTGCACAGGAGCTGCTTTGCAAGCTCACCGCCGCCCTCTCCTATAGCCATGGTACCAAGAGCGCCGTAACGTGTATGAGAATCTGATCCAAGGATCATTGCTCCACATTCAGCAAGCATCTCACGGGCAAACTGATGTATAACAGCCTGATGAGGTGGTACATACACACCACCAAATTTCTTCGCACAGGAAAGACCAAACATATGATCATCCTCATTGATGGTACCGCCTACTGCACACAGTGAATTGTGGCAGTTTGTAAGTACATATGGTATAGGAAATTCCTTGAGTCCTGACGCTCTGGCTGTCTGGATGATTCCAACAAATGTTATATCGTGGGAAGTCATCTTATCAAACTTTATCTTGAGATTGTCCATGTTGTCTGATGTGTTGTGCTTCTCCAATATTCCATAGGCAAGTGTGTTCTTGGATGCCTCTTCCTTTGATGGAACGCTGCCGATCTTTGATGCAAGGACTGCACCAGCCTCAGCATTATCCTCAACCAGCTCTGTGCCATGCAAAAGATAAGCACCATTGTCAAATAATTTAATCATACTCTTCCTCCTGGTAATAGCTTTTTGTCTTTTTAGTTGGGATTACTGTCCTTCATGTATACAAAACCCCATGCTTCTTTACATGATACCATATTCCATTGATTTTTTAAACAGGATTATGTGTCAGTAACGCATATGATGGTACTTAGAGGTATGATTGGCCGCTTTTTCTATTGCCAGAACAAAAAAGAAGCTGCCACAGATGTCTGTAATCTGCAGCAGCTTCTTACGATAGATAAATGGCTATACCATATCAAGTAGCTTGAACAGCCATCTGAAATGGTAGTGTGCGTCAGATCACATATGCTGTACAACAGCCCTTTTTACAGGAACCACTGCACACCGCATACATCTTCTGACACTTTATAATCAATCTCCCCTCAGAGTCAATTATCCTGTGCTTACAATATTATCCGATTTGTATACATTTTCCAATAGGTCAGGCAAAAATCGACACGAATGACGTGTCTATCGACGTGAACAGCAAATATTTTTGTGCATAAAATACATATACTTATTTTCTACCTATTGTATAATACCAATATTGTATGTTAAAATACTATAGTTAACTAAAGAAAAAAACATATTTATTATATAAATTTTTATATTTCAGTTACAACAGAGGAACCTTACAATGAACACTGATATGAACACTGATATGAACAACGATATGAACCAACAATCACCGATTTCAATGAATATACTTATTGTTGAAGATGACGCTATACAGCGCAGCGGCCTGAATCATATAATCGCCGAACACTATCCAGCGTTTTCTGTATTCACCGCATCGTGCTTCAATGAAGCCACAGCCATCATCGACTCCTCTAAATTTGACCTTTTTATGCTTGATATCAACCTTGGAGATGGCAAAAGTGGACTTGACGTGTGTTCCTATCTCAGGCGCAAACCTGAGCACAAAGACACTCCTGTCGTATTCATAACGGACGTAACTAACCCAAGTCTTGATGTGATAAACAAATATCACTGCCGATACTACTTTTCAAAACCATACAACAGTGATGAAGTCGTGTCGGCCATAAACAATGTAATGCACGGTTCAGAATCTATTCCGACTAAATTACAGCTCAAAGATATACAGGGAATCTTGTTCCATGTGATACCTCAGGATATTATCTTTGTTAGATCCGAGGGACACCACAAACACATTTTCACAGTAAACGGTGACTTTATTGTAACAAATTCTACATTTGACACGTTGATGGAAAAGCCTGATATTCCTCTTGTCAGATGCCATAGGAGTTACTATTTTACTCCCAGCTTCATACACAGCTACGATAGAGCAAACTGTCTTTTGATGCTGTCTGGAGTTCAGGGCTCCATACCGATCGGCAGAAAATATAAAACAGAAACAGAAAAATATTTGGAGAACAGATAATGGCTGCATATTTTGATTTTCTTTCCAAGATACTGTTTGATACCTTTGTATTTTTAGTATTCTTGATGGCGATATATAATGTAAAATTTTCCCAGATAGCAAAGAGACTTCCACCTTTGCTTCTGCTGACTTTACCAGTCTCTCTGATTGCCACAGTTACAAACTCCATGTTCATATTCACGCTGATAACATACATCTACTGCTTTGTATTCTACTCTCTGGTCTTCCGTTATCCGCCAATGAAGATTATAACTGGCTATGCAATAGCTCTTATAATCATGACAGTGCTGAATCTTATACAGATGGTTGTCATCATGCAGTTTACAGACAATCCTTTCACCAATGCTACAACATATATAACTGAAGCTATGGCTTTTGTGATAGCTATTTTGCTGTACAAATTTGGGCACATGGATAAGCTGTACGAAACCCTCATCATAAAAAACCAGGTTTCCAGAAATATAGTACTCGCTGTATTTGCCCTCATGGTCTCCATGGTTTTATACCAGCGTATATCACCAAAAGATTTCATGAATGTGTTTATGACTTTCCTGTTTATAGTTATTCTTATACTCATCCTGTACACTGGAATGTACAAAAACTACATGAGTCTCATGGAGTCTCAAAAGCAGCTGCAGTCTTATGAACAGTATCTTCCTATTATAGAGGAGCTTATCGATCAGGTTAGAATGAGACAGCACGATTACAACAACGAACTTCAGGCAATAAGTATGCTGCCGATCAGCTGCACTGATTATGAATCACTCTCTGCCGCTCTGGCAAAGGAACTTGATGCTTCATGTAGCGATCACGTTATAAAGAATTCCTACCTTCTGAGGATCAACATGAAACTGATTGCCGGATTCCTGTTCAGCAAGATGAACCTTGCCCAGGAGCGAAATATAGATCTCAATATAAATGTCAAAAATTCAACTCTCACATCAAAGGCTGCTGAGTTCGAACTCCTGGATACGATGAGTATTCTGGTAGACAATGCATTTGATGCCACCGAGGATGGAGGACATATAGCGATAGTGATCGACTCAGATGGAACGAAGACATCCATTGAGACTCTCAATGCAGGGCCTACACTCACCGCCACCATGCGGAAAGATTTCTTCACCAAAGGCTACTCGACAAAGCCGCTGAGGGATGGCAGATATTCAAGAGGGATAGGTCTTTATAAGTTAAAACAACTCACTAAAAAATATGACGGTGAGATCCTTCTCGACAATCAGACAGTAGACGGACAGACTTATATACATTTTCTTGTAAGATTGTAAATATCTCTTTTATGAACGTTTAAGACAGCTATGGGGTGATCCCATATCTGTCTTTTTTGTTGGCGATGATCTCTTTCATATATACACATGCAGTATTTTTATCCCTTTCTTCCTTGTTGTTTATGATTCTATGTTGCACGACCCGCCAACATCTAACATTTTCAGGTGTATCCCCCATTATTCGTTAATTTTTTCTGTATTTCCCTACACATCCTTAATTTTATTCTTTACTTATTATATATAAATGGTATAATCAAAAGGATTATTTTTCCTATTAAATGGAACTTAATGAGAAATTTTTGACAGGAGATGTGAAAGTGAAAGATACTATCGAAATCAGATGGCACGGACGTGGTGGTCAGGGTGCCAAGACTGCTGCCCTGCTGCTCGCAGATGTGGCATTCAAAACAGGTAAATATGTTCAGGGATTCCCTGAGTATGGTCCAGAGAGAATGGGCGCACCTATCACTGCTTACAACAGGATCAGCAGTGAACCTATCAGAGTACATTCCAACATTTACGATCCACAGTATGTGGTTGTAGTTGACGAATCTCTGATCGAACCTGTACATGTGACTGCAGGTCTCGCCGAGGATGGCGCCATCATTATAAATACACCTAAGACTCCGGACGAGGTCCGTCCACTGCTCAAGGGTTACAAGGGCAGGGTATACACACTTGATGCCAAGGAGATCTCTCTGAAGACTCTCGGCAAGAATTTCCCTAACTCTCCTATGCTTGCAGCCATCGTTGCTGTCAGTGGAATCATGGAGGAGGGACCTTTCCTCGAAGATATGAGACAGTCATATCAGCACAAATTTGCCAAGAAACCAGAGGTTATCGAAGGCAACATGGAAGCATTAAAGCTCGCCTTCAGGGAGGTAATGAAGTAATGAGAACAGATATAAGCAAGATACATGACAATAGCAAATGGACAGAGCTCACACCTGGAAACCACGTATACGGCGGTGGCACATCCAAGGCATTTAACACAGGTGAGTGGAGGACTTCAACCCCTGTCCTAGACGAGAGCAAATGCGTACACTGTCTTCTGTGCGCACCTGTCTGTCCGGATTCATGCATTCCGGTCGTATCAGGCAAGCGTCTCGCATTTGACCTAGAGCACTGCAAGGGCTGTGGTATATGCGCATACCAGTGCAAATTCGGAGCAATCACTATGAAGGAGGGCAAATAAATGGCTATAAGAGAACGTCTTTCAGGAAATGAGGCTGTGGCACATGCTATAAAGCAGATCAATCCGGATGTTATGCCTGCATTTCCTATAACACCTTCAACTGAGATACCTCAGTTCGTTTCAACATTTATCTCCAATGGAGAGATCGATACAGAATTTATACCGGTAGAGAGTGAGCACAGTGCCATGAGTGCAGCGATCGGCGCAGAGGCTGCCGGCTGCCGTACACTCACAGCCACATCATCATGTGGTATGGCTCTCATGTGGGAGGAGCTCTACGTGGCAGCGTCCAATCGTCTTCCACTTGCCCTCGCACTTGTAAACAGAGCACTCTCCGGCCCTATCAACATCAACTGTGACCATTCAGACAGTATGGGCGCACGTGATACAGGCTGGCTTCAGATATACGCAGAGAACAACCAGGAGGCATATGACAACTTTGTTCAGGCATACAGAATATCTGAGCACAAGGATGTCAGACTTCCTATCATGATATGTCAGGATGGTTTCATCACAAGCCATGCCGTTGAGAACATCACCCTCATCGAGGATGATCTCGTAAAGAAGTTTGTAGGTGAATACACCCCTGAGCAGTATCTGTTAAATCCTGAGATGCCTATGGCTGTCGGTCCTTACGCCACATCTCCTTACTATATGGAGACTAAGATGGCTCAGAACACTGCCATGAAGAATGCAAAGCAGGTTATTCTTGACGTTGCAAAGGAATTCGAGGAGATGACAGGCCGTCACTACGGATTCTTTGAGGAGTACAGACTTGACGACGCTGACTACGCCATCGTTATGATCGGTTCTGCTGCCGGAACAACAAAGGAAGCTATAGATGAACTGAGAAACGAAGGCAAGAAGGTCGGACTCTTGAAGATCAGAGTGTTCAGACCATTCCCTGGTGAGGAGATTGCAAAGGCTCTCGCCCACACAAAGGCTGTGGCAATCCTTGACAGATCGGAAGGATTCAGAGCAGGCGGCGGACCTCTCTCAGCAGAGGTTAAGGAGCACCTGTATGACATTCAGGCAACCACAAAGGCTGTCAGCTACATCTACGGTCTCGGCGGTCGTGACTACACTGTGGAGAGCGCAAAAGGCGTATTTGCACAGCTTGAGGACATGATCGAGAACGATGCTGAGATCCCTCAGTATCAGTACATAGGACTTAGACAGTAGGAGGTAAGATGAAATGGCATATAATTTTAAAGAAGTAATGAACAAGCCTGAGCGTCTTGCTCCAGGTCATAGAATGTGTGCAGGCTGCGGTGGTACTATCACTGTCAGAACTGTACTCCGCGCCCTTCACGAGGGCGACAAGGCGGTCATCGGTAACGCCACAGGATGTCTTGAGGTTTCAACCTTCATGTATCCTTACACAGCATACGAGGACAGCTACATACACAATGCATTTGAGAACGCAGGCGCTACCCTCTCCGGTGTTGAGACAGCGTACAACGTTCTGAAGAAAAAAGGCAAGATAGATGACACATACAAATTCATCACATTTGGCGGTGATGGCGGAACTTATGACATCGGACTTCAGTCACTGTCAGGTGCCATGGAGCGTGGACATGACATGGTATATGTGTGCTATGACAATGGCGCATACATGAACACTGGTATCCAGCGTTCATCAGCTACTCCTATGTATGCTGACACAACAACCACACCAGTAGGCTCACAGTCAAATGGTAAGATGCAGAACAGAAAGGATCTCGCCCAGGTCATGGCTGCACACGACATCCCATATGTTGGACAGTCTACTCTTCTCGGCAACATGCGTGACCTCTACGAGAAGGCTGAGAAGGCTATCTACACACCTGGCGCAGCTTTCCTCAACGTCATGTCTCCATGTCCTAGAGGATGGAGATACCCTACAGAGAAGATCATGGACATCTGCAAGCTGGCAGTCGAGACATGTTACTGGCCTCTGTTCGAGGTTATCGAGGGCAAATGGATCCTCTCCTACTCTCCTAAGAAGAAGCTTCCTATCGAGGACTTCCTGAGAACGCAGGGCAGGTTCAAGCACCTGTTCAAGCCTGAGAACGAGCACCTTCTCGTTCAGTATCAGCAGGAGGTCGATCGTCGTTGGGAGGATCTGCTGTATAGATGTTCTAAGAATTAAGTTGTATGACGGACGAAAGAAAGCCCACCCGGGGTATATAATCGATCACGTTTGTCTTCCTTCGTTTCAGCTTGTTTCTATCTGCATGCGGCTACGCACGCGATAAGGGCGTTGCGCGCTTCGCCTTAGCAAGAAGCGCTGAAACTCAGTCGACTGCACTACCGATCGCTATATATACCCCGGGTGGGCTTTCTTTCTGTTCTTGTTTTAATATAAAATAATTCTTTATACAACTAATTCTCTTACTTTTATTTATCTGCATATTGCTGTGTTATTTTTTCTGTGTTTCGTCACATCTCACTATATTTGTTTATAAATGCTCTATGCTTTTCGATATTTTAATTCTTAGTGTACCTAATCTTTTTCTTTAATTATTGACCATCGTCAATTTGCTTATCTGAATGGCACTTCGTATAAGTCTTCGATGGTGTATGTGCTGCCCTCGCATTTTGATGTTTTTTGAAACAGCAGACTCTCTACCTGATCTACGTCCAATATTCGGTCTGTCGAAAATAGAATCTGATATGTTCCATTTTTTAATAAACTGCCGGTTCCGGAATCTGTAATATGCGTGAGGATAGTTCCATCTTTTAATTTTACGCCTGAAAGAACTGCATATAACTCGTCATTCTTTATATGTTTTGCATTACTTATGTCAATTACCGCTCTAATTGAAATTGGGGAAATTTCGCATTCTGTGACTACCGCTCCTGTATTTTCAAGAACTGTATGGACCTTTCGGATCACGGATGTACTGTCTCCGCTAAGCGTCCATTCAAATTTCCATGTTCCTTCGTTCTCAGTCTGTATTCCCAGGCTATCATCATACACTCCCAGATTTCCCAGTTCTATCGATATCTTTTTGCCACCTAGAAATCCTTTTGTTCCTTCTGAATCCAAAAGAATGTGATACTCCATACTGCCATCTTCAAGCTCATAGTTCTGTATCAGTTCGCCATCTCTTGTTGCTACCTTGCCGGTTTCATCAAGAACCTTCTCCGCATAAAAGCTGCTAAAGCTCCCTATTGCTTTTCCATTTAAGGTACAGGTATGTATGCCAAATCCGGGAGTCTGTCCATCCTCTATGGCAAAGCCTTCAACCTTAAGCGCCACATAGGCAAAGTAATTATCCACTATGGTCTGTGCCACGGATATCGTTACTCCATCTTGTGTAACTGCATTTACATCGGAGTCTTCCCCCGGAAAACTCGCCAGTCCGGACTGTTCATATTTTTCTGTGTCTCCCGATGATATCTGGTATTTGTCTCTTATTCCATCGCTCCATCTGTGATATAATGCGCTGGCGCCAACGCCTACCGTACCCAGTGAGATAACACACACTATGATTATTACCGCAGCTTTACTATATACTGATATGTGCAGCCTTTTCCCTGATTTTACTTTCATCTCTTTATGTACATTATTCATATCCATTCCTTTCAAATCCACAATCATCGCCTTTGTTGCTTCCTTGAAGAAATCCTTTTCGTTCATAATCGCACCTCCATTCCTGACACGCCCTTTGATATCATATCCAATTTATGCATCATCTCAATGAATCCCTTATTAATTTTCTTGTCCGGAATAACCTGTTCTTCACGGTCTGTGGTTTCATGTGCAGCAGTCCGGATATCTCTGTTACAGAAAGTTCCATTGAGTAATACAGATAAAAAATCTTCTGTACACAGTCTGGCTGCCGTTTCAATATCTCTTTAACATCATGTAGCATTTCCTCCCTGTAAAAATCATCCTCCACACTACTCTCCTCTTCATAAATGCTTTGTTCATTCAGTTCAGATTCAGCCGATATATCTATCGATGTCCGGTTCGCTATTCTGTCCCAGAATGAATAATATGATGAAAGTTTCTTTTTGCAAAGCGAGATCAGAAATGGTTCCTCATCCCTGACATAAGCTATCCCTTTCTTCTGTAATATTCTAAAATACTCCATATACACTTCCTGCAGTACATCGTTTACATCATCGAAACTTTTACATCTTGAAATCAGGAACAGTGTCACACTGCGTTTGGTTTTTTCATAGATTTCTTCAAAATGCTCTTTTACATTGCTGCTATGCTGACCGGTCAAATCTCTTACCTCCTTTCACTAAAGTAGTGGGATTACTGTCAAAAACGGTTTCATAATATATTATTTTTTTGCACAAATAAGGGCTATCCAGTCTTCATTGAATAGCCCCATAACTTTATCACAGATAATATATATTATAGTCTTTCACTTTTTAAAAACAATCTCGACTATAAAGTTCCCATCTTGGATAGTTATCTCTCCTGTAAGGTCTGACAACCCCATTATCTTTCTGACTATCGAAAGTCCAAGTCCATTTCCAGTGTGTCCTGTTCTCGCTGTGTTTCCTTTCTTTAACGGTTCCCAGAGTTCTGACGGCTCACAGTCTATAGCACAAGCCATTTTATTTGAAAATACGATCTGGTCATCGTCTATCTCAATGCTCGCATGGCTGTCATCAGCGGCATATTTTGCCATATTCATCACAAGATTATCAATAAGCAGCTCAATAAGTCGTAAATCCGCCTGAATGACTGCATGTCCTTTTACCTCACACTCTATATTTCTGTTTTCAAAATCCACCATATATCTGTCTGTCACCTGACTTACTAACTTATCCAATTCCACGTTTTCTTTTTTTATAGTCATGGTGTTTTCAAGTCTCATATACGACAGCATTCCTGTTATCATCTCATTTATATATGCTACATTGTCCAAAATGGAATCTGTGTAATGTCTGGACTCGGAATCCTTTGCTATCTGCTGCAGATTTTCCGCATATCCCGATATAGCTGTGACCGGACCTCTGACATCATGAGCAATGGCTGCTATCAGGTTTCTGCGGCTCTCGTCAGCTATTATCTCTTTTTTCTTTTTTCTGTATGATATCATAAGTACTACCACACAGCAGATAAAAAACATTGGAGATACATACATAAGAATTTTTAGCAACTTCATATCCGGATCTGTAAACGGATTCTCATACATTGCTGATACAACGTAATAATCATTTTCTCCTACTGTCAGCGTTCTCCCTCTGTAGAAGTAGCCTCTCCACAAGATACTTTCTTCGTGATCGGTGGCATTATTCATACCCTCCCGTTCAAATACGCTGTCAAGATACTCTCTGGAACACTCATACTGTTTGTCAATATTCGCATAGTCTACATCGTCATATCCCATCGCAACATAGTCACGGTATACCTCCTCAGCAGATCTTACATCCTCATATATATATTCATCTGACTTCACTTTCACAGCGGTTATTCCTTCATCCGTGGATGCCCATTCGTAGGTTATTCCATTTTCCACAAATGTATCACCAGGCTTTATATCTTCCTCCCGGTCTGTCAATGAGCTATCCTGTGCCACCTCTGATTCTGGCACATTTTCCGTCATTTCACCATCAGCTCCAGACATATCATCCGCCTGCTCTTCATCTTCAAAATCTGTTTCATCCTCAAACTTTGCATCATAGCCCGACAGCTCCACACCATTGTCGTATCTGTACACCTTCGATACGAAACCCGGTGTATTACATTTGGCAAGTATATCTTCTATGTCTTCACGTATTTGCTGATCACCCTCACCACTTTTTATCAATCGGTACATTCCATTACACACAGAACTCACATTGCTGTCAAATTCTGACCTCTGATTATAATTTACTATAATCAATAATCCTAGTGCTGCTATGGTCATCAGCATAACCATAACTACAGCAACCAGAAGGCCCTGCCAAAGTTTTCGCCTCACTATTCGCTTAAGCTCGCGTCTTACTGCCGGTGTATATTTCTTATTTTTATTCTTTTTATCAGTCATATCGTTTTTCTCCCTTTTTACATTCTAATCCAGGCTTTCTAATACAGATATTTTTATCATCATTTCTTGCCTGATATAAATTATATTTCTTTCACCTGATACCCCTTGCCTATCACAGTCTTTATCTGCTTTCCTGCACTGCCTATACCTGCCCGGAGCTTTCTTACATGATTATCCACGCATCTGTCGCTTCCCTCATAATCATAACCCCAGATATCAACGAGCAGTCTTTCTCTTGTGATAACCTTTCCCTTATTCTCAAGAAGTATCTTCAGAAGAGCAAACTCCTTTGGTGCAAGATCGACCTCCACGCCATTTACCTTCGTCATATATCTTGACGGATTCATGCTTATCGCTCCACATACCAGCTCTCCATTGCTGTCAGTCCCCTTGGATCTCTTGATAAGCGCCTTGCACTTGGCATACAGAGTTGCAAGTGAAAATGGTTTCACTATGTAGTCATCACAGCCCAGATCATAGCCCAGCATAATATCCCGTTCGGAATCTCTAGCCGTCAGAAATAATATTGGAACCATACTGTTCCTTCGCATCTCACGACACACCGCAAAACCATCCATCCCTGGCAGCATGATATCAAGCAGCACAAGATCAAATGTCTCCATCATGAAACTGTCCAATCCGTCATCGCCATTATACGCCACCTCGACATACATCTGACCTCCACTCTCTCTGACAAAGTAGTCATGTATGACCTCACTTATGTGTATATCATCCTCCACCAACAATATCTTGTTCAGAGCGAACATTTCCATTTTTGAAGTCTCCGAATTCTTTTCTGCATATGCGGCATTTATTGATGCCTCTATGTCATTTCTCTCCACATCATCACCTCCTTGACCTGCATATTAACAAACCGATATGACTTTCATATGTCCATTATAACAATTTACTACAAATATGTGCTATAGTGATATACATACATTACATGGAGGTAGAAAACCATTTGAATTGGACCGAAGGACTTATTAACGCAATTGATTATATTGAGACTCACCTTATTGACGGTGAAGTATTAGACCAAAATACAATAGCCAGGCAGGCTTACTCTTCTCCCGACAACTTCAGGAAAGTATTTCATCTAATCACTGGATATACTATAGGGGAATATATCAGAAACCGCCGGCTTTCCCTGGCTGGAGAAGAACTCATTTCATCCAACCGCACGGTGACCGACATTGCACTTGAATATGGATATGATACACCCGAGAGCTTCACGAAGGCTTTCACACGCTTTCATGGAAGCTCTCGACATCTGGCCAGATACAGGATGTTATACTTGTCAGCATAGAATATCCAAACTCTTACAATTATGATGTCATCAGGAAAAGAGATCTCCAGACTAACCCTGATTCATTCTTGCATTTTATTGTAGATAACCTAATCCCTTATCTGGAAGAAATATACTCTGTAAACCCTGAAAATATGACTCTCACAGGACATTCCCTTGGTGGCTACTGGGCATACTACGCTCTGTTCCATAATGACACTATAGGGAAAAATACATTTACAAATTATTATATTGGCAGTCCTTCCATGTGGGCAAATACTGGCGGCAAATTTATGTCTACGTACGAAGATGAATATTACAACAGAACACAGACTCTGAATGCTAATGTCTATGTAACCGTAGGTGCAGACGAAGATAAAAATTTCATTTTTTCTATTGAGAATTTTTACAACGATTTACAAGGGAGAAACTATTCTGGCTTAAACCTAACCTACGAAAAAATAGAAGGCTATGACCATAACACAGTCTTTAAGCCTTCTATCAAAAATACTCTTCTTATGTTTTATAAAAAAGATTCCGAATAACTATCTGTAGAACCACCAGCATCCATATCTAGGCATGACTGCTCCAAGCTCACGGAGTGTCTTGCCTGATATGAGATCTGTATATATGTCAGCCTGATCCTCAGGCATAGTCCAGATGAGCTGATCCATATTGCTGAAGTTGAAGAATGCCCTCAGCTCATGTCCTGCATATTCCCTCACTATTCCGAGGACGCTTGCACATCCTGTCTCTATGGTGTAGACATTTGCATTACATGAAAATACATCATGCGATGCTCTGATATCCTCCATGTGGCGCAGCGCGTCAAATATCTTCATGGCTACAGGATCTTTATTTTCAACCTTGTCCCATGGGAAGTTTCCTCTGTGCAGATATCTGCTGTCCGCACATTTATCTGGATCATTCTTATAAGTATAATCGTTTGTCTGTCCTATCTCATCACCGCTGTACAGAACCGGAATTCCACTCTGTGCCAGCAGGTATCCATGAAGCATGAGATCACAGGCAATAGCCTGGCCGATCTTGTCTGCATTTGCCTCGTACTGTCCAGCCTCAAGTCCTGACAGGGACGCTGTCGTTCCACACAGACGGGCATCTCCGAGTCTAGGATCATCGTTATAGAGCTCGCCTCTGGAATCACTGTTATATCCCTTTCCTGTGAAGTAATCATTCAGGAACTTCTTGTGTGCCACCTCATCTATACCGAACTGTGCCAGCCAGTCATAATCAAGTCCCCAGCCTATATCGTCATGACATCTGAGATAATTCAGGAACACATAATCCTTTGGAAGTGCACACACCTGATCCATCTGGCGCTTTAAGAGTCCCACATCCTTTGTGGCTATTGTGTTCCATGTAGACGCCATCGTGGTTACGTTGTAGAGCATATGGCACTCAGGCTTGTCAACTGTTCCAAAGTATGGAACTACCTTGGAAGGCTCCATAACGACCTCTCCGAGAAGGAGAACTCCAGGACATACTATCTCGCTGATTATCCTCATCATGCGCACAAGAGTATGAACCTGTGGCAGGTTACGGCAGTTTGTGCCTATCTGCTTCCATATATATGGAACTGCGTCAAGTCTTATGACGTCTATACCTCGGTTTGCCATATAGAGCATGTTGCCGACCATGTCGTTGAATACCATAGGATTTGCATAGTTCAGATCCCACTGGTATGGGTAAAATGTGGTCATGACCACCTGATTGCAGTCATTTATCCATGTGAAGTTACCAGGCGCCGTAGTTGGGAATACCTCAGGCACGGTCTCCTCATATATGTTCGGAACAAACCAGTCATCATAGAAGAAATATCTGGATCTTGCGACAGGATCCCCCTGTCTCGCTGCCCTTGCCCACTCATGATCCTCGCTTGTATGGTTCATCACAAAGTCCAGACAGCAGCTTATACCCTGTCTGTGACACTCTGCAGTGAGGTCCTCCAGATCCTCCATGGTTCCAAGCTCAGGCTTTACCTTCCTGAAATCCGCAACAGCATATCCGCCGTCATCCCTGCCCTTAGGGCTTTCCAGCAGTGGCATAAAATGAAGATAATTCACACCACATGACTTCACATATGGAAGCTTTTCTTTTACACCCTTCAGCGTTCCCGCGAATGCATTTGTGTACATCATCATACCCAGCAGATCATTCTGCTTATACCAGTCCGGCTTCTTGACACGGCTTCTGTCCAGCTTCTTGAGATCAGCATTTCTCTCCTGATAATAACCATACAGAGAATCACACAGCCAGTCAAATGCCTCCATGTTATTATTGTACAGCTCACAATATAGCCACTTGAGCTCATCGTATCTCTCCTCAAATCTCTTAATATATTCTGCAGTTTTTTTCACTATTTTTGAAGCCGCCATTTATCTTTCTCCTTTTCCATATCTATCTTCACGGAGACGGAGGTACCTGTCCCCTTTTATGTTAACTTACGGTTCTGTCAGCTATCAATGTTTCCACTTCGGATCTTTCCGGCATTACCTTGAGTGCCCCCTTGCGTGTTGTGATGATCGATGCTGCTGCATTTGCAAATGTGAGCATCTCCGTGAGTTTATCCTCGTCAAGATCATCAAGTCCATTGTCCAGTATGTAGTTCAGTACACAGGCACAGAATGTATCACCGGCACCTGTAGTCTCTATGGTGTTCTCCTGTATGAATGGCTTCGCCTCTGCCATCACATCACCATAATATGCACGGCTGCCGTCCCTTCCCATCGAGAGAAGTATCAGAGGTATGTTATATGTGTTCTGAAGGAGCTTTATGCCCTCATCGAAATCCTCTCTGCCTGTGAACCACTGTATCTCATTGTCCGATATCTTGAGTACATCGCACTGCTTCATGCCCCACTCTATCTGCTCATGAGCCTCATCCAGAGTCTTCCAGAGCGGTTCCCTAAGATTAGGATCAAATGTGATGATACATCCAGCCTCTTTCGCTGCCGCCACAGCCTTCTGCGTTGCAGCACGTGAAACCTCATATGTCAGAGACAGTGATCCAAAATGGAACAATCTGGTATCCTTTATAATACTCTCGTCCACCTCATCCGCGCTCAACATGATATCCGCCCCCGGATTTCTATAAAATGAGAAATCCCTGTCGCCATCCTCATATGTATGCACAAATGCAAGTGTGGTATGTACTTCACTGTCATACTTCAGATTGTCTGTATTGATCCCGGCATCAGCCACAACACCGGCAAGCATTTTTCCAAGGAAATCATCCCCAACTTTTCCCATAAATGCAGTCTTCTTTCCAAGTTTTTGCAGCATCGCCAGAACATTGCATGGCGCCCCACCAGGATTCGCCTCCATCATCATATTGCCCTGCCCACTGAGTCCATTCTGTGTAAAGTCTATGAGCAGTTCTCCAAGTGCCACAACATCAAATCTCTTCATGGTACATATCCCCCTTATAATCTAAAATAAATACGTGCCTGTTTATTTAACTGTTTATCAGCAATAGCAATGTATGAAACATGTTTCACCATATATGTGTATTCTACATTTTATCATCGCTAGACGTCAAGATGATTTTTAAATATCTGTTATTTTTATTATATCAGACATGCGATTTTAGCATATGGTGATATCTATAATATTCTTGTATTTATGTAACGCGAAGCCTTGTATATATTCACCACAGTTTCCTGCAATAGTATACTCAAGTTCATTGCTCAAAAAAAACATCCCCAGATCATCTATAATCACAACCTGAGGATGTTCTCCTAAATCCGCATATATTCTCTTTCATATATCACTGTTTTGACAGATACCGCATTGTATTACAGTTTTGTCACATTGGCAGCCTGTGGACCTTTCTCTCCGTCCACGACCTCATACTCTACTGTGTCCCCCTCTTCAAGAGCTTTGAATCCTTCCATATTCAGTGCTGAGAAATGGACAAAAACATCTGTGCCGTCCTCATCACATATAAAGCCGTAGCCCTTCTTTGCATTGAACCATTTTACTTTTCCTGTCTTCATAATACTGTTTCCTCCTTAAAAACTACATGGATTCTTCAAAGCGTGCCACTCTCGCCCGCTTTTTATATACAAAAAGGGACACAGAACGATATTGTTCTGTGCCCCTTTGCACTTACACTGACATTATATGGCCTGTTCATATATATTGCAAGTTTATTTTTTTCGTGACTTTATATCTTTCCTGATGTCATTAGCAACAACCGTCACTGACTTTTCCATATCAGCTATATCATCCTTAAACCTTTTTGATATCTCAGATGCATCTTTCTTCAGCTCAGCGTTCTTCTTCTCTGCATCTTTCTTCAGCTCTGATACCTCTTTCTCCGCGTCATTCTTTATCTGTTCTGCCTTCTTCTGTGCAGCTACAGCCTTTTTCTTTGCGGCGTCCACACGCTTCTTTGCAGCAACCTTAGCCTTAGCCTCCTTCTTTTCAAGCTCAGGTGTCATGTCTGTGTAATCATACTCAAACACAACGGTGGAAAGCGGCGGAACTGTGATATCTATGCTGTATGGTGTTCTCGCATTCTTCTTGTCCATCGCCTTTACGGCTTTGCTGTTCAGTCTGCCTTTACCGCCAAACTGTACATCATCTGAGTTCAGTATCTCCTTGTATGTGGTATAACATGGAACCGGTATGCTGTAATCATCCCTCTCAACTGGTGTAAAGTTACATACGAACAGCAACTGTTTCTTCGGTGTTGAACCGCGCCTTACAAATGAGAGTATACTCATATCCGGATGGTCACAGTCTGTCCACTCAAATCCCATCGGATCAGTGTCATTTGCATACATCGCATCATTTGTATTATACAGTTTGTTGAGCGCCTTGACGTATCTCTCCATTCCCTGGTTAAGCGGATTGTCAAGAACAAACCAATCAAGACTTCTAGCCTCACTCCACTCCCTTGGCTGAGCAAATTCCTGTCCCATAAAGAGCAGTTTTTTGCCTGGATGTCCATACATAAATCCATAGGCCGTTCTGAGATTTGCAAACTTGTTCTCCTCGCTGCCCGGCATCTTTTCTATCATTGAACGCTTGAGATGAACAACCTCGTCATGGGATATGACAAGGACATAGTTCTCAGCATACGCATATGACAGACTGAATGTAAGCATATTCTGATTGTTCTGCCTGAAATAAGGATCCATCTGCATATACTCAAGGAAGTCATTCATCCAACCCATGTTCCACTTGAACAGGAATCCGAGTCCGTCCATGGATGCCGGTGCCGTTACCCCTGCCCATGCTGTTGACTCCTCTGCTATGAGATATGCACCAGGATTTCTCTCCTCCATGATGCGGTTTATATTCTGCATGAGTGCGATAGCCTCAAGGTTTTCATTGCCGCCGTGTTCATTTGGCAGCCACTGTCCGTCCTGCTTGCCATAATCGAGATACAGCATGGATGCTACAGCATCCACACGGAGTCCGTCTATGTGGAACTTCTCAACCCAGAACAGCGCATTTGCCGTGAGGAAATTGGCAACCTCGTTCCTGCCATAGTCAAATATATATGTACCCCAGTCAGGGTGCTCTCCTCGTCTTGGATCTGGATGCTCATAGAGAGGCATTCCATCGAATCTTCCAAGACCATGCGCATCTCTAGGGAAGTGTGCGGGTACCCAGTCAAGAATGACACTGATTCCCTTGCTGTGCATATAGTCAACAAAATACATAAAGTCCACCGCAGCTCCGTATCTACTGGTCGGTGCGTAATAATTGGTGACCTGATATCCCCATGAGCCATCAAATGGATATTCTGATATACCCATAAGCTCAATATGGGTGTAGCCCATCTCCTTCACATAATCTGCCACCATCGGTGCAAGTTCTCTATATGAATAGAAACCTGCATCATCGTCCTCAACCTTCTTGCGCCATGAGCCTAGATGCATCTCGTATATCGCCATCGGCATGCGCATTCTGTCAGTACGGCTGACTTTGTCTCTCTCTTTCATCCAGGATGAGTCCTTCCATTTGTAACTGCTTATATCAGCAACGACAGACGCGTTCTCCGGCCTCATCTGACACTGATTACCATACGGGTCAGCCTTGTATAATATCTCTCCGTACCTGGTCATGATCTGGTATTTGTATACCGCCCCTGGTTCAATGCCAGGAAGGAACAGCTCGTATATTCCCTCATTTGCCGTGATTTGCATAGGGTTTACATTTCCATCCCAGAGGTTGAAATCTCCGACCACACTGACACGTCTTGCGTGTGGTGCCCACACTGCAAAATATGTACCGCTGACACCATCTATCGTCATAGGATGCGCGCCCAGCTTCTCATATATATTGTAATGTCTGCCCTCCGCAAAAAGATATGTGTCAAAGTCTGTTATGAGTGATTCAAATGAATATGGATCTGCACTGTTCACAACCGTGCCATCCTCATATGTAGTTACAACATTGTACTTGTTACCATCATACTCCTTCTTCTCAAAGTATATCGCATACAGACCTTCGTTGGTCATGCGCTCCATATTGTGAACTTTCTTGCCGGTTCTGGATGTAACCTCTACTCTGATAGCCCCCGGCTTGTACACCACGATTATCTGGCCCTCTCCGTAATCGTGAATACCAAGCAAATGCTTTGGTGCATTGATCTTACTGGCTATAAGCTCATCATAGAGCACCCAGTTTATCCACTCCTCAATTCTTTTTCTCATACCTACCTCCATATTTTCCGGTCATATGCAGACTCTCCAATCCGCGTGACCGCATAAGTAACATTTATTTGAATTTATGTGGACGTGACTTTTTGTAGCTGATCACTCTCACGATGATCGTAACTGCCAGTCCCACAAATATCGTACCCATATAAACACACAGCACATTCACTCCAAGTCCCGACGGAATGATATCCGGCAGAACATCATGTCCGGGAAAAAGCACCGTAGGATCCCCGTCAAATATGAGTTTCTTCATGCCATATAATATGCCATTTTTTGAAAGGAGCATCATAAGAAAGCTTATTATACCTGTTATAACTCCCGCTGCACCGCCCCACACGACGCACTCATAGAGTCTCCTTCTCCTTATCACCACAAAGCAGGCTATAAGTATGACGATCGATATAAACACACCGTTGCTTGCCTTTGACTTTATATCCCTAAGCTGGTCAAGACGTATCTCATTCTCCGTTGAAAGGTAGATGTTACCCTTTCTGTAGTCGTCATTCTCCGTACCATCCAGACCGTCACTTATTATGCTGTACTCTACCCACGCATCGAGATCTGATAGTTCTTCCGTCTGTCCAGTATTCATAACCGATGTTATCTTCCCATCTTTATAAGGCTTGTAGTTTACCTGCGAAACCTTTCTGACCATAAAGGAACACATGACCGCTGACGAAATGATAAGTATGACCAGCGACAGTGCCATTACCACTTGAAAAAATCTATATTTAGCCATTTGTACTTCTCTGTTTCCTGTTTATTTGCTTCTATAATAATACCATCTGAGTGTTTTGATGTAAAGGCGCGTAACAAAGTGTTTTGGGGTTTATGTGTCACTCACAAAGTCTGCAGTTTTACTTATATTTTTGGCATTTTTTGTTTAATTATACTTGACAAGATTTTGTGTTTCATCTATTATATGTGAGTATGTTTACATTGAATTGTCCGTGTCCGGTTTTAATGTAAAACCTTATTATATTTATTTAGAATTTATGGAGGTAAGAATTTTGGCTAATATCAAATCTGCAAAGAAGAGAATCAATGTTATCGAGAAGAAGACACTTAGAAACAAGATGATCAAGTCTAAGGTTAAGACTGTTATCAAGAAGGTTGAGGCTGCTATTGCTGCTGGTGATAAGGTTGCTGCACAGCAGGCACTTGTAGTTGCTACATCTGAGATCAACAAGGCTGCTTCAAAGGGCATCTACCACAAGAACAACGCTGCTCGTAAGGTGTCACGCCTTGCAGTTGCTGTAAACAAGATGGCTTAATCTTATACAGCATGATAACTAAGTAACTTTGACAGAGGATTAGATATATTAAACGGCTGCATATATTTGAACCAATCATAGTTATATAAAAAACAGCATCCCACAAGGATGCTGTTTTTTCATGCCCTTTTAAAGACCTCAAGGTCTTGTCATGAACCAACATGGTCTATGTTCCTGTCGTTACTGCCCTATTCACCTTCTATCTGCACAGTGAGTCCCCACGGACACATTCTGTTCGAATCTACAATTATCCACAAGACCGGAACTCCCTGACTCATCTCCTCGGCAGGCCATTCTGCATATCCATCAGTCAGGATGATTACCGCCCGCGGAAGTTTCTCATCCATATTGTCTGCCATATACTCAAATATGCTATCAAAATCCGTTCCGCCTCCACCCACAGGTTTTATGTCCATGAGCGAATCGACATCGTCAAATTCTACAGGCTCCGTGACCTGGAGGTCAAAAAAGCTCAGCATAGCCTTGAAGCTTGTGAACTGCATGACCGCGGACTTAAGTTCCGCGTATACAACTTCAAGAGCTTCATCTTCCACCGATGCACTGGTGTCAACCACAAACCATATATCCTCCACACTGTACGACTCTGTCTCATTAAATGCCGGAAGCAGAAATTCGCTGTCCGAGTATCTTCTATCCACCGGATTAAAGCTGTAATCATAATCATCACATGCAGTCTGTACAAAATCATGCAGAAGTTCCCGCCAGTTGACACGTCCAGCATCCGGCAGTTCTGCCGCCAGTCTCCTGATCTCCATCGGCATTCCTGCAAGACCTGACTCTCCCGCATCATCTATCGCCTGTCTGAGGATCCTGTTGAGCTCATCTACAAGCTCCTGATCTACCTTTATCTGTCCCCACAGATCGTGCCGATCAAGTGGCTGGTTCTTGTTCTCCTTATTTGCCTGAGCTGCAGGCTGCATTGAACTCTCATCTCCTCCGGGCAAAGACATTCCTCTGACCAGTAGCATGTCATATATATCCTCTGCACTGTACAGGTATCCCTCCTTGCCATCGGGAGCCTTGTGCATAACTTCACAGCCGTCAACCGCAAATGATGTGACACCCATGCTTTTCATAATATCTGAATTCACGACTATGTCTGCCGCAACATTGTATATCTCACTTATTTTATCCGCCCCCCTTATGCAGTGTCTCAGTACATTGTGCATAACCTCATGCATCATCACAAACTGAAGCTCCTCACTGCTCAGTCTGAGGACGAACTGCGGGTCAAATATAAGCCGCCTCATATCAGTTGCAGCCGTACCACAATCCGCAAGAGCAACTCTGAGGTTCATCAGTATTGATCCATAAAATGGATACAACATGACTATTTCGCTACGGGCTGCACTTATCGCCTCTATAACCTTTCTACGCTCCATATACCCTCCTTAGAATTTACACTGATCAAGAAGTTTTCTGTTGTTCCTCACAAAATCGTCTGACTTCTTTATCCATGAGATAAATGCCTCCGCATTCACGAGCATATCGCGAAGTCCTTCTATCTGAAGTATATTCCTGTATGTACACACGATGTAATCCTTCGGAAATCCATTTACAAATCTGCACATATTATCAAGTTCTGTGAGTGACAGTGATCTGTCTCCATCCATTTTATATGCAGATACAGCATACGAAATTATCCCGCTGATCAAGGCAAAGAGAACATCCGGAGCTCCCGGATATGCTACCTTCCGTCCAGCGAATATATCCTCGATCTTTGGGAGCTTGCTGTATACCTTGCACCAGGCTATAAACTCGGCGGCATCCCCCTCCCCTATATTTGCCTTTATCAGTCTGCTGTATGGACCTGGATCCACTGTCTCTCCAACCGCATTCAGAACATTGCTGACCGCCATCCAGCTTCTCGGTGTCGGGTATGCAAGCACATCCAATCCTACCTCGGCCCTGCAAAGCTTTGAGGAATCATAGGACAGATATCCCAGAATGAGTGGATTTACCCCATGGTTGAGCGCGTATCTCATCCACGATCCCGCACTTACCTTTATCTGAAAATGCATGAGTCTGTTTGCCAGGGCATTTGGCATGCGGTATGCCACTGAGCGGTCTGTCGTTCTGTTTCCTGCTGCAATAACTATCGTGTTATCTGGAAGTCTGTGCTCTCCAACTGAGCGATTGAGGGTTATCTGGTATGCAGCCGCCTGAACCGATGGAGGGGCCGCCGTCAGCTCATCAAGGAACAGCACGTTGATCACATCATCCGACGCATCCATATCAAATATTCTCGGCATCAGCCAGTCAGTAAATCTGCGCTGGGCATCTGCCACCGGAACGCCTCTGAGATCAACTGGAGAAAAGAGCAGAAGCCTTACATCAGTGACATTCACCCTCTTGTCCGTAGCCGTTCCAAGCCTGTCTGCAAATTCTCTGACTCCATCACTCTTTCCAACACCCGGAGGCCCCCACAGCATGGCCGCAGGGATCATATTTATCGGGTATCCGGCTTTTATCGTCGGAACATACACCCTTGTCATTTCCTCCACAAAATCATCCACCGAAACCGATGGTATGTTCATATTGATATCATTACTCATACCGCAATGTCTCCTTTCAATGTCTTATCAATATCTGCAAGCTCCGAGGCGAGCCTGTCGACTTCCACATCATACTCATTTCCTCTCTGTATCTCAGACTGTGCCATCTCTATCTGTTTTATAAACTGCTCACGCTCATTGATCGCCCTCTCCCTTTCCTGAGGCAGATGCTCCAGCACATTGTCTATCCTCTTTGAACAGCCAACTCCACGTCCGCCAGCCATCTTCACCTCATAGGAATTGCCACTTCCGCTCCTTAGCAGCACATATGGCTTAGCCGGATCCATCTTCTTCGGAAGCATCACGTCAAACCCCTGATAGTTTTCAAAAAAGCGGTCATACTCAGCAAATGAATTATTCTCCAGTGCGTACATAAGATCATCACCAAACATGGAACGATCATCTTTTGTAACCGGATGCTTATTTATATGATAGTACCCTGCATCGTACTCCATAGCTTTTATGCGTCTCTGTATTGCCCGAAGTCTTATCGGGGCCATGTCCAGCCAGTCCTGCTGACTGATAAGCTGCTTTCTCCTCTGTCTCTGATTGATGCGGGCACGCTCGAGACTGTTTGACACATCAACCCTCTGTCTTATCAAAGGATCACCTATGGCAAGTGCCTTTATCTCAGAATAATTGAGAACCGTATCCGCAGTGTCCGTCTCCTCCCTGTGAACTGCGGACATCGTACCCGACAGGAACTGGGCTATGAACTTCTGCTTGTTCTCAAGGATCTGCCATGTATAAGAATCAAAGCTTGATTCTGTGACATACCTGTATATGAACACCTCGCTGTTCAGGTTTCCCTGTCTGAGAATACGGCCCTGCCTCTGAACCATATCGGCCGGCCTCCATGGTTGATCCAGATGATGCACAGCGATCAGCCTCTCCTGGACATTTGCGCCGATGCCAAGCTTCATGGTTGAGCCGATCAGTATCCTTACCTTTCCATCGTTGAAGCTCTTCTCTATCTTTTTTCTCTGTGCGTCTGTCGCAGCATCATGGATATATGCAATGTCTGTATCCGGGATATTTCTTTTAATCAACTCTCCTCTCAGCTCATCGTATACATTAAATCCATTCCTCGGGGTGGATATATCACAGAACACGATCTGCGTTGTGTTCGGCTTCTCCCAATAAATACGAGCTACATTATCGGCGCAGCTTCCGCATTTGTTCTCAGTGTTATCACCTGTCTCATCAGGTCTGACAAGTCTAATGTCCAGAGCACACTTTCTTCCATCAACCGTGACTTTGAGAAGATTGTCCTCGCTCCTTCTTACTCTATGGGATCTTATAGCATCCGTCCGGTCTGCAAGATCGTTTATGTACCTCGTCTGCGCATCGGATTTGTGCACAAGTACATCATTGTAGCCATTGAAGTCCGGCAGCTTGAGTTCGCCCGCAGATACCTGATAGAAATCACACACTTCGCTGAACATCGCCATAAGTTCAGGCAGATTGTGAAACTTTGAAAATCTCGTGGTAAACCTGAAATTCTTGGAATCCACGTCAACCTCAAAACTGTGCTGCTGCTCGCAAAACGTGTTTACCCAGTCATTGAAATGGTCTATATGGCAAAGTTCCAGTTCCACCGGCTGGAGATATCTCTGAAGCACATACAGGTCGGCAAGTGAGTTGGTGATGGGCGTTCCAGTTGCAAATACCACGTGTCCCGAATCAAGGCTCTGTATATACTGGACCTTCTCAAGCATACTGTTTGCCTTCTTGGAGCCCTTGGCGTGCATGCCCACTATGTTGGTGACTCGTCCGTCTATTGTTATATTTTTATAATTATGCGCCTCATCCACCACCAGGATATCTATCCCCAGGTCGTCAAAGCAGGCTGTGTCCGAATCCTTGAAATTCTCCCTGTACTTCCTGTAAGCGTCGTTCAGCCTTTTAAGCTCAGCCTCAGCTCTTGACCTTTCTGCATACGTCCTGCACCGCCCTATATAACTCCTGTATGTTCTGAGTCTGGCCTCCCATCTGGCAAATGAACACTCCTTGCTGAGTGTTATCATGTCAAATGATGAATACGCCATGATTATCACATCATATTCGCCCGACTTCATCTTGCCAAGTGTTCCCTTGCGTTTTGCGGGAGTGAAATCCTTATTTGGTGATACCGCCAGGACTCTGTCCGACGGATACAGCTGTCTATAGGTATCATTCATGGCTGAAAAAGTCGTATTTGGAACGACCATCACTGCTCTGTGCCCAAGTCCTATCCTTATGAGTTCATGCACACCTGCGCACATCTCCAGCGTTTTACCGCTTCCGACCTCATGTGCAAGCAGGGTGTTCTTCCCCAATATGATATGAGCGATCGCATTTTTCTGATGCGCATACGGAGTCATGACCGGTGCCATATCCGCCAGTTCAAGGAAGCTGCCGTCATATCTGCTGCAGGTATATCCGTATCTCTTCATGTAGATCTCCTGCAGTTCTGTCTCTCTCTGCGGATCTCCATGTACAAAATCCTGCCATGCACTGGCTATCAGTTTCTGCTTCTCCTGAGCCTCAAGAGTAGCGTCTCTGTTGAGCACTCTCATTTCTCCATCCCGCTCAGGATTTGGCACACTGTCATACACCGCCACAGGCTTTGCATTCAGCATCTTTTTTATGATGGAAAGCGCAGACATTCGATCGGTACCATAGGTGAAATTATTGTTGACATACGATATCGCATACGACTTTTCTATAGTCCACACTCCCCTGAAGTCATCATACTTCACATCCGGATCCACTATCATCCCCAGAAGCTCGCCGATGAACCGTTCGATGTATCTTGGAGGTACCCAGCTTGAGCCCAGATTTATATGGATATCCTGACCTGAGACCATATCAGGAAGCTCTTTCTGAAGCAGGATCACTGTGTCTTCCATCTCCTTGACAGATTTCAGTAACATACGCGCTGACTCCAATTTCTTATAGAGGTTGCCCCGGAGCAGCTGCTGTCTTGACACCCAGGATACCGATGTGTCTTTGGACGTTTTATATCTGTCAGGATCAACCCATATCGCCTTGCCCGAAAGTCTGTCTGTTATATTTTTCTCAGATGCCCCCGTGACAGCTGACATGTAATCCAGATCGACGTACCCTTTGTTCCTCATTGACATGACAAAAGAATCCTCTATGCTGACCACTTCATCTGCTTCACCAGTCTCAGGCTCTCCTGTCTGGTCAAATTCGTACAGCATACCCATATCTTCTGCTGTATCCCACACATTTTCTTTATCCATATCGTCAACCTCCATCCTGTTAAACATCAGTCCATTCGAAGCCACCTTGTTCACTTACTTATAATATTAACGGCATCTGTCTATTTTAAAAGTAAACCTGTGGTATATAATGCACTGTTTCCAATTCAAAACTCTGCTTATACTGACAGCATAACATAGCCTATGCGGCAATTTTTTCACATGGGGGGATTGCAAAAAAATAAGCCTGCAAAATGTATATCGCACATTTCACAGACTTATTGCAAATATTCGACGATTTATAAAAATATCATAATAACTACATCTCACAGAGTTCCACTATCATTACCTCAAGCGCCGCCGCGTCCATAACCTGACCGGTCTTTAATTTGTAATCCATATCATTGCACTTCTCTACTATCCCCTTTAACTGTTCCACCGTATACGGCCTGCACTGCGCCTTATAGTTTTTTACTGCCCATACTGGTCCCGAGGTTAACTTTGCCAGCGATGCATCCTGAGCGCCCTCAGCCATAGCCATCTTCACAAGAAGCAGCTTGTTATATTGTCTCATGATACATGAATTGATCATTATCGGTGCCTCTTTGTTTTCCAGGAGATCATGATACATTCTTGCAGCCTTTTCTTTCTGCTTCGCTATGATAAGATCTATCATCTGATACACTTTACTCTCAGCGTCCTGGCTACAGAGAAGATCCACGTCATATTCACTCACCTGCTTCGTATCCCCGGCATAACTTATCATCTTATCAACTTCGTTCTTGATACAGTTCATGTCCATCTTGGCTGATTCTATTATCCTGTATATCGCCGTATCGGTTGTTGCCACCTCCGCGTCACGAAAGATCGACTTTACCCACGTCACCATCATCTTCTCATCTGGAGTTACAAATTCCAAAGCCTCTCCGTTCTTGTCAACTTCCTTATACAGCTTATATCTGGTGTCGACATCCATCTCCACAAATATGACCACGGATGTATTTTCTATATTAATAAGCTTTTTCGCAAACTCCTCATTACTGCTCTTGAAGAGACCACTGTTTTCTACGAGGACCACTCTCCTGTCTGCAAAAAATGGCATCTCATTGCTAAAGTCTATGATTTCCTGCGTATTTACCCCATTTCCTGCAAATTTCATAAAATTCAGATTATCATCTTTATCCGTAAGTGCGCCAAGAAGCTTATCCCTGTATTGATTTACCAAGTATCTCTCCTTGCCATACAGAAGATAGATCTTTGCAAATTCTCCGGACTTTATATTCTGATTTATGACCGCCATGGCGTTCTTCTTCTCTTTTTTCTTGGTTGCAGCCATACTTTTTCTCCTCCACACTCCTGGTTATTACCCGCTGATACCAGTTTAAATCGATATTCAGGTTGCTATTTGCATGTCAGCAGACTTGTATCTGACATTATTTTTGATGTCTATTCAACATTTTTAGCACAATCTGACCTCTTTTTATATTCACATATTGATTATTTCTATAATGTCACTTTAGTTTTATAATCACCTACAGATTGTGAATTTATGAATATTCACCTAATTTATGCAGATTCAATGCAAATCTAATTATAACGGAGGTTCAACATGGAAACAACAGAAAGATATAAGTTAAATAAGGAACTTGCCCAGATGCTCAAGGGTGGCGTTATCATGGACGTTACAACACCTGAACAGGCTAAGATCGCAGAGGCTGCCGGCGCATGTGCAGTTATGGCTCTTGAGAGAATACCAGCTGACATCAGAGCAGCAGGCGGAGTATCACGTATGAGTGATCCTCAGATGATCAAGGGAATCCAGAACGCTGTATCAATACCAGTTATGGCTAAGTGCCGTATCGGACATTTTGCAGAGGCTCAGATCCTTCAGGCCATCGAGATCGATTACATCGATGAGAGCGAGGTTCTCTCACCAGCTGATGATGTATATCATATCGACAAGAGACAGTTCAAGGTGCCATTTGTTTGTGGTGCAAAGGATCTCGGTGAGGCTCTCAGAAGAATCAATGAGGGTGCATCAATGATCAGAACAAAGGGCGAGCCTGGTACAGGTGATATCGTTCAGGCCGTAAGACATATGAGAAAGATGAACAGCCAGATAGCCGAGATCGTGAGCATGAGAACCGATGAGCTGTATGAAGCAGCAAAGAAACTTGAGGTTCCTTATGACCTTGTTCAGTATGTACACGAGAATCATCGTCTTCCAGTTGTAAACTTCGCAGCCGGCGGTGTTGCAACTCCAGCAGATGCAGCCCTTATGATGCAGCTCGGTGCTGAGGGTGTATTCGTAGGTTCTGGTATCTTCAAGTCTGGTGATCCTGCAAAGCGTGCTGCTGCCATCGTTCAGGCAACAACAAACTACAATGACGCAGATCTCGTAGCTAAGCTCTCAGAGGGACTTGGCGAGGCTATGGTTGGTATCAACGAGCAGGAGATCGCAATCCTCATGGCAGAAAGGGGTAAGTAGTATGCAGGTAGGTGTATTGGCAGTACAGGGAGCTTTCGCAGAGCATGAGCATGTACTTTCCGAGCTTGGTGTATCCTGCATCGAGCTGAGAAATGCTAAGGATCTTGAGAAGAAATACGATGCACTCATCCTCCCGGGAGGTGAGAGCACTGTTCAGGGAAAACTCCTCAGAGACAGTGATATGTTCGATACGATAAAATCTCAGATCGAGGGTGGCATGCCGGTTCTTGCCACATGTGCGGGTCTGATTCTTCTGGCACAGCACATTGAAGGCGACGACACTGTACACCTTGGCACACTCCCTGTAACAGTAAAGAGAAATGCCTACGGCAGACAGCTTGGAAGCTTCCACACCGTGGCAGATCTCAAGGGTATCGGTGAGGTTCCTATGACTTTCATCCGCGCACCTTATGTGGCTGATGTCTCACCCGATGTTGATGTTCTTGCTACAGTTGATGACAAGATCGTGGCGGTCAAGTACGGCAAGCAGTTTGCCTTCTCATTCCATCCGGAACTTGACAGCGACTACAGCATTCACAAAGCATTTATAGAAAGCATATAAAAAAATAAACCTGGATCTAAGCGTTGAGGAAGTACCTCATTCTATGCTTGGATTCCGGCTTATTTTATTTCACTTATTTATATTATTCAAAAGATTATCTTTTTATCTGTCAGTATCGTTTACCTGTTTATTTCATTTTATCAAGGCTTTCAAAATCTTTCATGCTCTCATGCTCTGGGTGCTTTGTGAGAGATTCCTCCTTCTCCTCTATCTTCTCAAGGAGCTCCTTGTACTCGTTGTCCTTAATATGATTACCTATGATCTCCGCCACGTCAGTGACAGTGACAAACGCAGATGAATCAATGGATCTTATTATACTCTTAAGCTCTCCTATCTCGAATCTCGTGAGAACACAATACAGCACTGTCTTATTGCCACTTATCATGCCTTTTCCCTGCATGATAGTGACCGTTCTGCCAAGCTGCTTGTATATCTTGTCAGCTACCTCTCTGGCATCGTCAGTTATGATCATTGCAGCCTTCGCCTGCTCCAAGCCAGATTCCACCATATCAAGTACCTTTGAAGTTATAAAGTATGTAAGCAGACTGTACATGGCTCTGTCGAGTCCAAACAACATTCCTGCTATAGAGTATATAATGAGATTCATCCCAAGTACCAGCCTTCCAACCGGCCAGTCTTTCTTCTTGTTCAGCATTATCGCCACGGTCTCTGTGCCGTCCAGACATCCGCCAAACTTGATTATGATTCCAACTCCAAGTCCAAGAATCACACCACCAAAGCATACAGCCAGTATCGTTTCCGATGTTGCATTCTCAAGAGGTTTAAATATCTCTACAAACACTGAAAAAACAATCATAGAATAGCCAGCCTTAACTATAAACATTTTTCCAAGCTGTCTCGATCCGATAATAAGAAATGGAACATTTAAAACGATCGTAAGAATACTGAGAGATATTCCCGTGAGATTATTGATCATGATACCGATACCGATAACTCCTCCATCAAGAATCGTGTTAGGAACAAGGAATTCTTCGATAGCAAATGCAGCTATCACCGCTCCAAGGGTCAGCATTACAAATTCCAGCAGCAAATTCAGTCTTTTTGTCATACCAATCATCCTTTCTTTTTGTTCGTCTGCACTACATGGACTCATCTGTATTGTTCTAGTTTCAAACCTCCCCGGTCAATCTTTACGCTGACCGCACCACATTCTATAGTGCTCTTTACACCTGCTCTGTGAGCTTCCAACCTGTCTAATGTCTCCGTGTGAGGATGCCCGTAACGGTTATCCGCCCCCGCAGATATAACCGCGAATTCAGGCGAGACGGCATCCAGAAAATCAACGCAACTTGAATAACGGCTTCCATGATGCCCCACCTTTAACACATCAGCCCTCACATCAGCATGTTCATCTAGCAAATACCTTTCTCCGGCTTCACCTAGATCCCCAGTGAATAACATCCTGTGTGACTGGTAATCCAGTCTTATGACCGCAGAAAGCTCATTTATATCATTTATACCAGTTTCCGGACCAGGATACAAGAAACTTAGCGATATCTTAGCCATATCTCTACCAAAAAGTTCATCCACACCTCCAGCAGACACCTCCATGGCATCTCCTTTTTTCATATACAGAATATTTACACCTGCATTTCCCGCCGCTTCCTTAAGCTCCTCAAAGTCATCCTGCATGCCGTAAAGCGGAAGCACTATGTTCTCTATGATTATTCCGGTATTTTCCGTCTGGAGTATATATTTCAGTCCTGATATGTGGTCACTATCCGCATGAGTCACAAATGCGTAATCTATATGGGCGGCCCCGTAATACCTGAGAACCGGGACTATAACGTATTCACCAACCTGGCTGTTGTCCGATGAACCGCCATCTATCAGGATGTTGACGCCTTTCCCCGATCTTATGAGAATCCCATCCCCCTGACCGACATCCATATACACAACGCGGAAATTCCTGTCATATGCCATGTACTCATAAGTCACACAGGTCACGGCGAAAAATACCGCCAGCACCGCAGCTCTCCTGACAGTAGGCCTCTCAATATTTTTCTGTCTGATCCTGCACAATAACCACAGCACTACAACAAGAGTCACATAATATACCGCAACCATCTCCACTGATACATGTCCTACATTTACACTGTATTCTGGCAATTTGCACATAAGTTCGCAAAGCGCCCGGTACGCCGCCAATATATACCGTACCGGCATCGCAAGAAACTGTGCGGTCACAGAGGCAAATCCCCAGACCCCCGGCATCATGCCGAAAAATATTGCCGCCATTGAACAGAATATCAACACGGATACAAACGGCACCACCACCATGTTCAATACAACGGAATACAATGGAAACTGATAAAAATAGTAGACCACCAGAGGTGTTGTCGTCAAAGTTACAGACACATTGATCCGGAGTGCAGAGAGTCTGCCCCCATGTCCCACTATCTTTTCCAACATAGGATCTACGACCGCTATCCCAAGTACCGCTGCAAAGGATAACTGAAATCCCGCATCCATGACTATGTACGGATCTGCCACAGCCTGTATAACACAGGCAATCCCGGCTGAAGTCATCATATCAGGGCTTCTGCCCTTTATCTTCGCCGCGACCACTACAGTCATCATGATGACCGCCCTGCACGTAGAGCTGGCTAGCCCTGTCATCATACCATACAGCACTATCACACATACCGAGACTATCCCCGGCATCACATTTGAACCGCTTATCCTCCTCAGCAGCTTAAACAATGTCATTCCTATTATCGCTATGTGGACACCCGTCTGGGGTTTTATCCTGTCTAATATAGATGGTATAACTTCTTATTAAAAAGGGATACCTAGCCCTCAAGGCTTAGGGGGGACTATCCCCTATGGGATACGTTCCCGGGGATAGCTTGAAAATCGGATATTTTCAGATTTGTATAATTTGGCAGAATTGTTTTTATCTGTATTTCTATGCTTCACATATAACACTACTTAAGCCGAGCAACTTCTACTAAATCATTTTCCCTCACTTCAAACACTTTTAATGCTTCTGGAGGTACTGAATTTCCAGCAAGTAGTGATCCATATTCCTCTTCGTTATAAAAATAGATGGATATAAATCTTCTCAAAAAAGTAATATTATCATATATTTTTTTCGGTATGGTTTCTTCCATATAATCTGTGAAATCAAAGCCACAAGAATATAAGAGGCTTTCATACTCTCGGTAAGCCTCTCTATAATTCATTGGAGCAAAAGTTTCCATTTCCGACCAACGACTAGCATACTCTAAAACATAACACTTTCTCTTTTTAGCCATCCAATCATAACATAAATTGTATGTAGTAGAAAAGTGTCCATTTACTGCTGAACGGACATCATCTAGCGTATTCAATATTTCTGGGCAACTACTAATGGTCGAATAGTCTTTCATTTCATCCAATGTTGCATGAATAAAGCATTCCACGGTTGCATCATAATAATATAATTTGGTTGCAAGATAAGTAAGTTTTTTAAAGCTATCACATCTTGAATATCCTGTGCAAATCCGTTCTCTGCCATTATAACATTCTGGACAGATTTCTTGGTCTCTCAATATTGGATATGTTTTTCCTTTAATTTCTATTTTGTGTTCATCAACATTCACTTTAATTTTATGTTCTAATAAAAATCGAGATAAAGGGGTGTCCTCTTGGAGCATGGTCTTCAAATCAAGAATACCTTTATCCATAAAGGAATGGATTTCATCTTCTGTAGATGTTGTCATATGACGGCACACTATCTGCATTTGACTGCTATCGTATTCGTTTAATTTTAAATCAAACTTTTTCACCAATGTTTCCGGCGATAATGTATCACGGTTGACCTTAATAAAATAATCCTCAACCGTTTCCTTATCCAACCTATAGTATTCACAGAATTTTTCTACAAGCTCTGTTGCACTATCGTTAAAAAAATCAAAAGTTATCATAATGTCTCCTATGATTTTAAATGTATTTGAGTTTATATTATAACAAAAATGGTGTGGCTGTCCAACCATAGTCACACCATTTTTGTAATCCATTTATTGGTTATTTTCTTTCTTTGCAAAGAATGCACCGTAATCAAACATCTTCATGCTCTGATATCTGCCGATATCCAGCAGGGAAGATATAATTATCTCCACGTCCTTATCTTCCCCGGACGGCTCATGCAGTCTGTTGCACAACCTTTCATAAGCAGCAAGCATCTGGGCGTATAGCTGTTCGCAGTATTTTCCTTCTGCAAATTCATCCTCCACCACTTTACTTTCCTCAATCTCGCACTCATCCAGATTGTAAGCACCATTCATCAGATCGTAGATCACTGTTTTGAATTTCTCATCCCGTACACTCATATACATCCTCATCACTTTCTTTGCCGTAAAGAATGCATAGAAAAAGGGAAAGCAGCCATTTCAGATACAATTGAACTGCTTCCCCTTACTTTTTCAGCGTTCTTACGAAGTTCATCAAGATTCTCCGTTCATCCGCATTCAGGTCATCCCATATTTCCAATAATTCTTCTTGCTCATCTGTCAGATCAGGCCGCATACCTTCTCCGGCAAAAAACTGTGCGATTGATATTCCGAATGCATCGCAGATTCTTTCCAAGGTTGGTACTGTCGGTATACTCTTCTTGTTGATTATATTTCCCAAAGCCGTCTGTGACATGTCAGTGAGCTGTGCAAGCCTGTATTTGGAAATCTTGTGTTTGCTGCATAATTCTTTTACCCTCTTTGGTATGTACTCCTCTGTACGCAAGTAAGTTACACCTCTCTTCTATCTGTACGATATACATATTGTAACCGTAAAACAGAAGAAATATTAGAACCATATCTCTTGTGTATTTTACTCTAGTGAAGTGGAGTATGCAGATAAAAAAATATGAACAGCAGACATATACAGTTCAATCCTCTATCTCCTTGAAACCTTATTTTCCCTTGTTTCTATCACCCTTTTATCGTCTGGTTGCATTCATAATGCATACCATCCGTATGCAGATTCATCAACACAAATCGTTCGACATATTTCGCACTTTGCTCCCTTTCTGCTCCACTCTGCTTTATCAAATTACCCAACTTTTATTCACCCATTGATAGATAATTTACTGTGCGTAAGAAAAAGAAAACAGGAGGTACTATTATGAATCAGACGCAGCAGTCATCTGTCGACCACCGACAGATAGGATATCGCATCAAGGAAGTAAGGGAGCAGAACAATTTCTCACAGGCAGAGCTTGCGGAAAAAACGGAACTCTCCGTTTCCTACATAAGCCACATTGAAAATGCAAAAAGAAAGGCCAGTCTGGAATCCATCATCCGTATCGTCAATGCCCTCGGCATTACCATAGATGAACTGCTTGCCGGAGTGCAGATGCACAATCCCACTGCATATCAGACGGATATCGATATTCTCATGGAAGAATGCTCGGAGAATGAGAAACGCTTCATCTTTGAGCTGATAAAAGCAAGTGTTGATGCCATGCATAAAAACGGCTGGGAGCTTGCATCCAAAGATGGGCAGAGGTAACGGCACATCATTTTCACACAAATTATTTTTCTTTGGAATAGACTATAGGGATATGCGTGTCCGTATGGTCTATTTTATTTTGATATGAAAATTTTATAATAAACTCATCATAAAAATGAAGGTGGTTAGTCATGAACGAAAATGAGCATAAGGCCGGTTCTGTTGCCGACCAGAAAAATAAGATCAGGGAACGTTATAAAGGTGTCAGTCTTGATGAACTTGATGTGATTCCAGCACTTCCACAGGAAGATATCTTTGCTGTTGAAAATGAACAGCGTGTTGCCGTATATGCAAGGGTATCCACGGATGATCCGAGACAAACATCCTCTTACGAACTGCAGAAAAACCACTATCATGATGTTATCAGTAAAAGTCCGAACTGGAAACTCGTACAGATTTATGCGGATGAAGGTATTTCCGGCACTTCCCTGCAACACCGTGACCAGTTCAAGCTGATGATCGAGGATTGTAAACAGGGCAAGATAGATCTTATCGTTACAAAAAGCGTATCCCGTTTTGCAAGAAATGTCGTGGACTGCATCGGATATGTCCGTGAGCTGCTTGCCCTTCCCCACCCTGTCGGTGTGTTCTTTGAAACGGAAAGGCTCAATACCTTTGACCCCAAAAGCGAGATGGTGCTTTCCTTCATGGCCACACTTGCACAGGAAGAAAGCCATACAAAAAGCGAGATCATGAATGCTTCCATTGAGATGCGTTTCCGGAGGGGAATATTCCTGACACCGATACTTCTCGGATACGACCATGATGAAGACGGCAATCTTGTCATCAACGAAGAAGAAGCCAAAATCGTAAAGCTCATATTCATGATGTACCTAAACGGATGCACCTGTCAGGAGATTGCCGATACCCTGACGGAACTTGGATGCATGACCAAAAAGGGAAACACCGTATGGTCACCCGGCTCTATCCTTCAGATACTGCAGAACGAACGCCACTGCGGCGATGTACTCGCACATAAGACCTATACCCCAAATTATCTGAATCACAAATCAAAGAAAAATATGCAGAACCGTCCGCAGTACCGTAAGCGCAACCACCATGATGCCATCATATCGAGGGATGACTTCATTGCAGTACAGAGGCTTATCAGTAATGCAAAATACGGAAATAAAGGACTGCTGCCGGAGCTTAAGGTCATCCCGGAAGGAGTCCTCAAAGGTTTTGTTTCCATCAATCCAAGATGGGCCGGATTTAAGGAAGATGACTATATCAATGCTTCTGCAAGTGTATATAACGGCACGGAACAGACTTCTACTTCTTCTGCCCCGGTAGAGGTACAGTCCGGTGACTTCGACCTCCGTGGATATGAAATTGCACGCTCCCAGTTTTTTGACAGTACGGACCGTATCACTGTCACTTTCAGTCAGGGAGACATCCGTTTTTCCTGTCCTGCCGTCCGAAAACTTGAAAGCACGCTTGTAGAACTGCTCATGCATCCGCAGAAACAGATTCTTGCAGTAAGGACTGCCGGAAAAGAATGCCGGAATGCCATGCAGTGGTCTAAAAAGAAAAGCGGGATCAGTTTTCCAAGGGGAATCAGCGGAACTGCTTTTCTCTCTACCCTGTACTCCCTTCTCGGCTGGAAGGATGACTGCCGTTACCGCATCACCGGAATAAAACGGGGCAAGGGAAATGATGCCATTCTGCTATTCAATCTGACAGAACCGGAAATATTCATACCAAATGACACAGTAAGCTCACTTCCGGAATCAGATACATCCGTAAAGCCTTTTACTGACAGCAACCGCAGGAATGTCCGTGCTTATCCGCCGGACTGGGCTGATACATTCGGCAGCAACTATTACAGCCACGCACAGGCACAGGAACTTGCCGGATTTGGAAAAGGCATGGAGCCTGACATATCCCATGCATCCGTCATATACAAAGACAGTGACATACAGGTCACCAGCAAAGATGACATAGAAAGAAATATCGAACAGATCATGTCCGATATGAAGGAGAATACAGATGAACACACAGACGAACAATGAAAGAAACACCATTTCCGTTGTGGAAGATGATGCATTCAGTTATGACGGCTATCAGGTAGTCCGTGGAGAATTTTTCGCACATACCTACGAACCGTCATTTACCTTTAATTCCAACAAAGTATCCGTAAATACCGCCTGTATCAAGAAACTGCCGGATACGGACTTTGTTCAGATACTTGTTAACCCGGACGAGAAAAAACTGGCAGTACGTCCATGTCAGGAAGACGAGAAAGATTCCTTCCGGTGGTGTTCCGCAACATCAAAACGGTCACCAAGGCAGATCACATGCCGTATCTTTTTTGCAAAAGTCGTATCCCTTATGGGATGGAATTCAGCATACCGTTATAAGTTGCTCGGCAAACTTATAAAGTCAGACAACGAGCTGCTGTTTGTTTTTGACCTTACCACACCGGAGATCTTTGTACGCTCTGAAAAGGAAGACGGAAAAATAAAGACATCCCGCACCCCAAGCTATCCGGAAGAATGGCAGAACCAGTTCGGTGTACCTGTGGAAGAACACCAGAGCAGTCTTCAGATCAATATGTTTGACGGATATGCGGTATTCGGCATTTCCGAAAACAGCATCACTTCCACACCGGAAGAAAATCCAGAACATCCAGAAAAGGAGGAACAACACTATGAACAGACAAACCTCTTTGAAGCCGGTCCTTTGCATTGACTTAAAGAAAAACAGAATCCGCATACATAAACTTACGCTCCATATGCTCGGTGACCCTGAGTATATCCAGCTCCTTGTAAATCCCAAAAGCAGCATGATTGCCGTAAGGAAAAGCGTCCGCAGGGATTATCTGGCACACCGTGTACGCACCTGTGGATCTGACAGCCACTACTGCTGTGAATTATACAGTACGGAGCTTCTGCAGGCCCTGCGTGTCACCAACGTGAATCTGGCAGAGAACCAGAGCTACCGTATCTACGGTGCATTAAATTCAAAGGAATGTCTCGCCAGCTTCTCCATGAATGACTGCGTGCTTGTGGATGATACGGCAAGAACGGAGGAAGCACTATGAATGACATGCCAATGCCGGAACTTGTAAAAGACCCGGAATTTACAGACCTTATCCAGCCGAGGAACACACAATACATGGAAGAACTTGAAGAGGATATTTTTTACCACGGATGTACCGACCCTGTATGTGTATGGAACAATATCATCATAGACGGTCATCTCCGCTATGATCTCTGTAAAAGGTGGGATATACATTTCACTTTAAGACGCATCCTGTTTGACAGCCGGGATGAGGCAGTATCCTTTATCTGCCGTACACAGTTAAAACGCACTGACCTTACGGGGGAATATAAGAAATATCTGATAGGCAGAATGTTCCGTGCCGAAATGAATACAGCCGTTGGAAAATTCCTGAAAGAGAATCCTGATAAGACTGCAAACCCTGACGGACAGGTGTCACAGAAATATGTACGCAAGACAGATGTCGCAACCATCATAGGGAATGAATACAATTTTGGTTTTTCCACTGTAACAAAATATGATATCTATGCCCGTGCGGTCGATGACCTGAAACGGAAAAGTCCTGAGATTGCACAGAAGATACTGACCGGAAAACTCCGTGTATCCCATGAGAACATCATAGAGCTTTCCCGTCTTCCAATCGAGGATATAAACGGACTGAAACGTCTGCTGGACAGCGGTTCTATCGACCGCATCGGCTACTCACAGCTCCGGCACGAATTAAGATGGCAGAGGCTTCCGACCGGAAAACCGGATTCACGGAGAATAAAGAGGGAAAAAGCCAGTGCCGAAGCCGGAATCAAACAGATGCCGGCCACGGATCCGGATTCGGAACTCGAAAGCCTTAAATTCACGATCCCTTCATGGTCAAAGACCATATCAAGGACAATGGAACTTACTGATTTTACTTCTACCTCCACCAAAGCAAGGCGCGAAGTGAAAATGCAGCTATTAAACCTGACAAGAAAAATAACAAAACTGCTTTCGCAGCTTGAGGAGGATGATTCGAAATGACAGAAGAACAGATAAACGATGAACAAAGGACAGAAATCGACCTGATGCAGTTCGTACCAAAGGTACACTTTGAGCAGATACCTATCAGAAACCTTGTATCCAATCAGGAATACCAGCGCAACCTTTCACAGCATCATGTAAAAAACGCTGCTTCCCACTTTGACCTGTATCAGATAAATCCAGTAAAGGTCAGCCGCAGGGACGGGATAAATTATGTATTTAACGGACAGCACACCATTGAGATCGTTGCACTTGTTTCCGGCTCCCGTGAAACACCCGTATGGTGCATGGTCTACGATGATCTGGAATATGAACACGAAGCGGATATCTTTGCAAACCAGATGAAATATGTAAAGCCCCTTCTGCCCTATGAGATATTCATGGCAAACATAGAGGCCGGTAATGATAAACAGCTCATCATCCGTGATCTGGTAGAGTCCTATGATCTTACCATTACTTCAACAACTGCTCCGGGAGGTATCTGTGCCGTTGCAACACTGGAAAACATCCACGATAAATACGGCTACCATATGCTCGACCATGTGATCCGCCTGATTGCTGCCACATGGGAAGGCGCATCCCAGTCCTTCAGTGCAAATATGATGAACGGTCTGGCACGTTTCCTGAATGCATACGGTGATGCCGTCAAAGATGATGTTTTCAAGGAGAAGCTCGGAAGGATATCCATAAAGGAACTTTCACGCACCGCCAAGGACAGGCGTTCCGGCTCCCTTGGATTTGCGGAAGCGATCCTTATCGGCTACAACAAGAAATGCCGGAATCCGCTCCCTTGGGATAAACTATACACCCACAAGCTCCCGCAGAAAAAAGCCGTGGAAGAAGAAACGTCCGATATCCCGGAACAGGATGATACTGACCGGATGGATATGGACGGCCAGAGCAGCCAGCTTGACCTGTTCGGATTTCAGGATGATGAGGTTTCCGAATAGTTTATACGGAAACCTTTATCCTGCTTCCTTCCAGAAAGAAGAACTCATATTTCTTTGCACCAAGCACCGTCACTTCCGCAAGGACAAGCTGTGCGATCTCAGGAACAAATCTGCCAAGCGGTTCATTCCCCGTGGCTTCCATCATCTGCTCTGCCCTTATCTTTTCAAGCGAGCTGCCGTCTGTCTTCATCTGATTCCATCTTTCCATGAACTTTTCCCTGTCTGCCACCAGTTTATTGAATGCCTTCACAAATCCCTTTTCAATGTCGGAATTGTCAACATAGGCATTGCTGCATGTTACCCTTCCATCCGTCCGGTGGTTCTTGCACTGCCACTGTACGATTCCCCTTGATTTCCATGAATGTCTTGTAAACAGGCTTTTGCACTCACCGCAGAATACTTTCTCGCAGAACGGCATGCAGTCCGCACCGTAACTGTACCTGTCTGTTCCGTGGTCCTTCATGAACCGTTCCCTGCGTTCAAATTCTTCCTGCACCGCATTCCATGTTTCCTTATCTATGATCCCCTTATGGCTGTCCTTAACATAGACCTGTGCGACCTCCCCGTTATTTTTTACCTGACGCTTGGTAAGGAAATCAGCCGTATAAGTCTTCTGCAGAAGCGCATCGCCCATATGCTTTTCCTGTTTCAGGATACCCACGATTGTGCTTGGATACCATTTCGTCTGTCCGTTGCATCCCGGAACCTTCTCTTCCGTCAGTTCCTTCGCAATCTGTGCCGGATTGATGCCGATAAGGAAATCCCTGTAGATACGTCTTACCGTTTTTGCCTGTTTCTTATTGATGACCAGCTTACCGTTCTCATCCTTATCGTATCCTAAGAACTTGAATGTATTCAGATGCATCTCACCATTCTTGAATTTGGTGCGGATGCCCCATTTGCAGTTCTCCGAAATGTTTCTTGACTCATCCTGAGCAAGCGAGCTTAATATCGTGAAAAGCAGCTCCCCAGTGGAATCAAGGGTGTTGATGTTTTCCTTTTCAAATATGATGCCGATTCCGAAGTTCTTCAGCTTTCTGGAATATGCCAGGCAGTCCTGCGTGTTCCTTGCAAAACGGCTGATGGATTTTGTTATGACAAGGTCTATCTTACCGTCCTCGCAGTCTGCGATCATCTTTTTGAACTGTTCCCTTTTCTTTGTATTCGTACCAGAGATTCCCTCATCTGCATAAATGCCAGCCATTTCATAATTCTCATGCTCGTTGATATATTTTGTATAATACTCGACCTGTGCCTCAAAACTATGGAGCTGGTCTTCCTGATCCGTTGACACACGGCAGTAGGCTGCCACCCTTATCTTCTTTTCCTGTACTGCCTTATGCCCTGTCCGCACCTTTTGGCTTCTTGCTGGTATAACTGTAACGCTTCTTGCCATTCTTATCATCCTTTCTCTGAATATAAATATCTTTTTTGATTTCTCCCCATCCCTTTATGATGGTATCCGGAACCCTTGTCCCATCACAGAAGTCTTTCCCCTTCCGCTTTCTCCCGTTGCATACCCATATGACCTTATGGTTTTTGGTGTTTACATGCCTCACGAGTCTGCTTCCGCATAATCCGCAGAAGATCTTCTCCCTGTACGGATACTCTGTTTCCGTATTTTCAGGGATCGGCTCCGGCTCTTTCTTCTTATGCCTTCTTTTCCATGAGGCTTCTTTCAGATAGGTAAATTCCTTTTTTCCCTTATCTGTCTGTTTTTCCCCTATATACATATTTTCATCGAAATGCCATGCCCCGCGCAGGACTCCGTCCGGAATGTTTATTCCTTCACAGAAGGACTTCCCATACCGTTTTGTACCGCTGCATCCCCAGTTCAGCCTGTTGCCGTTACTGTAGATCCTTTTGTAAAGCGGGTGTCCGCATCTGGCACAGAAGATCTTGTTCATGTATGGATAATTTTCTTCCGTGAACTCTTCGATCACCGAGCCTTCCGCAAGATAATCCCGCTTTGCTTCCAGTGCGTCCTGTGCTTTCTGCCAGAGTTCGGGGGAAACAATGGCTTCATGGTCATCTTCGATGTACCACGCATCCACTTCTCCCCTGTTCCTGACCAGTTTTCTTTCTTCATTCACAAAATACTTATGCATGATGTAATCGCCTTTGTAGATTTCATTTTCCAAAATACGAAGCACCGTGCTATCAAGCCATTTTGCACCACCCACCGTTTTTACATTATTTTCATTCAAGTAACGTTTAATAGCTGCAAGGGTATATCCCTGTGCTGCCATATCATAAATTTTTCTTACCCATACCGCTTCCTCTTCATCTGCAATATAGACTCCCCGCTCATCCTTCTTAAATCCGAAAGACCGCTCAAGGTACTGCACGGGGATCCCTGCCTCGTACTTTCTCTGGTACACCATCTTTGCACCAACGCTTCCGCTCTCACTTTCTGCCTGTGCAAATGCAGCAAGGATGGTAAGCATAAGCTCGCCTTCCCCTGACAGGGTATTGATATTCTGAAGTTCAAAAAAAACACCTACATTCAGTTCTTTCAGCTTTCGTGTAGCTTCCAGAACGATTGAGGTGTTTCTTGCAAAACGTGATACTGATTTTGTTAATATAAGGTCTATCTTCCCTTTTTGTGCATCAGCAAGCATCTTCTGCAGACCGGGTCTTTTTTCCTTGAACCCTGATATAGCAAAGTCACTATAAACTCCGGCATATTCATAAGACGGGTTCGCTTTTATGACTGTTTCATAATGCCTTATCTGGTTTTCCAGTGAATTTTCCTGTTCATCCGCATCCGTTGATACACGGCAGTAAGCACAGACTCTTAATTTTCTCTTCTGTTCCCTGTTTCCTTCCCTTATCTGAATCTCCAAGCTCTGCCACTCCTTTCTCTTTGGGTAGTCTATATATCACTCTGAAAGCCAATAATAGCAAGTACAATCTGCGATACCTTTCACCTTTCTTTCCTTGGCATAAAAGGAAAAAAATACGGCTGACAGCCATTACTGACCATCAGCCATATCCTTATTTCAGGAGTTCATTTACCCTTTTTTGTACTGCGGAATAATCATATCCTGCAGAAGTGATCCTCTTCTTTCTGTCAGCACCATTTCCCCAGTCACCATGAATGACTTCCCTTGCGATCTCATCCACGGATTTCTTGGATGGCGAGAGCTTTTTATTCACAATGCTCTGGATGGCAGAATAATCATATCCCGCCTGAGACAGACGATTCTGCCTATCCGTGCCATTCCCCCACTTTCCGGCAATGACCTCTGCTGCGATCTCCTCGTTTGATTTCTTTGCCGGAGCACTGCTGTTTCCCTTTGCATAGCCATTCAGTCCTGCTGCCTTGATCTTTGTTGGGAAATCCACATAGCAGTAATCCTGATCACAGGTCTGTCCGTTGATCTTATTGCTGCGGATAAGGTTCGTCTCACCGCCAAACTGCCAGATCTGTGTTTCCGCACCGCTTGCCGGGGCCGGCTTGCTCTTTCCCCATCTGGCAACCCAGTGGGTGTAGCGGGTAAGCTCCACATCGTTCATCTCGCTGTTAAAAAATGACTCGGATGAATAGATGCCGACCCAGTATCCGGCAGCTTCTACTGCAGAACAGAATGCCTTTACGATCTGTGTCAGTGTATTCCTGTCATTCTTTGTGATCATGCTGCCTTCCACATCATAAAAGACAGGGTACTCATATCTCTTTCCCTTGAGCAGTGAAAGGAAGTATTCTGCCTCTTTCTTTGCATCTGCCACGCTTCTGGCATTTCCATAGAAATATGCTCCCTTTGGAAGCCCGCATTCCTCGCATTTCTTATAGTTCGCTTCAAACCGGCTGTCCTTATAAAGCCCGGCATCAGCACCTCCGGCTTTGATGATTGCGAACTCCACGCCTTCCTTGCTCTTAGCCCTTGCAAAGTCAAAACTACCCTGCCAGTGGCTTACATCGATTCCAAATTTCTGACTCATAATATGATCCTCCAATTCTTTGTAATAAAAGAGGGAAGGTGCTACCCTTCCCCGTTGTCTTTGTCATCTTCTGCTCTGTCATGGAGCTGTTCCAGAACGGCTTTTATCTTTGCCGGAACAGGCAGTCCCAGATGGGATGCATTCTCCAGAAGGGATATCCCTTCATTTGAGATGTAGAAGAAAATGGCTGCCGTCCGAAGCACGCTTCCGGTGCCGATGACATGTACATCCATAATGTTTGCAATACCGACCATAAGAAAAATCAGCACCTTACGGCAGATTCCCTTAAAACCGACTGCACTGGACAGTTTCTGGTCACTGATTGCACACATCACTCCCGTGATATAATCAATCACCACAAACGCAAGCAGTGCATAAAGCAGACCGTCACATCCGCCAAGGAAATAGCCGAGCCATCCCCCGACTGCCGTAAATACAAACTGTACCGCATTCCAGAATTCCTTCATCGTCTTGTCCTCCTTTGATTTTTTGTATGAAAAAAGCAGCTACCCGTAATGGATAACTGCCGATTTCCAAAAATTATTTTATTGTTCCTTTGTTTCTGTCAATGTATAAGTGATTTTCATTGTCTTATCTGCTGTCTTGATTACCGGAGTAGCAAGATTATTTATGGTTGCAAGATACGGGGTATATAAATACAGATCCTTATAATTTCTATATCCATTGTAACTGTATACCCATTCTTTCAGCATATACGTCTTATATCTCGCCATCTGTTTTTCACCCCATGCACAATAACTCTGATAACCAATCGAGCCAATCTTCTGTGCGGGTTTTCCATCTTCAAAATACCAGCCATTGATGACCATATCATCATCCACAATATATGAATATTCATTACTGCTGTTATAACTATAATCTGTTACCCTCTCAAGATTTGCGACATTCGTGGTATCCAGACGGTACAACTTGCTATTGTCGCTCGATGCGCACATCAGCCATTTTCCACTCATTCCAATACTGTAAAAATCATTTATCCCGTCCGGCACTGCAATTTTCTGTGTTGTGCATTTGCCATTCTCTATCTTGTCCATATAGAATTCATAGCCGACATGCTCAAACTGCTCTGTATCACGGTACGTGTAAGAATACTTTTGATTTGTCTTCCTTGCTGTTCCGTACCAACAGCCGTCTGCACCATGAAAAAGATAGTTTCTTATATTAGAATTATCCTCGCTCGGACAGTCATACTCCCCTTTTGACGGAGAACCAGTTCTGTGAATCCAATATGGATAATGCCCCAAATCAATCTCTGTAGTTTCGGACGCATCAAAAGCCTTCTGCGATATCAGATTTTCTACCAGTCCCGCATGAAGATATTCCTCCGGCACTTTCTTAAGCAGTACCTTCTTAGAATTATTTCTCGCTATCATCTCAAGACGATATCCATCTTTAATATAAGTCCTTTTATTTGGTCTGTAACTTTCATCACTATAACTGTTATTCTGTGATGCCCACTGACCGATACGAACCAGATAATTATTTCCGTTTTCCTGTCCGATACCCGCAATCCTGTTTGTAAGAGCAATCGCTGATATCGTTCCATTTGCCTGTGAAGTTGCAAAATCCCAGACAAACTTATAACCGCCATCAACTCTTTTGCTTTCCGTAAGGTTTCTGCTGCCACGTCTTACATCCGTTGTATTATTTGCATCACTTGACGCATAACCAATAAGCGGGTTGGAAAATGGGGCATAGATATTATCTACTCTCTCCTCCAATGGTTCCTGATATAAAAGAATGCCGCCCGTGAGTTTATTCACGATTGGCAGCATCCATTTCTCACCAGACTCTCCGTCAAAAGATGTATTGTTATACAACATACCCAGAATATTGGAATTTAAGATATCTGATATGGCTTCCGTGACAAGGTTTGTATCCTCACACACTTCCTTCTTCCCAGTATGCACATCCGTCAATTCTATTACACTTTTACCCTTTAACATTCCTATTCCTCCGTATTCAAAAAATCTGTGATCACATTTGCGATATACCCGTCAGCACCGCTGAGTACAAATCTGTATTTGATCATCCCAGTGATTGCTTTCTCCGCCCATGCATCTGAGCTGACTGCTTCAATTGCTACCTTGGACATACCGGATGTTTCCTCAGTAAACTTGACCCAGTTATTATTTACATACCCCAACCATGTCCCGCCATCATCAAATGACACGGCAAACAAACATTTCTCATCACAGTCGCAGGTGACCTTCTCTATTCCAAGAATGGTGTAATGGCTCATGTCGATATTTTCAGAGTACAGGACCTGTGGCTTTGGCACACCCTTATAATTCAGTTTCATATCTGGAAATTTGTTTGCTGAGTCATGCCAGTAAAGAATAGTCGGATTCTTAAGTCCAATCAAAACATTCCCATCTGGTAGATCCGGCAGTCCATAGGTTTCAAATACAGATGCTGTAAGTTCCGTATCCTCAATCGGTGTCAGTTCATCATCCGTAATAGTATAAAAAGTGCCAGCCCCATCTTTAAAAAGATATCTTCTGTTATATGGGTCAAGAAATACGGGCGGCTCATATGATAATTCATATTCATTGCCCATATCATCCTGATGAAGAAATGACACTATGCTGTCCTTTTCAATCGTAAATGAAACGTTCTTGGATTTTGTATAAAGCACACACTCTCCGATATTGGAGGCAGATGTCGGCACTTCTGTAAAATGCAGAACAATGTCTCCGTTATCAAAAAATAGCGCGTCCCATACAAGTCTTGTGTCTGCATTCCTGTTTCCATGAACGCTATATCCCTCCCAACGGATACGAAGAAACTTATAATTTGTAAGCAGTGTGCCTTCCTCACGTCTGAGAGTTAATAAATCAGCATCTCTACGACTTATCTTAAGCTGTTCGGAATTCTGCCCCATTCCGATCCATGTATTACCGCTGACATAAAAATTGGCAGCAACTGTCTCCCGGAACTTAAACCAGTCAACACCCGCTACCGTATCCGTTCCATCATCATTCAGACTATTATCCCTCAGAATCTGCATATAGTCTGTTGATTCAAATATATCTTCAATCATTACATAATCAGCCATTGTGCACCTCCAGTGTTTCTATCCCTTCAAATTCCGACAGTCCCAAGTCAAATATAGCAGCCGAACCACGATCTATACTTTCCACCGCACCTGTCACCCGTTTTGTATATTTCGTTTCCATAACTATCTGTCCGGATACTGTTTTCGTATGATCCGTATTTTTTATTTCCTTCGCCCTGATCTTGTGCTTATTCACGAAAGCTGCTGTTTTAAACGGCTGGATTTTTATTTCAGTAAGTTCTTGGAACGGCTCTGTATTGATAGTCAGGCAGACAGCCCTTCCCCTGTCAATCACCACACTTTCTCCGCCGGATAAGGAATATTTCTTTCGCAGTCTGAACTGTTTATCATCTTCCACATAAGTTCTCTGATAATTCATTTTATCTCTGTCCGCTGTTTCAATCACATCCCTTACGATAGGTACAAAGAATGAAATATTATCATATAATTCAGGCACCATAAGTCCCATCATTGTAATAGAACCAATGTCCTGTGTAATACCTGTTTTCTTTGGCTTTATAAAAGCAACCGTCACATTATCATGAAGAACATTAGCTGGAAGTCCTGAAAGTTCAATCAGTCTAATTTCTTCATCTACTGTGATCCGTCCATCCCATCTCTCCTGTGTGCCAAGTCCCTGTCCAGAAATCGTGGCCATAGCATTCTGTGGTTCTATGGTTGCCGTACCATTTGTGAGTTCTATAAGCACCTCAAAGGTATGAAGTTCATTTGCCTGCATTTCTATGATCGGATAATACAGGTTCAGCAGATGCTTTCCACTGAGCCAAGTTTCAGACGGATGGAACTGCTCCACTTTCTTTCCATCAAGCACATAATATGCCTTAAGTGCTGTCTTTCCGTCTTCGTTCCATTTAACAGGGAGTGTGATTACTTTACTCTCCTTATCAATCTCAATGGTTGTCTCTGCAGTAACACTTCTTGCCACGGCCTTAGATTTCACATCCATAATGACCTCGGCATGAAATTCGGCATTGGTCTCATCACCGGATGCAAATTCTATATTTATGATGGAAGTTTTCTCTGCCCCGGCTGTGATTTTAAGGGCATTAACATAGGTGTATATGCTCAGTTTGTTCTCGCTGATGGAACTTTCAAGCCCCGCTATATTCTTATCATTCTTGCTCTTTGCACTCGATAATCTCGGATTTTTGCCCACGCACTTGATGGTCTGCTTTCCATTGATTTTTGTTTCAATGGATGTAATTGCAGACCTCTTTGTTTCATCTGCATGACCGCCTGTAAACTTGATAATATCTCCCAGATCAAGTGCCGGGTCGCCAATCGTATCTGACTCAAACGGAACATAACTTACAACCGTCAGTGCCGACAGAATATTATTGATAATACGCCTTCGCTTCTCTTCCAAACCGAACTGTAATAATGGATTGACACCCAAATTCATTGTCAGTCCATCATCCGGCTTTACCGAATAATACTCTGCGATATCTGTCTTTTTATTCGTGGAACTTACCGCCGTGTATCTTGTCACAAAATCCGAAAAGGTACTCGTATATCTGTGTCTGCTGTCCACTGTTTTGCTGTCCTCAATTCCATATGGGATAAGCTGAAGCTTCCCATTTCTGTCAATCATAGAAAAACAACCAAGAGCCTGTGCCAGATAATATAAAAAATCCCTCCATGTTTCGATGTCATTTTCCTGATAAATACCAAGAAGTTCCGTACCGTTGGTAAGATTTTCTATCTCTTCCTTGGTCTGAGCCAGTTCAACATGACAGGCTTTGGAAAGCAGCGACAAAAAATCATATGGGAATGCACTGGAAAGACCTTTATTGAAGTTCTTCTCCAGATTAAGCATCGCATCATAAGCTTTTAATTCCAGTGTCTTTATTTTCCTGTTTGCTTCTGCTACATAAAAAACGCCCATCGGCACTTCCTCATATGCGCCTCCATCTACTTTCAAATGGAAGGAGAGTGTAATAACCGCATCTTCAAGGCTGTACCTGTCAATATCTGAAAACAGTGATATTCCCATTTCTGCAGCATACACAGAACCAAGCTCTATTTCTGATGAACCGGAACACTGTCTGCTGATATATCCGGAGCCTTTTACAATATCCTTATTATCAAATGCATATATTTTACCTTGTTTTGTAGTAATCTCTCCCGTCCAAAAGAATGAACGGGATGACTCGCTTATAGCTTTTTTATATTCTTCTGAAACCGGATACATCGCACCCTCCTCTAAAATTCATTCAAAGAAAAGGATACTGTCCACAATCCCTTGTAGCTGGTATCCTTTTCAAGTTTTGCCTTAAATCCTGTAATGTACATCTCTGTACTTTTAAGTGCCAGAGTTTCCGTATCAAAGTACCACACTGGGATCTTTGGTTTCTTACTGTATGCCGTCAGAATCTTAAGCCATTTCGGTGATACCGAAAATGAAACCGCAATGGTTACTACCCCGTTTCTTACAACATCCCTCTGTGTAGTACCAGCCTCTGTTTCCCCGGATGAGTCAGCCTCTACATCTGATATATCTATATCATAAGAGTCTGGCAGAGGCAGGTTCAAATCATCAAATTTCAAATACTGAATAAATGCCATTCTATCTACCTCCGCTTCTTAAGTTCATTCTCTGCTGTGCTGATACAATAACCTCATCGAGCATCGTACCGCCCAGATATACAGGAATGACAATGTCTCCGCTGTCTCCCTTAACATCCCGGATTGCAGAAGTAATTGCAGAAAGCATTGCTGAGATGCTTTCCGTCTGCTGTGCCGTAGGGTTTCCTGTCATGTTTTCCACTCCGCTGACCTTTGGATTGATGACCATGTCGGAAGAAACCCCGCTGACTGCTTTCTGGATCATTCCACGGCTCTTTTCAATTCCCTTGGCAAGTCCGCCCATAAAGTCAGGCATCCATGATTCATAATCAGTAAGAGGACCTTCATCCGGCACGGAGAAGTGAAGGAATGACTTGATCTTGTCAGCCACACTCTTTACTGCATCCCCGACTGCACCGATGCAGCTCTTGATGCCGTTTACGATTCCCATGATGAGATCCTTGCCCCATGTAAATGCCTGTGAAGCCAGACCCGTGATGTGGCTCTTTACATTGGAAAATCCTGATTTTACGGCATTTAAGACATTTCCCATTGCACCCTTCACTGCATTTACAATTCCGTTAAATACGGATGTGACCGCACCCTTGATTGCACCAAGCACCGTGGAGATGGTGGACTTGATGGTATTCCAGATAGTGGAAATGGTGCTCTTTATCGTATTCATTATCGTGGTAATGGAATTTTTGACTGCAGTGAAATCTCCCGTGATCAGTCCCTTGATTCCGCTTACCACTGCACTGATGATCGTCTTTATTGCATTCCATACTGTGGAAAAGATGGTCTTTATTGCATTCAGCACTGTGGTAATGACCGTTTTTATCGTATTCCACACGGTCGTGATAACCGTCTGGATAACAGTAAGCACTGTCTGGATAATTGTCTTATAGATATTGAAATACGTTGTGACCAGTGTTTTTATCACATTGAAAACTGTAGTAAACACACCCTTGATTGCATTCCAGATCGTAGTAATGACGGTCTTTATCACATTGAATACCGTTTCAATGATGGTTTTATACAAATTGAAATAAGTGGTTACCAGCGTTTTTATCACTTCAAACACGGTCGAGAATATCGTCTTGATTGCTTCCCATACCTGTGAAAAGAAAGCTTTTATGGCATTCCATACCGTGATTGCTACCTGTTTTACATTCTCCCAGAGGTCTATCCAGAACTGACGGAATCCATCGCAGTTATTCCACAAATAAATAAAGGCAGCCACAAGAGCAGCTATTGCTGCAATGATAAGAACGATTGGATTTGCAAGCATTGTAGTATTAAGTGCTGCAAATGCTCCTTTTACCGTATTGATGACTCCGGCAATCTTCGGAACGATTGTCATGATCGTTCCGACTGCGGATATTACCTTTCCGATCACGATAAGAACAGGGCCGAGTGCTGCTGCCAGAAGTGCAATCGTAACGACCGTCTTTTTTGTTCCCTCGCTCAGTCCATTCAGCCAGTCAACAAACTTCTGTACCCATCCGACTATCTGTTTAATGGCCGGCATCAGGAGTTCTCCAAATGAAATAGCCAGGCCTTCCAGTGCCGATTTTAAGATGGTGATCTGTCCCTGTAAGTTATCAAGCTGTGTATCTGCCATCTGCTGTGCAGCACCACCGCTGTCCGTGATGGACTTCTGTAAGCTGTCCCATGTTTCCCCCGTATTTGCAAGCAGGGCATTTACGGAAGAAAGGTCTGTCTTATTGAAAATGGTGCTGATGATATTTGACTTCTCAGCAGATGTCATTCCGTCCATGCTCTTATTGAGGTCACCAAGAATGTCATTCATCGACCGCATGTTTCCTTCAGAATCATATACGGAAAGTCCGAGGGCTTCCATCTGGGCTGCTGCCTTATCCGTAGGATTCTGTAAGGACAGGATAATATTACGAAGGTGTGTACCGCCTTCTGCTCCCTTGATACCATTATTTGCAAGAATGCCAAGTGCGGTATTCAGTTCTGCCGTACCGCCCTTGATGGATTTTGCAGTCGCACCAATGGTAAGGATTCCTTCACCAAGCTGTGCAACCGATGTATTCGTGGTAGATGCCGTCTTTGCCATCTGGTCTACCATTGTTTCTGCTTCATCCACACCCATTCCAAGGGCGGACATCGCATCCGTTACCATGTCGGAAGCATCAGCAAGAGCGATATCTCCAGCTGCTGCCAAGTTAAGAACGGTCGGCAGTGTATCACACATCTGCTGTGTATCGTATCCGGCAAGGGCGAGGTAATTCAATGCTTCCGCACACTCAGATGCGGAAAAAGCTGTCTCTGCACCCATCTTCTTTGCCAGCTTTGAAAGGGTATCCATTGTATTTACGGACTGACCATTTACCGTTGACATGGCATCTTTGGTGATTCCCATTGTTGCCTGTACCTGTGACATGGAAGATTCAAAATTGGCTGCGGTTGTTACGGATGCCGTACCAAGTGCAGTCACCCCGGCTGTTACCGGGAGAAGTTTCTGTCCGGCAGAGGAAATGTTGTCACCGACCGTCTTAAATTTTTCGCCTGTTGCTGCAATCTTCTGTACTGCCGTAGCGGACTGGTTGGCCTGTGTTTCCAGATTCTTTAAGTCCTGTTCCGTTTCCACGATTTCCCTCTGAAGGGCATCGTACTGCTCCTTTGAGATCTCGCCATTGGCAAGTGCCGTATTTGCCTGTTCTGCTGCGGTCTTTAAGGTAACCAGTTTCTCTTTTGTTTCGCTGACCGCTTCTGCAAGCAGTTTATGCTTCTGTGCCAGAAGCTCCGTATTGCCCGGATCAAGTTTCAGCAGCTTGTTCACATCCTTAAGCTGTGACTGGGTGGACTTGATCTGCCCGTTCACACCTTTAAGTGCATTCTGCAGTTTGGTTGTATCACCACCAATTTCAACGGTAATACCCTGAATACGGCTTGCCATTCCTTTCACCTCCTCCTAAAAATGGGTACAAAAAAAGGAGCATTTCTGCTCCGTAACAAAATAAAAACACCCGCCATTTCTGACGGATGTCCTATGTAATATTAATCATCTTCTAATTTCAATCCTGCTATATCAGCTAAATGTTGCGTCATTTCAAACTTTTCTTCGTAATTTTCACCATAACTATAACAGCAGGTAATCTTCTTATTCTCTGGCCAAATTTCTTTTATGATACCCGTTCGTAATGCATTACTCAAAACACCATGCTTTCTCCATCTTCTCAAAACGTACCAGTGAAGATCGATTCTTCCGCATCTTAATATGATAGCCTGTTTTTCCCCATTTTCCGCAATAATTAGGAATTCATATTCATCCGTAACATATCCGTATGTACCATCACCATGACTACACCGCTGTCTCACGGGTCTTCTGCTATAATAAATGTAGTTTTCTATGACTTCCTCACACTCAGCTAAATCTATTTGCTGAAGAATATATTTTAACTGGTCATCTTTCAATGTAAATCCCCCTTTCGGATATAATTTATTTGCTTTTTCTCTTATCAATAAAAGCATCTACAATCTCAATAATTATCAAAAGCATTACTGGCGTTCTACCACCAAATGCTAATGTTCCAATAACAATAAAATCCTGTCCGGCAAATGCTAATATAAAAGAAATTATCAAAAGCATCATCTTCATATAGAAGGCATAATTTCTTGCTGCTGTTATTTTCGATACTGACAATTTATAGTAAAACCATCCCATAAAAATCACTATCAGAAGAATACATGCATTTTTCAACACAGCCACAAAGTCTCACCCCATCTCTGAAATTTATAACTGAAAAACACAGCCTTTTCTGCTGATAGTATAACAGAAAAAGGCCGTGGTCTCAATCAGAAGCGGTCGAAGTCTTCCTGTGTTGCAAGCTCGGCATACTTGTAATCATCATTCCAGCTCTCACTGTACATGTCATTGATAAGCCCTATCGACAGCATATCAAGATCTGCCATCGATAAACCTAACTGCACACATCGGAGCAAAAACAGCGGGGTCGTCATTTCACGCTCTGTCGGACGAAGTTTTTTTTAGCTTCCACATCCGTTTTTACATTCAGTCCCCACAGTTCAATAAGCTGCGGAAGGACCTGATAAATTGAAAACGTATTGAAATTATCGAGCCACTCTTCCGGTGTGTCCGGAATGCTTGGATCTGCATGCTTGGCCATAATAAAAGCAATGTTCTCAAACATCTCAAGCGAGAACATATCAAGGTTTGATGATTCCTCTTTTCCATCCCCGATACTCTTTTCAAGCACTGCCAGATCCTTATAAATATCCCTCTGGAACTTTAATCTGTAGATTCTTGGAATGGCTGCACTTGCCTTGAATGCAACCATCTGTCCGTCAATTTCTATATCCTTTCTGATACCCATGTCTTAGTCCTCCTTATGATACGCTCTTGGTTGATTTTGCTGACTGCTGCTCCAGTGCCGGAGTTGCAGTCGGAAGATACACACTCTTATACCAGTTGTTATAAACTGTATCTGTCGTGGAATCTCCTGTCTTTGCCTTGACATATCCGTCTGCCATCGGTCTTGCCTTTACTGTCAGTGTTTCTGTCTGCACTTCCTTATCTTCCTCATTAGTCTTTGACTCAATGGTCGGACGGGATGCGGAACAGTTATAAAGCACATGGCGGATCTTACGGATATCACCATCAAATTCAAAAAGCAGTGCAAAGCTGCCTGTTTCAGAATTTGCATTCTCCACAAGCACCTTATTGGCATCCTGTTCCTCTTTTAAGATATCCGTTCGGAATGATTCAGGGATCATTGCAAGTTCAAGGTCACCATCGTATCCCTGATTGTTATTGATTACATAATACTCAATACCATCTGCATAGAATGATTCCGGCTCTCCTGTCGGATCCATGCTGATGGATACTGCACCCGGCATCGGTACAGGTGTTCCAAAACTGACCGTGCCTTCCTCTGCAACCGTAATCGGTGCATAATGCACATTGCAGATATTAAATTTGACTTTGTTCTTTTTATTAGCCATCTTCTATACCTCCATCTGATAAAGCACCTCATACAGATTTTCAGATTCTATCCATACTTCGCTTTTTTCATAAAAAATACCGTGCAGGTCAAGCACGGCTTCTACTGTAAGTTCCAGTTCCGGATTTTTCAGATCCGTATAAATTTCTATATTCAGACGGCTGGATTTATAATATACCCTGCCGTCTGCCGGGAAATTGCTACTTCCCGGATAAAGGAATACTGCAAAAGGCGGTTCCGGGGATTCGCCTTCCACAAAATGGTCATAAGCAAACGGAAGATTCATTTCTTCCATCATTGCCATAACTTCTTCATGTGTCATGAACGTAGCCCCCTTTCAATCTTCTGCAGAAGCTCCCTGTTTCCTTTTGCCTCTGCCGGAGCAATATGCTCCCTTCCGGCTACCTTGCCGCCGCCCCTCTTTGCATGACCGTGCTCCAACAGGTGTGCAATCTGGTATCTGTCCTTGGAATGGACAGTCATCGTGAGGGAATTGCTGCTTTCCGCTGTCTTTTTCACGGTCCAGCTCTTTTTGTACCGACCAGTACGCTTTGGGGCATTTGCCTGAATACCCTTCTTTACCGTCTTGGATACATCTTTTACCGCATCCTTGACCGTATCTGTTGCAAGGTCTGCATACTCTTTGAGTCCGTCCATGATTGCATCCGCAAGACCGTCAACGGTCGTTCTTCTCTCTGCCATTCCATCACCTCTTTATCAGGGCAGCCCTTATCCTTACTGATTTATTTTTGTACTGCATATTATCAACGAATGTAATATTATAAAGCCTTCCACGGAAAACTATGCGGTAATGCTCCGTATCAAGTCCTGACACCTCACTACAGTACCGGATAATAAAATCCAGTTCTGTTTCCGCATTGACCTGTTTTGCTTCCCAGTATTCCTTACCGGACAAATTGTTTGCATAGGAAAAACACTTATAATGATCTTCCCACACAAGCATGTGGTTTCCCGTCTTATCTGTTTTGGTACTGCTTTTCTGTATCGTGATTCTCTCACGCATGAGTTCAATCATCAGAATCTCTCCTTCCTGATCCCAAAGAGCAGATATTTCAGTGTTCCCGTCATTGCCTTATGATCGGCTTCTTCCCTGTGCTCATACAGATAAGCAATGGCATACAGTTCCGCAGTACGGATAAGTGCCTCATGCCGTTTCAGTCCTGCCCGTGTACGCCTTGTCACATTTAAGATCAGGCTGTCGGATGTCTCCATCAGACGGAGGATGAGATCATCCTCGTCTGACGAATCGACCCTGAGATAACCTTTGGCTTCCTCAAGTGTTACGAACATCCGTCCACCTACTTTCCGGCAGCCTTGATATCAAGTGTCTTGACTGCCTCGGAAAGGATCAGCTTGCCGTCCACACGCTCGGAAGCAAGGAATCCTACCTGTCCGGTTGTAGCATAAAGCTCATTCAGTCTCTTGAAACTTCTGCCCTGACGGTCAGCGATCCAGTAATAACTGTAATCACCAAATGCCATGACACGGCTTCCTGCTGCAAGCTCCGGCACATAAATGGATGTGCGGTACGGACGGTTGAGGATCCTGTCCGGCTCTCCTTCCCTCACGGACGGCTGCCAGATATAATTTCCGTTTCCATCCTTCAGCTTTCTGATTGCCTTTACGGTCGAATCATTAAGAAGCCATACTGCCTTGTTACGGTATGGAGCACGCAGGGAGTAATAAAGATCCATGACATCATCAAAGGTGATGGAAGTATTATTGGCAGTAACACCTGTCTCTGCACCGCCTGTGGCATTGAAGATTCCGGTAGGTTTTCCCTTGCCGTCACCGATAAAGAATGCTTCCTCTTCCTTTGTACCGATTCTTCTTCCGAACTCCCTTGAAATATACTGCTCAATATTGAACACACTGTCATTTAAGAGTTCATCGGATACCTTGATCATGGTTGCCAGCTTGTAGGCACTGATGGATGTCTGTCCGAAGCTGTCATCAGATTCAGGGAACTGTCCGCCCTCATCGATCCATGCTGCTTCGCCCTTGGATGTTACGATAGGGATCTTGCGGTCACCGCTTGAAGTCTTGATGACGGTTGCAAGGTTACGGAAAAATACTTCATCTTCCAGTGCTTCCACAAGTTTCTTCTCATACTCATCCGGCACGAGATATCCGCCCTCGGAATCCGTACCAATAGAAAGGGCATTCTGTACTTCGTATGACATCTTGTTTCTCATACTGTTCCAGAATGCCTTTTTATACTCATCCGTTGCCCTTCCGGTCTTTGCATCACCGTCAGTCTTTGCATTCGGCTGATTGGTGATCGGTGTGCTTGTTGCCTTTGCAAGCTCTGCATCGATGGCAGCCTGTCTTTCCAGCCTCTCGATCTCTTTTCCGAGATTTACGACATCTGCTTCCATCTTGTCATAAGTGGCTGCATCCTCTGCGGATACAAACCCTTCCTGTGTTCTCTTGGCATCAAGGAATGCCTTTGCAGCATCCCAGGCCTTTGCTCTCTTTTCTCTTAACTCTAAAATCTTACTCATCTTGAAATCCTCCTTAATGTGTTAAAAGACTCAGTCTTTTTTCCAACTGGTTAACTGGTATCATGACATCCGTATGGGATACCTTGGAAAGGAACGATTCATTCATCGCCTTTGTGGAAAACATCATGGAATCCTGCTGGAACGGGAGCTTCTTTTTCTTCTCCTTTTCCCCGTCATCCTTTTTCTCCTCTTCCTCTCCTTCACTGCCTTCGTCCGGCTTTTTCTCCGGCTCTTCCGGTCCTTTCTTTTTCTCATCCTCATCGGAATCAAAAAGGATCTTATCTGCAAATCCAAGCTCCACGGCTTTCTTGGCATTAAACCAAGTCTCGTCATCCATCATGTGGGAGAGCCTTGCACGGGTAAGCCCGGTCTTGGACTCATAAGCATTTAAGATGGACTCCTTGACTTCATTCAGCATTGCGATCGCCTTCTGCATATCCTTTGCCTCACCCATTGCCATAGTCGCAGGATTGTGGATCATCATCATTGCCACAGGTGATACACATACCGTATTTCCAGCCATCGCAATAACGGATGCTGCTGAAGCTGCAATGCCGTCGATCTTGACGGTCACGCTTCCCTTGTAGTCACGGAGCATGTTGTAGATCTGTGCTGCTGCGAACACATCACCGCCCGGAGAATTGATCCATACCGTGATATTTCCGTTTCCGGCATTCAGCTCATCCTTGAAAAGCTGCGGGGTAACTTCATCCCCGTACCATGTTTCATCCGAGATCATGCCATTTAAAAAGAGCGTCCTTTCCATATCAGGTACGCTCTCATCTTCATTCTTTATCCAGTTCCAAAACTTCCGCTTCATCGTTTACCTCTCTTTCTGCTGTTTTCCTGTGCCGGGAGTTTTTCTTCTTCCTTCTGCCCTCCGTTGTCCGCTCCCGCAAATGCCCCTGCATCCGCAAGTTTGGTCATTGCACCGTTCACAAGGTAAAGGTTGCCGCCTTCCTCATCAGGGATAGGGTTCATGTTCTCCATTTCACGGATGTCATTGGCAGAAAACCAGCCGTTCTGTCTTCCGACTGCATAGCCGTTCATCCTCGACTGATAATCCCCACGGAGAAGTCCGTCCACATTCAGCTTAATGAAATACTTCCCTTTTTCTCCCGGCAGAAGGAGCGATCTCTGAAGTGACTGTTCCCACCGGATCACCCAAGGGTCCAGTGTGTATTTCACAAACTCCAAGGACTGCTGCTCTATATTCGAAAAGCTCGACTTATCAAGGTCACCGACCATGTGTGGCGGTATCCTGTAAAGTCTTGCTATCTCATTTATCTGGAATTTCCTTGTTTCAAGGAACTGTGCTTCTTCCGGCGGTATTCCTATCTGCTGGTACTTCATGCCTTCCTCAAGCACTGCGATCTTGTGTGCATTATTCACACCACGGTACACGGAGTTCCAAGATTCCCTGACCTTGGACGGATCCTTCAGCACTCCCGGATGTTCCAGAACACCGCCCGGATTCGCACCGTTTGCAAAGAAACTCGCACCGTATTCCTCACAGGCAAGCGTCATGCCGACAGCATTCTTTGCCATCGCAATCGGTGAATAACCGATCAGTCCATCAAATCCGAGTCCCGGAATGTGAAGTACATCCTCGGCTTTCAGCTTGATGTTGCCGTATTCCTTGAACATGGGATTTTCATCACTGTTTCTGGAATACACATAATAGATATTTCCCCTGTCATCTCTCTGTACTTCCATCTTGTCCGGGAGAAGCGGATACAGACCAAGCACCCTTCCGGCACCATCCCTTATGATCTGTGCATAGGCATTTCCCCATATTAAAAGATGGCTCATCAGTGTTTCCCTGAACACAAATGAAGTCATCTCCGGGTTCGGCTCATCATGGAGCAGATAATATAACGGATGGTCATGCACCAGCTTCTTGCCTCCGTCATCCTGATACTCATATACATGAAGCGGTAAGGATGCGACTGCCTCCGCAAGGATTCTGACACAGGCATATACTGCCGTGGTCTGCATTGCAGTTCTTTCATTGACAGGCTTTCCGCTCGTTGTCCTTCCAAACAGAAACGAATATCCTGCATCTGCTGCCTTGTCCACAGGCTTATCCCTCGCCTGTCCGAAACCAAATAAACTTTTTATTCCCATATGACACCTCCTAAAAATGGGTACAAAAAAAGCACCTCCTAAGAGATACCGTATTTTGTAACAAATTATCTATAAAAATCCTCTTTATTTGCACTTTTACATTTACATTTTATACACCCATAATCTGTATGTGTACCTAAATAGTAAAGTCTAACTATTTCTGCATGATCACATTTCTCTGGCGAAACACTTGCTTCCAATTTATCAAAATCACTCTCAGTCATTTTTTTCATATACAACGCCTCCTGTTAATAACTCTATTGGGCAATTAAACGTTGGTTACCACTCATACAAACCTGCCTCTTTAAGATCTGTTGTGGAATCAAGCATTATCTCATTTGCTTTTCTTTCAATCAAATCCAATAAATTGCCTTTTTTATCAAATAGTTCTTTTAACTCTGTTCCACATATTGCAATTATTACAACACCATTAAGAAGATAATATTTTACTGCAAGTGCTTTAAACGTTTTAGGGCCTTTCTTCTTTGAAATAATTATTCCAAATTTAATACATCTTCCCTTTCCTCCGCTATTGGTATTTGAAATAATGCTATGTAATTTTGACATGTATCCACCCTTTGGAGACTCGCTCTCATTCTTGCATTCAATAAAGAATCTCCCGCCTATTATATCCAATATACCGTATTTAAGATACATCTTATTTCTGACACAACAATCTATTTGATTAGTTGCTGTTCGAACCCCAGCAGCCTTAAACACTGGACATAAATTAAAAAGATACTCTGTAAGATCTTCCAGTTTATTTCCTATGTTTGTTGTGGTTCCTGAGCCATTTTTAACGCTCTGATACATATCACTTAATTTTTTATATTGCTCATCTGTAGGATGAAACAAGTATTCATTTATATTACCAGCTAGAAATATTGATTCCATAGAATCTTCCGGGACAACAGCCCTAGCTGATAAATCTAATTCTTCCTGCTGCCCTTCTGTAAAAACACTATCATCTTCCAACGCATATACAAGCTCAATATCACTTGGTTCTGCTTCAATTTCTTCATTGCATCCATAACATTCAAATGGCTCTGATGGAATATCAGCAATAGAATCCACTTTTTTTATGAGCATTCCACATTCTGGGCATCGAATTGTATAAAATACATTTACAATTCCAACTTCTTTGCATTTTGTTAATACCCCGCTTGCCACTTGTGGTGAAATATTTAAAGCCCTGGATAACTTTGATACTGTTATATTTTTTGCAGCACCACCAATCAGGTTGCTAAAATATGTTTCCAAACTTTGTATCTGGTCATCATTCAGCAAGCCCTGTAGTGCCGATAAGTGAGAACAATACATGAATGATATCCTCCTCCATAGTATACTCTGTAAATTTGAGCATACAATAATCCTTATTCACTACTATCTTTACCTTAAACTGCCTAGAGCAATACATGGTATTCAATCTTGCAAACATAAATGTCACGCCATCACATGCCCGGCTTTTCTGCAACATTTTTTTATTATCAAAAAATATTGCTTTTGACTGCAACGGCTCTTCCAGTGCAGCCGTCTGTTCAACTTTTGAATCCTCTTCATCTGTTGCATTTAATTTTAATGGATATGCTTCCCTATCTTTAATAAAAATTTGCTTGTTTGGATAACTGATAGAAAAATATTTTTCCACCATATTTAGGACATTAGATTTTACATCTTCTCTATATGCTGTACGCAAATTACAAATTTGATGCATTACAGTTTCAACTACTCCATCTATCTCTGTCTTTTTTGCATTCATCAAATCTATAATTTCAGTCGGTGTTTTTGTATATTTTTCAAGCATATTATACAGTTTGGATTTAAATACAGTTTCTGCCTCAAAGCTTTTTCTAGTATTCAGCCCAAGTTTTTCTGCCACCCATTTTATAGCTGAAGCCGTTTCTTTTTCTGATTTTGTTGGTATTGCCTTTTCTAATACAAAATTTTCTTCATATTTGTATAATCCAGACTTAGATTTTGCACGGGCAACTATTATTCCCGCATCACAATATACATCTACTACAATTGGATACGGTACTGTTGCCGCCCCATGTTTTTTATCAAATGTACATAATAATTTTCCCATGTACAAACGAATTCTTCTACCAAACACCGACTCATTTGTTATTTCATATCTGAACACGCCTAACGAGGCTGTGTATCCTATATTCAAATGCCTATTTGTTCTGTTTACAATTAACGGTTCCAGGACTTTCTCTACAAATTCATCCTGATTTATGAATGATGCGGTAAATGACTCATCATCTATAAGTTTTATCTGTACATCCTTAATTCCCTCAACTAGCACCTGATCCAACCACTCTAATACTTCCTCTTCCTTTTCAGGTGACTGATTTGCATAGTTTTCAATATCCTGTATTAATTGTGGACGATCTACCGTGGTTTTAAGATCTTCTTTTTTCTTTTCTCTCGCAAATCTCTTTAAGGCTGGAACTGTGATATAACTTTCATCTTCATTCGCAAATGTATATGGAACGGAAAACATATTCTTGCCTCCTTCGACTTTTTTCTCATTATATCATACTTTCCATATACATTAATACCCTGTAAGTTAAAAAATCAGTATACCCCTATCATCATACACGCTTCCGTCACTGCCTTCATTTCTGATTGCACGGTCAAGTGCCATAACGGTTGCAACGGCCCCGTCGATCTTCTCCGTGGATTTTTCCTTATCCATTTTGATGTTCCCTGCCGGATCCTGACGGACAAACACATTATCCATCATCCACCGCAGCACCTTATGTCCGCCATGTGCGATCCGCTCCTCCAAGGTCAGCTTCATCAGCTCCTTTGTCGGTGGACTCATGTCCTTATAACCCTGTCCGAACGGGACAACGGTAAATCCCATGCCCTCAAGGTTCTGCACCATCTGCACAGCACCCCATCGGTCAAATGCGATCTCCTTAATATGAAACTTCGTGCCTAGTTCATCAATGAACTGCTCGATAAATCCATAATGGATGACATTCCCTTCCGTGGTCTTTAAGTACCCTTCGGTTGCCCAGACATCATACGGTACATGATCTCTTCGAACACGCAGCCTCATGTTATCCTCTGGTATCCAGAAATACGGAAGGATCACATATTTCTCCGTATCATTCCTTGGCGGGAACACAAGCACAAATGCCGTGATATCCGTGGAACTTGAAAGGTCGAGTCCGCCATAGCATTCCCTTCCGAGAAGCTCCTCCTCATTCACGGTAAAGGAACATGCATCCCACTTATCCATCTGCATCCACCTGGTACTCTGTTTCACCCACTGGTTCAGACGGAGCTGCCGGAACACATTCTCCTCTGCTGCATTTTCTTTTGCACTGATATATGCATTCTGCACTTTCTCAATATCGATCGTGTATCCGAGGGAAGGATTGGCTTTGTACCATACTTCCTCGCTCGACCAGTCATCCTCATCTGATGCCCCGTAAATAACCGGGTAGAAGGTCGGGTCGATTTTTCTCTTCTCTATGATATCCAGTGCCTTCTGGTGCTGTTCAAAACACACGGAATTCCTATCCGTTCCTGCCGTTGTAATCAGAAAGAACAAGGGCTGTGTTCTGGCATCGCCGGAACCTTTGGTCATGACATCGAACAGTTCCCTGTTCGGCTGTGCATGCAACTCATCAAAAATAACCGCATGCACATTCAGGCCGTGCTTTGTGTATGCCTCTGCCGACAGCACCTGATAGAAGCTGTTGGTCGGTTTATATACAAGCCTTTTCACTGACATGACTGGCTTGATCCTTTTCTTCAGTGCTGGACACTGGTCTACCATATCCACAGCAACATCAAATACGATGGAAGCCTGCTGCCTGTCGGAAGCACAGCCGTAAACTTCTGCTCCCCACTCACCGTCACCGCATGTCATATAAAGTGCAATGGCTGCTGCCAGTTCCGACTTCCCGTTCTTCTTTGGTATCTCGCAGTAACAGGTGTTGTACTGCCTGTACCCATTTTCCTTTACCGTCCCGTAAAGGATGCGGATAATCTCATCCTGCCAAGGGAGAAGCTCAAACGGAACTCCTCTCCACCTTCCCTTGGTGTGTTTAAGACAGTTTATAAAATTGACCGCATGGTCTGCTTTTGCCTTGTCGTACATTATTTTGCACCGCCTTTCACAAGCAGAAGCTCCATTTCATCGTTCTGCTTATCTTCCCCGCTGTCCGTAACGATACGGCTTCTCGCAGAAGGTGTAAGTCCGAACTGCTCACAGAATTTATTCATGATCTTCAGATAGGTCTGTGCTATTGATACCTGTGGTACCTGCTGCCAATATCCACTCGGAGTCTTTACGATAGTTCCATGCTGTGTAATAAACTCCTCTGCCTCTTTCCATCTCGCATATGCCTGACAGTATCCTGCGAATGCTGCCATATCTATTTCAGTCAGGATACCGAGATGCTCCAACTGTTTTGCCATCCTCTTCCATTCCTTTTTTGCCTCATCCTCAAGCCATGCCGGACAGCGCGGGGCCTTTTTCTCAGGCTTTGGTTCGCCCGTGTTAAGGCTTCTCTTGCCCGGATTGCCCTCAAGCATCTTTACTGCCGTAGGCTTTGGTTTTCTTCCTCTCTGTGCCACTGTCCTCACCTCCTCGTAAAAATAGCATAATAAAAGGACCTCCGAAGAGATCCTATGCTTTGTGTGTTTATTCTTAAAGTGTCATTCTGATTGCTGGAATTTTTGCTTTCTTTCCTGTTTTCCAATCCGAGTATGTTGCATTCACCTCGGTAAGTCCCGCCATCCTGATACCTTTCTTTTCAAATGCTGCTAGGGTTTCGATAAGGCTTGAAAATGTACTGCTTATCGTAAATTCGCTGATGCCGTTTTCCTTTAATGACTTTACAATTTCCGGAATATCGTAATTCCAGATGACTCCATTGAAATCAATGTTATCGTTTCCTGTTTCCTGGCAGTCTCTATATGCTGCAAACAATGTGCTGTTTATTCCGTAATCCTTAAGTTTTCCTCCCTCGTTCATTGCTCTTTCAAAAATTTCAATTTTTTTCATGTTTTGTACCTCCGCTTTTTTCTTTACTTTTCCTTTCGGTAGGTACATATTCGCTCTAAACGCTGATTATATCCAGTCATTTCAGCACCACAATATACACAAAATACTGTCAGTATATTGTCTACATATATGGAGCGAAAAAGCCTATCCTATTGGTCTCCTCCGCTCCGTACATTTAGCAGTCCCCATTTACAATCATGTCTACAAGATCATCTCTGCTGACCAGTATCCCATCGTTCTCCATGTCTCTTACAGTGTCTTCCAGATAATCTGCATCCATTCCATACTCGGCCGCTACCTTTTTGATAATTGATTTTTTAAGTTCCTTCATATCCGTTCTCCTATACCTTCCATATTATTTTTCTTTCGGTGATTACATATTCGCTCTAAACCTCATATTTATCCAGTCTTATATGCTCCATAATGTACACAAAGATAAATGCATACAGGCAGGAAACATTTTCCTGCCCTTCCTGCTATTTTACTTTTGTAAGTGCCCATGCCATCGCATGTCCGATATCTTCAAATTCTTCTTTTCTTTCAATCCTTGAAATCCTGCATTCGCATCTTCCAAATCCTGTGTCATCCGGTGTATCAACTAACTCATAAACTTCTGCAATACTTCCCTTTAAACAATGATCCCAGACCGCAACCGTGTAATCTCCATAATCAACGATTGCTGAATTCATGCATCTGTAAAGCTCAATTTTTAATCTTTCTGCTGTCGTGATTTTTATTTCCATCATATCTTCCTCCGTGTGCTCTTTTTCCCTTCCGGTAGATACATATTCACTCTAAACCATACATATATCCAGTTATATGTGAACCATATACTACACAAATATCAGCAGAAAAACTGTGTACTTTATGACGTTTCCCCATTAAGATCTTTTCTCAGCCTTTCAGCTAGTTCGGTAAGTTCATCAACTGACATTTTGCCAATTAAAGCATAGAGTCTTGCATCATCCTCATCCTGTGGTGTAGGCAGTGGATAAGGATAAATCCCCATAATATAATCCATCGACACATTAAAACACTTAACCACACTGACTGCCTCCGGAATAGTAAGTATCCCTTTCCCTTTTAGCAGACTGACTGCTCTGTTTCTGCTGAATCCGCATACTTCTGCAAATTTATCGGCATCTGCTTTATTTATCTGTGCTATCACATTAAGCCGTTCAGTTATCTTTTGATAAAATTCTACACTTTCACGCTTCCTTTCTTCCATATCTGACAGTGGTCTTCCGTCAAACAATCCTTCCACGGTCGTTCCAAACGCATCTGCTATCTTATGTGCTTCGAAAGTAGTAAGTCTCCCCCTTTCATAGAGAATTTTTTGTATCCTGTTTTCTTCTATTCCGCATTTTTCAGCAAATTCAGACAGATTCATCTGCCGTGTCTCCATAAGCTCTATCAGCTTTTTTCTGATCTCTCTCAATTACATATCCTCCTAAAAATCATCATCCGTGCATAAGGTCATTCCCATCTGCAGTTTTATGTAAATATTTGTATACCATTCCCTTTCGCTGCCGTCAGAACCCATCATGTCCTAAAGAAAGAACTGCTCCGCAACTATCTTCGATTCCCATGCCTCTTCTTTACCGTAGCAGACCGTCACTATCTTATCCATTTATTTTTCTCCATTCATCAACCCCATAAATCAGTGCAAGTGATCCGTTTCCTTCCCATGATGTATGAATCTGTCCCGCATCATCCACAAACTCCACCGTTCCGATGGTCCCTGACGGAATCTTCCGGTATGGGTCATCAAGGCGGATAAGCTCCACCTTGGTTCCCGAAGGATATTCTTTTCTCAGTCTATCAAGTGTCTGTCTGTTTACTCCGAACATACCGTTGTCCTCTTTTCTGCCTTGCGGTTGGCTTTCCATTTTTCCGCATCTTCCGGGATCCTGAATGCCGTATGTCCTTTCAGCCCCTTAAGGAAAAATGCCCTTGTTTCTTTTCCTTCGTTTCCACTGAATCCAAGGGATACAAGCCATGCCCTCATGTAGTATTTTTCATTTTCTTCAATGGTCTGCTTCGGATTTACACGCTTCTGTTCGGAAGCCCTTTTTACCATTGCCGCTGCAAGTCTGCAGTATTCCATCATGTTCTCTGTCTGCGGAAATCCCGTGAAAGTGATGTTCCCGTCTTTAAATGTGACTCCCGTGCATCCGCCCTGTTCCGTAATAAAATCTGCTGCTGATCCAGCATCCTCAAATGTTTTTTCAGCAAGTGCATTCGTCAGGGTGTCCGTAACCAGAATGCACGCCCTTCCGACAGCCCTGTTGATAAGGTACTGCTTGGAATGCATCATGTTTATCAGGTTGATGATTCCCTGTGGTGTCACTTCCCCAATTGGAATCTTTATTTCTGCCTCACTTCCGCTTTCTTCCTGTGGCATTTCCTGTGTTTCTTCCGTTACTGTTACATCGTTCTGGAAAAGCACCCTTCTCACCTCATCTTCCATGCTGTCATCTTCAAAAATGACCTTTGATTCCCTGTCCACCGTAATGCTTCCGATCTGGTATGCAAAACTCGGTGGTCCAAGGTAAACCGCCCTTTCCCCGAAATGCTCGGATAAGGTTTTTACCAATGATTTTCTGTTCTCAGCGTTTGTAATAATTTCCATTCTGCTGTGCTCCTTTCCTTTTGGTAGTACCATATATCACTCTGAATGCCCGTATAGTCAAGCTAATAATGGTACTATCCAAAAAGAAAATAGATCATCAGTTTCTGGACTCTGGCAGTGACATTGCAACCGCATAAGCCACGGTTGCCGTGACTGCATTTCCCGCCTGTTTATATAACTGGGCATCGGAATTGACAGCCGATGCACGGTCAAACAGTTCATCTGAAAATCCCTGTAAACGGAAGCACTCCCTCGGTGTCAGCCGTCTGATGCGTCCGCCCCTCATGAGCGTCCCCATCTGCCCGGAGCAGTCCAGAGTCTGGGAGCATCCTTTCCCGACCCTTCCCCGTCTGGTCACGCTGTCGGGATAAGCAAGATTGATGCCGTCACCTTCATGTGCAACATCGTATCCTGCCTTTGTTGCATTTCTGACCTTTACGGAATCCGCTTTCTCACAGACATACACACCGTGCCTGTCCTGTGAGGTCAGCGTGAACATCGGCTCTCCGTCCTCTTTCATCCTTCTGCCGTTCTGTCTTTTCTCCATCCGTTCCGGGGTAAGCACAGGGTGGACTTCCAGCACGGCTGAGTTCATTGCCGAATGGTTAGTCATCCCGGCTGTGTATCTGGCAGTCAGGCATCTTGCCGTATCCGTGATCTTCGGATCATGGTTGCTCTGATCGATGAAGTAAAGCCCGGTCTTGGCCCCGACACCGCCCGCATTCCCCACAAGGGTTGCAGAAATGCCGTCCGTCCCATAAACACGGTAACCCTGCATACCTCCTATAAGCTGGTTAAGAGCTGCTGCGTTTTCTCCTGTGAGAGGTAATATTTCTCGTCTACCTCTGCTTCTAAGATTTGCGATAATGAACACACGCTCACGGTTCTGCGGGACTCCGAAGTTTTTGGAGTTAAGCACCTGCCACCGACAGTCATACCCTGCTTCGTCCATTTCAGACAGAACTGAGGCAAAGTCGAATCCTGCATTAATCGATAACAGGTTCTTAACGTTCTCAACAAGTAGGTATGCGGGTTTAGCACTTTCCTCTTTGCCTTTGAGGAGGTCAATAATGTTGTAATATATTCCACTTCTTTTTCCGACCAGTCCCCGCTGTTTTCCGGCAACGGAGATGTCCTGACATGGGAATCCGAAGCACCAGATGTCTGCATAGGGGACATCTTCGGGTTTGAGTTTTGTGACATCATGAGCTTTCCACTCTCCTTCCGTATCATACATTGCCTCATATGAGGCTCTTGCAAATTTATCATATTCACAGTACCCGATGCATTTATGGCCGGCAGTTTCAAGACCGAGCCTGAAGCCGCCGATGCCGGAACATAAATCAAGGAAGGTCATCTGTTTCATTATACTGCCCTCCCTTGCATAATTGCTGATATGAAATTTTCATATCGTCACGAATGACAAATACATCCGCATCCGAACCGCACTGTTCAATGTAGCGGTTTACGATCACATCCACAAACTTCTCATCCAGTTCGATGCCGTAGCAGATACGGTGTGTCTGCTCACAGGCAATCAGCGTAGAGCCGGAACCAAGGAACGGATCAAGCACGATGCAGTTGCTCATGCATGAGTTCTGGATTGGATAGGCCATAAGCGCCACAGGCTTCATGGTCGGATGATCCTTGCTTGCCTTCGGACGGTCATATTCCCAGATGGTGGTCTGCTTCCTGTCGGAATACCACTGGTGTTTCCCGCCCTTCTTCCATCCAAACAGACATGGCTCATGCTGCCACTGATACGGACTTCTTCCAAGAACCAGTGCGTTCTTCTTCCAGATGCAGCACCCGGAGAGATAGAACCCGGCATCCTTGAATGCCTTTCTGAAATTCAGCCCCTCCGTATCTGCATGGAATACATAAATGGAAGCATCCTGTTCCATTGACTGCTCCATATTTACAAATGCAGCAAACAGGAACTTATAGAAATCCTCATCCGGCATGTTGTCATTTTTAATCTTGCCAGCCGTTTCCTCGACATTTACATTGTATGGCGGGTCAGTCAGGACAAGATTTGCTTTCCGTCCATCCATCAGCCTTTCGTAGTTTTCCGGCAGAATGGAATCACCGCAGATGACACGGTGCTTTCCAAGCAGCCATACATCTCCTGTCTTTGCCACGGTTGGCTTTGCAAGCTCCGCTTCCACATCGAAATCATCTTCCGTAATCTTCTTATCATGCACGGAATTAAAAAGCTGTTCGATCTCCGGCGGTTCAAAACCCGTGATGCCGACATCAAAATCTGAATCCTCAAGGTCTTTGATGAGGTCGGCCAGAAGTTCCTTGTTCCACTCACCCGTAATTTTATTGAGGGCAACATTGAGTGCCTTCTCCTTGGTCTTGTCGATATCGACCACGATACATTCCACTTCCGTATATCCGAGATCCGCAAGGACCGTGGCTCTCTGGTGTCCTCCAATAATGGTCATGTCTGAGTTGATGATGATCGGCTCGACATACCCGAACTCTTTAATGGAGTTCTTGATTTTTTCATATTCCTTATCGCCCGGTTTTAACTTCTTCCTCGGATTATAGGAAGCCGGGATAAGGTCTGCTATTTTATAACTCTGAAACTGCATCTTCCATATCCTCCTCTGCTAAAAATCTGTGCCGGAAATAACATTCACGGCCACAGTATTTTCTGTTCTTGTTTCCATAGGAAATGAAAGACTTCCCGCACTGCTCACATACAAGCGTGTAGGAAGCCTTTTCACTTTTCTGTACTGCTTCGGGATGTGCTTTCCACCATTCCCTCCTGCATTTTTCACAGCAGAACCTTCTCGGTCTGCCAGTCTTGGGCTGCGTGATCGGATTACCGCAGAAGTGGCACACCTCTTTACCGTCCACCATGAGTTTCATATTTTTTGAAACCACCGTGGCGTATCCGGCAAGGTTATGCCTCTTGCAGTAATTCCTTACGATGTCACGGGACAACCCGATTGCCATCCCGATGGCTTTATATCCCATGCCACGCATACGCATCTCGTTGATCTGTTTTGCCTGTGCGTCCGTCATCCTTTCTCATCTCCTTCCGGCACATGAAAAAAGGCCGGAAAACAATGCTTTTTACACTGTTTTCCAGCCTTAAATATTGCGTTTTTCCTGATTTTCCGGCAAAAGAAAATACCCCTTTTGCCGTGTTTTAAGTGCATTCTGCGAAAATTACCACACCCTTTTTATATCCCCCCTGTTTAATTCTGCGAAAATTCACGCAAAGGGGGCCATCGGTCTTCAGCGACTCGCTCCGTAGAGATTTTGATACCCCCACGGTCTGCCGTCAGAACCGATACTCAGGATTGTTATCCTCGTTCCATGTCTTTTTATCATGACAAGGCTTGCATAAGCTCTGCCAGTTTTTCTCGTCCCAGAACAGAACGGGATCACCACGGTGTGGCTTCACATGGTCGACAACGGTTGCGGTCACTGCCCTACCTTCCTTCATGCACTGCACGCACAAAGGATGTGCTTTTAAGTACCTAGCCCTTGCCTTCTGCCACTGCCTGTTGTAACCACGCTTGCTGCTGCTCGCCCTGTCACCACGGTGCAGTGCTTCATGCTCCTCGCAGTACAGTCCATCTGTCAACTTCGGACATCCGGGGTGTCTGCACGGCTTCTTTGGTTTCATCGGCATCTGCCATTCCTCCCTTCTATGTACACGGGCGGTGTGAAAGGATTGGAAAGACACCGCCTCCGAGCATAAAGAAAAGGAGCATTTCTGCTCCCTTCCATTTTTGCCATCTTAATCATAGCACCTGTAAAATAAAAAGTCAGTACACCATTAATACACCTTTAGTGCACCTCTAGTACACCCATTCGTTTTTAGTCACTTGGCAGATGCCATCCGTGCTCACTCTTTACAGGATATCCATATGGTTTGCCGGCCCACTTCTTTTTACCAATAGCATTATCTAGCTTTGGCAGGAGATCCCACATATGACTTCTGGTCTCCAAACTAAGCTCCTGATTCAGATAAGCCTTTTGAACAGAATCCCTTACCTCCTCAAGTTCTTTTAAATCAGCTTTTTCAAGCCATTTAGCCGATAGCGGTTTTCCTTTTTCAATTTCATCTTTTAAAGACATCCATAATTTTGTAAGACTGTCTTTATTCTTAAGTCCAAACACCATTGCAATAAGGGCAGCTCCGCTAACTCCAATTAAAGCAAGCTGGTTCTTATGCTCCTTGACCCATTCGATAAATCCCTTTTTATTATCTTCTATTTCTTCCAATTCCTGTTCCTGCTGTTTTGCTTCATCCATAACCCATACTCCTCCTTTTCGCTATTCTTCCACATCAACGCAATTGCCTTTCTTATCAATCCAGAAATAGACTTCTTTCTTAGAAATTGCACGGCTTCCGCATTTTGGACACTGTCCAAGACTCTTATACTGGTTCAACGTATAAATACTTCCATAAGCAGCATTTGAAAGATTTTTCAGCTTATCGTAATCACCATAATAAAAAACATGCTGACACGAAGCACATACGCACTTTGTCTGTTTCTGCTTTTTGCATCCTGAATGCCTGGATGCTTCTTCCATGCCTTCTTTAAAATTCTGCTTTACTCTTCCAACTTCTTTCTTGAAGTCAGCATTGTACTTTTCCACTCTTTCAAGCTGGGCATCTAATCTCGGCTGTGCTTCTGGATGGATTTTAACATATTTTTTCAAAACACCTGTATTGCTGTTAAATCCGGCACTCATAAAATTCTTGATTCCTAATTCAGCAGCACACTCCCTGCATATATATCTCGGACCGACTTTTGCCGACAGTTCAAAATAATCTTTATTATTGTCTGATTCCCTACCACAGGTAACACATTGTCTTAACATTGTCCTGCCTCCTTGCTTTGATTCATAACAGTATTTTACCATAAGGCAAACAAAAAAGACAGCCGTCTGACTGCCTTAATTGTACTCTGCATATGCACCTATCTGTATCTGGAGTGCCACTGTGATCTGTTCCATGACCATGTCATCCAGCACTTCCCCGATCCTTTCTCCTAGCCTTGTTTTATCAAGAGTCTCCACCTGTTCTGCCAGTGCCATGCTCGGCTTGTTCAGACCGCTGCCTTTGGGAATCTGCACATGGGTCGGAAGATACTTTTTCTTCCACACCCTTGCAGAAAGCGGAACGACCGTAACAACAGGGGAATGCTTATTTGCCTTATTGTTGCTTACCACCAGTGCCGGACGGACACCGCCTTGCTTGCTTCCATCTTTTTCTCCAAAATCCACATAATAAATATCTCCACGCTTACACATAAAAACCTCCTATCCGAGGACAAAGGCTTCCACCTGTCTGTCCCTCAATTCATACTGTTTATCCAGTTCCTTCAATGCTGCTTTTCTGTATTTTGCTATCATCGTATGGCTCACATGGTATCTTTCCATCATGATGTCCCATGTCATGTCCTCATCCAGAAGATCCGTGATAATGCTTCTATGTCTTTCATCCAGTCCGTTCACTGCATGCTCGAAAAAATCCAGTTCTTCCTTCAGGAACTTATATCTGTGAAAAAGGAAACCGTACCACTCGTCATTCTCCCTTTCCATTGCAGCCTTATACTTGACTGCTATGTTTGCTGTTTTATCGGAAAGAGTGCTGGTCTGCACCCTTTCCCCTTCCTGGTGGGAGTAAAGCATGGAATCGATCATGTCCTGTTCGCTCACTCCCTGAAACTGACGGAGCTGGAACTCAGTCACGGTCAGTTCCTTTTTCATATTCTTATATTCCTTCATCATTACTTCTGCCGTCATCCGTCATACCTCCAATCCTTGCCTTTACTGCTTCTATCATTGCATTCTGTGTAGTATCCTTTTTTTCGATTGCCCGGAGGATATCTTCATCGACCGTTCCTTCTGTCACCAGATGCTCTATGACAACTGTATGTTTCTGCCCCTGTCTGTAAAGTCTGGCATTTAACTGCTGATACAGTTCAAGGGACCATGTAAGCGAGAACCATACAATGGTTGAACCGCTTTCCTGAAGATTCAGTCCGTGTCCTGCCGATGCCGGATGGATCAGCGCCACAGGGATCTTTCCTTCATTCCAGTCCTCGATATCCTTCTTTGTATTGATATCCCTTGCCGTAAACCGTTTTAATATCCGCTCCCTGTCATGCTTGAACCAGTATGCAACCAGAAGCGGTTTCCCGTTTGCTGATTCGATCAAATCTTCCAGTGCATCCAGTTTTCTGTCATGGATATTACGGACATTGCCGGATTCATCATAGACCGCACCGTTTGCCATCTGCTGGAGCTTGTTGCTTAAGGCTGCTGCATTTACCGCATCGATGTCCTGCCCTTCCCCGTATTCAAGGATCATTTCATCTGCCATCCTGTCATAAAGCGCCTGTTCGGATTCCGACATGGATACGTTCACACGATTGCTTATGCATTCCGGCATATCAAGATAATCCACGGCTTTCATGGAAATGCTGATATCTGAAATCAGTTCATATATTTTTTCTTCTGCTCCTTCCCTTGGCTTATACGAAAAGATGATCTCACGATTCCGCTTATCCGGAAGGAAGAACCTGTCACGGTATCCTCCGATGTATCTTCCAAGTCTCTGCCCCATATCAAGGATCCCTATCTCTGCCCATAAGTCCATGAGGTTTCCCGGTGTTCCCGTAAGCCCGACCACACGTTTTGCCATCGGCCTTACTTTTTTCAGGTCTTTGAACCTCTGTGCCTTTGGGGACTTGAAACTTGACAGCTCATCGATCACGACCATGTCAAAATCAAAAAATATGTTTTTTGTCATCCAGGAAACGTTGTCCCTTCCGATAATCGTCACATCAGCTCCTGACAGAAGTGCTTCCTTTCTCTGCCCTGCAGTTCCCATTGCCACGGCAAATGTCATGCCATAAAGATGCTCCCACTTTTTTATCTCTGCCGGCCATGTGGTCTCTGCCACACGTTTCGGTGCGATCACCAGGATCCGTCTTACTTCAAAATAGTCAAACAGCAGAAGCCACAGTGCCGTAAGCGTAATGACCGTTTTGCCAAGTCCCATGTCAAGGATCAGGCAGCTCACGGGATGTCCGATTATAAAATCTGTTGCATACTGCTGATAATCATGTGCTTTGTATTTCATCAAGGATACCTCCGATCTGTTTGATATTATCAACTACATAAACGGGAAAGCCCAACCTCTCAAGCATCCTCTTCCTCTTCAGCTGAAGCGGTCTCGGCTTCTTCCCCGGTGCTTTCAGTTCCACAAATGCCATTTTCCCGTCCGGCATCAGGACGATGCGGTCAGGCACTCCATTCATACCGGGTGATACGAACTTTAACGCCATGCCTTTCCGCTTTTTAGCTTCTTCCCTCAAATGTCTCTCTACTGTACTTTCTAGCAAAACCAGATACCTCCTTTGCCGATTGCGGTTGCCATATGCCTTTAACTCCTATACGCGCATATATACATGAATTGCTCTTTTTATCTTTATTTTTAATTCTCAACTGGATTTAATGGGAAACTGGGAAACTAGGAACCGCAACCCCTTATTTTCCAAGGTGTCAGCACGGTTTCCGACTACCGTTGCCCATCTGCATCTGGGAAACCTCGGAAACCGCCTAACGGGTTTCCTCTGGTTTCTCATCCATCCTCACAAAAGTCTTCTGCACTCCGTAAAGGGGGACTTTGGTCTTGCCCGTGGTATTGGAATCATACTTCTTCCATCCCCCGATCTTGTTTAAGATGCCTTCGATCTCATAGGAATCTGCCTTCTTTAAGTTCTGGCGCTCCTTGCCGAAGCACTCCACCCAGATTTCCATGATGCACACACGCTCACGCATGACCGTTCCTTTAACACCTACCGTCTCGAACTCTCCTCCGCCAAGGAATGCCCTTCTCTGGTAGATATCCATTGATGACCAGTTGTCCGGCAGCAGTCTGTCAAGATAGTCCTGCACGATGCCCTCACGGTCATCCGACTCCATTGCCTCCTGCTGCATCTTGTACGCTTCCTCTGCCTCCGCACCTTTTAAGAACAGCTCCTCGCCTTCGTTATACAGATGGATTGCCTCTGCCCATATCTGGTCGACACAGTCAAGCTCCCACGGGTGGTGTTTTCCTGTCCCCGGCACATGCACGGGCCAGAATCTTCTGTTTCCTGTCACGTCACGTAAGAATCCGCCCTCGGAGTTTGTGCTTCCCACAATGATGCACTTTCTCGGATGGGACTCTACATTGACCCCGTATGCCTGACGGAACTTATCATCCTGACGGGTAACAAAGGACTTTACTACCTCGACTTCCGTCTTGCGGATACCGTTCATCTCACTGATTTCAAGTATCCAGTTTCCGAGCAGCTTCTCGGCAGCAGTCTTGTCCCTCATATCCGAAATGGATAAGGAATCTGAGAACCACTGCTTTCCAAGGATGGCAAAGAAGGTGGATTTTCCCATTCCCTGCGGTCCGTTTAACACAAGGATGGAGTCGAACTTTACTCCCGGCTTATAGATACGTGCTACCGCAGCCACCAGTGTCTTGCGGATGACTGCCCTTGTGTATGGTGAGTCTTTCGCACCGAAATAGTCGATGAGCAGTGTATCGATACGCTCCTGTCCGTCCCAGTGAAGCGTTGCAAAATAATCCTTGATCGGATGATAAAGCCTGTCGGATGACACCACGGCAAGCAGTGCATCCTTAAACTTGGTCGGTGACCAGATCCCGTACACCCTCTCGAAATACACCTTTGCATTTGCAAGGTCGGAATCGTTCCATCCGGGCTTTACCTGTTTCCACGGAAGCGGACCGATGACATCAATGGTATCCTTGAACTCGTTATACACGATGTGTTTGAAATTCTCATCGTTGCGGATGATCAGTGCGATGTTCTGCAGTGTATCTTTGATGTTTCCCCTGCGGTCGAGTGCCAGTTTATTCTGCCAGTCCTCATCCGGCTCTGCGGAAAATTCCTGTACTGCCAGCTCCTGTCTTTCTTTTGCAAGCGTGTTCTTTACTTCTTCATCTGCAGATACAAAATCCTGCATTGCTTTGAAAGAAGGGAGTTTTCCCGGCTCTGTCCCTTCGGCTGCCCTTGCATCCTTGTCCCCGAATTTATGAAGCCTTACCACATCAAACGCATTCATCAGCTTTCCGCAGCATGGATCTGTGGCATGGTGGCTGTATACGAACAGGTCATCGTAGACCACGACTCCGGCAGCTGAATCCGCCGGGATATAATCATATCTTCCGGGGATCGCCCTTGAATGTCTGTACACATCCGGGATGAATTTGTCGATTGCCTGTGTCACCGTGTATGTGCGGTTGAAAGCCCCGATCAGCCCGTCCTTGGAAAGCGGATCGGCCTGTTTTTTGATATCCCTCTGCACAACGGATGCCTGACGGTTGCTGACCGGCCACGCTGATACATCATGCCAGTCCTTATAACGGGACAGCACTTCATCGGGATCGACTTCGTTCCCTTCTATCTCCTGAAACACATACTCACCGTCACTGGAAGTGCTCGGCCAGTACATAAGTCTTGATGGTTCATAGGTGGAATCATCAAAAAGCTCGATGCCGATATCCGATGCAAGCATACGGCTGACTGCCCCGTACTCATCAGGTGTCACATCCCTTGTCAGGAATATGATGATACGAAGTCTCGGTTTCTCCGGCATATGCTTATGTGTGGAATACACCACCATCTTCATGTCAAAAAACATTTCCAGTTCATCAATGATGCCCTGTGTTCCGTAATCCATATCAAGCGTGATGGCGGATCTGGAGATCACGCAGTCCTTCTTCCTTCGTCCGCCCTTCAGCTTTCCAAGAACGAATCCTCCGACATCCTTGATATTGTCCTGCTGCCCTTTCGGCATCTTCCTGTACTGCTCCATTGTCTCTGCAGTATATTTTGTCTTGGACAGACGGCTGACAAAATCTTCATATGTCATATCCGTGCAGTTAAACTTTTTGTCCATTCTTGAGTTTCCGATCGATACGAACATCCTTCTTTACCTCCTTCTTTTTACGCTTTTCCTGTTTCATGACCCATCCGATTGCAATACCTGCGGTCGGATCCGGATACCCTTCCCTGTTGCATCCTCCCATAAGTTTCTCCTAATCTTTCTTGTAAAACGGACTTTCAAATCCGGCAGCCTTAAGCGGAAGCCCCTCACACCAGTCAGGGCATACCGCCATGATCTCATTTACTTCTTCCACCGAGGATATCCCCTCCGGCACTTCAAGCACCACTTCATCATGGATGTGGCATACGATATCAAATCCCTTCTTTTCCAGACGGAGCATTGCCTCTGCCAGTACATCCCTTGCGGTTGCCTGGACGATGTTCTCGCAGAATTTTGCACCGTAAGATTCGATTCTTGTCCACTTGCGGTTCGTGCCGATTCCTTCATAGCTGACACTTTCCGAGCCGAAGCGGTTCACGGTCATCCTTGGCCTTACATAGGACAGCACCCTTCCGGACGGCAGTACGATCTTTAACATCCCGGACTGGTAATATACCGTCACCATTCCGACCTTTGTCATCTTCCGCTCTTTCACGGCAGCCTTTACTGCGCCGTCAATTTCATACCAGTAATTTACGATGTGCGGATTGGCAGTCCGCCATGACTGCACCAGCCCTTTCAGCTCCTCTTCTTCCACAAAATTAAGTGCTCCCATGCTGACGAGTGCACCTTCCGCACCGCCATACTGACAGGCAAGTGATGCCACCTTTCCCCTTGCACGATACGGACTTCCCTTTGTGATCTCTTCGATTGGGATATGGAACATCTTGGATGCCGTCTGCTCATAGATCTTTCCAGCACCACGAAACTCCTCCATGACCCATCCTTCTCCGGCAAGGTAGCCCATGACCCTCGCCTCGATCGCCGAAAAATCGCTGACGATAAATCTGCATCCGGGTCTTGCCACGAATGCAGTACGGATCAGCTCCGAAAGCACATCCGGTGTGGAATCATACAAAAGCTCCACCAGGTCATATCTGCCTTCCTTTACAAGGGAGCGTGCCAGTTCCAGGTCTTCCATATGGTTCTGCGGAAGGTTATGGATCTGCACGAGTCTGCCGGCCCATCTGCCCGTGCGGTTGGCCCCGTAAAACTGTAATAATCCATGCACCCTGCCATCAGGACATACCGAACGCTCCATTGCTTCGTACTTCTTTACGGATGTTTTTGACATGGCAAGTCTCAGCTTCATCATTTCTGCCACATCCCCCTGTGTGTTCTCTACCAGATCTTCCACGGCAGCCTTGGCAAGGGAATCCACCTCGATGCCCTTTTCATTCAGCCATTCCTTAAGCTGTGATACGCTGTTCGGATTTTCCAGCCCGGATATCTCGTATGCCTTCTTCGTTACCGTCTCCTTATACAGAAGGTCGCATGCCACAGCGTGTCCGATAAGCTCCTGATCCACCATGATGCCCCTGTCATTGATCCTCTGGTCCATGCAGTAGAGTTCCTGCTCCCTGTCCGGTATCGGGAACTTTGTTAGTTTATTCCTGATCTGTTTTTCCACATCCACGTCACGGATGCAGTATGTCTTGAACAGTTCCCACTTCTCCGGTGCATCGGACGGAAGATTCCTTGTCCTTCCACCATTTGCCTTGGTAGGCTTGCACGGCATACAGAAATAGCGGATGAGGTCTTTTCCCTCGGACATCTTTTTCTTATCAAGGTTCAAGGCTTCCCCCACTCCTTCCAGTGACAGCGGAAGTGACAGCATGGATGCCTGTACAAGCGTGCATCTCCATCCTTCCGGTTTTAAGGAAAGACCGAAGAATCGGTTGATACAGTTCCGCTCGAACGCTGCATTATAAGCAGTCTTTATTACGGAATCATCCGTAAGATATTCCATGATCTCATCCGGGATCTTCTCCCCGGATGCCAGGTCAATGATCTGTGTCAGTTCGTCATTCAGACTGTATGCAAACAACAGGATCTCGAACTGCTCCGATGCGGCATACCTGTGTACCCCGCAGTCCGGCAGTGACACATCTGAGTATGTTTCAATATCAATTGCAAGTGTGTCCATGCTTCTGTCCCTCCGCTCTTTTCTTTATTCTGTTGATTCCCGTTCTTGCTGCTTCCACATTGCCGGACTTCATCTGTCCTTTGATGGTGCGGTATGTGTTATACGGGATATATTTTTTTATGCTGTTAAGCTCCTTCATCAGTTCTTCCATGAAAGTACATCTCCTTTATGTATCCGGGCGGTGTATGCCACCGCCCTTCCTATGATCTGCTGCCTTGTCCCTATGCGAGGAAATCGTCCTCCGCATCCACTGCCTCGAATTCATCCTTCGCATTGGCTCTGGAACCGAGAGGCTCTCCGTCCCTTAACTTCTGTACATTTCCGAGTCCGGCAGCAACACCCTTATTTCCGTTGCTGTTGTAAGCGTAAAATGTAATGGATACCCTTCCGTAGCAGCCGGAATATACCTCGCTCTGGTCAAGGATCGGCTGTACCTGTCTGTCCACGATCTGAGGAGCCTGTTTGCTGTTGGCATTTAAGAACATACTGTCTGCATATGCCTCATCCTCCGGTCTGTCGATGTCACCGTCCCTTAACGGTGTCTTCAGGTTTGCCGGGATCTTACCGCCCCACTTGCCTTTTCCTTCATCCTTTGCCACCTCGATTGCCTTCTTGATCTTGGCAATGGTCTCCTTATCATTCTTGTCGATGATGCAGGAGACAGAGTACTTCGGTTCGCTTCCGTTGATGGAATCCGGCTCCCACAGGTGTGCATAGCTGAGTCTGCAAGGTACGATTACTTTGGTTAAATTTGCTGTTGTCATAATTTAGTCCTCCTTAAAATCCGCTTCTGCGGTTGCTGTTTTAACTGCTTCTCTTTTATCTGAATCCGGCACCAGTGTGACCTTGCCGTCAGGCTTGTACACCAGTGAACCAAGGATCTCATTAAATTTCTTTTTGCCCATCAGCCTTTCCATCTCGGTAATGCCGATCAGGCTCTTTTTGAAGATATCCGTGTATCCGGCTTTCTGTGCTGCCTCTGCAACATCTTCTTCATCCGTATATTTACGATTGCTTCTTCCAAGGACTAGTTTGTAGCCCGGCCACTCTTTATGGTTAACTACCGCTTCATTCTGAGCATAGGTGTAAATCTCCTCTGCCCATTTCTTCAGCGCATCTGCCTTGGAAAGGACTTCTGCAATTTCCTCATCCGACATAAGGGTCGGCTCGGCAAATTCCATCTGGGCAAGTTTCAAGTATTCTTCTGCCCTTGCACGGCATGTAAATCTCGCCTTACAGAATCGACAGTGGTCTCCGGCTTTAAACTCTCCCTCTCCGGCAAGCGCCTTTGCTGCTCCCGGTTCAAGGACATCCTTTCCCCATACAAGCAGCTCCTCGGCTGATATCTCCCAAGTGGAAAAATGTTCGATCCTCGGCTGGACGATGGTAAGCTCCACCGTGTCGATCTCATATAAGAAACCGAGCATGTCCAGAACCCCCAGTCCATAGATCATAAGCTGGACATTCTGTTCCGCATCGACCACCACACCCTTGCCAAGCTTCAGATCGATAATATGGATCTTATGGGAATCGGCCACCACCATATCTGCAGTGCCGAAACATCCTTCGATCCTGTGTGCAAGGCTGACCTTCAGTTCCACTCCGATGAATGGTTCATCACAGTCCTTCCTTGCCTGTTCGATCTGGGTGATGTTATATTCCACGTAATCATCCACGGCTTCGAGCAGTTCATCTGAGTAGTAATCGGATACAGGTCTTTTAGTCCTTTTCTTCAGATACTTATTGATGAGGTACTCTGCCATCGCATGTCCGGCACTCCCTTCTGCTGCGAAGGGAGATTCTTCATCCGGGAACTGCTCCTCCAACAGTAACGATGGAGGGCATTCCAGACGTCTTTTACCGGACGATGGGGAGAACCTTGCATGTCCGCCCATTAGAGCACCTGCGCTTTCTCATACAGTTCCGGCAGTTTCTCATCAGGAACGTCTGACAATTTCTGGAATCCGAACTGCTCGATCAGGTTCTTGACTTCCGATGTCTTTCCTGCTCTGGACTTTTCCGCAAGAAATGCACGGACCGTCTTTCTGTCCACTGTTTTCTCCTTCGAGGCAGCTTCATCCTTCGGTGTATCTGCCACAGGAGTTTCCTTCTTTTCTGCCTTCTTCACAGGCTTCTCATCTTTCTTTGGTGTATCTTTCTGTGCTGCGACCATCTTTCTGATTCCGGCAGCGATCTGCTCGTAACCCTCGGCTACCAATAACAATGCTTCGCTCATGGCGTTCTCTCCTTTCAAATGCGTGCCAGCTTCACATCACCTGTATACACATCGATTTTGTTTACGCTGGACTTGTACTTTCCCCAATCCATCAGAATATGGAACGGGTACTCCTTTACTACAGTTGCTCTCTTCTTTTTCTTTCCGGCAGTGACCATAAGGCGGTCACCCGGATATAGTCCGTAACGGACATTGACTGCTGACATGGCGGACCTCCTACTTCAACACCTTCAGATTTCTGATGATGCCCTTGTATCTGGCATCCGCACGTTCATCCACAGGTATGGTCCTGACATTCACGGGATTGAAATCTGTATCATAAAGCCTTACAGGCTTCCTTGTTTCTTTTGCATGGTCGAGTTCAAACTTCATGCCTTCCGTGATGTCGAAACCGAACACATACACCTCATCGCACATATCCATGAGTTCAAGACCCATTGCGATGCCTGTCATTCTCTCATTTGGGATATTGTCATCGAGGAATGATGGGAAATAGAGATGTGGTACGATTGGAACGTCACCTGACATGGCAGTGATCCTTGCGTAGCTCACTGCATTCTTTTTGTTTTCCTCGACTCTGCCCCGATAAGGGCTGCAGATAAAAATTTTCTTTTTCATAATAAAATCATCCTTTCACATTCGGCTCTCATGGCCGTGGGTACTCGTCAATAATGTTCTACAAAGCAAAATCGCGGAGGATGCTGTTCATTACCTCAAGGTCGTCACCCTGAAGTGTTGACTGCAGTTTCTTTAACAGTTCCTGCTGTTTTGGTTTTAGGTAATTGCGACCGACATAATATCCGTCTGCCACTTTTACACCTCCACCGTATCTGCCACGAACTGTTTCGATCGGGTAAGCGAGAGACAGCTCTTCGATATCGTTTTTTATAGTCCGGACTGAAACACCAAATTCAAATGCTAGGTTGTCGATCTTGTCCTGTCTTCTCTGACAGAGGACCTTAAGAATCGCTTCCCTGCGTTCGCTTGGCGTCATGCTTTTCTTTGCCATCTCTCGCTCACCTCCTTCCTGTTCTCTTGCTTTGTGACTAAAGAATAATTTTTAAAGGTGCAGACTTTTTGCACGATTAAAAATAAATTTCAAATATTTTTTAGAAGCACCGAAACTTCATTTTTTTATCCTCACTTACTTATTCTCCTTGCCGTTTCATTTATTTCGCAAAATATAATCAGGCGAATGGAGAATATATAAGGGGGCTTTTTCATCATTAACGGTTTGTTATCAGCAGCATAAAAAATGATCTGCCTAACCAACCTAATAATTTCTGACCGATTTATCTTGATACAAAATTTAAAATAGCCATTCGTGTTTCATAATCTGACGTGTATTTTTATCCTTCTGTGTAATGTAGGAACAACTCACGGTTTCAAAAACGATCTCAAAAAAGGACAAAAAAAATAGCCAGGGCACATTATCACGGGAAACAAGAATTTTCTTATTTCCTCTGATAATCTGCTCTGGCTATGTGGTAACTGCTTATAGCGTTCCTAAGTGCTCAGTCAGCAAATCAATTATTTACTGCATATTTATATGCATTTTTACATCGTGTGTTTGGCACTGCCGTCATGGCATCATAATCCACTAACAGCAATCCTGGACATTTGGGGCATCCTACAGATGCTTTCCCTGAACTTCCTTCATAGGCTATGATTTTTCCTTTGTGACAGATTGGGCATCGAATTGCGCCCTTTATTTTTTCCGTTACTATTGCCACTGTGATCCACCTCCTAGTTGAACGGTAATTCATCATCCGTGCAGGCATTCATGTAAGCGGAGATTATGCTCTTCTGCTCACTGTTGAGATTTACATCTGCTTCATGCCTTTCTATACAGTTAATAAGTTCATTTATATATGGTTCAAGCGACTGTCCCTTTCCAAGCGTTGAGCATATAGGGATCAACCGTCCTTCCTCCATACCGTGTTCATACTCCTGTTCTGGCTGTTCCAGAATGATCTCTGTATATGGAGCTGCACCTTCGTCTTTGGTATTACAGAACAGGTTCATGATATATATCTTACCAAATTCGAGCATATCTCCTTCAAAACAGTCTGCGAATATTCCGACAGGGTCAGTTGTGAAATCTGAATCATAAGAATATTGTTCTAGTTTTGTTTGCCCCATAAAGTCTGGTACAAACAATGGATGCTGCTTTTCTCCACTCTTTACCTTTTCATAATACTCTTTCGGAATACGTTTCCACTCGATATTATGTAGGTCTGTGTCCTTTTTCATTTTATCCAGTACCCTGATAAGCTGGAAAAGATTGTCATTGGAACGTCCAAAATCTCCGCCTACAAGCATGTCTACACTTGTTCCCAGTTTCTGTGCCAGTTTCCATATCAGATCAATACCTGGCATTGATTCGTTATCTGCCTTTGACATCTTGGAAAGATATCCTGTACTGATTCCTATCGAGTTCTCCAACTCTCCAATTTTTATGTTTTTATCTTTTATTAATGTGTTAATGTTGTTCATCAGTCGTGCTCTGTCAAATTCCATGTTGAGACCTCCTATCTATGCAACTATTATATCGTATTTTCATTATATGTCAAGTTATATGCTTCAATATGATTATTCTCCAATCTATTTTACTATATTTGAATTATTTTTCCGTGTGCTCCAACTCTTATCTTTTTTAGAATTATATTCGTCAACCCATTGGTTGACACAGTGTTTATAATAGAAGCACCCCTTTTCGAGGTGCTTATGCTTACAGTGAGATAACACTACTCGGATAACCAATTGTAAAAAGCGTTTTCTGTTTAACTGGTGACTTTGCAAAATCTAATCCCAGCTGTTTAATTCTAATCTTTGCTGACTCTGATGATACATTAAAAATTTCTGCCACTTCTGCTGCCAGCATTTCCAACTCAAATCCCGGAAACTCTTCTCTGAGTCTTTTTCTTAATTCTTTATCACCACAGACCTGTCTCATTGCAGTTCTCGGCATAAGGATTGCTGCACTGAAATATTTAGCCTGATGTTCAAGCCAGTCATGATCTGAACATAACTGCTTGCGCCCATTGCTCTGCGCTGCTTCCCCGCCTTCTATGTCTGTTTTTCTACAGGCAGTTGATGTCTGTTCCAAATTATCGAACAGGACCAGCTGATTCGGGTCTCTGTAAAAATACGACTGCTGATAAATCCAGTGTCCTGATTCGTGCCCCATCGTTGAACGGAAGCGGTGCTCGTCCGTCAGCAATGTGTTATCGATCATGACCGTTCCCCTTCCGGCAAATATATATTCTGCACGTTTTGCATCTGCATCATATACCGGAACCTTGTTGCTGTCATTGAAGACCATTCTTCCAAGAATGAGTCCGCAATGAGTCAGATTATTATACTCTGGTGTCAATCCCAGATAGAACTCTGCGAATTCCTCAATATTAACTTCTTTAGGATTGTTCAGTACATCCGGATCAAAATCTCGGATGAACATTTCTGCATCTGATTCAATATCCTCATGGGATAAAATGGGAACACCATTACTTCTGCATCTAAACTGTGGTTCATACATAGGCTGCTACTACCCCTTTCGAGCTCTTAATTCGTCAAGAAGTACCTGCCACTCTGCCTCCCCTGCTCCTGTTTCTTTAGATAATCTCAGTGCCTCAAGCACATAAGGATTTGATGCATAATCGACACAATCCTGTGGTATTAACACATCATTCGATGTTCTTGCTTCCGCTGCCATATCATAAAGTGTATAAGTCTGGGTTTCAGATAACATGAGGAATTTTGCCAGTTTCTCAATTCTCTCATTTGTCAGGGTACTTTTTCTACCCTTCTCCACTTCACTTAGGAATTGTGGAGATACTTCGATTGCTTTTGCTGTTTCTCTTAGTGATTTTCTTTTCTCTTTTCGTATCGTTTCAATATACTTTCCAAAACTTACCTTTTCGTTCTCATTCATACTATTCAACCGCACTTTCTAATTAATTTTAATATTCATTCTTATACATTGGTTTTCTTTACACTTTATTTGATTTAATGTGCGTCATCCATATTAATTATAATAATTTGGTAAGCTACATTTGGCATTGTAGAATGCTGTGTCAACTGTCAACTGAACGGTTGACACTATTAATATATCAAAAGGGGGTATTACTGTCAACCCCCTTTTGCGAATTTACATTTCAATGCCAGTAATCGTATGGAGAGTTAGCTTTTTTCTGAACTTTTTCTCCAGGCAGCGTTGCTTCTGCCTGTTCTCTTGTTGGAAAAATTCTGCCTTCTCTTAACTGGATGCCACCGCCTTCATCAAATCGTAATATGTAAAAATCACCGCTTCTTCTGACCACGGTTGTCTTACGGATTATACGGTTGCTCTCAATGAAGAAAACTTCTGTACCTGTTTCGTATGTCATATTAAACGTGCCTCCTGCGATATAAGTTCGACCAAGGGAAATAGTCTGCCAAACACCATATCTCTGTAGACTGTTCAACACTCCTAATGTAGCGATGAGACAATTATACGAACATACGTTTGTTTTGTCAATAGAGACTTCCGCTATATAATCATTTTTATTCTGGGAACACGCTGTGGACGAATTTCTCCAGTATGGAATCAAACGTACCCCCGGCAACATCACCATTTATTATTTCTTTCCGCTTATCAGCATAAGTTATCTGAAGTTCATAACTGCATCCATCGCACACTTGACCTTCTACAATGTTCTTTTCCCACAATGGAGCACCTATGATTTTCTGTAGGGAGCATGCAAGTCTGTATGCCTTCTTTTCGGAGACCTTTTCATCAGTTTTAAACTGATATTTCCGGCTCTGCCCTTGATAGATATATTCTTTACATCTTCCATCCGGATATATTTCATACACCCATGACTGTTGGGAATCTATCGTACACGGACCATTCTCCACAACCTTATATCGTATTTTTGTAATCTGAGTAGCTGGAAGAAGTTCCTTTGACCATCGGTATCTGCAGTCAAGGCAGCCATAATCCTCGTGTGGCATTCCGTCTATCATCTCACATCCACCCAGGATAAGTTCTCCTCGTTTCTCTGCTTCAAAGGCTTCATGGGACGGATAACCATATAATATTGGTGCAGTCCTGTCTGACTTGCATTTTGGACAAATAACCATAATGTCATTACGCTCCGCTTACAAAACATTAATTTTCATTCATCATTTCACGATTTTCAATTTCTTTTAAAGTGCGACCATTTTCATCTTTCCATCGTGTCAAACCATTATCACTTTTACCGACAACAAACATTGCTGCACCTGATGGACTTGAAAAAAACATATCTTCTTGTAATATACCATCTATGATATTACTGGAATACCGTTGTTCTTTTATTGTGTCAGGAACAGTATTGTCATCCACTGGAGATATCTGGCTTCCTTTTAATACAATAAATCCTTCAGATGTAACTGTACCCTGTGCCTCTATTTTCCCTACATTTTTTATGACACGCTCCAAATACAACTTTATTTCTTCTTTTTTCTCCGTATCTCCAACTGGATTTTCTTTAGGAATAGCATTAGTATATGCATCCAAAACCTTATAGCCAAGTGCATTAATCAGTATCCTTACATTATCAACAAATTCTTCCATACTTGCAACTTGGGATTCCTTTAGCACAGTATTTTTATATGTATTTTTTGTAAGAACCTCATATCTATTACACTGTCGTGCAATTTCTACAAAACGATTTTCAAGATATCTAATCAACGCTTTATTAAGGTCTCTTCCTATAAATATAACTGCCGTATTCCAGTAATATTTTTCCTTCTCAGCCTGTGCATCTCTTAGGTGCTGAATCAACCGCTCTTTTACATTCTCTGCCTCTCCTATATACACAGAATCTTTCCCGTTATCTTCTTTACAGAATAAAAAATAAACACCCGCTTGCTTTATATCTTCCCTACTGCATGTAGGCACTTCAATCCGTGGAATTTTAATAGCTTTACCATTCCAATTTGACAATTCTGCCGTTATTAAACTATCAGCAGTGCCATTAACTAGAAATAATTCTATTGATTTACCATATGCCATATCTTAATGCCTCCGTAATTTTCGTTCTGTAACAGGAGATGAATCACCGATGTCAAAATGCTTTTGTCTGGTATTTCTTCAGTTCTTTAATCAAATCGATCTCTGTAACTTTAGAATTTAAAACCTGCTTTCCTAAATATATAACGTCCTTATCGCATGTATCAAAACAGGATTTGACCCAGTTAGCCTTTTTATTCAATTTCAAATAATATAGCACATGAGTATTGTCATCTTCACACAAAATAACATATGGAATAGAATTGCCGTCTATATACTCAAAGAAATCCCTTTCCACTTGAAATTGATTTCCTTTATTATGTATATAAAGCATATGTAATTTCCCATTTATTTTTATAATAGTTGTATTGCCCTCGCCATCAATAACTTTATATGCTATATTATTTTTATCTAAAATTTTTTCTATCATCTTCTACCTCTTGATATATATTGTAAATACCTACATTTTCGGAACAAGGCTGTGATAATCAATTGAATTTTTCCCCACATCCCATTTACCAATTTGCATCTTTTTGATTTTCTTTCCGTCTCCAAACTCTAGTAAATCTATTCTGTGCAAATTATTCATTATTTTATTTAGGCTTCCAAGCCCTGCAGAGGATAACAGAAAGGCTTCCATTGGATCACACAATTTACAGTAAGCCCATAACTGTCCTAAATCATGCAAATTCAACTGCGTCTTTTTAGCCTCAATAAAAAATATTTGTGGTTTTCCATTTTTCTTTACAATTCCAAGCACATCTATCTGTATATCGAGTCCTATTGTCTGTGGATAATAATCTATCACATCGTATTGTTCAAGAAATAAATCTAAAGTTCTTGCATGAGAATCTACTGTAATTACCGTTGCGTTTTTATATTTGTCTTCCAAATACTGCTGAAGCCATAACCTCATAGGCTCATATAATTCAAATTCTTTTTTTACATTATTCGCCATATCCTAAGAACCCCGCTAAATCAGTCCACGAGTCAAAATGCTTTCCTCTAATTTCTTCTGGCAATGACGGATCATTTTCACCGGGATGGATAGGTTTGTTCGCCCTGCGTACTCTTTTTTCCCAATAGAATTTATGTGTTTTAACAGGATCAATGAATTCCAGTAACTCATCCGCATACTTCTCCAAAGCATCCTGCTTATGCTTAATGTTAAATCCCACAGGTAAGAACTCATTTGCAAATATCTTTACCTGATGTTCCTTCTTCCAGAAATTTGGCTTTCCAGCGTTATACTTAACCAAATTTCCATCTCTAAAATTCGGATGACCGAAATCAATTGTCTGGACTGGAACATCAACATCTTTTAGCATATTGGCAATATCAATTACCATATACCAATTTCCCGGAATCTCTATATAGACTCTATGTGCTCCATCCTGACCAAAAGCAATATTACTTTTTCTTATATATCCTGTTACATCTGCGATACCACGCAATAAAGCCTTCTTTTGATCTGTAGTAATAGAAAAAAGTTCGGCATTCATTTTCATAGTAGAATGGTGACGTCCACCGCCAATAAGTCTCAGCATTTCTCTTACTACATATTCTTCATTCGGCTTTGTAAATGACATTTTGGTAGAATGCGGTGCTTCAGTAATGTTTAACACATGTCCTATTAAGGGTTCTACAATAGATCTAATATCTACTATACTTGCCTTAACATAAACAGCTACATCTTTTAAATCATCAGTATACAAATTTTTATATGGAATATCTATGGTCACTGTTGTTTCGGTAGCATTCTGCTGTATCTCACCATTTCCAAGAATCATTCCAAGCATATAAGCCATTTCAATATTCATAAAAGTCTCCTTTCATCCCAATGCATTCATGTACTATTTTTGTAAAATATTGTCTATTTGATCTGCAATTGCTTTTGCCATTAAAGGTGGCACTGCATTTCCAATCTGCTGCCTAATATATAACTTTTGTCCGATAAATACGAATTTATCATCAAATGATTGTATTCTTGCAGCTTCTCTTGGCGTAATTGCCCGATGCAGAAACGGATGATTATTTGTTCCATTTGACGATGCATCAAATCTAGTATCTATAGTCGGAGACACTGCATCCCACTTTAATCTTCCCCATGTTCCTGAAAATTGCTGATTACCAACCATATCCGATGGAAGATGTTCTTTCCCACACTCTGGCGGAATCATCTCAAGTTTTTTTATTGCAATCGCCGCATGATTTGATGCCTTGTGATTATATAATTTCTTGCTCCCTCTTCGCATCTGTTTTTGATACTCGCTACTTGGTTCTGTGATATAATCCTGTTCAAATTCTCCCTCGCCTGAATTTAAATAAGCCAAGTCATATATAGCATCTCTAACTGTAACAGGAGTTTCACATGTAGCTGCCGGAAGTGGAATACTTTTATCTTTTGAACAAATGAAAATTGCCCTCTGTCTCGCCTGTGGCACACCAAAATCTGATGCTGTTAATACTCCATATTCGACATGGTATCCCATTTCCGTTACCTTTTTAATTATCTGATCTTTAAACCACCCGGCTGATGTAGATAATAATGCTTTCACATTTTCTATCACAAACACCTCTGGCTTTAATATTTCTACAAAACGTAAATATTCATTGAAAAGAAAATTCCTTGGATCATCCAGTCCTAATTTTTTACCTTTTAACGAAAATCCTTGGCATGGTGGACCACCAATAATCATATTCACTTTTTTCGCTTTACACAATTCTATGACCTTGGTCTTTATTTTTTCATCTGTAATATCCCCGCATACAGTTTCTGTATCTGGCATATTGTACTTAAATGTCTGAAGTGCCTTTTCATTAAAATCCAATGCGACTTCAGTTATGAAATGCTCATTTTTTTCCATTCCATATGACATTCCACCTGCTCCGCTAAACAAATCTAGTATTCTAAACATTGGAGTTTCCTCTTTCATTGGTTGCTTATTTTTTATCAGTATTCTTTTAAACAGTAATTTTCCATTAATCGTAGGCTTAAACAAATCATACTCATTATCCGAGCCGTGATTCGCTTCCCCTACAATTTCAAACTGCTCACTATTATACCTATTAACTATTGTTATTGGCACTCCCATAATTCCAGGATAATCATATGGGATATCCGTTATCCTTCTGACATTGATTGCATCATAGTCATCATATTTTGGATATTCTTCTGGTGTATATTTTTTCGTTAAATTCAGTCTTTCATGCCTTCTATCATTATCAAGATTGGTAAGCCACATTGCATTGCCTAGGCTTCTCCACTTTTGCCCCGTCTCATCGACCCAATATCTGGTTGACCGTGGTTCAGAAGAATCCGGAACTCTAAATTTCATCTCTCCAAATTGATATCCAGTCCATACCTCATTATTTTGAATCAACGGAAATATTTCTTTGTATGTTAATGCGTTCTGATTTCCTATAATCAGGAAATTCTTCTTGTATTTAACAATCTCTGCAACAATTTCTTTAAACAACGAGAAAGGGGGATTCGTAACTACTATATCGCATTCTGCCAAATACTGGAGACATTCATCACTTCTAAAATCCCCACTCCCTTTTAATTTTTTTATAACTTTAGACTGCAGCAAAAATTGAGTAACATACTCATCCGACAATTCACCCTGTCCCTCGCATATTCCGGTAATATCCAGAACATATCCATTTCCTTTAGTCAGCACTTCGCTATCATCATCCATAAGAGCAACCTGAGTACCCATAACTTTTGATGAACTAAAGGAAGTACATATCAACCTTTTCAGTTTTAGGACATTAAAATTTTTCAAAAAGAACTTGCAAAAATTTGATTCAAATGGATCATCACAATTACACAAAACCGTTTTTCTTTCAAAATGCTGCACATAATGTGCCATCTCCTTTTCGACAGTCTCATATGTTGTGTAAAACTCATCGTCCTTGGCGTTTTTGGCCATTTGCAAGTTTGTATTTTTGTTTCCCATCTTCGATTATGCTCCTTTGTCATATTTTATGTAACTCTCAGCATAAATCGTTTAAATATCAATGTGCATATCTACCCGTAGAGTTCCTATTCGCATATTATCTCATGCCCTTTTGGTGTTCTATTTTATGAATACGTCTAGGATCCTCTGGTTTTGTTGCATCCGAAGGAATCATCCACATTCGTCCCTTTAAGACTGCACCATCAATTCTTCCCTCTTTACAGTATATAGCGACTCTTCGCTGTGATATATTCCATTTTTCTGCTACTTCTGCTGATGTTAAGTAATCCATTTTTAGCCCTCCGTGGACAGGAAAAATTACAATTCAACACTCTTATTATATTCGAGATTGCGAACAGTTTCAAGCACTTTTTCTTTCTGCTTTGAATATATAAAACGCTCCTATTGGCATTGCCATATTTCGTTTGCTTTAGTTATAATCAGGCGTCCATCCTCGCACTTTACTTCAATCTGCTCCCCAATGTCAAACCCTAGTTCTGAGAGCCATGTTCCTTTCAAAACAATGCTCGGTGTCCGCTTGTACTGATATCCACTTGCTTCATAAACCTTCATTTCTCTATATTTTTTATATGCCATATTTCTCTTCTCCTTTTGCCATTTTTTAGACTTCTGCCATAAGATTAAACTTACGCTGAATTATTGCTTCTTTTGCCAATTTATACATTTTGTGAGATACCCCCTTGAATAAGGGAAACGACAACGGGGAATAATTTCCTCGTCTAAGCACAGTTTTAGAATGTAAATTATAGTGATATGTAGTGACACAAATGCCCAGTTTATGCGGGTTTCAGGCACTAGGGGGATATCCAACTTTAGAGTCTTAACACCGGATATTGCCAATATATGCGCTATTCCGTTAAGCTGGAAAAGTCTCTTTGTATCCCGGTCTATACCACTCTTTTCTCCAAGAAGCATAGCACGCATAACTGATGCATCCCTGACTGCCAAGTATCTGTCCAGTGTCTCACCTGCCTTTAGCCTGAAGCTATAAAGGAACTGCCTTATAGTGCTGTACCCTCTTCCCCTTTCTGTGATGACGGCATCCCTGCATATCATATATATTCCCTTATATGCATAATATGAACGTGCATCAAATTCACCGGGATTTGATGCAATGTCCGGTCTCTCAATTCTGCCGTAAACCGCAATCTGCTGCCCCATCTTTATGTCATCCACATTATCCATATACAGGATCAGTTTTGTACCAATGCGCTGATTATCCATGCTCTCTGTCTTTACGTATACATGATAGCCTTTGTTGGCATTTCTAACGTCATAAACACTACATACAACACGGCACCTGTCTATCTCCGTAATCTCATCGGCAAGCTGTCCCTGTCTGTCTACAGATCTTATGTTCATAAATCCTAAGAGTGTAACCAGTAGAAATATGTTTCCTGTCAATAGCCTTCTGTATATCGGATTACGAAAAAAAGACATGGCTGTACCGGCTCTGTCAGTACAAACTGACAAAACCAGCGCAGCCATTATCATCAGACCACTTACGATAACTGAATGTCCAGCTGCCACTGCATACGCCTCTCCAAGCGCAAAGCATACCGCTATCCAGAACAATGGTCTCTTTATGTTATTTTCCTCCTCACCGCACATAACCCTATCTAGTTACATACGAATAATCTCCTGTAAACTTTCTTTCCAGATCTATATCATTTAGCCTGTTTCCTGTGTTGTCAGGCCGCAGCTGAACTAAGTTCACATCATCAAGTTCGAGCAGTGAATCGACGATGGAATATACCAGGACATTGTCATCCACTCCTTCTTTTCCATTTACAAATGCATCGTTAAAGGTGACTGTACACAACCCGTCCTCAACACTTATGCTCTTCACCACTGTTTTGTTGTTAAGTGGTGTGACCGTTCCATCATAAGAGCTGCCAAGCCCTTTCATAACCTGTTCTGGAAGACTCTCTTTCTGTGAATAATCCAACGTGAGAGATTTCTCCACCAAAGCTGTCCCAGATGAATCCGGCATAAATATCCTTATCTCTTTTTCTGAATCAGTCATGTTGTCTATATCCGCAAATGATTCCAGCGTTAATTTGTCCTTTACGACGTTGCTTTCATTGACTGTATCCACCATCTCATACACCACAACGTGTACCTGATCGATCTGACTCAGTGTCTTTACAAACGCCTCCTTGCTGAGCACTAGAGCATACGGATCAACATTCTCAAGGTCAGCTTCAAATATGAGATTGACCGTTCCATACCCATCATATATATACCTCTGATAAGTCATTCCGGTAGGAACTGGTGTCCCAAACTTTGATGTACCTCCACCCTCAAGCAGGGCTTTCATGACCAGATCAACTGTATTCTCAGACGACAACTGCTGGTCAACATCCATTTTCTTCATGGAGATATCCGTCCATCCATCATTGATATAATAAATGTAAAAACCATCCTCCACAGAAGTTTTCTGATCTGTTATATTACTGGAATCACTGTCTGATCTGCATCCCCATATCACCAGCGTCAGCAACATAACCACAGCCGCCATGGCTATATTTTTTAAAATTTGTCTCATTTCAATCCTCTACTGTTCACCCAAAGGTACTCTAACTGTAAACGTTGTTCCTTTTCCAGGTTCACTATAAACATTTATTGTTCCTTTATGAAGAATAATGATGTTCTTCGTTATGGCTAGACCAAGTCCTGTTCCTCCAGTATCCCTGCTTCGCGCCTTATCCACCCTGTAGAAACGCTCAAATATATGATTGATGCAGTCTTCCGGTATTCCTACCCCCGAATCCGCAACTTTTATATAAAAGTTCTTGTGATCAGAATTCAGCGATACCTTTATCCATCCACCATCAACATTGTACTTTATACCGTTCTCTATCAGGTTTGATATAGCAAGCGTGAACTTCACCTTGTCTATGCTGGCGTGTATCTCTCCAAAACTCTCATATGACAGCTGTATACTTCTCTTGTCCGCCAGCGGACGCAGTCTCTTTAATATGAGATCCATGAATTCATCCATATCAACAGATTCCTTATTAAGGCTGTCTGGTCCCTTGTCCGTCTTGACCAGAGTAAGAAGATCGCTTATGATCTCAGCCTCCCGGTCTATCTCCTGGACTATATCCTCCATGAATTCCCTGTACATCTCGGCAGGAACATCGCTCTGTGTAAGAAGTGATTCTGACAACACCTTCATCGAAGTGATAGGAGTCTTCAGCTCATGCGACACATTTGAAACAAACTCCTGTCTCGATTCCTCCAGCAACTGTGCCTTGTTGAATATATTGTTGATATCCTTTGTCAGGGCCTTCATCTCACCAAACATGCCCGATGTATCCATCTGTTCGAGACTTCCACCTTTCATGCCCTCTATAATACCTCTTGTTCGGTTGACATCCCTCACAGACAGTTTGGCTATAAAGTACGCTGCAACCATGCCTAGTATAACCACAAGCGCAAACAGATACATGGAATTGTGTCTGAGTCCTGCACTGTAGTTGTCAAGCTCATCGATCTTAACAGCAAAGATTATGACTGCATCCGTATATCCCTCACTGTCGACCACCGGCATTATCTTCCTGTACACTCTGTCATACTGCTCCGATACCTCCGGTGTCTTGCCAGTCATGACCTGAAGCACTTCAGGATCCGCCATATATTTGCCTGTTTCTTTGTCATAGGAATCCACCACTACTCTGTACCCAGGATCTATGACAAGTATCCTTCCTGACAGAGAATAAGCCATGGTCTTTATATCTCCCACGGCTTCTCGCATATCTCCATCCGCATTGTAACTGTTGACTGCATATACCGCATAGTCCGCACATGAATCCACCCGTCTGTCAAATTCCCGTTCGTTTCTCGCATCAACAGACCTTATAACGACCTCAAGTCCGATATACACTAAAACGGCAACACATACGACCACCATCACTGAGATTATCAGTCTCTGGCTGACCGTAAAACGTCTGCTTTCATCACTCTTCTGGGAGGCTTTAGGCTGTTCATCCTTGGCCTTATCCGCCTGGAGCTCTGCGTTGGAGCTTGTTTTTTTATTTTTCTCTACACCAACTGTATCTATATTTTTTTTCATATCATCCCTTGAAGAAATATCCTACTCCCCATTTTGTATGAATGTATACCGGCTCACCTGGGTTTGCCTCGATTTTTTCTCTGAGTCTTCTGACATGGACATCAACCGTTCTCGCATCACCCGGATATGAATCTCCCCATATCGTACTCAGGAGCTCATTTCTAGAATATACCTTATTGGGATGAGCCATGAGGAGCTCAAGCAGATCAAATTCCTTCGCAGTGAGATTCAGCTCTTTGCCACCCACGAACACGCGGCGGCTATCCAGCTCAACCTTCATACCATTTACCTCCATGACATTGCTCTGCTTTACAGGAGCCTGTTTCTTGCCGCTTCTTCTGAGAATAGCCTTCATACGAGCCTTAACCTCAAGTATGTTAAACGGCTTTGTTATATAATCATCGGCACCGTACTCAAGACCCATGATCTTATCCATATCCTCGCCCTTCGCTGTGAGCATGATTATCGGTACATTTGAAAACTCACGAACCATCTGACATACCTCTATGCCAGTATAAACAGGTATCATGATATCCAGAAGTACTATATCGTAATCATTGTTCTTTATCTTTTCAACAGCTTCACCGCCATCGTATGCGGTGTCCACCTCCATATCATCCTGCTCAAGGCTGAACTTCAATCCCTTAACTATCAACTTCTCATCATCAACAACAAGAACCTTTTTCATTGTAACTTCCTTTCTCTTCACTTTATCAAATTCCGTCTCTCCCGGGTCCTCTAATCTACAGTTATGTATGTCTCCAGTTTCCTATATATGCAGTCTCCTATACCACTGACATTCTTCAGATCCTCCTTGTCCGAAAATCTGCCATAAGTCTGTCGGTACTCAACAATCTGCCCTGCTCTGGTCTCACCGATACCGGGAATTTCTGTCAGCTCCTCGACGCCAGCCTCATTGATATTGATGAGGCGGTCTGATCCAGCATCTGCCTGACCATTCTGATTTTTTCCAATGTCGCTTTGGATATCCTCACCTTCCACCGGAAAATATATCTTTTGACCATCGGCAGCCACATCCGCCAGATTAACAATATCTATGTCCGCATTCTCAGCAAAGCCACCCGCCACCTCAAGCGCATCATTGATCCTTGCATCAGCATCCAGCTCGTATACACCGGGCGACCTCACCGCCCCGCACACATATACCTTTATCTTTCCCACTTTTTCAGATGAAATGTCTAAATTTGCAATCTCTGAATCATCCGAATCCACAGTCTCTGAATCATCTTCATCTCCTGTCTCCGTGGACTGATTGCTAGAAACTGCCTCCATATCTTCATATAAGGAGATCTCTCCGCTGCCACATCCACAGGCAGTGATACATATGAAACCCACAAATATAAAAAACAGACCTTTGCGTATTAACATTTGTATTTTTTTTAATATTTTATTCACTGTGCCGACACCTCCTGTGTCTGCACGGAATTACACAGGTTCATTGTATCTAATCATTTTATATTTTACAACAATATATTTCTAATTTATTTCATTTTTGTTACTTTTTTCACAAAACAACCCTTTTCTACACATCAGATTGATAGTTTTTACAATACAACAAAAAACAGTATACTGTCACCCTTATCAAAGCATCTGATGCCCCTCAAATATGGTGATGTATACTGTTTTTCAAAGTAGCAAATGCAGCCTTGCTAGATCATATTATATGCTGTCCATTCCTAGAACAATGGCTCCTTGAGTATAGCTGTTCCAATACCCTTCTGGGTGAAGAACTCGAGAAGCAGACAGTGCTGGAGACGTCCATCGAGGATATGCACTCTTGAAACCCCGTTCTCCATGGCTGAGATACAGTTGTTAAGCTTTGGAAGCATACCACCGCCGACAACACCCTTCTCTATGATGTCCTTTGCCTCATGTATATCCATCTCTGAGATAAGAGTTGACTTGTCTGTAGGATCAATGAATACGCCTTCGATATCTGTGAGGAATACGAGCTTCTCAGCCTCAAGAGCTGTGGCAACTGCACATGCTGCGTCATCCGCATTGATGTTGTAATCCTCATAATTCTCATCCACGCCTATAGGTGCAATAACAGGAATGAAATCGTCCTCGATGAGCGATGTGAGCAGTGATGTATCAACCTTTGTTATCTCTCCCACATAACCTATATCCTTGCCACCCGGGAACTTCTTCTTGACTGTGAACATACCGCCATCCTTGCCGCTGATTCCAACTGCCTTAAGTCCGATCTTCTGCATGAGGCTTACAAGGCTCTTGTTGACCTTACCAAGAACCATCTCTGCGATCTCCATAGTCTCTGCATCTGTCACACGGAGACCATTGATAAATTCTGCCTCCTTGCCAACCTTCTCAACCCACTTGCTGATCTCCTTACCGCCACCGTGTACGATGACCGGTTTCATACCTACAAGCTTCAGCATGGCAACGTCCTTTATAACATTGTATTTGAGATTCTCGTCAAGCATGGCGCTTCCGCCGTACTTGACAACCACTGTCTTGCCCTGGAATTTCTTGATATACGGCATAGCCTCTATCAGTGTCTGTGCCTTCTCAATTACCTGATCTACTGTGTAATCACCTATAACCATTTCTCTGTCCTTCTTTCTTCTATATTATATTTCTTGTATTTCCAAGTGTATCTTTTAGGGGTTAACCCGATCAATATCGCTGATTAATACACCATATTCAGTCAGTCTATTTTTTATTGACTACAGTCTATTTTTAAATTTACATTTTATTTCCTATAATCCGCATTTATCTTGATATAGTCATATGTGAGATCGCAACCCCATGCTGTGGCTGTCTCATCCCCCATATTCATATGTGCCTTGAGCTTTATCTGTTTCTCTGAGAGTATGTGACTGGCTTCTTTCTCATCATAATCCGTCGTCACTCCATGCTTTACAATCTCAAGATGTCCTGCCACACTGGATATCTCTATATCTACCCTGTACGGATCGAATTTCACTCCGCTCTGCCCCATGGCACATACTATTCTGCCCCAGTTGGCATCGGCTCCGTACATGGCACACTTTACAAGATTGGAGGCTACTATAGCCTTTGCCAGATGCCTTGCAGTATCCTTATCAGGCATACCCGACACATCCACCTGAAACATCTTGGTAGCGCCCTCTCCGTCCGAGGCTATCGCCCTGACAAATGCTCTGTTGATATATCTTATCGCTTCGACAAATGCAGGAAAGTCTTCATCGGTCTCCAGCAGTTCCTCGTTACCCGCCATACCATTTGCAAATATCATTACCGTGTCATTTGTAGACATGTCTCCATCCACAGACACCATATTGTATGTATCGACCACATCTGACTTCAGCACCTTGCCTAGCAGCTCTGAGCTGATATTCAGATCTGTCGTGATGAAGCTGAGTACGGTCCCAAGGTTTGGATTGATCATTCCGGATCCCTTGCACATGCCTCCTATGGTGACCTGCTGCCCCTTGATCTCTAAAGTTACGGCTATCTCCTTCTTATAGATATCAGTCGTCTTGATCGCCTCCGCGGCATCCACTCCGGCATCTATAGAATATGAAAGCTCCGGCACCAGCATATCTATACCGCTCTGTATGACATCCATCGGAAGTCTCATTCCTATGACTCCTGTAGAAGCCACCGCAACCGTACTTGGATCTATGCCAAGGCTCTTACCTACATGGGCCGCCATGGCCTCAGCATCGTGGATTCCCTGTTCGCCAGTACAGGTATTTGCCACACCGCTGTTTACAACCAGTGCCTGACACATTCCCACATTCTGGCAAAGCCGCCTGTCGTATATGACCGGTGCTGCCTGAACCATGTTCTGTGTAAATGCTCCCGCTACATTAGCCGGAACATCACTCACCAGAAGTGCCATGTCTTTTTTCAGTTTATTTCTTCTTATTCCAACATGTAGTCCCGCTGCCCTAAAGCCTGCAGGGGCTGTCACGCCTCCCGGAATTATCTTCATCCTACCACCTTATTTCCAAATTTATGGGAAAACAGGAGCCATGCGGAGACCCTCTGCCTCGTCAAATCCAAACATGATATTCATGTTCTGAACCGCCTGACCTGCAGCACCCTTTACAAGATTGTCAAGTGCGCCCATGGCGATTACTCTGTTTGTTCTCTCATCTATCTTGAAATTGACATCCACATAGTTGCTGCCCTCAACCCATCTTGTCTCAGGACATACATCCTTGTCGAGGACTCTGATAAATCTCTCATTTGCATAGTACTTATCGTATGCGGCTCTCACTGTATCGTAATCGACCTTCTCCTTGAGGTTGGCATATGCTGTCACAAGTATTCCTCTGTTCATAGGAACAAGGTGTGGAGTGAAGTTGATAACTATCGGACTGCCATTCGCATATCCAAGCTGCTCCTCTATCTCAGGGGTATGTCTGTGTGTCGTAACTCCATAAGCCTTTATGCTCTCATTGACCTCACAGTAAAGATTTGCAATCTTCGCGCCTCTTCCTGCACCTGATGTTCCGGACTTGGCGTCAACGATGATGGAGTTGGCATCAACCAGACCTTCCTTAACCAGTGGGTAGAGTGAAAGGATGGAACATGTTGTGTAGCATCCAGGGTTTGCAAGAAGTCTGCACTTCTTTATATCCTCCCTGTTGATCTCACAGAGACCATACACAGCCTCGTCAATAAACTGTGGGCTCTTATGCTCTATCTTGTACCACTTCTCATAAGTAGCAACATCCTTTATTCTGAAATCTGCGCTGAGATCTATGATCTTCACCTTTGACAGAATCTCCTCATTCACCAGTGATCCGCACAGTCCCTGTGGTGTAGCTGTAAATATGACGTCTACTTTTGATGCAAGCTCCTCCATGTTGTCGTCCATACACTTTGCGTCCACGATCTGGAACATATTACCGTATACCTGATAATATTTCTGATCGATAAAGCTTCTTGAACCGTACCATACGATCTCCGCTTCCTTATGTCCAAGAAGAATTCTTACTATCTCCTGTCCTGCGTATCCTGTTGATCCGATAATTCCTACCTTAATCATAACTGCCTCCATATATATGTAAAAATTTATATTTCCATTCCCACGGATTTGTCTTAAGGCATATCCTGTTTGATTGTATACCCACTTAGTCAGCCTAGTCAACATTCATCTAATCAGACGATATGTTATACCTCCTACAAAAAACTTTTTATAATTATACATTTTGATTGCATATTATGCAATGGTTTTTTTGAATATTTGCATAATCGTTAAAAATATACGGTTTATCAACGTTTTTGCCGCCATTTAGCTATGTATCCATGCATAAATTACATGCATATTATACGCTGATTGAATGGATATTTTGAAAAATCGCTTGCATAATATACATTTGCGTTGTATAGTTCATGTAGGCGAAAAATGGAATATATTATAAAGTAATTTTTCAAAACACTATATTTATAGGAGGATTTATTAAAATGGCTAAAGAAAAAGTTGTACTGGCTTATTCAGGCGGTCTTGATACCACTGCCATCATCCCATGGTTAAAGGAGACATACGGATACGATGTTATCTGTGCATGTATAGATGTAGGTCAGGAGAGCGAGCTTGAGGGACTTGACGAGAGAGCAAAGTATTCAGGAGCTGAGAAGCTTTACATCATCGATGTTGTAGATGAGCTCTGTGACGAGTACATCATGCCAACAGTTCAGGCTGACGCTGTATATGAGAACAAGTATCTTCTCGGTACTTCATTTGCAAGACCTATTATTGCAAAGAAGCTTGTTGAGGTTGCACGTAAGGAAGGCGCTGTTGCCATCTGCCACGGAGCTACAGGTAAGGGTAACGACCAGCTTCGTTTTGAGCTTTCTATCAAAGCTCTTGCACCGGACATCAAGGTTATCGCTACATGGAGACAGCCTGAGTGGACTATGCAGTCACGTGAGGATGAGATCGCATTCTGTAAGGCACACGGCATCGATCTTCCATTTGATGCAAAGCATTCTTACAGCCGTGACCGTAACATCTGGCACATCAGCCATGAGGGCCTTGAGCTTGAGAATCCTGCAAATGAGCCAAACTACGATGACCTTCTGGTTCTCTCAGTTACACCTGAGAAGGCACCTGATGAGCCTGAATACATCGATCTTGACTTCGAGAAGGGCTACCCTGTAGCACTCAACGGCAAGAAGATGAAGACTTCTGATATCATCCGTGAGCTGAACAAGCTCGGCGGAAAGCACGGTATCGGTATCATCGATATCGTTGAGAACCGTGTTGTCGGCATGAAGTCACGTGGTGTATACGAGACACCTGGTGGAACTATCCTCACAGAGGCTCACAAGCAGCTTGAGGAGCTCACACTTGACCGTGATACCATGGAGTACAAGAAGCTTGTCGGAACAAAGTTCGCAGCACTTGTATATGAAGGAAAGTGGTTCTGCACTCTCCGCGAGAGCCTTTCAGCATTTGTTGCCAAGACTGAGGAGCGTGTAACTGGTCATGTAAAGATGAAGCTCTACAAGGGTAACATCATCAAGGCTGGTACTACATCAGATTATACTCTGTACTCAGAGAGCCTTGCTTCATTCACAACTGGCGACCTCTACGATCACAAGGATGCTTCAGGTTTCATCAACCTGTTCGGTCTTTCAATGAAGGTTCGTGCTATGATGGATCAGAAGCGTGAGGAGAAGGACAACGCTAACAATAAGTAATTTATTATAGTGTAGACATGAAACATCCCCCATCATACTCGTTATGAATATGATGGAGGATGTTTTTTTCTTGACAAAACAAAAAGACTGAAATAGAATATATCAAAAGAAATGGGTTTTCACCGTACAGTTTTACGACTCAAGCGGGCTGCTCGTTTCTTTTTTTATTGTGGTAATATCATGCAGGTACTTATTACCATCCTCTGAATGTTTTATAAGAAGAATAGCTGTGAATATATTATATCTATCTAAATTGCCCGTTTTATCATCATACACAGGCAGTCCAAACCTTATATCATATCTATACCAACCATATTTAGCATCTTTATTATGCTTTTGCTCTTTATTCTCTTCCCAACGTGGATTTTTGGCTATTTTTATTAGCTCTGGAATTCCCTGTGATGCTGATGCCTTTGCCTTTTTTCTTGCACCTTTTAATGCAATTCTGCTTTTCGAACCTGCATATTCAGACGGAAATTCTTTTCCAATATAAACAACATCATTTGTTTCTGTAATTTCATAACAATCCGATATATAGCCTTTTAAGTATTTTTCTATCTGCTGCCAATCATCTTTTGATAAGCCTTTAAATTTTTTGTCATTAATAATTACTATTTGATTATTATTTTCGTCCGTTATTATACTAACATTCCTGTTTTTTATCATTCAGTAACTCATTTATTATTTTATATTTGCCAAAAATCATTATGGAAATTAAACTATAGAAATTTCAGATCACTTATTTCTACTAAAAAAGAACTAAAATCTTATTTGAGAACAATGAGTAAAACTCCATCATTGTCAAGAACTCTCTCACTATGTATCTGCATTATATCAATGCTAGCGAAGATGTAAACCCACTTATAACGAATTTACACTTTCTTAATGAATTTATACACATCGTATATCTCGACGATATTTGAATGTATATCTATAAAAAAAGATCCAGAGCCGAAGCTCCAGATCTCCCTAAATACATATCATTTACAATATCGCTGCACCAACGTACATTATTTTAAATTACAGTCTATATATTCCATATATGACATTTTCCCAACTTCTGATTCATTTTCCACATACCACTCTGCGCATTCTTTCAATCCATCTTCCAATGATATTGTCTCCGGGTATATTTTGTTCTGCTGCTGCACATCGAGATAATATTCATAGTTATAAAAACTGAAATAATTTCTCTGTTCTATATCCTCACTGACATTTACAAACGCAGGGATCTTATCAAAGCAGGCGTAACACATCGTCACCCAGTCTTTTATAGTGACCGGCTCCACATTTCCCACATTCATGATATGAGTCTCCGGCTTTTCCTCTATTACTCTCTCCATCAGGATACAGAGATCCTTCACATGGAAGAACTGCAGCTTCATTCCACCATCTCCGGGCAGATAAAATGGTCTGTCCGCCCTGGCGCAGTCAAATACAAAAGCCTCCCTGTATACATTGTTCATAGGTCCATAAATATATGGTGGTCTGAGTATGTAAGCATCACTCACTCTGTCAAGTAATGCATCCTCCGCAGCAATCTTATCCGTACCATATGACCCCCAGTATCTGTTGAGTGCCCGTTCTGAATCTTCACGGAATGGCTGATCTCCATACTCTGGATACACTGCACTTGAGCTGATCATGATATACTGACCAAATGAACCAAGGCTGTCACATAAGTCTGTGATATCTTCCGCATTATATGCGGTTATGTCCGCCACAACATCAAAATAGATGTCTTTGAGTTTGTCTCCCAGGTCATGCCTGTCCGCTTCTATAAGCTTCGCACCTGGAACCTGCGGTCTTGAATTTCTGTTGACCACATACACCTCATAGCCTTTGTCCACAAAATACTGCGCCGCATACCGGCTTACAAATACTGTACCACCCGTTATTAGTATTTTCTTCATGGAGAGCCTCCTTTAAATTGGAATTTTTTATCTACTCACCAAGTTCCAGCATCACACTCTCATTTCCAGCTAATTTCACTGAACTAAGGTCTGACACATCTGTCTCACCAGAGCTTGAATAAAGTACATTTGTAACTGTTATGTCTCCGCACTCAGCAAGTGATACCGTCTGATCGCCCTCTGCAAAATTGTGCACCACCAGCAGCTTCTGTCCATCCGTCTCACGGAAGTATGCTGTCACACTGTCACTTGTGAGCGATGCCGCTCTGTAGCTTCCTTTCATAAGAGCAGGATTGTCCTTTCTCAGTGCTATCAATGTCTTGTAATATGAATACATTGAATCCGGATCTTTCATCTGCTGGTCAAGTCCCTTTGTCTCTGCATTCTGATTGTCCTTTTCCCACGACGTATTATATGTACTGTCACCTCCCCAAAGGAAAGGTGTCCTTATCATCTCATCCGGCTTACTGCCGTACATTCCAAGCTCCTCGCCATAATATATATATGGATTGCCTGGAAGCGTCATATATACCGCCGCAATCTGTCTCGCCTTATCCAGGCTGTTCACCGACGATGCTATCCTGTCCTGATCGTGATTTGCTCCAAATATTCCATTCAGATAGTTGGCATCCACGCCGTCATATTTATTCTGTATATTCTCTATCGCCACGGAAAGAGAATCACCAAAGCCTGGCACCGCCATGCCTTTCTGTACGCAGTTCAGTATCTTCTGCTGAATTGCAAAATCAAACTTTGTGTCAAATGGCTGGACATAATTTTCCAGCACCTTGTCATCCTGCCATACCTCCCCCACCAGGTATACATCAGGATTTATGCTCTCGCAATAACCGGCAAATTCGTTCCACCAGGTGATATTTGCCGCTTCAGAATCTTCCTGCTGCTTGAACTCGTGTGCCCCATAGATATGAACTGCGGCGTCCATACGGAAACCGTCAAGACCAAGCTCTAACCAGTGACCGGCGGCATCCTTCGCAACCTGTCTCACCTCTGGATTGTTGTAGTTCAAATCCGGCATATCCGCGCCGAACACACCATAATAATAGAAGTTTCCTTCCTGGTGCCACACCATATCTCCCCAGCTTGATTTGTCGAGAAGATGATTGCAGTCTTTCTTGTCGGTCTTGTACACCCACCTGTAATAATCTCTGTACTCGCTGTTCTCATCGGACTTTGCCGCCTGAAACCACGGATGATTGATACTGGTGTGATTGATGACCAGATCCATGATGACCTTCATGCCTCTGCTGTGTGCCTCATCAAGCAATCTCTTAAGATCATCCTCTGTTCCGTAATCGGGATTCACCGTCACGTAATCCGTCACTGAATATCCGTGGTAGGTATCGGATGCTGTGATCGGCATGAGCCATATCCCATCAATTCCGAGCTCCTGCAGATAGTCAAGTTTCTCCGTGACGCCATTCAGATCGCCTATACCATCACCGTCTGAATCGGCAAATGATCTGACAAATATCTCGTAATACACACCGCGATTACCCTCTTCGTTGGTCTTCTTACGAGTCTCTGCCGTAAATTCCGCCACGTCATACGAATCACTTGAGTATGTTCCCTCTACATAAGGCTCATCCTTGTCTTCCGCAGCTTTTTTTGACTCCTGTCCATCTTCTTCTGATGCTCCGGCATCTGTCTGATCGTTTGTCTGACCATACGCCAAAGTCTCTGTTTCTGACGACGCAGCACCGTCCGCTCCGTCATCTGCTTTGCCGCACCCTGTACCGAGTCCAAGTGTCAGGGCCAGCATAACCACTGCAAGTCTCTTCTGCAGTCTGAGTAAGTTGTTCTGTTTCAGCACTTTCTTTTTAAGCACTTTCTCGTTCCTCCTAAACTCCCTCCGTTTTTTATTATAACAGACCATGCCTCATAACTTCCAGTGTAATATTGTTCTTACCACCTATTTGAAAGTACCTCTCCTTTAAGATACAGATTTCCTCGGACATCCTCTTTCACCGCTGACATCTGTTCCTGATTCACCATATATGAAATATTCTGTCTTGAACACTCTAGCATTTCACAGCTTTCTGTCGTATCAATAATGTTATGTCTTACAAATGTCTTAAAATCCTCAAGTCCAAGAGGAACCTTCTCTCCTGACTCATACAAAATGTCTGTAGGAACATCAATCGAATCATTGAATGTGACAAAGTACCCTCCAGTGCCAAGCTTACCGGACCTGTAAAGTCTGTCATTTTCCAGAACTTTATCCAATCCAGCCAGCCTGTCAATCGGCTGTGCTTCACTATCTTTTTTTGATATATTTTTCAAATCTATTTTTCTCGTATTACCATCTGCGAAAAAGCACAAAATATTATATGCACCCAAAATAACACACTCCGACAGATTTTTTTGCTGGCGTTCAACTACAAATTCCGGGAGCTTATCAAGCTGCCTGATATACATTTCGTCCTGTGAACATCTTCCCTCGGATATTTCAAGAAATTTCATTTCGTCGTATTCCTTGAGGTGATGAACTTTAAGTATATCTGATATATTCTGCCTGCCACTTGGGATCACCCTCCCCCTTACCCACAGGGCGCTCACATCTCTCGGTATTGTATATACCTTATTCTTCACATAGCTTGCAAATAAAAATGGCGCTGACCATTCATCCAGATATTCCTGTAATTCAACTATACATGTGCGCTCCTTCTCAAAATAGAGAAGTGCTCCTACAGTTTTATCCTTGTCGCCATCTATAATTTCAAAGATTTTCATAAACCTTGTACCTCTTATATATCATGTTCCATACTGTGTCTATAAATACATCTGACACTATGCCTCTAAGTCCGTCAAAAATAAACTCTTTATCTGTTATATAAAGCTTATTTGGGAAAACATCCTTTTTTTCTCCTATCAGTTTCAAGTTCTCCTGACATGAAAATCCACCAATAAAATTCTGGCATCTCTTATCTTCCATAATATCTGTTTCTGACACTTCCTCATCGGAATTACAAAAACACAAAAGAGATAAACCATGATCGAACAACGGAGCCATCCTTATCGTTCTCTTCCTTGAATTTCGAAGCACCTCTATATTTGCCCCATGGCGATCCCTGTTCAGGATAATATAATCAAGTACGATCATACGGTCTATATATTCTTTCCAGCCACATCTCACACAAAAATCATAGCGGCTCTCTCCCTTTATCGCATTTAGTCTATAATAATCATCAAGTGCCAGCTTGCTTTCACCGCGCTCCTTAAAGTCTTTAGAGGCACACAGGTAAGTGTCATACACTTTTCCCTCTATTTCTATACGGCTGTTTATCAACTCATAATCCAGGTGTTCCACCCCAAGAACTGTGAGCAGTCTATCCACTATCAACTCATTTACACACTCATGTCCAACTACGCCATTTAATGGATCAAATCTTGAAAGTTTATAATATATCTTACTCCCATCCAAATTGGATTCCGACTTTAAAAAAGTTCCTGCAGTTCCACTTGAACTCCTTATATGAGACCATCGAAGGAATGTAAGATCCTGTTTTTCGTGTATTATTTTCATTCATATCCTCCTTTGACACATCCAATAATTAAATAGTACTGCTTGTATAGTATTTGACGCGCGTCAAATACTATACATACATAATACATACGTATTTGACGCGCGTCAAACAAAAAATATTATTAATTTTTCTAAGCCATAGCCCTGCCGGCGGTCTTGTACCTGTCAACGATCACTCCAACAAGTGTGAACAGAACGGCAAAGAGCACCTGTACTCCCATGCTCACAAATATTCCTATCACCGAACTGCCAGATGTTAAATTGTCGATGGCGTCTGTCGCATTTGCATACCAGTATGCCGGGAGAAAATGTGCTATCGCCATCACAGTGTCACTTAAGAACTCTCTCGGCACAAATATCCCGCAGAGGAATGCCATTCCCAGTGATATGACATTAGCACACATAGAAAGAATCTGTTCATTCTGGGTAAGCTTGCTAACTAGAAATGCCAGCGAGAGTGCTACACAGGCATACACCAGCATATTGAGTATGAACATTCCGCCCCTTGCTGAGACTATATCATATTTTATAAGTATTCTGGAAAGTGCTATAAATACTACAGACAATACGCATCCAGTAAACATCATCCCCAGGACAAGTTCCCTGTTCAGCCTGAAAAATTTGTATGATGAGCACTCTATTCTCGCTCTAAGCTTTTTCCTGTTATATACCTGCAAAACAGGCGCTACCCCAATTATCATAACGCAGATCATGACCCACCCCAGATAGTTGTAAAAATTATATAACATGGAATGTCCTGCGGTCTTTCCTTCAGCCATATCGACTTCAGCCTTCTGCTCAAGTGCCGTCCTCGCTCTCTTATCAGCATCGTTCACATCATCTCCGGCCCTCTTGTACAGAGACACCATATTCATGTAGCTGTCAAGCCTTGTCTCAAACAGCATGGACGCCTGACTTCCGGGGATAGTCGTTATCTCGAGCAGACCATCCGCAATATCATTTGCCCATGCATCGCCAAAGCCATCTGGTATCCTGATCACACAATCCACCGCCCTGTTGTAGAGAGCATCCTGAATACCTCGTTCGTCCATATCAACGCCATCTACAAGCTGCTGCGTATCACTCAGGTAAGCCATCAATTTTCTGCTCATCTCACTGCCATCCTCATCGCTCACCGCATATTTGATCGTTTTATCCTTATAATAGTTCTGTGGATCTGTATTTCCCACATTGATGAACACAATCATGACTCCACACAGGATTCCCACATACATGATCATCTGCCCAATATATTTTCTCAAAACCTTGAAAAAAGATTTAAACACTTGCATATCTGTTCCTCCTTACCATGAGAATCCCAACTGCTATGAGCACCACAGCCTCAATAGTCATTATGACGATATTCTCAGTGAAAACCTGGTGGTCACTGTAAACATTCAGCGCATAGAATGAATCCGATATCAGAGCCGCGGGATTGAGTTTATTTATAATCGGCACGTGCTGCTGTATCTCATACTTTATCCCGTTTATACACAGATCAGAAAGGATGGACATCACCATGGATATTCCGATCACAATTCCTATCTTGGTTCCCTCAGCAAGCTTTGATATAGCCCCAACTATGACTCCAATCGCCAAGCCAATAAAGCAGCCCACAAACAGAGTAAGCAGGATCTCCCATACTCTGTCGCCAAAATCCACTCCTATGCAGGACATGTATATAAAGCTTATGACCTCGACCACAAAATGTATAAGCAGCAGTGCAGCAAACTCTGCCAAAACAAATGTCATTTTTCTCTGTGGGGACACATTTTTTCTCTTTCCCGTAGCGCTCACATTTGCCTGAAGATTGCTCATCATCTCTATAGATGAAAGTGATGCAAACAGACAGCTCATGGCAAATATGGCATAGAAATAATTGTTATACACGTTCTGACTGCCCTCAGTGCTGGCTTTCTCCGTATAATATGATCTCTGTTCTGAGAGCTTTTCCACAAGGTTCGACATATCACCCACGCCGGAAGTCCCAGACATATACTGTTGGAGTCCGATGCCATCCTTATATATATCCATAAGTGCATGCTCGTACTGCTTGTACTCGGAAAGCACTGTCTCAAGTATGCTCGCATTGACAGAACTCTCCGCAACCGTGAGCTTCACATCATCCGTATATATGATGCCCTCGACCTCTTCATCAGCCAGTGACTTCTCCGCATCGCTTTCGCTCATCCTCGTAACCGACAGAAGGGCGTCATCGCCCTCCGACAGCGCATCCAGCATATAATTAAGTCCATTTGCCAATTCATCCTCAGTGACCACCGCCACCTTGATATTACTAAACATCTCATCCTGTTCATATATGTTGCCAAATGCCATGTACATAAATGTGGCAAGCAGTATCGGAAATACCATTGTCCAGAAAATAGACACCTTGGCACGCATCAATATCTTTATCGTATATAGGAAATCCCGTATAAACATATTTCTCTCCTTTTAATCCCGGTTCATCTGAAATATACAAATATCAATTCTTTCAACAAATCCATAATCCAGCTTACATTCAAATCAGTCTCTGAGCTCCTTGCCTGTGATCTCCAGGAATACATCATTAAGCGTTGGGAGCTCCGTGACTACCCTGCCAAATGATATGTCGTGCTCCTTGAAAAATTCCATGAGTCTCACCAGATTGTGTCTTCCGCCGGAATATCTAAGTGTAAGCATGCTTCCGTTATATTCGTTCTCATACACATGTGGCTGACTGCGAAGCTCCGACATCTGTTCGCCTGTAAGTCCAAGCACTTCAACCTTTATGGTCTCTGTATTCTTGATCATCTTCTTGAGCTCATCCTTCGTTCCGACTGCAACAGATTTACCTTTGTCCATGATGACTATCCTGTCGCAGATCTGCTCTACCTCCTCCATATAATGAGAAGTGTACACGATGGTCGCGCCTTCCTCATTCAGACGTTTTATCCCCTCAAGTATTCTGTTGCGGCTCTGCGGATCAACTGCCACTGTCGGCTCATCGAAAAATATAAGCTTTGGCTTATGCGCTATTCCGCAGGCAATATTCAGTCTTCGGAGAAGTCCTCCTGATAGCTTCTTTGGAAAGAACTTTCTGTAGTCCGCTATGTCCACGAAATCCATGGTTTCTTCAACACACTTTTGTCTCTTCTCCTTATCCTTTATATAGAGCCCACAGAAATAGTCGATATTTTCATACACAGTGAGCTCATCAAAAACTGCTACATCCTGCATTACAACTCCAATCTTCCTCTTGATATCGTAGCTGTCTGGTTTCATTTCTTTTCCAAATACTTTTATGTCTCCCTTGTCAAATGTGAGCAGGGACAATATACAGTTTATAGTTGTCGTTTTTCCAGATCCATTTGGGCCAAGAAGCCCCAGTATCTCACCTTCCTTCACCGTAAGACTGAAATGATCCAGCGCCAGCAGATCCTTATATCTCTTCACCAGATTCGTAACTTCTATTGCATTTCCCGAATTACCCATGTATGCCCTCCTGTTTTAACACGATACTTTTACTCTTATTGTCTCCATTTGCAATCATGACAGTTTGCAATACCCGTGCGCTTGCATTCTTTATTGTATAATCCCATTATATACACCTCAGATCTGTTTTCACAGTGAACAGCGTCATCTTCACAATGTGACATTTGTCATGTTCCTTTTTTTAGAATATTTATTTATAATGAAAGTGTTAGTATGCTGCATACATACCGCCGGACATCTGATTTGTCTGTGTAATATGGTATCCATCTATTCACATTTTGGAGATTTTACATTTTGGAGATTTTACATTTCGGAGATTCTACATTTTGGAGATTTTAAACATGAAACACATCGTCAACAAAGGTCTGCTGCTGATTGCAGCGTTTGTCCTTATATATACACAACACATTGCTGTAGACACCAGGCTTATCGCCGCAATTCTTTTGTCTATGATCGCAAGTGCCATCTATCCGGCGCTTTCAGGCATCAGTGCATCCACAGCAACCAAATACGACAGAGCGGGCATACAAGGCGGAATATATTCTCATCTGTGCGAGACATTGATATGCCTTTATCTCATCTCCGTTTTTTTTCTTGAGCCGATGTACTTTTTTGTATCTCTGGTAAGCTATGACATATACAGATACAGACAACGCTTTTCATCTGCACTGCTTGTATTGTTATCTGTCTACACTGTTGCAGAAAATACCTGCGCAGTATTTCTCCCGCAGCTGTGTCTTGTGGCATTTTCGCTAATATTAAGCGTGTATAGCTGTCATGTTGACTCTCTCCGCTCCGAGCTTCTGTCCCTTAGAGACAACACTGTCGAACACGATATGCTGGTTGCAGAAAATACCCGCCAGCTGCTTAGGAACCAGGACAATATGGTGCTCACCGCAACCCTGTCGGAGCGAAACAGGATCGCAAGGGAGATACATGACAACGTAGGCCACATGCTGACAAGATCCATACTCCAGACAGGAGCTATCAAGGTCATAAACAAAGATGAACGACTGACAAAACCTCTAGAACAGCTGCAATCCACTCTGGATACAGCAATGGACAGCATGAGAAACAGCGTGCACGATCTTCACGACGAATCTGTAAATCTCCGTGTCGCACTTAACGATATAACTGCAGGTGTCCACGATATAGATATCACGCTTGACTATGATATGTCTGAAAAGCTACCTAAGGATGTCAAATATTCATTTATCAACATAGTAAAGGAATCTATAAACAACACGCTTAAACACAGCAATGGAGACCATATGGATATACGCCTGCGCGAGCATCCCGCTTTTTACCAGCTGAGTATCGCAGACAACGGTACAGATATACATATGAGCGGTCAGGGAATGGGACTTTTCAGTATACAGGAGAGAGTCAACATGCTTGGAGGAAGCCTGAAGCTGTCCACCGATAACGGTTTCAGACTTCTTATAACAATAATGAAAGGAAGGGATCATGACATATGAATATAGTTATAGTTGATGATGATCAGCTGGTGGCCTTGTCTCTTCAGACCATACTTGAGGCCGATGACAATATACACGTATCCGCCACCGGCTGCAGCGGCTCAGAGGCAGTACGGCTTTACAACAAATACTCTCCCGATGTCCTTCTCATGGACATCAGAATGGAGGATATGAACGGACTTGAAGCGTCGGAAGCCATAATCGCAGCACACCCGGATGCAAGGATTCTTCTGCTCACCACTTTTTCCGATGATGAGTACATAATCAAAGCTCTGAGTCTCGGCGCAAAAGGGTATATTCTAAAACAGAATTTCGAATGTATTGCCCCAGCCGTAAATGCGGTATTCAACGGACAGACCGTATTTGGCGAGGAGATAATAGGAAAACTTCCTGACCTTCTTGGGCACAGTGAATCACACTCTACTAATGTTGAAAGATCACCATTTGCCGATACACAATACGAGATAAGCTCCAAGGAAATGGATATTATACGTCTTGTAGCTGACGGACTAAACAACAAAGAGATTGCATCCAGACTTTTTCTGAGCGAGGGAACCGTTAGGAATTATATAAGTTCAATTCTCGACAAACTCTGCCTTCGCGACAGAACCCAGCTTGCATGCTTTTTCTATAAAAATTTAAAACATTAAGAACTTTCTATTTCATGCACACACATCCATACATGCAAAAAGGATTACAGACCTTATCTACGGCATATTGCCGTTTCCTGATCTGTAATCCTTTTTTGTTGTGATGCCTTTCTGAATATCTGGAACCTTAACAATATCGTTGAATTCCTATTACCATGTTCCATATAACATGTTGCCTGTATCCGGGTGAAAGATACTTTATACACTACTGAAGCGAGGCATCTACACTTACATACTCTGTTGAGATGTATCCTACTGATCCATCATAAAGCTGAACACCGATCCAGCTCTCATCCTGTGATACAACATCAAATACCTCTCCACTGTTTACTGTCGCAATGGCATCCGAGTCTGATGCCTGCTTTGCATATACGTCAACACCATCATATAGTACCGACGCTGTTACGCCTGCCATAACCTCTGTTTTCTCTGTTGTACTCTCCTCTGTTGTTACTTTATCTGTTGTGCTATCTGTTATACTCTCTGTTGTCGCCGACGAGCTTCCCAGCCCGCTGCTTGCTACTCTTGCGGTATCATTGGCAGCCACATATCTGTCTGCCGGGATTGCCGCATCCATAGCCATATCAACGCTGCCATCAGCCATCATGACCGCTTTACTCTGATCTATTGTTACACTCTCATTGACGTAAAGCTCATCCGCCAACGGGTCTGCATTCTCTCCAAAACTTACGACCGCAAAAATACAAAGTGCGATAACAACCACCAGTGATGTCATAAGTATATTATGCTTTAAGTACTTATAGCTAAGTACATTTCTTCTCATGTGATCTACAAATCTTCCCATTTTACTACGTGATCTTGTCATTTTTTATCCCTCTGTCATATAATATAATAATTTACTCTTATTCTTATTTCGTAATCATTTATTTACAAACAACGCCTGTTTGTTACATTTCTGTTAAATATAATACACTAGACATGTAATTGTGTCAACCAAATATGACAAAAAAACATCAATTTATAGTGGTTTTTTACGACTATGCGTAACGATATGTTGTGTTCTGTAACAACTCGCGGTTATAGACGACGCGCATTTTTTCTCAGCGCATTTATTACATATTTCTCATTAATCTGGTGAAATAAAACAGCCTGCATGTTATGATATCAACAAAGATAACACATTAAGGAGAATTCTTATGAGACTTGACAAATTTCTTGTTGAGATGAATATCGGCAGCCGAAGCCAGGTAAAACAGTACATAAAAAAAGGCATGGTTTCAGTGAACGGCACTAACGCTGCTTCATCTGACATGAAGATCAACGAAGACACAGATACAATAAAATATAACGGAAAACAACTCTGCTATTCCAAATACAGATACTTCCTACTCAATAAACCGGCAGGGTGTGTGAGTGCAACCAAGGACAATGTTCACCAGACTGTTATAGACCTGTTAAAGGGAGAAAATACAAAGGACCTTTTTCCCGTGGGAAGACTTGACCTTGATACAGAAGGACTTCTTATAATCACAAATGACGGTCGGCTGGCTCACCATCTGCTATCTCCCGCTCACCACATCGCTAAGACCTATTATGCAGATATCGATGGATATGTGGACGACCAGACAATATCCCTCTTTAAGCAGGGGATCGATATCGGCGACGACACTCCAACTCTCCCTGCCAGTCTCAAGATCATTGAGGCAGACCGCAGTACGGGCAGCTCCCGCATAGAACTGACCATCACTGAAGGACGTTTCCACCAGGTCAAGAGAATGTTCCAGGCCGTGAATATGTCCGTCACATTTCTAAAACGCATATCCATGGGCAACTTGCACATAGCAGACGATCTGCCAACAGGCAGTTACCGGGAGCTGACCCCGGAGGAGGTATCTGCGCTATCGCATACCATATAATAAATGTTGTAAAGGTTCAGACTTTAGCTCGTTGCTCCGCGTAAATAAAAACATCATGCACCTTCCCCCGATTTGAAACACTCAGTATATTCAATGAGGTATAACATGCATGATGTTTTATTTTTTATATATTATGCCAATTACTGCTTCTATGAGCTGTGATATTACTCTGTCAGATCTGTGGCAGCCTCCATCGATGATTCCTCTGATGAAGCTTCACCTGATGCTGAACCTGTCGCTATATCTGAAGATGAATCGCCACCTGTCACATATGTGTCAAGTCCGTCTGCTATGCCCTTTACTATCTTGTTCTGATAATCATCTGTAACAAGAAGTGCCTCCTCAGATGCTGTTGTCATATATCCAACCTCAACTATAGTGACCGGTACTGTACTCCAGTTGATGCCACTCATAGAATCGGTCTCCCATATTCCATCACTCTTTGCGCCGGTTGATGCAATAAGCCCCGCCAGAACATTTGTGGCAAGATCCTTGCATTTGTCATAGATTGCTGAATTATATGGGTTGGATGACGTCTGACACACAGTCATAACTCCCGTTGCTGTGTTGTCTGTGGAACCATTTGTATGAATCTTGATGACAGCCTCAGCGTTCAGATTATTTGCATATTCTGCTCTTGTAGCATTGCTTATATCCACATCATTGCTTGTTCTGATCATCTTGACATTGTAGCCCCTGGCTGTGAGCTCTGTCTCAAGCTTCTTTGCTATCTGAAGATTCAGCTCATACTCAGCTATTCCTGTTGAAACACCTGTATTGCCCGGGGTTGCCTTTACCTTTGTCTCTGTAGCGGCAGGACCTATAGGCTCCTTCTCTTCATTTGCCGTCTGCTGATGTCCGGCATCAATCACTATCATTCTTCCGTTTCCCACGTTGGACTTAACTGTGGCCTCGGTGGTGTCATCCGATGAACTCTCTGTTGTGGCCGCCTCAGTTGACGCATTACTCTTCTCTCCGCCAACGACCTCAAGAAGTTCTGAGAATATATAGTACTCTCCACCATCTATGGATACTTTGCTCCACTCATCGTTGTAACCAACTCTGTCGAGTTCAACATCATTTGCAAGTTCCTGATAAACATCACCGTCTGTGGATGGTGTGGTTCTGACATTTACATAGTCTAGTGTCTTTACTTTGTCCTTGCAAATGGTAAATCCATCCTTGTCCTTCTCCGGCTGAGCCTCCGTGGTCGCCTCTGTCGTAGCCATCGTGGTCACTTCTGTTGTAGCTTCCGTCTCTGTAGGCTTAGCTGTGGTTGCATCACTGTTCTTGTTTCCACATCCCGCAAATGCAAGCATAGATGCAAGTCCAAGGCAAAGCACTGCGTATTTTAAATATTTCTTTTTCATGAGTATCCTCCTGTTAAGGATTTTCCTCGCCATCGCGAGTCTCTCCTTATAAATATTAAAACAGATCAACTTATTGTAACATAATCGTAATACCTGTACAAGTAAATTGCTCAAATACCTCATTCTTCTATAATCTTATGTAATATATTACATTTCAAACACTGCCGAACATAAAGCTTTGAGCTGGCTGTAATCCTCAGCGCTTCCAAGTTCCATCGCCGAATGCATCGCCAAGATTGGAATTCCCATATCCACAGCTCTGACCGGAAGATACGATGACGCTATAGGACCTAGAGTCTGTCCCCCAGCCATGCCCGACCGGTTCACCTGACGCTGAACTTTTATATCATTTTTTCTTGCAAGAGCCATCACTACAGCTGAAGCCTCACTGTCTGACACATATCTCTGACTTGCGCTAGACTTAAGTGCAACTCCGCATCCCATGACTATCTGATTAGTCGGATCACTCTTTTCCGGATAATTAGGATGTGATGCGTGAGCCACATCCAGTGACAACATGAACGCATCCCTCATGATTCGCATTCTATCATTCTCCTCCATATCCAGTCCACTCATGATCCTGTCTACTATTCCAGACAGCATCAATGAATCTGCACCCTGCTTTGATCTACTGCCTATCTCCTCATTATCAAACAATGATATCACATTTATGCAGTTACCTTTTTCAGTTTTACACATGGTATCCACCAGCACTGAAACCGATGTTATGTTATCAAGTCTCGGCGATGCTATCATATCTTTCTCTGCCCCAACGATCTCCATGTGATCCATATTGTAAAGATACAGATCGTAATCCAGTATATCATCCTTCAAAAGTCCAAGATCATCAACCACGTATTGTAATATATCTTTTTCTTTAACGTTTTGCCCATTCAGCCCATATACCGGTATAAGCTCCTTCTGCACATTCATCTTATCACCGGTAGTCTCTTTTCTCAGGTGTGGCGCAAGACTTGGGACAATACACATAGCCCTCTCTGAATCATACAGATATGTCCTCGGTCTGAATGGATCCTCTGTCTGAACCACGACCTTTCCCGCAATCCCAAGAGGTCTGTCAAACCACGTTTCCTTGATAAGTCCTCCATAAGGCTCAACATTGAGCGTCTGATAACCGCACCTGTTCATATCAGGCTGTGTCTTGATCTTGAGCATCGGAAAATCCGTGTGGGCAAGTCCTATATTCAGTCTTCCATACTCAGGCACCTCACCAATTGCAAATGCAACCAGCATTGATGGATATGGTTTTACATAATATCTTCCACCTGCCATAAGCTCCCAGCGCTCACCTATGTCTAATTTCCTGTAATCATGATCCAGCAATATATCTTCACATTCCTTCACAACATGAAACTGTGTAACACCTGCGTCCAGTAGCCTACATAATGTATCTATCATAATAAATTATCCTCCTTATAATGGTCGGTCGGCAAACGCACACATCAGTACCCTTTCTTATGTGCATCGTCTGCGTTCTTCACAAAGATTTTAGTACAAATCTTCAGCTTATACAATTCCCTTACTTCTTATTTTAGCTTAATATCCACATCTGATATTCAAGTTTTTTATCGCAATGTGAATCTTCTCTTGCTCTGTCTTTCAAAAGGCTGTATAATCGCCTTTAGATACTTTAACGCTTTTATGCGTCAAACCGTTAAAGGAGAACGTAAAATGAATGATTTTTCAATAGGATTTATTGGTCTTGGACTTATCGGAGGATCTATTGCCAAATCCATCCACCGCATTTTCCCTGATTACAGAATAGTCGGCTTTGACAACAATATATCCACTCTCAAGCAAGCTGTCTCCGATGGAACGCTGACTGAATATACAGATGACATACACACTATAGCTGGGTGTAACTATATCTTTCTGTGTGCACCGGTCCACTATAATATAGAATACCTGCGCCAGCTAGGGCCATTCCTTACAGACAGCACCATACTGACTGATGTTGGAAGCGTAAAACTCGACATATACGAAGCAGTCCAGGAGCTTGGACTTGCCAGGTATTTTGTCGGCGGACACCCTATGGTCGGCTCTGAGAGATCTGGCTACGAGGCGGCCACCGACAGGCTCATAGAGAACGCCTATTACTTCATCACACCAGCTGATGGGGTTCTGCCGGGCAAGACTGAGGAGTTCTCCACATTTATCGGAGATCTTGGAGCAATACCTATCATATATTCTCCGGTTGAGCACGACAGGATAACTTCTTATATAAGTCATGTACCACATGTCATCGCCGCCTCACTGGTCAATCTTGTCGCAGCGGCAGACAGCCCGGACAATATTTTCAAATCACTGGCAGCCGGAGGTTTCAAGGATATAACCAGGATCGCATCCTCCAATCCTGTGGTATGGGAGCACATTCTTCTGGCAAATCCTGACAATATCGTAAACGGTCTTCAGGAATATGTTGAGCTTATAAACAAAATGATTTATCATATTAAGCAGCGCGATGCGGCTGGGATAAATGCATTTTTTGCATCCGCAAGGGACTACAGAGATTCCATTCCTAACAACAGCAGCGGTGTCATCAGAATGCATCATGAACTGTTCGTAGATATACCTGATGAGGCTGGTGCAATAGCGAAGGTAACTGCTCTTATCTCTGAGGCAAAGATAAGTCTCAAGAATATCGGAGTCTCCCACAACCGTGAGGACGAGGAGGGTGTTCTCAGGCTTTCATTCTACGATGCAGAATCAAGAAAGAATGCGCAGGATGCGCTTAAGGCCGCAGGCTATAAGATTTATAACCGTTAAGTAAAAGCAGTTATAATCTTACTGTCACTTATCGGCAAATAAATTCGCGGCTCATTTTATATTAAGCCGGAAAATAAAATATTTTAAATATTTTAACCAGACATATTACACTAGAATAAAGGAATACTGAGAATTTATGAAGATCAACAGAGTAAAATCACTTAATGGAGAGATAACAATACCGGGAGACAAATCCATCTCCCACCGCTCCATCATGTTCGGCTCAATCGCAGACGGAATAACCGAGGTACACGGATTCTTAAACGGTGCCGACTGCATTTCCTCGATGAACTGTTTCAGACAGATGGGAATAGATATTGATTACGACGGCAGCGTAGTTACTGTACACGGCAAAGGTCTGCATGGACTGTCAAAGCCTGAAGGCACACTCGATGTCGGCAACAGCGGAACAACCACCAGACTTATATCGGGTATACTTGCCGCTCAGCCATTTGCAAGCAGACTCATAGGTGATGCATCGATATGCAAGAGACCTATGAAAAGGATCATGACACCGCTGTCCATGATGGGTGCTGACATCACATCGGAGCTTGGAAATGACTGTGCTCCGCTCCTAATAAACGGAAAGGAACTCCATGGAATACACTACAACTCCCCGGTCGCATCAGCACAGGTAAAATCATGTGTACTCCTTGCCGGACTCTACGCAGACGGCGAGACAAGTGTCACCGAACCATATGTGTCAAGAAACCACACTGAACTCATGCTTGAGTCATTTGGCGGCAATATAAAAGCAGAGGGAACTACGGCTACTGTAAAGCCTGTGGATAATCTTGTTGGACAGAAGATAATTGTACCTGGAGATATATCATCAGCTGCTTACTTCCTTGTTGCAGGACTTATCACTCCGAACTCATGCATAACCATCAAAAATGTTGGCATCAACCCAACCAGAGATGGAATACTGGAAGTCATCAAAGCAATGGGCGGCGATATGGAATACTCCAATGTAGTGAGCGGATGCGGTGAGCCAACCGCTGACATAACAGTCAAGACATCAAGTCTCAAGGGCTGTGTCATCGAGGGTTCCATCATACCAAAGCTCATTGACGAGATCCCTGCCATCGCAGTTCTCGCCTGCTTCGCAGACGGTGAGACTATCATCAGGGATGCCCAGGAGCTCAAGGTCAAGGAATCCAACAGAATTGATGTTATGGTAAACGCTCTCTCATCCATGGGGGCAGACATAACCGCAACCGATGACGGAATGATCATACGTGGCGGAAAGCCACTTCATGGAGCCGTGATCGACAGCCACCTTGACCACAGGATCGCCATGAGTTTTGCCATCGCAGGACTTAACGCTGATGGTGATACTGACATCACCGGAGCCGAGTGTGTGAATATCTCATATCCGGGATTTTATGATGATCTGACGGGACTGGAACGTTAAATTTTTCATCAATAGTAAAGGCGTCACTGCTGTTTATGATGCTTCGCATCCTACGATAACAGTGGCACCTTTGTTAATGTTATTTTTATCCTAATAATTTAATGATATCCTGCTCAGTCCAATATTCATTTGGATATATGGACAAATCATCTTTATGTTTACGAATAATTCTCTTCGGACTCTCGGTGTTATCATAGACATGTAAAATATCACATATATCTATAAGCTCTTTTATATGCCCCAATGACTTATAATATCGATCTACAACCTTTGAAGAATCTACATCATGACCACCCGATGCCACCCTTGACTCTATCCGCAAAACATTTACATCTGGGTCAATTGTCAGCACAAATACGCACTTAATAAAATACCCCTCTTTCTTAGCCTTTCTAAGTATATCCATTTTATATTCTGATGATAAAACTGTCTCGAATGTAAAATCTTCATTTTTTTCTATGGATTCATATCTCATTTTATCCACAAGAATTGCTGCATCAATATTAGCCATTCCTGTCGACATAACTATATCGTCTGCATTTGTATATCTTCCGACTTTATCAAAAAAAGACGTGATTGTACTTTTACCAGAACCATTTGGACCAGCAAATACAAGAACCATCGGCTTTCTATTTTGCATATTTTATATCTCCATTTGCATATTCAATATATGCTTTTTTATTCTCTTTATCATATCCCGCTATTGGTTTTTTACATACTCTGGCTTTATTTATTGCAGCTTTAACCGCCTCAACAGCTCTGGCATCCATCTCCCGATCAGACAACGTTAACGTTTTACTTTCTTCTTCTCTTGATACTACATTTATTATCTTCCCACTTTTCGTGCTCACTGTTGTCATACAATCACCGCCTTTATACTTTTTATTATATATATAAAATAGTCTTATTTTATAATTCATTTTACCACAGTTCATGGACTACTCACAACAGCTTACTCCGTTGCCCTCTCAAACTCATCAGTTCCAGTATCTTCCCAGTTTGTCTTTCCACTGCTTATCACTTCTCCACTGGAAAATACATATGCATAGATATCTTCTACTTCGGCGCTGCCATAATCATATGTTCCACCACCGCCTTTTTCAGTACGATACCTTACATACAGCCCACACTTCCCATTCTCTGACTTGCCATCATATACAATGTATTCCACGGAATTATCACTTTCAGACAATATACATCTTGATGATGACTCCGAGGCGCCGTAATATACTTCGAATTTTCCAGCTGTGGCATCTGAATATTTCTCAAAGATCGCCTGATACCCGACTGTAATTTCCTTATTTTCTGGCTGATCATTTACATCAGGATCAACAGAGGAATCAGTGGAGCTCTCTGCATTCCCCCTGCTGTCACCCGAAGCTTTTTCCGTTATCGCAGAGTCTTGTTCGCTGTCTTTTTCTATATCCGTATCTTCTCTTCTATATCTGGTCGTGAGACGTCTACTACTGGTCTGCCCATTAAAACGCATGGTCACAAGCTCGTCACGCTGTTCAGAGCCAGACACTACCACCTCCACACGATCAATATACCATGTCGTCTTTAGATCGCTTTCGTCAAATCTTGCACCATCATTTGCCACTTCAAATGACCTATATGCAACCGTCTTCTCTTTGCCCTTCAGCACCAGTCTTCCATGGGCAGCTCCAAATGGAAAATCCGGGTCGCCAACAGAATAGATCACAAGCTCATAATCACCATCTGGAGACGTTGACACACTTATCTGCTCAGCTTCGTAACGCGTCTTATATCTAACATAACCTAATGGCAGCAACACCACCATTACCAATATGCCTACTATAATCACAACATACTTTGATATCTTGTTCATGACTATTTCCTGCCTGTCTCCTCATACATTCCTATCTTTTTCATGTTATCCACTATATCTATGTAGTTTCCATCTATCGCATTTATATATACCCTCTGCAAAGGCATATCGCATCGGTAGTCTTCATTATATTCATTCTGAGAAAATATCCATGTCGGAACAAAATACTTATTTCCCGACTCATCAGCACATGGTACATAGGCAAGTTCCACATCATTAAATTCCACCGTTCCATAATTTGTCGGGTGATCCTTATAATATTTGGCTATACTCTCGCCCGCAGCTTTAATCATCTCATCCCAGCTTAAAAGCTTGACCTCCTCTTTATCAAACGTATCCTCATCGGCATATACATACACTGTAGATGAGACAACCCCAAACTTATCAACACTTATTACCGCCTTGTCAACTCCACCTTTATAGGTAAGGTTATCGGTATCAATACTATCCACGGTATCGATATCTGTTGAGTATACCACGTCTATGCCATCAATCTTCCGTCCGAACTGAAATCTGTATCCATCCGGCTTTTTACAGATATCTTCACCATATGAACCTCCAGTCCAAGCTCTTACCGCCTCCTCTGTCTCTGTACATGCAAAACCGCTTATCCCCAGATTGTCTAGTAACTTCATTGCAGAACTGAGTCCCTCATCTTCTGTGATCGGATTCTTCTCGTCCCCATCATATGTGTCTTCACCGACAACATTGATCTCATACGTACTTTCAGTTCCAGGAACCTCTGATACAAGAGCCTTATCCTCACCCTCTGGTGTCATATCGTATGTAAAATAGCTATTGTTGTATCCATCTCCATCTTCAGCATCAGATGCAGCCATAAATATTCTCTGTATCCCATCTTTTTCCGCAACATAATGCTCGTTAAGCTTATATTCTGTAGCTAATGGCAGCTCGTCAGACATATTCTTCCTTTCTTCTTCGTATTTTACCAGTTCCACCTCCAAAAGTTCGGCATAACCAGGATCACCATTCGCCAAGGCTTTCTCTATTTCTGACTTATACATTTCTATCGTGTTGTCCAGTATCTCCTTTGAATCAGCAGCGTCAGCACTTTGCCACCTTACCTCTGATGTCTCGTCAAAAAGTCTGGATATTATAGTTTTAAGTTCATCATCTGAACATGGTGCATTTACCGTGTCAAACCCGACTTTATATACTCTATCAGCATCTGAAACCTCTATATCATCATCCTTCAATGTTATCGATGAGAGTTTTGATTCTCCTATGTCAAAAGTAACATCGCAGTTATTGGGTATGTCAAGCTGTCCCTCAAGACCTCCCGCATTATCTGCATCATCACTTCCCCCATTCATTCCATAATCAACCTTTTTATTTCCACACGCAGCAAGACTTAATGCCATAACAGAAATAAGTGCTGCACATATTATTTTTTTCTTGTCCATCGTACACCTCCGTTTTATTTTACATAAACATCAAACTGTTTTACATAGTAGCATTTGACAGATATATGACCGTATGGAATCTTTGATCATCCTCTGAATAATATGCATCAACACTGCCACCATACTTTTCTGCGACCTTTTTCATACTCTTTATTCCAAATCCATGGAATTTTTGATCCGGCTTACCGGACTTTTGTGAATCATATCTGTGCGTACAATCATTTGTCATTGCTATGATCGTTCCACCATCGTTCCCCTGTGAATTCATTCTAAGTTCCACACTGGCACTGCCTATTTCACTCATTGCCTCACTGGCATTGTCCAGCATATTACACAGAAGGACAGTTAAGTCATCTACCTGCATGTAATCCATACGTGCCCTTCTCACATCAAAATCATAATGAATCCCCGCATCAATGAACCTGCTGGCATATCTATTAAGAATAACATTTACCATATGATCATCCGAAAACCTTATAGTCTCTTTCAACTCGTTGGATTCATATATCCTTTCAATATATTCGACTGCCTTATCGTAATCATGATGTTCGAGCAGATCATGTATCCCGCTGATATGCTTTTTTATGTCATGTATCATTATTTTCTGCTCTTCGTCCTGACTGATAATTTTTTTATAATACTCAATGTCATATTTTTCTCTCTGGATCTGCAATGTTTTATCCAGATTCTCCTTGTAGACACTCTGCAAATATCCGTAGATCACAAATGAAATAATAATTATCACCAGACAGATTATTGAACAATACAACACTATGGATTCCTGCATTTTGCTGATGTCAGAAAAGTAACACATGTAATTGAGCAGACACACAACAACTATCACACACACTGGTATGACAAGAATTACCCAGCCCTGTGCTCCCATATGTACATCAACCCTGTGTCTCATCCCGTATCGGCTGATTGCAAACATCACAAGGAAATACACAAACTTGCTTAATATTGCTAGAAATAATACAGTCAAAACACCACCAGATGGATCCCAGGCTTTTTGACTGATTCCAGAAAATATCGCCACAACCACCATCTCTGACAATGTCATAATTACTGACATTGCCACACTGTGAAAAACTGAGCTTAAAGTTTTTTGTCCATATACGAATTTTATTATTATCCAGTTGAATACTGGAAATGAAATAAAATTAAATATCAATATATTTAGTTCAAACAAACCAAATAAAACAACATAACACGCCAACACCAAAACAAATCTCTTTATCACCGTATATCTTGGTTTTACAAACATCCACTCGAAGTATTGAAATGCTATCAACGCTTCTATCAGAAAAACGATTCCATAAATCATAGCCATTGTCATGTCCTTGCCCCCTCCAAATACATCATAAATGCATACTTAAAATTTTGATAATTGCGTTTCGTTAGATAGGCTGTTACCCCAGTATCCAGATACACCAATGAATGATCAAACCTTACTACATGTTCCATATTCACAATAAAACTTCTGTGTGTTCTAAAAAACCCCCTTGTATTCAATGTCTTCTCCCAGTAATCCATCTTTCTCACAGAGATGTATTTTCCCTCACTGGTGTTCACAAATAGCGTATGTCCCTGTGCCTCCAGGTAAATAATCTCCGGAGCTCTGAGGATTATATTTTCATTCTTTGTCTCAATCAATATCTTAGTATTTGATGTTGTGTATATCTTAAGTCCATCATGTATATTTCGGTATATACGGGATTTGTCAAGCGGCTTTGAAATATACCTGAACACCCTCAAGCTCATAGCAGCATCAAGATAGCTGTCGTATGCCGTTATTATATATATCAGACACTCCTCATTCTGCGCCAATAGCCGTCTGCCTATATTTATCCCATTCATTCCCGGAATTACTATATCCAAGAATACAAAATCATATTTCACTTCGCTTTTTATCAGATTCTCGCCATTGTCAAACTCATATATGTTAGGTTCTTCCAAATGATTGGAAACAAAATATTCCTTTATCCATTCACTCAGCTGTTCAGTTACAAATATATCATCATCGCATACCGCTATATTAAGCTTACTTCTTTGGTCCATATGCTCACCCCATTATTATTATACACTTTGTTATATTACCTCTTCAATGCTGAATGCACGAAACGACATTATAGTGCCGATTTTGGACAAAAAAAGGCTTTCCGGTTACGAATAAACCGAAAAGCCTTTTTGCAAACATATTCAATTACAGATTCCAAGGATGATCCAGAGCTCTGCTATCATACATCCGACTAAACATAAAAGGGATAATTTCTAAATGCTTTCTAAACGATCTTATTAATCAAAAATGTGACATACTCTTCTGCATCTCCACATTCAAAAAAATACTGTGAAATATCTCCTAATTCTACTGAAGTAACTGGAAATATCGACACATTATCCAAAATACTTTCAAATTCTTCTGTTGTCAAATAACTCATTTATTTTCAATCCGCTTTCTTGCCTCAAGCATCTTTTTCTTCTTATCAATGGATTCTGATGAAGGAGTTCTTAATACCTGTTTAAAAATTAATTATTATTCTGTGAACAATTGACCGCATCAATAGCTATCACCAGCATAAGTGCCATGATCTCATCACCCGGATCTGAGATATCAAGTGTGTATGTATCTCCCCATGAGAGAAACTGCTTTGCTATATCTGCCACCAGCCTGCTTCCAGCTGTGACACTGTAATTCCACGAAAGGAAATCTCCATCACACTGCCATCCACCATACTCAATACTGTACGATGGCTTGAAGAATGTAAATTCCTTCCTGATACTTCCACACGGTCTGCCACCCACACTGATATCAAATGTAGGCAGGAATGTGAATAATCTCTGACTGATAAGACCTATCTCATTTCTCGCAATGTCATATACGTGAACCTGATGCGTCAGCCGAAATGCCTCCGACTTCACAAAATACTTTTTGTTTCCCCATTCATCATATATATCGTAGGTATCTGTCCAGGCAAATACCCGTTGTTTTATCATAAGTCTCATGAAACCACTCCTTATATCATATGTCGTCGTGAGTAAGCGAGAGACATGCACACGCCTACTCAACTTGCGCTCATTATATGACATATCCCGGCACCACCAGCTTCACCACGTAAGACACGACAAATATCCCAAGCCACACATACACATACCACAACCGGAATCTCACAAGCGGTGTCCTGCCATTTGTGGCAAGCCTGATCGTATTGCCCACCAAATATATGATGCAGATGCACGCCAGATACACAGTCGCCACATGGTAATACATAGCCGTCAGAATATGTCCGTGGAGCATGGCAAGTACAGCCCTTGTCGTACCGCATGCGGGACATATCACCCCTGTAAACCGGCGTATCTGACACCCCTCAAGCCACGAGGTATCCGGCAAGACACGAAGGAGCAGTATATATACTGCCGTGCCGATAAGCAGTGTTATGAGCACTGCTATCTCTGCAATATATAACTGCCCCTCCGTATGTCCTAGAAGTTCAAATAATCTATATACTTTTCCGCTATATCTTTCTGCGTTTTTATGTTCCATAAAATATCCTTTGTCTCTATTGAATGATTTCCGCCCTCGTATTTATACAGAGGGATGTTCTTAGCCTCACAAAGTCTTGTCAGCTCACCCGTGTTCACAAGCGGATCTGCTGTGCCATGAAAAGCTATTCCATGTCCATCTGCATATTTCAGCGTCATTGCAAGAGGCGTGAAATAAATATGTCTGACATTGAGGTCTTTCTCGGCAGCATATCTCGCTGCTATCACGGTGCCTATGCTCTTAGACATGAACACTATATCCTCTGCCTCCCGCCAGTCTATACTGTCAAGTTCAGGAATGGCCACGTCCCATCCTGCAGCAAATGCATTCTCAAGTCCGTGCGGCAATTTGCCATATTTTAAATCAACGATCTCATATCCATTCTCAGACATATATTTTTTACCATAGTACAATAATGGTTTGTCACTATGATATCCTATACCTGGAAACACAACACATATCTTCTTTCCCATAATTATCTCCTGTCAGTTCAACATTGATCCATACCAATCTGTCCATGTGACTGGGACACATCTCAAGCTATCTTATTTTATCAGCATAGCATCGCCAAATGAGAAGAATCTGTACTTCTCCTCAACCGCCACCTTGTACGCCTCAAGTATATGCTCTCTGTCGTACAGCGCCGAAACAAGCATCAGAAGCGTTGACTCTGGCAGATGGAAATTCGTGATGAGCGCGTCAATAACCTTGAACTTGTATCCCGGATAAATAAATATATCCGTCCATTTGCTGCCTGCATGTACTGTTCCATCGTCGTCAGACATGGACTCAAGAGTTCTGGTACTTGTCGTTCCAACGGACACAACCCTTCCGCCTGCAGCCTTTGTCTCGTTGATCATATCAGCAGCATCCTGCTCTATGATACAGAACTCAGAATGCATGTGGTGATCCAGTATGTTCTCTTCCTTCACTGGTCTGAACGTTCCAAGTCCGACGTGAAGTGTTACATGCGCGATCTTTATTCCCTTTGCCTTGATCTGCTCAAGAAGCTCTGTTGTAAAATGCAGTCCGGCGGTAGGTGCTGCCGCAGAACCGTCATGCTCTGCATAAACTGTCTGATATCTGTTCTTGTCCTCAAGCTTATGTGTGATATATGGAGGGAGCGGCATCTGTCCCAGCTCGTCAAGAATCTCCTCGAATATTCCATCGAACTCAAATCTGATGAGTCTATTGCCCTCCTCAACTATATCGACGACCTCACCCACAAGTTTGCCCTTTATAAGTCCTGTCTCAGGGTCAGGTTCATTTGACTCTGAACCAAACACTATACGTGCACCCACCTTACACTTTTTCCCCGGCTTTACAAGGGTCTCCCATGTGCAGTCATCCTTGCGTTTTAACAAGAGCACCTCTATGGATGCGCCCGTGTCCTCCTTAACTCCCATAAGCCTTGCCGGAAGCACCTTCGTATCATTGATGACCAGGCAGTCCCCTGGATTTAAGTAATCTATCACATCATAAAAATGCTTGTGCTCTATCGTATTGTCCTTCCTGTCCAGAACCATGAGACGTGACTCACTTCTCTTGAGGAGTGGATCCTGCGCTATAAGCTCCTGTGGCAGATCATAGTAAAAATCTGTTAATTTCATCATATCGTAATTCCTCGCATCTTCTAATCTATCATGTTCTGAGAAACACAAAACGTGTTTTCAAATTTATACAGCCGCTTTGCTTCTTGTGGGATCATATTCTCTGATACCTTGTCCGCACAAAAATAACTGTCTGGCATCAGATACAATATATCCGTTGCCAAACAGTTACATATTATACTACTATCACAAATATTTCAAGGACAGCAAACAACGCTTTCCATCTCTATTTTTTTCTGTAAAATAAAATTACCATCCCCACTCCATTCAATACAATGCCTACAACCAGCGCTCCAATTCCAATCCCTCTCCACATACATGCGTTCATCAGATATATTCCACCTATCATAAACATCACGCCTATCATGATAGGTATAAATCCTGCCACCCTGAGCTTCGGCGTGTTCTCATCAGGCTTTCTCGTTGCAAGAAAACACGCAAGGGCAATCCCCATGAATACCCACGGAAGCGCCGCCGCAAGAAAATCCAACACCGCATTTCCCGTCATGATACTTGCAAATGTGACAACGACAGCCACTATGATAGCCACTATGCCCACAGCGATAAGCCTGCTGTTGGACCTTACGATATTTGTGTCCTTCTCTATCTTTTTCATCATATCCTGATCTCCTTTCAACAGTTCATCCAGACTGATATGATAGAGATCACTCATTTTGATCACGCTGGCAATATCTGGCATGGTCTTTCCCGTTTCCCTTAATTAAAGATATTGTTGGGTAAAAAAAG